>Ga0210410_10000223_pt1 | contig 80027 bp, 66 predicted proteins | sample IncBWC4MmetaG_FD_161058 | JGI IMG/M metagenome (GOLD analysis project Ga0210410, IMG submission 161058) | Forest soil microbial communities from Barre Woods Harvard Forest LTER site, Petersham, Massachusetts, United States - Inc-BW-C-4-M | ecosystem: Environmental > Terrestrial > Soil >... | reverse complement strand
CAATCCGCCAACCCACCTCGTATCCCCCAGTTTCCACCTAGCCAAGACCTAATCAAGCAAACCGGTGGCGGCCCCAACCCGGTCGGCGCCAACTCCGACGCCTCCGGATCGCTGCCATCTGCTCGCTGTTATCCCTGATCCGCCACTCAGCCTGCCATCCCATCACCCACTTTTCCCCCACAGAAATTGCATGTTAAACTACACGCAGTGGTGGGAGTAGCTCAGCTGGTAGAGCGTCGGTCTGTGGCACCGAATGTCGCGGGTTCAATCCCCGTCTCCCACCCCACAAATACCCAATAAAATACAGGCGATTTAGAGATTCTGGGAATTGGTGTGATCGAACTGTACCTAAAATGTACCTAAGAATCGAGGCGCAAATAGAAAAAGGCCCCGCCGTCAGACGAGGGACCAGTAAGCGACAACGATGATGGGGATGGTTCGACACGGAGCGGGGTAGTTGATGTCGGGTTAGCCGACGCAATAATCAGGAGTTAACCACAAACTGCCACATGCAATGCTAATCTGCTCGATGGTACGCGAGGTGTTCATGGAAATTCCTGAGTGGGAAGAAATTGCGATTCCTGAGGGATTCGGTCCGCACCGATTGCTGTACAACCCTCCGAGCGAAACTGTAATTGCTGAGTTGCGGTCCATTGGAGAGCAGTTCTTCCCAAACCAGCTCTACATCCGCAAGAAAGATTCGCCAAAGTACGAGCCAATCAAGGACTTTGAACAGATGGTGTCCTCCGAGTCCGCAGTTACATCGCTTGCTCGTCCATTGCTTTTCTACCTGTCCAATAAGTTGACGAAAAAGGACGGGGTTTTCAGCGGAGATTGGGAAGGTCTGTATTCCTTCGACCTCCAGGAACGAACGCATCTCAAGATTGCAGATAAGGATTCTTTGCGGTTCCCATCACCCTATGCCGAGGGGTGGGTCACTAGTCTTGTGGATGTTTCTGCCGACGCAAGCGAACTCTATTTTACGGTGGGAATGATGAGCCCCACTACGATGACGGGATTTCAAATGGTCAACCACCAATTGGCACGGATGGATTTGCCGACAGGCAATATTCATCTCGTCTCTCATTTGAAGGGGACGTTTTTCTAGCCGTCTCTTCTTGCCTTGGCCGCCATATCGTGTGCATAAGTTCTAACGCCCTAATCGCCGAAGCGGGTGCCGGTACTTAAGTTACCGGTAAGCAGTGCTAATCGGGACTTAGCCCAGAAACCCACAAAATCAGCCGGATATCTTACGGTCTTGAACAGCCATTCAAAGCGAAACTGAGTCTATGAGTTCCAAGGATGAAATGAGCAGTGCGGCCCCGCGATGTTGCGAGGAGGTCGGTATGAGAATCTTCCGACGGTATCACTGCAGCAGTCCCATCCGGCGCAGAATGTCGGTGAAACGTGGGTCGGAACGTATGTTGTCATATTCGGGGTTCGCCTTGATGTACACTAAGTCGGTCCGCCTGGCAAATGCCTTTTCCAGCGCAGCAAAGGCAGCATCCTTTTCGCCGAGCAGCGCGTAATCTTCAGCCACAGAGCGGTAATCACCGATGGTTTTGCTACGTCTGATGTCCAACCTGAGGTACGCTCTGTAGCCTCCTTTTTCGAACGTCTGCATTATTTCGCGGCCATACGCTTCGTCGCCACCAAGCCGTACTATCTTGGCCCACTGTTCCACGGCTTGCCTGTAGTTCCCCATCGCCTCGTAGGTAGCGCCTAGAATTCCGAGGCCCTCATTATAATTCTGATCAATCTTAAGGGTTTTGGCAGCCTGTTCCACGGCTCTGTCGTAATCGCGAGCGTAGTAATAGCTTTCTTGGAGACTCACGTTCGCTAGCGGTGACATGGGTTCCAGCTCCACTGCTCTCTGGCCCTGCGGGACGGCATCTTGAGTCCTGCCTACCGTCACTAAGTACCAGCTGTATACCTCGTGGGCATAAGCAGAGTTCGGATCGAGGGCTAAACCCTGGCGGAGTTCAGCCTCAGCCTCAGTGAAGTTCCAGAAGTACGCAAGGTCGGCAAGCGCCAAGGAAATGTGAGACTCGGGAATCTGGCTGTCGAGCGCGAGTGCCTTGTGGGCTGCGGACCTCGCCTTGTCGAAAATCTCAAGACCACCCCCGACTAAGTACCCGTACATCGCGCTCGCGTCAGCTAGCCCCGCATAGGCTGCGGCGTAATTAGGATCGTTGGCCAGAGCCTTTTCAAAGTAATCGATGGCCAACTTGAAATCGTCTACTGTCCACTTTTCATACTGGTATCGACCTTTGAGGTACAGCTTGTAAGCATCAGCATTCTTGGTGCCAACTTTATCCAGTCCTTCCCTCTCGGTACCTGACAATCGCAGGCGCAGCTTGCTGGTAACTTCACTGGTAATGGCGGCTTGCAGCAAGGAGGCATCGTTCATGCTACGCGCATATCGCTCTCCCCAGAGTTGAGCCCCAGTTGAGACGCTCACCAACTCAGTTTCTACATCGAGTTCGTTGCCATGCTGAACCACTCGCCCGGTCAACACCGCATCCACGTGTAGATCGTGCCCGACCCCCTGCGGGTCGTCTTGCCGCCGCTTGTAGTGAGATACCGTGCTCCGAGCCATCACTTGGAGATTAGGAAGCCGAGAAAGAGAGTTGGTGATTTCTTCTGAAAGACCTTCGCCGAGATAGTCGATTTCAGGGTCTTTGCTCGCGTTGGCGAAGGGCAGTACGGCTATGGAATTGATGGGTGCGGCATCGGTTTGATGGGGACGCAAATAACGCCACGCCAAAAACGCCACGCCGACCAACAGGACTGATGCCGCAGCTACGCTCCAGATCAATCGCTGGTACCGGGTCGGTATCCCCGATTCCCTCATCGTAATGGCACTTTTCCCGCTCTCTCTGTCCCGCTTCAGCTTCAGCCTTTGCAAGTCGGCGCGAATGTCGGAGGCGTGCTGGTAACGCAGGTTGCGGTCTTTCTCCAAGCATTTGTTAATCACTTCCTCCAGCTTCGGCGGTAGATCAGGATTCAGCCGGGCTGGAGGAGTGGGAGTGCGGTTCAAGATGGAATCGAAAACCGTTGCGCTGCTGTCTCCGCGGAACGGCAACCACCCCGTTGCCATCTCATAAAGTACCGTCCCGAAGGAAAACAAATCTGTGCGTGCATCCAGTTCCCTTGCCCGAGCCTGTTCCGGCGACATGTATGCGACGGTGCCCAAGGTGCTGCCCGGACTCGTCAAATGGTCCGGGTCTATTTCTTGAGTGCCCAGCGTTGGTTCATTGCCCATTAAACTTCTTGCTGGATTGACCTTGGCAAGGCCAAAGTCGAGAATCTTGGCGTGGCCGCTTTCAGTAACAAAAACGTTCGCTGGTTTGATGTCCCGGTGAACAATCCCTTTCGAGTGAGCAGCGTTTAGGCCCTCGGCCACACCAATCGCCACATCCAACAACTTCTCCAGTTCCATGGGCCGACTAGCCATGATGTGTTTTAGGGTCTTGCCTTCCAGAAACTCCATCGCGATGAAAGCCTTGCCGCTTTCCTCTCCGATGTCATAAATGGTGCAGATATTGGGGTGGTTTAGTGCTGACGCGGACTGCGCTTCTCGTTGAAAACGCGCCAGTGCCGTCGGATCTTTCGCTACATCATCTGGAAGGAACTTCAGCGCGACGAACCGGTGTAGACGGGTGTCCTCGGCTTTATAAACCACACCCATCCCGCCTCCGCCCAGCTTCTCGATGATGCGGTAGTGGGCGACGGTCTGTCCGACGAGCGAATCGGCCCCCGACATAGTGCCGCAATCTTAGGTTGCCTGCTTGAGGCAAGTCAACGAAACGACAGGATATGGAGTGAAGATCTACAACCAAAACTGGGATAGGTCCTGGTTAACGCCGAAACTGGACATGTGGGTACTAGTGTGGTGTCCCGAAAATAATTGGGCTAACTTGTCGCGGCCAATCGTTTGCAGGGCTTCTACTTATTGCGTTCCGCGCAGCGAAGGAACTTACGGGACACCACACTAGTAGCCACTTGTTACTTTGAGAAGAGGCGAAGGAGTTGCTGGAGGCGCGGATCGTCGCGAAGGGAAGAGAAATCGGAATTCGAGTCAATCGCGGGAAAATCACGGAAGCCGAGATCAAGCGACTTTTGAAGAGCGGTGAGAGCTTTTTCGTTATCGCTCCTGCCCGCGTAAAAGGAACTCAACCAGAAGAAATAGATTGCCGTTTTTGGTTGGCTGGGTTTCAACATGATGGCAAGCGCTTCATCGTAGCGGTGTTGAGCCGCGAGCGCTTGCGCACGGCCGAAGTTAGCAGTGTCGGGGTTTCCGCCCAACTCCTCGCAGCGGTCGAACGCGGCCATAGCCTCCGTAAACCGATTCTGAAGATAGAGGGCCCGACCGAGGTGGTATTGGGCGTAGGCGGAGGATGAATTAAGTCGAATGGCTTCGCGAGCAGCCTTTTCCGCCTCCGTTGCCTGTGGAGGTGTCTGGTAGGCCAGCACCCAAGATAGCTGGTCCCAGGTCAAGCCGTTGTCGGGTTCGACCTGGATCGCTAGGCGATACTCCCGCGCGGCGGCGTCGTAATGGTAGTTCTCGGCTAGCACACGACCAAGGGCGACGTGTGCCTCTGGCAGTTCGGAATCGATCGCGAGTGCCTTTTTGGCGTATTGTTCTGCCCTTTGAAGGCGAACAGGGGAAGACTCGTACTCGCGATGGTAAGTAGCTTCGACTTCGGCGAGACCGGCGAGGGCCGGAGCATAGTTTGGATCCAGATTGAGGGCCGCCTCAAAATGCTTTGCCGCGGCATCGAGACTTTGTTCCGACTTTTCATTGCTAACCATCGGGCGGCCCATAAGGAATTCTTCGTAGGCTCGTGGATTCTGGGTATAGCGGCGCTGAACCGCCTGCTGTTCTTGCGGACTTAGATGAAGATTGAGAGCCTCCGCGATCTTGAGAGCGACTTGTTCTTGTAGAGAAAACACATTTTGCAGGTCGTCTGTAAAATCGTCGGCCCAGGTCTGAAAGCCAGTGGTGGAATCGATCAGCTGGACATTGATGCGGACTTGATTCCCAGCTTTGCGGACACTGCCTTCGAGAAGATAGCGCACGCCCAATTGACGGCCGATGTCGGAAGCGCTTTTGTCCGCACCTTTGAGACTACTGACAACGTCGCGAGAGGCAACGTCAACACCCTTCATCTTAGAGAGCTTCGTAGAGATTTCATCAGACATTCCGTCGCTGAAATAGGAACTGTCCGGCTCGGTGCTGAGATTTTTGAGCGATAGAACCGCGATGGAAGGCCGTGCGGCTGGCACGGGAGTAAGAACAGAGAAATTCCTTCGGTACCAATAAAGACCAGCGACGGAAAGCAGCAAAACAAGGCCAACGCCAGCAGCATACGCGAGCCCCCGTCTGCTCTGACTGGCGGAGCGAATCGTGGTCGGCGAGAATGCAAGTTCCTCTCGGCCACCGGAGATTCTAGCGGAAGAAGGTTGTTGTTCGGCGGAGGCTGAGCTCGCCGTGTTCACTTTCCCCGAAGTGCTGTCCCGCTTCAGCCGCTTCAAATCCCCCCGCAAGTCCCCCGCAGTGTAGTATCGCAAGTCGCGGTCCTTCTCCATCGCCTTTTCGATAATTCGCTGTAACTCCGCTGGCACGCCCGAATTCAGATGCACCGCCTTCTTCGCCTTTTTGTGCAGGATCGCTTCGAAGATCGCCCCTGTGCTCTCGCCGGTAAACGGTAGGAATCCCGTGGCCATTTCGTACAGGACCACGCCGAATGAAAACAGGTCCGTCCGCGCGTCGAGCGTCTTCCCCAGAACCTGCTCTGGCGACATATACGACAGCGTCCCCACCGCGTTGCCTGGACTCGTCAATTGCTCCGAGTCAAATCCTTTTCCCGTTAGCGTTACCGTTGCACCTTCGCCATCCCTGTCCGTCCTCGCAGGACCCACCTTGGCCAACCCAAAATCCAGTATCTTTGCGTGCCCTTTCTTGGTTACAAAAATATTCGCTGGCTTGATGTCGCGATGGATGATCCCCTCTGTGTGTGCTGCATCCAGCGCGTCCGCCACCTCAATCGCCAAATCCAACAAACGATCCAACTCCATCGGTTGCCCGTCGATCCGTTCTTTCAGCGTCGTGCCATCCAAATTCTCCATAGCGATGAACGCCTGCGCGTCTTGCTCTCCGATGTCATAAACCGTGCAAATATTAGGGTGATTCAGCGCAGACGAGGCTTGTGCTTCACGTCGAAAACGGATGAGTGCCTGCGCATCACGGGCAAGGTCCAGCGGTAAGAACTTGAGTGCAACGTGGCGACGAAGCCGAATGTCTTCCGCTTTATAAACCACACCCATACCGCCTCCGCCGAGCTTCTCGATGATGCGGTAGTGGGAGATGGTTTGGCCGATGAGCGGGTCGGTGCCGGGCATGTTCAGCACATGGTAGGTTGAGGCAGAAGGCAAGTCAACGAAGGCAAATCGAAGTCAAATCCAACCCTAAGTTCAATCGCGGTCGGGGCCGATAACTCATGACCTACCTCTCTTTTCCAGGATCAACTGTATCGATCACAACGACATTTACCGCGACCGGTTTCGCCCGGGGGCGGCGGGGACGACGCGGATTCCTGGGGTCGATGCCGTTCGTGTCGCGGAGCCTTCCGTCATTCAACTTCTGGGTCCAAACATCGTCAGGTCTTTTCACCTGGCGGTCGAACCGAACACGTGTTCCCTCAAAATCAGACCCGCGAGTGAATGGACCCGCGCCGACGTAAAACTCCTGGCCGTCTTCAGTTACCGCAAAATCAAATTGTCTTTCTGAGTCCCAAAACCGAATCGTACCAACCATCTGACTCTCCTTCGTGAGCAACCCCACGGACAAAAGATGGCCCCGTACGCCGGAAGTCCGTTCTAACGGCGTAGGGGCCTTTTACAAAAATTAGGCCCCGCGAAAGGATGACGAACGCGGGGCCGTGAGAAGGTTTAAAGAGGTTAAGACAGTTCTTCGATCGCCTCGCTAAGTGCGCGCGAAGAAATCGACTCTGAGCCCCACTTTCGTACAGGAGTGCTAACCGATTACTTCTTTATCCGAATCACACCCACCGCGACCATTCGTCGCGTTATTTGGGTACTGGTCCCACTTCTCCGGTAACGGCTAATCAGGAATGAAATGCTATACGCCAGAGTGATGATGTGATTTACGATATCTGGAGGCAGCGCCGAGGTCTTCAATTGAGCAAAATCAAGTCTCCCCAAGAAAAGAAAGTACACGCACTAAAGAACGACAGACGAAATGCCTACGGAGAGAACTCCAAGGCTAGTCGCAAGGGCATTCGTCGTAGCAAACAGCGCAGCCATAGGGAAGAAAGACGCGTCGCGGGTTTGGTACTGAATCGCCTCAAAGAAACGGCGGATGAAAACGATGCCATTGAGGCCGAGGCGTTGATGAAGACGAAAATCCTTCAAAAGAGACGCACAGCATTCAAGAAAGTACCGGATATACCGCTTGGTGTTGTCATTAAGCGAAAATTGGCTAGTCGGGAAAAAGCAGAATCTGACGCCGAGTCTATTGTTCACAACTATCCGAATTTCCACGACGAAACGATATTCGATGTTCCTTATGTCCGTGCATTACATAAGCGATTCATCATGTTTCAGCTTCGCTATCGCACCAGTGTCAAGGGTCGGCGCGCACACCGGACGAAGACAGCAGATATGCGTGAGTTTGAACGCAAAGAGGCCGCTCGCTGGAGGGCAGCCATTCTCCGCGATGCGCCTCTACTAAAGGGATTTTTCACCCAGGAGCCGCAGTGGCGTGACCGAATGCTGCAATGGTGCGAGCGAATCTTGGTTAGTTGAGCGCAAATTCGACGGTAAGTCTGATTGGCTAACCGGACATCTCACTCCCAGTACCCTGTCATTTCATGAAAATGGCCGCTAAGATTCCGACAACAATGATGGCCAACGACAGGACGACTTGGAGGCAGCGGGGCAGGTAGTCCAATGCCTTACGGAAGTCGGGACCCGTTGAATGAGGCTCCGGTGAAACGATTGCTTTGGCGTGATTGGTGTTCATGAGTAGGTTTGCCCCGATTCTAAACCAAACTCTGACATCGCGTCCGTCTTTAACTCCTGGAGAGTCGGCTAACCGGACATCTTCGTACTGAAACCCGGACACATGATGTCCGGTTGCGTTAATCAGACTTAGTGCGGAATACGTTGTGACCACCGTGCGATAGCGCCCTCATCCCCGCTCTGCTCTGCAACCGAGCTTCCCACTTTTAGGACTTCGTTTAGGAATGTAGCCTGCACATGCAGACGAGTCACCGCTTCGTAGGCCAGTTCTGCGGCTTTCAGGGCTTCGCTAGTTCGACCTTCGCGCAGGTACACTATAGCTAAATACGAAAGACTCCTGGCCTTCCCCCCAATCAGGTTCCCGGCATGTTCCGTTCGGCTAAATTCGCTGTCCGACTTAAGTGCTCTCTCAATTTGCGGGTCGAATAGTGCGACAGACTGATTCAACGACGCCTCCGCAGCTTCCCAGCGCTGTTGTCCCATTTGCGTCGTTGCAATTTGCCGAAAATTGATTGGATAGTCCGAATCATCCTTCCCCGGCCAAATGGGCATATACTCCATAATCTGTTTGAAAATTTGCTCAGCTTCCGCATAGTGTCGCTGAACCAGGTAACAACTTCCGATGTCGCGGTTTGCGAGGAAGAGAAACTTGTTTTTCAGAACGTTGAAGGTGGATTTCTCAGCGAGCGGAATCACTTCGGACTGGTAGCGCTGGATAAGTTCCGGCGTGCAACCACCCTTTTGCTGCAGTAGGGCGATTGGTTGGTCTGCATCAGTGAGCTTTCCGTCTTCGACTTCTTCAGGTGTGAGATGGGCTACGACCTCAACAGAATCGTGCCTCACAGGCTTTCGTGAGGTGGGCGATTGGGTTTGCCCCGTGGGATTTTGCGCCGAGGCGAGCACGTCGACAAGAAGTAGTCCGAAGAGAAAAAGTGCGGGAGAACGCGAGACGGATTTGGTGTTGGGAATGGAGTGCATACTTAGCAAGACTATAACACGGGAGAGCCTAAGTCCCGGTAAGCCCCAGCCACGTCCTCGACGCGTTGCCAGTGCGTTACCAGATAAGTCCACAATTGCTTCCCGATTCGAGTCACTACTGAATTAGACACCGCCACTTATCCTTCTCGGTACGAGCTTAACGCGACGCCTTGGACGTGAGAGGATACGGGGCGGAGGATTCATGGACATATTAGCGGCCTTAAAGCAGGAAGAAGCGAAGTTACAGAAGCAGGCGGATATGGTGCGGCAACAGTTGGACACTGTGCGTACAGCGATGAAAATTCTGGGCCACGGAGTAGCCAGCAACGGTGAACCGATTGGAAAGAAGAAACGGGTCATGTCTGCAGCTGCGCGAGCGAATATTTCAAAGGCAACAAAAGCGCGGTGGGCGAAGTTTAGAGCAGCGAAGGCCAAAGGGAAACGCTAGGGTTGCTCTTTGACCACGCGGCGACAGCGGCGGTCCAAAAGAAGTCAGGAAGTAATCAGGGGAGGGGCTTCGGTCCCTCCTTTTCGTTTTGGAAGCACTGAGTTGACTTCACGGATATGTTCTTTGTAAATTGTCACCGTCCCGTGCGAAGGAGCACCCATGCCAGCCTACGCTCGACGAATCAACAAACCAGTCAAGAGAGTCCCAAAACCGAAGCTACGCAAACCCCGGACTGCACCACCGCCTCCACCGCCGCCTCCGCCGACTAATCCCAACCTTCATTACGAGGCAGGCTGGACAGACAGTTGGAGCCATCGTCGTTGCATGCACAAACACCAGACGCTGCTTGCGGCTGCTCAGTGCGCGATGCCAACAGGGGCAGGCTGGTACGTCTTCGCAGTCGAGAATGGTGAAGGGCGTGAGTTAAACGAAAAAGAAGATGGGATCGTGAACGGCTATCGCTTCAGGAAGTCAGGAATCGTTCGCTGAAGTTCGACGTAAATGGAAAATCATCTGTGCTCCCCGCATCCAGCCCGTGCGACTGACCCTTGTCGCGAAGACCCCCGGAAAGTGCTTTCTTTCCAACGGGAGTTCTGCCTTTGCCGACTGCGTCAAAAACGCCCGTTTCTTATGCTGCATTCAAACGGCTGTTGGGGATGCGAGGGCAGTGAGCGTCGGCATGACAAAAGGATTCCAATAGGCGTATAGTGTGCGGCGTGACGACTTACGACGAAAAGATTTTGCAAGAATACGCCGACGACCTCTACAAGCAAGCAAAATGGATCGTCGTCTGGACAGCTGTAAGGTACGGTCTCGCAGTGTTCGTGGTTTCGTTTGTAATTAGCGTGGTGGTGGTGAGTGCCCGAAAGGATACCTCCACTGACTCCGCCAACGCGGGAGCGTTGGTAGTCTTTGTTCTCACCCTCATAGGAATCCTGGCGGGCGCCGATGCGGGCAGGCGGAAAGCGTTCATGCTTAAGTTGCAGGCCCAACATATACTCTGCCAGCGACAAACGGAAATAAACACCCGGAAGTAGCCAACCTTTGAAGATTTCCCACCGATTGACCGTCAGGCGGTCGGCTTGGCAGTCCTCCTCCCCTGATTCCAAACTCGTTACCGCACATCGAATCGCGCATGAGCCTTATCCGTGCTTTATTCCTGGCCCATGGGCTATGATTTCCCCGCAAGGGGGTGATTGGGCCATGACCATCGAAACACGAATGGTAGTCGAGATGCGTGATATCCGTTCGGTGGAGTTTGAGTGCCCTAAGTGCAAGGCGCGCGTGTCCATACCTGTGACGCAGGACAATCACCCACCCTTTAAATGCAAAAACGGTCTTTGTGCCCAAACGTTCTTCTCTGATTCCTCCTTGGAGTGGAACGAGTTGCGTAATGTCTTAGGACTCTTAGGAAAATATGCAAGGGCAGATAATCTGCCGTTCACAATTCGCCTCGAGCTGATGGCGTTGCCCACGAAGGAGATGACAAAATGAACGCATTAAAACCCACTACCCTTGCACTTCTTCTGGCTCTTTCAGGATGCGGTCAGCAAACCCCACAACGAGCAATACCGCGGCAGTCCTATCAGAGATTCGTCCCGATCTCCGTCTCAATTCCTAGGGAACCAAGTAATCCCACCGGTTTACCGTGGGCCGGAGCATTTGCCCTCGACACCAAAACCGGGCAGCTTTGCTGGACATATCAAATTCGTGAAAACATCATCACAAGCGAGTCATTGCTTACCCTTCCGTACTGTAACAATCTTTTTAAGCAATATCCTGATTAGGAGAGGTTCGCGGGCGAATGATCCTTGCATACGTGGATGATAGCGGCAGTCATGATAGCCCCTCATACACCCTTTCCGCGTTCTATACCACATCAAAACACTGGAAGAAAATTCTCAGGGAATGGCTTGGGATCGTCCATCGTTACAAAGTAAATGCCTTTCATGCAACTGACTGCGCGAACGGCGCGGGGGAATTTAGGGGGTGGTCGAAGCGGAGAAAGGCGAAAATGTTCAAGAATTTAATAGACATATTGAGCGGACATTCAAGCCTTGACGGCTGCTCAGCATCTATTGTCCTTCGCGATTATGAGGAGGTTGTGTATCCAGAAGCCCACGAAATGTTTGGAGGGCCAAGAGTTCTGGCATTCCAACTCCTGGCATTGGAAGTCGTGAAACGCGCGAAGCAACCAGTTGCTTTCATCTTGGATAAACCGCCTAAAGGTTGCACGCGGTCTGTGGCACCGAATGTCGCGGGTTCAATCCCCGTCTCCCACCCCAACTTCCTCTCAATCTTGTTCTACTCATCTGAGTCTTTCGCGTTATTTTCTGGCTCACCGCTCCACGAATAGCTAATTTTCTCGGCCGCGTTTTCATTTAGAGTGTTCAGTATCTATATGAGTCTTAAATGGAAATGGCTGCTCGTTTCAGTCGGTGGAGGAGGGCTCATGACCATGGCCCTTTTTGCCTTGCCTGACACCCTACTTATCGCCTCCGAGAGTGAACCCCACCCGATTGTTGATAAAGTTGTCGAGGCGGTTTTCTGGCCAATCGCAGCCTGTGTTTATTTATCCGGCCCCGGCGCGCCGATTGGTCCGCCGGAAAAACACATGTATGAGGGAACCCCTGTCCAGGTTATTGCTGCCTTGACGGGAATCGGTTGCACATGGGTCTTCTATTCGAGTGTCGTGTTCCTCATCATTTGGATTCGGAAGTACCGTCGTAAGCAGCAGACACCCTTCACTGGCTAGATTGCGGCTGATTCGTGAATCGACCAAGAATCGCTTGGAGGCAAGACCGTTTCCCTGCCCCCTAAAGCCCGCAGTATTCCTGCTCCACTTCATAGCTTTGGAAAATGCGATCTGCGGTCAGCAGCACCATTCTTTCCGTGCGTGCCTGTGCAATCAGCATCCGGTCGAACGGATCACCGTGATGCCGTGGCAGTCGCCCCGCCTCAATGGCGTGAAGATGGTCAATATCCAACGGCCGCATTCCCATTTTGCGATGGACCTCAGAGACAAAGAGTTCCGGCTCCACGTGGAGTGGAAGTCTTCCGATTGCATACTTAATGGCGATTTCCCACACCGATGCCGCCGACAGATACAAATTCGATCCGGCTAACGACAGAATTCGAATTGCGCGGGAATTCAGCTTCGGTCTTTCCGCAACGCTCCACAACAACACGCTGGTGTCGAGCAGAAATTTCATGCCTTCTTCCGGCGCGGCTTCACTTTGCCTTCGAACGCGTCAAGAATCTCGTCGGGGAGGGGCGCATCAAAGTCGTCCGGGACAGTGAATTTCCCCTCATAAAAACCAAGCTGCCGCTTGCCCTTCTGCGCCTCGACCGGCACAAGACGCGCCACCGGCACGCCGCGATTGGCAATGGTGATCTCTTCACCCGCCGCCACCCGCCGCAACAAGCGCGAAAACTGCGTTTTGGCCTCATGCGTATTCACGGCGTTCTTCATGTCACCAGTATAGACTAAGTTAGTGGACTAAGTCTAGTCTGGTTAGTTCCCCGGCTGAGCGTGGACTTCCCTACGGTCACAATATCCTCTCCTCGGTTGACATTCCCCGGCGGAAACGCCACATTCTCTTCCGGCTCTCTGCTCGCCGCTTGTGTTCCCGGGCAGTGCCGCAAGTTCAAGGAGCTTCAATGAAGCCGAAAACATCGGCCAAGTCCCACAAAACTCTTGTGATCGACGTCGGCGGCACCAACGTCAAAATGCTAGCCACCGGCCAAAAGGAGCCGCGCCGCTTCCCTTCCGGCCCCACCATGACTCCCGCCACCATGGTGAAGCAGGTCAAGGAAGCCACCAAGGACTGGGAGTACGACCGCGTCTCCATCGGCTACCCGGGCCCCATCATCAACGAGCGGCCGCTCCGCGAGCCCCACAACCTCGGCAGCGGCTGGATGGCCTTCAACTTCGGGAAAGCCTTCGGCCTCCCGGTGAAAATCATCAACGACGCTTCCATGCAGGCCCTCGGCAGCTACGAAGGCGGTCACATGCTCTTCCTCGGTCTCGGCACCGGCCTCGGCTCCGCCATGATCGTTGATGGTTTTCTCCAGCCAATGGAGCTCGCGCACCTGCTTTACAAAAAAGGGAAAACCTACGAAGACTACCTCGGCCTTCGCGGCCTCGAACGCCTCGGTAAGAAAAAATGGCGCCGCCACGTCGCCAAAGTCGTGGAGCGTCTCAAGGAAGCGCTCGCCGCCGATTACGTCGTCCTCGGCGGCGGCAACAGCAAAAAGCTCGATGCCCTGCCCGCCGGTGCCCGCCTCGGCAAAAATGAAAACGCTTTCCTCGGCGGCTTCCGTCTCTGGAAAGAGTAGCGCTCACCTCTCTCTAAAATTTCCGCAAAATGGCGGCACTCCCTACGCTACAATTTTTGTCTTATGCCCCGCATCGTCTGTCGTGGCTTATTGATTGACATGGACGGCGTCCTCGTTGATTCCACAGCCGCCATCGCTCGCGTCTGGGCCCGCTGGGCAGCGCGATACAACATGGATCCCGTCTACGTCACTGCGTTCGCCCACGGTCGTACCAGCCGCGCCTCGATCAAGGATCTTCTTCCCAACGACAGCCCCGAACTCCACGACGAGGAAGACCGCTGGATGCTACGCGCCGAGATCGAAGACGTCGCCGATGTCGCCGCCCTCCCAGGCGCTCGCGAACTCCTCGCCGCCGTGCCATCCGCTCAGCGTGTCGTCGTCACCTCCGCCGCGCGCAACCTCGCCGAAGTCCGCCTCCGCGCTGCCGGTCTCTGGGACCTCATCCATCACCTCGTCACGTCCAGCGACATCCAGAACGGCAAGCCGCATCCAGAACCCTATCTGAAGGGCGCCGCCGCTCTGCAACTTCCGCCCGCCGATTGCGTGGTCATCGAAGACGCAGCCTCCGGCACCCGCGCCGGTAAATCGGCTAGCGCCCGAGTTCTCGCCATCCGCACCACCAGCACTGATGAAGAACTTCTCGCCGCCGGCGCCGACTGGATGGCCAACGATTGCGCTTCGCTCCGCTGCACCCTCACTCCAGGAAGCGACCAGCTCATCATCGAATTCCCCGCCAACGAAATCCCGCGCCTACCCAAAATGAGCTAGAATGCGTCAAATCACGGTAAGCCGCGTTGCCTATTTCAAGGAGAAATCTGAGCATGACCTTTTCCACCCGCCTGACCCTGCTGTGCGCCGCCGCTTCTCTTTTTGCCTTTGCCCCCGCAAACGCTTTCGCCCAGGAAAAAGAGTCCAAGCACGCTGAAAAACCAGCTGAACCCGCCGCAGCCCCTCCCAAGGAAGAGTCCTCCGTCACCGACCACACCATCAAAATTGCCGGCCAATCTATTCCCTACAAAGCCACCGTCGGCAGCCTGCTCCTCAAAAACGATAAGGACGAGCCTGAAGCCCTGCTCTTCTTTACCTCCTACATCCGCTCCGACGTAAAAGATCTTTCGCAGCGCCCGATCTCTTTCGTCTATAACGGCGGCCCCGGCTCTGCCTCCGTCTGGTTGCACATGGGATCTTTCGGTCCCAAGCGCGTCGCCACGGTCAACGCAGGTTTCACCCCGCCCGCACCCTATAAGTTCGAAGACAATGCCTACTGCCTGCTGGATAAAACCGACCTCGTCTTCATTGATCCGATCGGCACCGGCTTCAGCCACGCCGTCGGCAAATCCCAGGACAAGGATTTCTGGGGCGTCGATCAGGACGCGCGCTCGCTCGCCAATTTTGTCCAGTCCTACATCAGCCGCAACAATCGCTGGAACTCTCCCAAATTTCTCATCGGCGAAAGCTATGGCACTTTCCGCAACGCCGTCCTCTCCAATGTCCTGCAGAACCATTACAACCTCTACCTCAACGGACTCGTAATGATCTCTTCCGTCTGGGACCTCGGCACGATTTCCTTCCATCCGGGCAACGATCTTTCCTACATCCTCTATCTCCCGAGCTACGCCGCCACCGCCTGGTACCACAAAGTCCTCACCGACCGGCCCGACAATCTCAACGCGTTCCTCGACGATGCGCGCAAATTTGCTTTCGGGGAATACGCCGACGCGCTCCTGAAAGGCAGCACCCTCTCCGACGCCGATAAATCCGCCGTTGCGAAAAAATTAGCCCGCTTCACCGGCCTCAGCGAAGACTACCTCCTCAAGTCCAATCTCCGCGTCAAACTTCCGCAATTCATGCAGGAACTCCAGCGCGGCCGCGGCCTCACCACCGGGCGCCTCGACTCCCGCTTCTCCGGCCCCACCTACAATCTCGTCAAAGATTCCGCCGACTACGATCCCCAGGAAGCCGCGATCAGCGGCGCGTTCGTTGCGGCCTTCAATCAGTACCTCCGCGAAGAGCTCAAATACAATCCCGAGCGCGAATATCATGTTTTCGCGAACTTTGGCGAAAATCATTGGGACTGGAAACACTCAGCCGGTGAGCATGAGCAAGACTTCTTTCCCGGCTCTCCCAACGTCATGCTCGATCTCGCCAACGTCATGATCACCAATACCAAGCTCCAGGTGGAAGTGGAAGACGGCTTGTATGATCTCGCCACACCCTTCGCTGAAGCCGAATACGCCTCCGAGCACCTCGGCCTTCCCGCCAACATCCAGAAAAACATTCATCACAAAACCTACGAAGCCGGCCACATGATGTATCTCCGCGACGAAGACCTCGCCAAGTTGAAATCGAATATCGCCGCCTTCCTCGACTCCGCCTCCAAACCCCAATAACCAGGTGATGCCTTCGTAGGGCCACCCCTGTTTGCAATCTGCCAGTAACCAAATGGGTCTACCTGTACGCCGACGATCCCTTGACTCCCTCCCGTCCCCGTAAACTTAACGAGTAGCCGAAGAGCAGCCAGCGGCCGCGTCTCATGCGCGCGCTTCGCCGTCTCCTGCTCCATCGCCATCATTTTTTCAGGGGAGCCATGTCCACAAATTCGCCGACCACCGCACTCATCCAGCGCAGCTTCAACGTCCCACAGCTCATCGGCGCCATGCTGAAAGCCCGCGAGCACGTTAGCGACCTCATCTTTTCCCCCGGCCGCGCGCCCCAGGTCGAAGTCAGCGGCCAGCTCGTCGAATTGAAATTCAAGGGCCTCGAGTGCCTGCTTCCCAGCGACACAGACCAGATCGCTAAATTTCTCGTCGGAAAGAATCAGCACGCTGCGCAGAAACTCGAGCAAAGCGGCTCCGCCGACCTCTCCTACGGCCTTGAGAACACCGGGCGTTTCCGCGTCAACATCTTCCGCCAGCGCGGCACCTGTGCCATTGTCATGCGCGTGATTCCCGACCGCATTCCCAACTTCGACGACTTGAAATTGCCTTCGCACCTCCAGGAAATCTGCGGCCTGCGCAACGGCATCGTTCTCGTCACCGGCCCCACAGGCTCCGGAAAATCCTCCACCCTCGCCGCCATCATCGACAAAATGAACGGGGAAAAAGCCATCCACATTCTCACCATCGAGGACCCCATCGAATTCCTGCATCGCCACAAGAAGGCCACCATCCACCAGCGCGAACTGCACAGCGACACGCCCACGTTTTCCGACGCCCTCCGCGGCGCGCTTCGCCAGGCGCCGAAAGTAATCCTCGTCGGTGAAATGCGCGATCGGGAAACCATCGAAATCGCGCTCGAAGCCTCCGAAACTGGCCACCTGGTCCTCTCCACCCTCCACACCATTGACGCCGCCAAGACCGTCGAGCGCATCATCGGCGCCTTCCCGATGGAAGATCAGCAGGGCATGCGCAACCGCCTCGCAAAGGCCTTCCGCTACATCATTTCCCAGCGCCTTGTTCCGCGCCTCGATGGCAACGGCCGCCTCGCTGTCATCGAAATTCTCAAGTCCACTCTGCGCACGCGCGAGTATGTCGAAAAAGGTGAGGGCGAAGGCAAGACGCTTCTCGATGCGATGCGCGACGGCTCGACTGAAGGCATGCAGTTTTTCGACGGTGAAATTGAAAAGCTCATCCGCTCCGGCGCCATCGATTTCGAAACCGGCTTCACGTACGCCACCAATCCCGGCAACCTGCGCCTCGAACTAGCCGACTTCCTCGACGGCCAGGAAAAACCCAAATCCGCCGCCAACCAGGAATCCGAACTAGAACTCACGCCATAGTACAGCTCAATCGGCAGCCGCCTCTACTCCGACTATGAGTGCGGGAGCAAGCTCCCGCTTTTACGCACATAACCACGCCCAACACCGTCTCTTCACCAGTCACCAATCACCAGTCACTTTTCTCCCTCTTCTCTTTTCCCACCCACAAACGTATGATGGCCCATCCTGTGGTCAAGGATTGAGACCTCAATTGCCCACAACCTCCCCGCCCGACGTCGGTGAACCGCCATCCCGCCCTCTCCCTCGCAAAGACAAAGGGAAACTCCTGCAAGTCCTCGGCGTTGGTTTCGGCATTGCTGTCGCCGTTGGCAACTCCATTTCAGTGGGGATCGTCCGCACTCCGGGCAGCATCGCTGCAATCCTCCCCAACGCATGGCTCTTCATCGCCGTCTGGATCGGCGGCGCTCTCTACGCTCTGCTTAGCGCCTTCCAAATCGCCGAACTCGGCACGCTGATTCCCTCTAGCGGCGGCCAGTACAATTTCTCCCGCCGCGCCCTCGGCGAATACGCCGGCTTTATCGTCGGTTGGAGCGATTGGATCTCCACCTGCGGCACCACCGGCGCCGTCGGCATCGTCCTCGGCGAATATCTCGCGCATCTTTTCCCGGTGCTCGATGGCGCCCTACGCATCAAAATCACGGGCGTCTCCGCCATCGTGATTTTCGCGCTGCTGCAATGGAAAAGCGTCTCCATGGGCAGCAAAGTGCAAAACTTCACCACCATCCTCAAAGGCCTCGTCTTCTTCGTGATGGTGATTGCCTGCTTCACCATGGGCCGCAGCGCCCACGCGGAAATTCTCACCGTGCCCGCCGTGGCCGTCCCCGCCGCAGCCGCGCTGGTCACTGCCATGCTCCTCGGTATGCAAGCCACCATCTATACCTACGACGGTTGGGACGGCGTCATCTACTTCGGCGACGAAGTCAAAAATCCTGGCTACCTCATCCCCCGCGCCATCTTCGCCAGCCTCGGCTCGCTCTTCGTCATCTATCTGCTCATCAACGCCGCGGTCCTCTACGTTCTTCCCATGAACCAGATTGCCGGAAACGATTTCGCTCTCGGCCTCGCCGCCGAGCGCGTCTTCGGACGTTACGGCGATTTCGTCTTTCGCTCCATCATCGTCGTCGCCCTCTTCAGCTCCATCAACGCTCTGCACCTGATGGGCACCCGTGTCATCTACGCCATGAGCCGCGATCGCCTCTTCTTCCACCAGGTCACGCGCGTCAACAAAGGCGGCACTCCCACCATCGCCCTGCTACTCAGCGCGCTCGTAGGCGTCATCTTCGCCATCGGCAAATTCGAACGTGTCATCGCCATGCTCGCTTTCTTCTTCGTCACCAACTACATGCTCTCCTTCATCTCCCTCTTCCTCCTGCGCGCCCGCGATCCACACGCCGAGCGCCCCTACCGCGCCTGGGGCTATCCCTGGACCACCGCCATCGCCCTCCTCGGCTCCCTCGGCTTCCTCGTCGAAGCCGTTCGCGAAGACCGCGCCAACAGCCTCCTCACCCTAATCGCCATGGCCTGCAGCTATCCCGTCTTCCGCGCCCTGAAAGCAGTCTCCAGCCGCCACCCAGCGTAGCGGGCACCGCCAAGTGGCCAAGCGCGTCTTGGCTCTCAAATCACAATTCGATCCTCGCCAAAAAAATGAGGGCGGATTTTCACCCGCCCTCCAAAGTCGTCTCCGTGGCCTCTGTGCTTTTCCTCTGCTTCCCCCGTGCTAAGTCTTTTCCCCCTGTCGCGCTGCGATTTGGCCCTTACGTCCCAACCAAACGTATTGCATCATCGAGATCAATCCAGAAAATTTATAATTGGGATCTACATATCGCTCCAGCACGTAAAATCCAAAGTAGTAGAAGCGGCAAAAGCTCCAGACCGCAACTGCGATCAACACAAAAGTTTTCAATGTCGGACGTTCAAAAAACAAAAGGCCCCCAGAAAGGAGGCCCAGAAACAGAAACAAAAAGCCCTTCGTAATAATCCAAGTCGGATTGGTGAGGTTCTTCACGCGAACGCCAGGTTCAGCCCCGAATGCACTCGCCCTTCCCTTACGTCCTTACTTCCTGAACTTCCTTCACCTCAGTTCCCTAACTCACCTTCTCCGCCACAGCCTTCGCCTGCAAGAACAGCAGCAAATAGTCCTTCCCGCCGGTCTTCGAATCCGTCCCGCTCATGTTGAACCCGCCAAACGGATGCGCGCCCACCATCGCCCCCGTGCACTTCCGGTTCAGGTACAGGTTCCCAACATGGAACTCTTCTTCCGCGCGCCGGATCTTTTCCGCATTCTTCGAATATACCGCGCCCGTCAACCCAAACTCGGTGTTGTTGGCAATTTCCATCGCGTTATCAAAGTTCTTCGCCTTGATCACCGCCAGGACCGGACCAAATACTTCTTCCTGCGCCAGGCGCGCCTTCGGGTCCACGTCGGCGATAATCGTCGGCTCCACAAAGTAGCCGTCGCCGGCCGCGCGCCCGCCGCCGGTCATCAAGCGCCCTTCCTTCTTCCCGACCTCAATGTAATTCAAAATTCCCTTCATCGCCGTCTCGCTCACCACCGGCCCCATGTAGTTGTTCGGGTCGTCGCTCGGCCCCACCTTGATCTTCTTCGTCCGTTCCACCAGCTTGCTCAGGAACGTGTCATAAATCTTTTCGCTCACGATCACACGCGAGCACGCCGAGCACTTCTGCCCCTGGTACCCAAACGCAGCCTGCACCGTGCCCTCTACTGCGGAATCAACGTCGGCCTCTTCGTCCACCACAATACCGTCTTTGCCGCCCATCTCCAGCACCGTGCGCTTGATCCAGATCTGTCCCGGCTGCGGCTTGTTCGCTAATTCCGCGATCCGCAAGCCCACTTCCTTTGATCCCGTGAATCCGATGTACCGCGTCTTCGGATGCTGCACAATCACGTCGCCGATCACCGCGCCCGACCCAGTCAGGAATTGCACCGCTTCCTTCGGCACGCCCGCTTCAAACAAGATGTCCACAAACTTCGCCGCAATCGTCGGCGAATCCGCCGCCGGCTTCAGCACCACGGTATTCCCCGTCACCAGTGAAGACACCACCAGCCCCGCCATAATCGCCATCGGGAAATTCCACGGCGGAATCACCGCGCCCACGCCCAGCGGGATATACACCATATAATTCCGCTCGCCGCGCATCGGTGTCAGCTTCTGCGGCTCGGACAAGCGCAGCATCTCTCGTCCATAAAATTCGCAAAAATCAATCGTCTCGGCGACGTCCGCGTCCGCTTCAATCCAGCTCTTCCCGACCTCATAACAAACCAGCGCCGCCAGCTCAAACTTCCGCTCGCGCACAATCTGCGCCGTCTTGAAAAGATATTTCGCCCGCGTCTCCGCCGGCACCTTCTTCCACACGTCAAAATACTTGTTCGCCGCGTCCACCGCCTGCGCCGCCTGCTCCTTCGACGCGTCCTGGAACACGCCAATCACTTCCGAAGGCCGCGAAGGGTTCGTCGACTTCTTCTTCCCAGTCGTGATCACCTTCTGCCCCGCGATCCACATCGGGTACTCATGCCCAAACTCGGCCTTCACTTTCGCCAAAGCCGCTTCCATCTTCTTGCGGTTCTCCGCATTCGAAAAATCAATAAAAGGCTCGTTCGTAAATTCCGCCACATGCAATTTCGCTTCCGCAGTCGCCATAACCTTCTCCTTCGTGGCACAGCCATTCCTGGCTGTGCTCTTGCGTTTCTCTTCAGTAGCACAGTCATCCTGACTGTGCTCTTTGAATTTCAATAGGAGGCCGAGGCTTCAGTTTAGCCTGAGCTTCGAAGGGCCCCGGCGCAATTACTCTGTGTCAACTGGGCTTTAGGCCCTGAAAAAGGGCTCCCCTTATTTCTCCAACGTGAATCTCTAACGATTAATTATATGCGCTCACCCGCAACCCCGACAAGCAGACCCCTCAGACGGAATTTGGTCAGTTCCTGATTACTTGACTGACCGGGACTTGGGCCACCGACCAAGGCAAGTCGGGTTTAGCTACGGGGTGGGTTCCGACACCGGCTACGCCGACATGCTGCACCGCATGGAGCTGCCGCAACCTGAGTGACTCTCCGCCGGTCAAGGTATCCCGGGCTGCCCCCCAACCCAAGTTCGGCGGGGAAGATTCATTTGCTTGCTCCTGGCGGAAACGCTCTTCCGAGGCCGGGTGCCGCACCCTTTGCCTTTAAGGTGCGAGTGTTACCTACAGCGGACCCTAAATCGAATCGTACGCAGTCTTGCGAGTTGGGAGCATTGAACCGGACCATTCCCATTCCTCACATCCGAGTGCAATAATCCATTCTCATGCCACAATCCATCGCTCACCTAACCCTTGTCGTACGCAACTACGACGAAGCCTTGGAGTTCTTCACGCAAAAACTCGGCTTCCACCTGCTCGAGGACACTCCACTCCCCGACAACAAGCGCTGGCTCCTCGTTGCTCCTCCCCACTCACGCGGCGCCGCTCTCCTCCTCGCTGAAGCTGACACCCCGGACCAATCCCACGCCATCGGCAACCAAACCGGCGGCCGCGTTTTTCTCTTCCTCCACACCGACGACTTCTGGCGCGATTACAAGGCCTACCAGTCCCGCGGCGTCCGCTTCCTTGAAACTCCACGGGAGGAGCCCTACGGAACCGTCGCCGTCTTCCAAGACCTCTACGGTAACAAGTGGGATCTGCTCCAACCTGCCGATCCAATCAATCGTCCCACTGACAGCGATTGACTCCCTCTACCTTTCCTCCACCAAAAACTTGTACTGTTCCTCCGTCAGCGGCACCACCGACAATCTCCCGATCCTGACCAACGGCGAATCCTTGAAAATTTTCTCCTTCTTGATGTCCCCAAGCGAAACCGGTTTTGTCAGCTCCTTCCCCGCTTTGATCTTCACCACCGGGTTCTTTGGGTCCTTCGCACTCACGGACACCACCGTCGCCGTCCCCACCGCGCTCTTCGTATCGCCAGTCTCATAAATGATCAGCCGCGCCCCAGGTTTCATCTCTCGCAAATTCTTCACAGCCGTGGGATTCGACACTCCATCCCACTCTGTCTCTCCATCCTTCATCAAATCCGCAAACGAATATTCCGTCGGTTCCGTCTTCAGCAAATAATAGTTCGCCATCCATTGCTCCTCATGTAGCGGTCACCTTCCAAGGTGGGCGCTTTTCTCCGACTTACACAACACACCTATAATCGAGGAAGCATTGTACCGCGATGCTCTTCGATACGCTTCTCCGCCTAGCTCACCAGGCCTTCGCCTTCAACTCCTCAACACTCCGCAGCCTCCCACTCAACTGGCCGCTCGCCCCAGTACTCTTGGGGGGTGCCTCTTTCGCACATTTCTATTGCCCTACCGCCGGTCTTCAAGGGTACAATCAGCCCAGAAATTAAGGTTGCCTCGGCTCTGGAGTCCCCCAGGGCGGTTTCATAAGAGTTGATGAGCCGCACGCCCCGAACTCGACGGGCCCACAACCGGCCGCAAAGCCTCTGCGTCCTGCTGTGTCTCTGCGCGTCCACTTCCGTTTTGACCTTACCTTCGCGCGCACAAGATGCGCAACAGGACACGCCGCAAGTTGCCGAAGCTGCGCGGCAGGAAAAAGCGCGCAAGGCTGCGCAGCAAAAAAAAGAATCCCACGTTTATACCAACGAAGATCTAAAGCAATCGCAGATTCTCACCCAGCAGGATCGCTCCCGCGCCGAAGCCCGTAAAAATAATTCACCTGCAAAGCCAGCCAAACCGGTTGAGCCTTCCGTCAACGCCGAAAAAAATTCCGCTCCCGAAAATTTGGGAGAAGTCGCCCGCCGCTACCGCCGCCAGAAACTCGAAAATCCTCAAGCCGCCGAAGCCGCGAAGCGCCAGCCGGCCTCACGCTTCCCCATGGATCTTTCGCAACCTTCTTTTGCAGCGCCCGTGAAACCCGTCGCACCAGTTGCCTCGCAAAATTCGCGTCCGAGCCAAAGTTTGAAACCGCTGCCCCGAATCGCTCCTTCCCGGCGCGACCCATTTTCCCGGCAAAGATTTTCTCCCGTGCTGCCGATCGAACGCGCACCACTCTCACCAAATTTGTCGGCTCCCCCCAAGCCGGCGATCTCGCTCGCCGACCTGGCTCCTCACGCTCCAACAACCCACACGGCGCCGCCCGCCGCTGCTCCTAAATTGGTTCTCCCATCGAAACCAGTTCCAGCGCTGCCCTCGCTCATTCCTCACGCCGCGCCAATTGCGCCCGCCGTGAACAACACTGGCAACGCCAAACAAATCCGCATTCAGCCCGGCGATTCCCTATGGAAACTCGCGCGCCGTCATCTCGGCAGCGGCTCCCGCTGGAACGAGCTCCTCGCCTCCAATCCGGCGATTTCCGATCCAAACCACATCCAACCTGGCGCCATGCTGGTTGTCCCCGCAACTGAACTTCGTTCCCGCGTGCGGCCCTCAAGCATCACCATCCAAAGCGCCGACTCCCTCTGGAAAATCGCCGCTTCCCAGTTGGGCGGCGGCGCTGCCTGGCCGTGCATCGCCCAGGCCAATCCCCAATTGCGCGATGCCAATCGCCTCCACCCCGGTCAAATTCTCTCCATCCCCGTTTCCTGCGCTCGCCCTCTTCCCCGTTGATCCCCCCGCCAATCCCCACCCCTCCGGTATTTACCTGATGTCTTAATAAGGCGTGCGCTCGATTGAGGCCGCAGGATTCTCTTGATATTTCTCTTCAGATTCCAGGTGCTCCCGGAGATCGCAGACGTGCTCCATCCGCACAAACCCGAAACCTCCGTCGTCGCCATTCGGCGCCGATTCGCGGGTGAACCAAGCTGATGGAGGCGGAATGCAAGGTGCCGATCAATTCCGAACGTGACATCGTCCTGGCCCGTCAAAAAGGACGCGCCATGGCCACGCAACTCAAATTCTCTCTGGGTAACGCCACGCTGATTGCGACAGCCATTTCCGAGCTGGCTCGCAACATCGTCTCTTACGCCGGAAGAGGAGAAATCGTCATGAGCGTTACTCGCAACTCCGATCGAACGGGTATCATGATCGTCGCATCCGACAATGGCCCCGGGATTTCCGATCTCGCACTGGCTTTGCGCGATGGTTTCTCCACTTCCGGAAGCCTGGGCATCGGTTTGCCCGGCGTGCGCCGCCTGATGGACGAGTTCGACATTGATTCGCAACCTGGTCGAGGAACAATCGTTACGGTGACAAAATGGAAACCATAATAGATTCTCCACTCGTCGAATTCGGCATTGCCAATTTCGCGCTTCCCGGTGAAGGCACTTCTGGCGATTGCCATGTACTCCGCTGCAGGCCGGGCGGCCTTCTCGTTGCCGCCATTGACGGCATCGGCCACGGCGAAGAAGCCGCCGGCGCGGCGAAAACCGCCGCATCCATTCTCAGCAACGGCGCCGACGAGCCGATCATCTCGCTCGTCGAGGAATGCCACCGCGCGCTGCGTTCCACTCGCGGCGTCGTGCTCAGCGTCGCTTCGATCGATCTCACCCACGGCATGATGACGTGGCTGGGCGTCGGCAACGTTGTAGGAGCGCTGGCGCGTGTGGTTCCGCGTGGCTCGAATTTTCCGGAAATGCTTCTTCTCCGCGGCGGCGTGGTCGGCAAGCAGTTGCCGGCTCTTCAGGCTCAGGTTCTTCCCGTCAGCGAAGGAGACAATCTCTTCTTCTCCACTGATGGCGTGAAGGGCCATTATGTCGAAACGGTTTCCGCGCGTGAAAATCCGCAGCGCGCGGCCGATAGAATTCTCCAGAAGTTTCACACCGCCAACGACGATGCACTTGTTCTGGCCGTGCGGCTGACGGGCATCCACAAATAATCGCTGTACCGGCGATTCACGTTTCCTTCACAACTTTTTAACAATTCGATTTTTGCGTTTGCACCATTGCTGATGCACGCCACTGCCCATTGGAAACATCAAAATAATTGTTGCAAGCGATTCATTCTTTCCGGTTATTTGCATCCACTTTTCTGTAACGCCAGCCTCCCGCCAGCGTCAAATCTAAGACCAGCGAATTTGAAACTCGCCCGCGCACAGTACGCCTGATTTTGTTCGCAGCGTGCCCGCGGTAATTTGAAAGGAAATCTCATGAAACTCTCGAAACTCTCTCTCACTCTTCTCGGCTCGGCGCTTCTGTTCTCTTCAGCCGTTCTCGCCGGTGATGCCAACAAAGGCTCGCTCCAGTTGTACGAGAAGGTCAACGTCGAAGGTAAGGCGCTGAACCCCGGCAAGTACACCATCACGTGGGACGGCACCGGACCGAACGTCCAGGTCACCGTTCTGCAGGGTAAGCAGGCGGTTGCGACGTTCCCGGCTCATCTGACCGAGCAGGCCACTCGCAACTCCGAAGACGCCTACGGCTCCGCCGCCGAAACCGATGGCTCCCGCACGCTGACCGCGATCTATCCGAACGGCAAGCGCTTCTCGCTCGAACTCGAGACGAAATCCGCCAGCCAGGCGATCAGCACGCCGGCGTCCAAGTAACTGTCCCCTGTGGCACAGCCCTTCGTGCTTGCCCTGAGGGAAGCCGAAGGAGCTATGCTCTTTGGAAAAAGGCCCATTCTTCGCGGAGAGTGGGCCTTTTCTTTTTGTGGCGGCAGTGAAGAGCTGTGGGTATGACCAGGTGGAGGTACCCCCTGTTTTCGCGTAAGAGATGCAGGGAAAGGACTTAGGGGAAGCGTGCGCAACTGTAGGAAGTAAAGGAGTTATGTGGGTGGATCACAAAGCATTGAGTTGGCAAGGTTTAGCGGTGAGATGGTAGCGGGATGGGGTCGGGACGAGTTGATGCCCAAGTGTCAGGAAGCATGATAGTGCCGATTTAGTAACTCTGTAAATAGTTTAGTGAATAGTATAGCGTTCGAACAGCGGAATTGGAAAAGTGCAGTTCAAAAGTTGAGAAGTTGAAGAGTTTAATATTTCGAAAGGGATCGCGGGTGGTGGCGTAGTTCCCTCCCCTCCGGCTGTAGGCTAGAGATTGTTGGCAGCCTCTAGACTATCCGCTCACACCGCTTCACGTCCCGCGGCTCCGCCAGCAATTTCTCCACCCGCTCTAAAAACTTCTCCGTATGCGGCAACTTCGCGTGCGCCTCAAACACCTGCACATCCTTCCATCGCGAATGCAGGTAGTAGAGCCGCGCATTCCGCACCGACCGGTACCCATGCACCTCCAGGCACCCAGCCTCCTCCCGCGTCAACGTCACCACTTCCCCCAGCGCCGCTTCGAAGGCGCTCTCTTTCCCGTCCAGCACCAGGAATCGCCCAAATATGTAGAGTTCCATCGCCTCCGCCTCCTCCCTCCCTCGGGTTTTGGCCGCGTGTAGAAGGAAGCGCAGAAGTCGTCGCCGCAGCCACATCCTCCTACTATCTACAGAGTGGGTACTTGTACGGCCAATTCTGGCTTCTGGTCCTGCAAAAGCCGTTGAAGTTCTTGCGCAAATTCTGGCAGAGTTTCGGTCAATAGCATCCGATTCGCCTAAAGCTACGATAATCTCAAATTTATCACGGCAATGACTTAGTGCTACTGCCCCACTTTCAATTGTCGTTAAATGTTGCCAACAACGCTCATTTCTTCTTCTTCTTTCGGGTCGTGTTGTACATCGTTGGTTACCGTAGTCCCTCCGCTTCATGGCCGCCGTTCGCGCAGCGCGAACGGCAGAAAAAGTGGGCCATTCCGGTCGGGATGACAGACAAGGCAAACCGCTACGCAGCCCGACGCGTCCCTTCGGATTCGCTCAGGGCAGGCGGGATGACAGAGAAAAAACAGCAGCGGGGTGCGATGCCGTTTCGATCGCGCCCCGCTGCTTGGGGTGGCCGGTGGACCACGTGCGCACCCGGATGTCCGAGCGCGCACACTTAGATGACTATTCCGGTGAAGAGGTCCAACGCATGCCGAACGAAACTGTCGGCTTATAGTATTCGCGCTGGATGGGATAGATGCCGCTGCCCTGGTAGAAGCCGAAAACCTCGTTGCTGAGGTTCAGGCCGGAAGCCTCAAAGCTCAGGCCCTTGGCGACACGGTAGCTGCCCTGAATGTCGTACTGGGTGTGGGCGTAGAAGTAGACGTCGCCGCCCGGGCCCCTGAGTCCGAGGATTGGGTCCTTGTCCGTGGCCGCGTCGACGTGGGTGTAATTGTAGAACGCAATGTTGGCGTCGTTGTGGCTGATGGCGAAGCGAACCGAGAGGCGTCCCTTGTCGTAGGTCGGGCTGATGTTCCAGGTGTTGGGTGCCTGGCGCTGCAGGGGAGCGTTGTCGATGCGGCCGCCGTCAAACGTGGACGGGAAGGTGACGCCGGATTGCGTGTAGCTGTAGTTGGCGGAAAGGCCGAGACCGCTCAGGAAACTCGGCAGAAATGAAAAATGCTGTTCCAGGGAGAGTTCGATGCCCTGGATGTGAGCGCTGGGGCCATTGATGGATTGCAGGAGCCTGAACCCGGCGTTGGGCTGCCCCGCGGGAATCGTGCTGGCCGTCGCGTAAATCGGATCGGACAACTGCTTGTAGAAATACCCAGCCTGGATAATCCCCAAAGGCTGGAAGTAGTGCTCGATCAAGATGTCGTAATTGTTGGCCTTGGTGGGTTTCAGGTTGGGGTTGCCCTGGGTGACGGTCTTGGGGCTGGCGTTGGGATCGACGACGGTGGTCGGGACGAGGTCGCCGATGTTGGGCCGGGCGAGACCCTGGCTATAGTTCAGGCGCAGGTTGGTGTTCTTCTCGAGTAGATATTGCGCTTGCACGCTCGGCAAGGCGTTGAAGTAATTCGAGCTTTGGAATATCGGGGTGATGCTCGGGTTGTTTGGGGTGATCAACGGGTTGTTCGGATCCTGGGTGACGATGCGATTGGCGGTGAAGCCTGTGTTGGCGGCATCGAAGCGAACGCCGGTTTCGAGGCGCAATTTGCCCAGGGAGATGACGTTCATCAGGTAGCCGGCGTAGATGCGTTCATTGGCATCAAAGAAAGCGCCCGCGCCACGACGAATGCTGGTCGCCTGGTTCAGGGAAAACTGCGTCGGATCATTGAGGAGGGGCACGACGGCGTTAACAATGGAGTTGTAGTTGGAGGTCGGGCCGTAGGATTGGTTACCGATGCGGAAGAAGTTGTCGTAGTAAGTGGGATTGGTATAGCCGCCCACGACGGTGGGAAGGGTAATGCTGCTCCCGTTGTAGTTGTAAATCTGGTCGTTTTCGTTTTGCGTGGAATGGGAGTTTCGGATCTTGATTCCCATGGAGAATGTACCGAGGTGCGAGTGCGCGCTATAGCGGCGAGAAACGGAAGCCGCGCCCTGGAAATTGAGCTGCTGGGCGATGTAATGCGTGAAGGAGGTGTTCGCCAGGACATACTGCGCCGGGTCGAAGAGATTGGTGTTATCGAGCGCGTTGAACTTGGGGCGGAAGGGATTCGCCAGACTGACGGCGAGATCCGCGCCGGTCGAGCCCGGTACCAGATTTCCGTTGGCGTCGTAGCTGGCTGCGGCGCCATTGAAGTTGGTGGTGGCGAAATCCTGGCCGCCGATGTTATGCGAACGGGAGGCTGCGAACTCAACGGTGATTAACGTGGAAGAAAGATCGCGCCTTGCGCCGGTAAGGAAGCTGTAAACCTGCTGGTCCGGACGGCGGATATAGTGGCGGTAATTGTAGGAACCCGGCGAACAGGGATTGCTGCCCGGGTTTGTGAGGTCCGCCGCCTGGTTAACCGCGACGCAGTCTTGTGCGTTGTCGAAGGTGATTTGTTTGCCGTCGGGGGAAACGGACTTGATGGTGTTTCCGGCGTTGGGCGTGTAGACCCAGGTGTCGCCGTAGTCGTGGAAATCGGAATAGAGGCCCTTGGCGTACACGTCGAATCCGGGCTTTATGTTGTAATCGATGCCGGTCGAAAAGCCATAGCGTTTGCGGTAGTAGCTGTAGGAACGCTGATCCTCCGTATTGGCAAAGGCCACATTGCGGCCAGAGACTGGATCCGTCCCGGTGGTCTGGCCCGGTTCGAGGTCGTCGATACCACGGTTGGTCTGATCGAAGGTGCCGTTCAGCAAGAAGCCGAATTTCTTGCTGACGCCGAAGCGCCTGCCATAGATTCCGTTGAACCCACCGCGCCAGTAGCCGTTTTGAAGGGGATTGTATCCGCCGGTGCCGCCAAAGGCGTAGATCGGCCGTTCGCTGGCGGTGCGGGTGACGAGGTTGACTGTGCCGGCGATGCCATCGGCGTCCTGGTCGGCGGAGAGAGTCTTGAACACCTCGATGCGCTCGACGAGGTCGGCAGGAACGGCGTCCAGCTTGATATTGCGGACTGCACCTTCTGGAGAAGGCAGGTTCACACCGTTGACGGTGACGTTGGTGAGACGCGGCTCGGTGCCGCGGATCTGCACGTATTTGCCTTCGCCTTCGTCGCGCTCGAGAGAGACGCTGGGAAGGCGGCCGACGGCGTCGGCGATATTGGTATTCGGCAGACTGTTGATGACTCTTTCCGGCAAAACTTGGACGATGTTGTCGTTGGTGCGCTCGATGTTGATGGCCTCGGCTTCACCCTGCATGCGCTCCGCGGTGACGATGACCTGATCGTTCTGCGAGGCAACCTGTAAAACGGCGTTTGCGGTGACTTCCTGCCCGGCGGAGACTACCACCGGCACGTTGGAGACCGCTAAACCGACATAGGAAACGCTCAGGGTATATTCGCCCGCGGGTACGTCTGGAATTCTGAATTTTCCCTGGTCGTCTGAAACGACCTTTATTCCGAGCGGGAGAAGTTCGACCAGCGCTCCCGACAAAATGGAATTGCCGGAGTCTCTTACGGTTCCAGTGACGGCGCCTTTCCCAGACTGAGCGAGGACCGGTAGACCCAGGCCGAGCGAAAAGATGAAGACCAATAGGAAACTGCAAAACCTTCGCATACTTGCTCCTTCAGAGCAGAATTGAATTTAGGCTAACGTCGAGTGGCAAACTGATTTGCGCGAATCGCCACACACACAAGTCGGGGTAGCGGTACATCGATTTTCGAGAACTCCCCCCAACAATTACTTAAGTGGAGTAGACGTGGAGTTTGTTACGCGGACATGACAGTGAAATGAGTAGGAAGTAACTGAAAGGATTTTTGCAAACGAGGTGTCTGGTTGCGGGTGCCCCACAAAAGGTGGGTCTTGGGATTCGGGGATTTAGCAACCACTGACTTGCGACTTAAGTTCGTTCAACAGCGCTTGATCGGCGGCGTAATCGCGCCTTACAGTTTTCCACTTCCCGCATGGATTCGTCTTCAGTAAAGCAAGAAAGTCTTGCAGGGATTCCCTGTGAAGTGGCTCGACACCTTCCTTCATTTCCTCCTCGCTAATTCCAGGAGGTGCCAGCAGTGTCATTTCCAGCGTGGGCTCCCCTTGCAGAATGGAGTGCAACGCGAGCAGCGCTGCGGACACACAGATCTCTCCACATTTGCTCGCCAGCGCGGTAGCGGCCGCGTGCCGGATGGCAAATGGCTCGTCGATTCGCAGCAGAGCGATTCCACCGGTACCAGAAAACACAAACGACGAAGCCGGTGAGCACCAGCGCAAACGGCGACCACGTCCGATAGCTTTCGTTGGTCAATGCCACCGATTTCCCTACACCAATTCCCGCACCGCCTCCGCAAAAATCCCCGTGTGCTGGTCGATGTCGGCCGCGCTGGTCGCTGGGCACATCAATGCCATGTTGTGGAACGGCGTCAGCAGCACGCCGCGGTTGAGCGCGTACAAATGCAGGATGCGCTCCAGCTCGAAGTCGGCGGCTGCAGCGGATTCGCCGCCGTTGCGCGGGGGGCGCTGGCAGAAGGTGTACTCGGCGCGGGCGCCGAGGCGCTGGACATTCCAGGGCAGGCCGTGCTTTTTGATCTCGGCGGCGACGCCGTCGTTGAAGCGGACGGCGAGCGGCATCATCTTCTCGAAATTTTTTGCGGTAAGGATATTTGCGAGCGTGGCGCGCATTGCGGCGAGCGACAGCGCGTTGCCCGCGAGCGTGCCGCCGATTCCGCCGACGTCGCAATCCTCCAGGTGAATGCGCGCGGAAATGCGCTGGGCGACTTCCTCCGAGCAGCCATAGGTGGCGCCGGGGATGCCGCTGCCGATCGCTTTACCGAAGACGAGCAGGTCGGGCTCCAGCTTCCATTCCGCGGTGCAGCCGCCCGGCCCCGCGCAGATGGTGTGCGTCTCATCGGCGATGAAGAGTGAGCCATACCGCTTGGCGAGTTGCTGTGCCTGCTTCCAGTAACCTTCGTCGGGTAGGATGATGCCGACGTTGGTCATGGCCGGCTCGGCGAGGATACAGGCGACGTCGTTGTGTTTCAGCGCGTCTTCGAGGGCGCTCAGATCGTTGAATTCGGCGACGCGGGTCGTCTCCGCGGGATTTACGGGAGGCCCGATGTTGCCGCGCCGCGGGCCAACTGCTCCGTTTTCGAGCGTGGCGAAGGATTCATCCACCGTGCCGTGATAGCAGTAGTGAAACACTAATATTTTGGAGCGCTGGGTGATTTCGCGGGCGATGCGGATGGAAAAGCGATTAGCGTCGGTGGCGGTGAGCGTGAACTGCCAGTATGGCAAGCCGAAGCGCCGTTTGAGATCTTCGCCGACGAAGATCGCATCTTCCGTGGGCAGCATCAGCGTGATTCCCTCTTTCACACGCTTCCGAACCGCTTCCGCAACGACTTCCGGCGAATGGCCCGTCATCGCGCCGGTGTCGCCGAGGCACAAGTCCACGTACTCTTTTCCATCCGCGCAAGTGAAGTGCGCGCCTTTCGCCTTGGTGACGAAGACTGGAAATTCGCCAGCCCACTTCTTCATCCAGTTCATGGGAACGCCGCCGAGCAGTGATTGCTCCGCGCGTTTGTAGAGTTCGGCGGAACGCGGATGCTCGGCGACGAAGCGTTTGGCTTCGCGTTCGTGGAGTTTCGTGAGCTTGTCTCGGCTGATGCTTGTCATTGCGTTGTTGAAGTTACCTCAAATTATTGCCTCAGGTGCTAAAGCCCATTTTGTTGGGTTATTGAATGTCGGAGCTAAAGCTCCGACCGCTAAAGAACTTTTTTCCGCACAGGCTAATGCCCATGCTACTTAGCGCAGTTCGTGGATGATTTCCCTGGCCGCGTTTGCGCCGGACGCGCCCGTTAAGCCATTCCCCGGATGCGTTCCGTTGCTGCAGAGGAAAAGGCCTTTCACCGGTGTTTGATAGCGCGCCCAATCGAGAATCGGCCGCATGGTGAAGAGCTGATCGAGCGCAAGTTCGCCGTGGAAAATGTGCCCGCCCGTAAAGCCGTAAGTCGTCTCGAGATCGAGCGGCGTGATGACGTGCGCCGATTCGACGAGCTTCGGCAAGTTCGGAGCGTAAGCGGAAAGCGTCTTGATGACGCTGCTTGCGAGTTCACCGCGGCGCTCTTTCCAGGTTCCGGTCTTCAGCTTGTAGGGCGCGAACTGGAAGTACACGGAAAGCACGTGTTTCCCTTCCGGCGCGAGCGACGGATCGAGAATCGTGGGAATCGTAATGTCGAGAACCGGCGCGACGGAGATTTCGCCGTACTTGGAGGCGTCGAAGGCTTTCTCCAGGTAGTCGATTTCGTGGCCGATGTGAATGCGTCCGGAAAGCGCTTCGCGGAAACTGTCTGGCCCGACCGTATCCGAAAGCGACGTGAAGTGCGGCAAATCGCCGAGCGCGAGATGGACTTTGGCGACGCTGCCGGAGATGCGGAAGTTCCTGATGCGCATGGCGAAAACGGGATCCAGATTCGCGGGGTCGAGGAGCTGGAAGAAGGTGCGTTTCGGATCGACGCCGGAAACGACGGCTTCGCAGGCGATCTCCTCGCCGTCGGCGAGGACGACACCAGTGACGGCACCAGATTTGGTGCGGATCTGCTGAACTTCGGTGTTGGTGCGGATTTCAGCGCCTGCGTTTTGCGCGGCTTCACCGAGGGCACGCGAGAATTCGCCGAGGCCGCCGCGCGGGAAGGCCGCGGAACCAACGGGATGCGGATCGGCAGCAGCGCGGAGCAGCAGGAGCGCGGTGGAGCCGGCGGACCAGGGGCCGAGATTCGCCCCGAAGATGCCGCGGGCGGCGATGGCGGCGCGGAGGAGTTCGGTGTCGAAGAATTCGGCGACGAAATCGGCGACGGCCATCGGGCCCCAGCGTAAAAGATCGAAGATGCCGGTTTTGCCGAGTCCGCGGACGGTGCGGCCGGTGGTGAGGAGATTCCAGAAATCCTCGGGCGAGGGGTGATCGATAGCCGGCGGCGTGATGGACGCGATGTGGCCGAAGACTTCGGACATTTCCTCGAGAGCGGCGGCAAATTCGGTGTAGCGAGCGCCGTCTTTCACGGGAAGATGCGAAAGTGCGGCGACGGTTTTGGCAGTGTCGTTATAGAAGAGCAGGCCTCGCCCGTCGGGCGAAGGAGCGAAGAGGCGAGGCTCCGGCTGGATGATGTGGAGATTGAAATTCTGGAGCTGCAGGTCGCGAGCGACGTCGGCGCGTAACGGCCCGAGCGTGTGTGAAAGCGTGGAGGCTTTGAAGCCGGGATGAAATTCCTCGGTGATAGCGCCGCCGCCGAGGTGTTCGCGGCGTTCGAGGACGGTGGGCTTGAAGCCGCCTTTGGCCAAATAGAATGCGGTGATGAGCGCGTTGTGACCGCCGCCGATGAGAACTACTTTTTGTCCGAGGGGCATGGTCAGTTGGCCGCTTTCTTCCAGTTTTTCAGGATGACCTGGCTGGCGATGCGGCCGTTGGCGCCCATGATGCCGCCGCCGGGATGCGTGGCCGATCCGCACATGTAGAGATTGTCGATGGGAGTGCGGTAGTAGGCCCAACCGGGAACGGGGCGGAGGAAGAAAAGTTGTTCGAGCGAGAGTTCACCCTGAAAAATGTTGCCTTGGGTGAGGCCGAATTCGCGCTCGAGATCGAGCGGCGTGAGGACCTGCTTGTCGATGATGATGTCTTTAATGTTGGGAGCGTGCTCGGCGATGGTGTTGATGACGTTGTTGCCGAAGGCTTCGCGGTGGTCGTCCCAGGTGCCTTGGGCGAGCTTGTACGGTGCATATTGCACGAAGCAGGAAAGAACGTGCTTCCCTGGAGGCGCGACCGAGGGATCGGTCAGGCTGGGGATGACCATGTCGATGTAGGGGCGCTGGGAATAGCGGCCGTATTTTGCGTCGTCGTAGGCGCGTTCCATGTATTCCATTCCGGGAGAGATGGAAATTGCGCCGCGGTGGTGAGCACCGACTCCCGGCAGGACTTTGAAATTGGGGAGCGCGCTGAGAGCGATATTGACTTTGCCGGAAGAGCCGCGGAACTTGTAGCGCTTGACGCTATCCAGGAAATCGGAGGGAAGGTCTTTAGCGTCCATGAAGGAAAGGAAAGTGTGGTGCGGATCGACGCTGGAGGAGATGACGTTGCAACGGATTTCTTCGCCGGATTGGAGGACGACGCCCGTGACGCGGCCGTTTTTGTTGAGGATTTTCGCGACGGGAGCGTTGGTGCGAATTTCGACGCCCAATTCGCGCGCGGCGGCGGCGATGGAGTTGGAGATTGCGCCCGTGCCGCCGCGGCTGAAGCCCCACGAGCGAAACGCGCCATCGATTTCACCCATGTAGTGATGGAGGAGAACGTAGGCGGTGCCGGGCGAACGAATGCCGAGAAACGTGCCGATGATGCCGGAGGCGGACATGGTGGCTTTGAGGATGTCGGTTTCAAACCATTGGTCGAGGAAATCGGCGGCGCTCATGGTCATGAGCTGGATCAAGGTGTAGCGCTCGTCGGAGCTGAGTTCGCGGAAGCGCTGGAGCATGAAGTGAAGCTGCTTGAGATCTTTCGGATTCAGCGTGGTGGGATCCGGGGGAATCATGGAGAGCATGGGCTTCACGAAGCGGCACATCGGCGTCATCATTTTTGAGAATTCGTCGTAGGCTTCGGCGTCGAGGCGCGAGTGGCGGCGAATTTCGCGCTGGGTTTTGGCGTGATCGTTGACGCGCCAGAGGTAGTCGCCATTGAGCATGGGGGAAAAGGTGCCGTCAAGAGGAAGGATTTCCAGGCCATAGTGGGGCAGATTCAGTTCGCGAATGATTTCGGGGCGGAGAAGCGAGACCACGTAGGAACATTCGGAAAAGAGGAAGCCTGGGACGATTTCTTCGGTGACGGCGGCACCGCCAAGGACGCCGCGGCGCTCGAGGACAAGAACTTTCTTCCCTGCTTTGGCCAGATAGGCAGCGTTCACGAGACCGTTGTGACCGCCTCCGATGACGACCACATCGTAGGACTGCTGCATTCGTTAGAACTCCAGAATGAAGAAGAGAAATTTGATGAAACGTGGAACGAAACATTCTACTGAGAGTCCGCCGGGTTCACAAGGAGTTGGCTGAGTCGGGATTTATGGACAACAAGGCGCCCGCCTCAGAAGGCGGCCGCTACAACGGCGTGCTTGGCCACCTGAAGGTGGCCGCTACAGGCATGAATCAGTTGGGGGCGGTGGCGCTGGCAGCTACTGGGGTGGTTTTGCCGATGACGTCGCCGTTGACGACGAGTTCGACGCGGCGATTGCGCTGGCGACCTTCGGTGGTGTCGTTGGAGGCCACGGGTTGCGTTTTGCCGAAGCCGTGGGCCGTCATGGTGCTGGCGGGCACACCTTCCTCGGCGAGATAGTCGCGCACGGAATCGGAGCGGCGTTCGGAGAGTTGCTGATTGAAGTCGTCAGTGCCGACGCTGTCGGTGTGACCTTCAATCTGGAGCGTGAGACCTTTGTGGGCGAGGAGAATGCCGGAAATTTTGGCGAGCTTCTCGCGCGCGCCGGGCTTGAGTGTGGTGCTTCCGGTGTCGAAGAGGACGTCCGACATATTGACGATGAGGCCGCGGGCGGAGTCGCGAGTTTGCAAAACGGAATTGAGTTGTTCCAACAGTTGCGCGCGCAGTTGAGCTTTTTCGTTTTCGGCCTGCGCGGCTGCCTGCAGAGCTTTTTGGGTTTGGGCTTCGGCGGCGTGTTGCTGGTCGAGAGCGGTTTGGCGAGCTTGCTCGGCCAAAGCCTTTTGTTTGGAGGCTTCGAGCGCGGCCTGTTCCGCTTCGGCTTTTTGTTTGGCGGCTTCCTGGGCAGCTTGCTGGGCTTCGAGTTTCATGCGCTCGGCTTCGGCTTTGGCTTGCTCGGCCTGAAGGCGGGCTTGCTCGGCTTCCTGGCGGCGACGGGCTTCCGCTTCGGCATCGGCGCGGGCTTTGGCTTCACGGTCTTCGGCGGCTTTTTTCTCCGCAGCGAGGCGAGCTTGCGCTTCTTCTTCGGCCTTTTGCTTGACGGCCATCACGCGGACTTCCTCGGCGGTTTCGACGACGTCTCGGGCGGTTGATTCAACTGTCTTTTTGTCGCGCTTGGAATGATAGGCGTCTTCCGCGGCGGTCAGTTGCTGCTCGGCCTTGGCGAGGGTGGAAAGAGCATACTTGCCGCCGCTGGCGTTGCGGGCGATGCGAACGGCGTTGCGAGCTTCGAACAGTTCGCGCGGGGTCTTGGGATCAATGCCGAAAATGGCGTTTTCGATTTTGGTGTTGGAGGAAGAGTAGACGCCGCGGCCAAGAAGCTCATAGGTGGCATCAATGTTTTCGACTTTGCCGCTGCCGGTGACGGGCACGGTATTTTCGAGGACCACCATGTTTCCCGGTTGCGTGACGGCGAAATAGGGTTCGGCGGTGACGATCATGCCGAAGGTCTGCATATCGGTGACAGCCTTCACGTGAGCGGCGCCATTTTTCGCGACGACTTCACCGAGATTTTCGGCGCGGCCCTGCGCGGAGACGGCCCAGAAGACGTAAGTGAGATATTCCAGGCCGAACTTCGTGGCGTCGTTGAGGCCTTCGAATTTTGCTTCGATCTCCATGCGGTTGTTCTTGCTCTCGACCTTTACTTCGGCATTGGCGCTCTGCAAGAGTTCGGTGCCCTGAAGATCGACTTTTGTGGAACCGTTGGCGCGGCGATAGTTCACGGCTTTGGTAGTGCGAGCGACGAGTCCGGCAGCGCCTTGTGCGGCGATGGGAGAGTCAGATTTATACATCGCAGTGGTCTGAGGCGAGGACGGGCTTGCCACGATCCCCAGGAAGAGGATGCTAGCCAAACTGCGATAGATGAATTTGAGTTCCACGTGAAGCTCCATAGGCCCAGCCGAGTAGATTGATTGTTAAGAGAGCGCCCGCCCTCCGACGGCGAGCGCCAGTGCTTAGGACTCTCAAGGTTAAAATCAGGCTAACAAAAACGGGGCGAAACGGGCGCGGGCCGGACAGCGTTTCGTACAGATAATTACTGGCCTTCCGGACAGGTGGCGCGCGGCGGCACTTGGCTTGCAGCCACGAGGAAATCGAAACTATAATCCGAAGTTCCTTTGACGCGCTAAGAACAAAGTTTTGTTCGATTCACGGAGGGTATGTGCCGGTTGGAACCGCATTCCATGAGAGAACCCTGGCGCTTTGCGAGAGCCTGAGCTACCGCGAGTGGTCGGGTTATTACACGGTTAGCGTCTATGAGATGACGCACGAGCACGAATACAACGCGATCCGGAATTCGACGGCGCTGATCGATATTTCGCCGCTGTTCAAATACCGGATTACCGGAGCGGATGCGACGAAGTTCGTCAACCGGGTCATTGCGCGGGACATTAACAAGGTGGCGGTGGACCAGGTGATTTACTGCTGCTGGTGCGATCCCAAAGGAAAGGTGGTGGACGACGGGACGATCACGCGGCTGGGTGAAAACGAATACCGGTGGACGGCGGCTGATCCGAGCTTGCGGTGGTTTAATCAGAACTCGCTTGGGCTGAACGTGCAGATCGAGGACATTTCGGAAAAGGTGGCCGCGCTGGCGTTGCAGGGGCCGACATCGGGGAAGCTGCTGCATGCGGCGGCTGAGGCGAACATTGCCGGTTTGAAATATTTTCGAGTGACGCACGGAAAGATTGCTGGCGTGCCGGTGGATATTTCGCGGACGGGGTACACGGGCGATCTGGGTTACGAGATCTGGGTTCCGTGGAAGGACGCGATCAAGGTTTTTGATGAATTGATGGACAAAGGAAGGGCCTTCGATATCCATCCAGCGGGAATGGTGGCGCTGGATATCGCGCGGATTGAGGCGGGATTGATCCTGATTGAAGTGGATTATATTTCGAGCAAGAAAGCGCTGATTGAGGAGCAACGCTATACGCCGGGGGAGATTGGGCTGGGGAAGCTGGTGGATTTGAAGAAGGAGAGTTTTGTGGGGCGCGAGGCGCTGGCGTTGGAGGCGAAGAAGGGCGGTCCGGCGCGGCGGCTAGTGGGGCTGGAAGTGAACTGGAACGAAGTGGAAGCTCTGTACGAAAAAATTGGGATGGCGCCACAGGTGCCGTCGACGGCTTCACGCGTGGCCGTGCCGGTGTATCGCGAGGGGCGGCAGGTGGGGAAGGCGACATCTACGACTTGGTCACCGACATTGAAGAGGATGATTGCGCTGGCGACGGTAGGGCGGGAGAGCGCGACGCTGGGGACGAATTTGAGTTTGGAATTGACGGTGGAGGCTTCGCGGAAGACGGTGTCGGCGAAGGTGGTGGCGTTGCCGTTTTTTAGTCCGGAGAGGAAGACGGCAGCGGTTGGGGTGTGAAGTTTTTCGGGATCTTCGAAAGCGCAAAAGCTTGCTTCAGGGGCTGAAGCCCCGGCCTCCTAGAGAAAACCCAAGAGCACAGGCAGGAATGCCTGTGCCACGAGAGAGAGGCGGCCACCGCGGACAGCGGCCGCTACGGTTTGGCGGCGAATTGGGCAGCTTTGTTCAGGAGCGCGTCTAGCGCAGCTCGGTCTAGAAACTTTCCTTTCAAAATTACAGCGTGAATCTTTTCGGTGTTGTGTATGTCTTCGAGGGGATTGGCGTCGAGCAGGACCAGGTCGGCGCGTTGGCCGGTGGCGATGGTGCCTTGTTCGTTGCTGCGGCCGAGGAATTCGGCGGGTTTGGAGGTTGCGGCTTGCAGCGCTTCCATTGGCGTGAGCCCTGCGCGAACGAGGTCGGCGATGCTGTCGTGGAGGCTGAAACCGGGGATGAGGTTTGGGGCGGTGGAATCGGTGCCTGCCAACATGGGGATGCCTGCTGCGTGCATGTCGCCTACCGACTTGAGAGAGGCTTCCACAAGTTTTGCGCGCAATAGAAAATCACCGGAGGTTTTATTGGTGAGGCTCTCGGCGCGTCCTTGTTTCCAGATTTTTTGCAGATTTTGCGGGATGTATTTCAAGTTGGGGTCGTTGGCGCGGTCGGTGGCGGGTGTGAGGAAGGCGAGTTCAATGAGCAACGGGAGCGTGGGGACTTGCCAGGTGTGATTGGCGAGGAGTTTGGCGTAAAGCTGTCGCGCTTTTTCGGTTGAGTAGGTGTTGAGGACGGCTTGTTGCCAGGCGCGCTGGCGGAGGCTGGTTTGGCGCTGGGTTTCTTTGCGGGGAGGCGGATTCAATTGCTGCTGGCGCAACTCGGATTCCCTGGAAGAGCAAGCCAGGAGAATTCCGGTGAGGTGCTCGATGCTGGACTGGCCGGCGTCGGAGGCTTGAGCAGCGGAGATGGAATCAGGGACGTGGCCGACGAAGCGGATGTTTTCCTTGTGCGCGGCTTCGGCGATTGCGAAATAGGCGTCGGGCTTGAGGCGTGATTGCACTTTGATGAAGTCGACGCCTTGGGCTTTCAGTTTGTGAACGGCGGCGGCGGCTTCGGCGGGGGTTACGACGACGATAGAGGGCTGGAAAGAGGGCGGGTTGCCGTCGAGGTAAGGGCCGGTGAAGAAAATTTGCGGCCCAGGTTGGTCGCCGGAGTCGATTTCCTTTTTTAGTTTTTTGAGTTGGGCGACGTCGCCGCCCATGTCACGGACCGTGGTGATGCCGTTGGCAATGAGCAGCGGGAGGATGAATTCGCGGCTGCCGGCGGGTTCGCCTGCGCCCATCAGATGGAGGTGCATGTCGGCCAGGCCGGGGATCAGATATTTGCCAGTTGCATCGATGATGCGGGCGCCGGAGGGGATTTCGAGGGAGGAGTCGGGGCCTATCGCGGAAATTTTTTCACCGTCGACCAGGATTGTGGAATATGGTTTTGGAGGGGCGCCTGTGGCATCGATTACAGTGGCGTGGGTGATGGCAATGGTGGCGGTGTGGGGTTTGGAGCAGGCGGCTGAGAAGAGAAGAAAAGGTAGTAGGAAGAGGAGAACGGGACGAATGGTTTTAGGCACTTTCATATTGTAGCGGAGCAAGGTGCGAAAAAGCGGCAGCAGAGCTGCCGCACTCCAAAGGAATAGGTTTCCGCTGCATGTGGGTGTCGCTACTTGCTGGGTTCGAGTTACGCAATCGGTGAAAGTGCGGATTATTTTGTGATCAGAGCTTCCGAGTTGATATGGTAGCCGACCAGGGTCACATCGTTACCGTTTACGCGGAAGACGAACTCCTCGGTGGCATTGTCGGCGTCGTACTGGGTGGCGTAGGTGAGTCGGAGAAATTTGCCGGAAGTTCCATAGTTCATGAAGAATGTCTTGCGATTGGCACTTTTTACCGATCCAAGTTTGCGATGCACGGCTTCGAGGAAGGCAACAAATTTCTCCCGGGAACTCGCATTTTTCATGGCCGAATCGGAATCTGTGTAAATCGGGTCGAAATTTCCGTCATTCAGTTGCACGTGGAACTGGGTTACGGCTGCTTCCGCGTTGGCAATCTGCTGCTTGCCTCCGCAGCCAGCAACAACTAACACGAACGACACTGCCAACAACGACGCTAACAGAGCCCGCCTCATCGCATGCCTCCTGCGATCCCAATTTTTATTCGTGCTTTTCGATAAGGCGATTGTACTTCTTCAGAACAGCACGGAGTTGGTTATGAGGGAGGGACGTAACGTGATGGTTATCGATGCCGGTCATGGAGTCGGCGGCGATCATCGCGTTGACGATGGCTTCCTCGGTGGCTTGGACTACGGCGGCGAAGACTGGATCGAGAGAGCCGTTCGGGAGCATTTTTACGTCGGCTACATTTTTGGAACTGGCTGCGCCGGGGTTGGCGGTGGAGAAGGCGATGAAGATGTCGCCGGAGCCGTCGCCGGAGATGCTGCCGAGGCGGCCGAGGCCAAGGGTGGCGCGGTGGGCGAGGCGCTTGAGTTGCGTGGAGATGAGCGGTGCGTCGGTGGCGACGACGATGATGATGGAGCCGCGCTCGGAGATTTCGGAGGGTTGGTAGGCGTAGGGATCTTCGGAGGGGATTTCACGGCCGACGGGAATTCCGGCGATGCGAAGATTCTGGCGCGAACCGAAGTTGCATTGCACCAGAACGCCCACGGTATAGCCGCCGTCTTTTTCAGCGAGCTTGCGCGACGATGTGCCGATGCCGCCTTTATAGCCGCTGCAGATCATTCCGGTGCCGCCGCCGACGTTGCCTTCTTCGACGTGGCCAGATTGCGCGGAATCGATGGCGTGGAAGGCGTGCTCGGGCTTCACGTGGAAGCCGTTGACATCGTTGAGCCAGCCGTCCCAGGTTTCGGCGACGACGGGGAGAGACCACCAATAGCCGCTGGCGTCGGGTTGCCCGTGAGCTACACGCCACTGGATCACGGCGTCCCGAACAACACCGACGCTGTGGGTGTTGGTGATCATCACGGGGCCTTCGAGAAAGCCGGACTCTTCGACCCAGGTGGTGCCGGTCATTTCGCCATTGCCGTTTTGCGCGAACCAGCCAGCGAAAACGGGATTCATCATGGAATCCTTGCCGCGCGGAAGAATAGCGGTGACTCCGGTGCGGACGGGGCCTTTGCCGATGACGAGCTTGCCGTCGCCTGAGATGAGCGTGGTGTGGCCGACCAGGACGCCGGAGACGTCGGTGATGGCGTTGAAGGTGCCGGGCGTGCCGTCGAAGGGGACACCGAGATCGCGGGCGCGCGGTTTGTTGGTGGGTTTTTCCTGGGCGAGCGCAGGAAGGATTGCACCGAACAGAGAGCAGAATAGAAAGAATGAAGGGACAGCACGCCGCATGGATGATCTCCGTGGAGCAGAATAATTTGAACAATGAAAACGAAAGCCGAGCGCGATCAAGCGGGAAGGACTTTACCCAGCGCGTATTGTAAAGCATCGGCGATGAGCTGGCACTCCTGCGACGAGATGATAAACGGTGGCGCGAGAAGTACGTGATCGCCGCGGAAACCGTCGACGGTGCCTTGGGACGGGTAGGTCAGGACGTTTTTTTCGAGGGCGGCATGGCGAATCTTTTCGGCGATGCCAGATTCCTTGGGGAAAGGCTCGCGCGTGGATTTGTCGTTGACGAACTCGACGGCCTGCAGGAGGCCGAGGCCGCGAACCTGGCCGACCAGAGGATGGGATTCAAGTGCGGAGAGAGCTTTGCGGAGGGATTCGCCGGCCGGGGTGACGCGATCGAACAGTTTGTGGGCTTCGAGGTAATCGAAGACGGCGTTACCGGCGGCGGTGGAAACCGGATGCGATTGATAGGTGAAGCCGTGCATGAAGGCGGCGGTGCCTTTTTCGAAGGCGTCGACGATACGAGGAGCGACCAGGACTGCACCGAGGGGAGCGTAACCACTGGCGATTCCCTTCCCGGTGAGAATGATGTCGGGCTCGAGGTCCCAGTGCTGGCTGGCGAAAGGTTTTCCCGTGCGGCCCATGCCGGACATGACTTCGTCGGCGATGAGGAGAATGCCGTGGCGGCGGCAGATTTCGGCGACACGAGCGGTGTAGCCGTCGACGGCAGGCGCAGCACCGAGTGTGGCGCCGACGACGGGTTCGAAAATAAAGGCGGCTACGGTGGAAGCATCGTTGGAACGGAGAAAGACGTCGAGGTCATCGGCGCAAGCAAGATTGCATTCGGGATACGTTTTGCCGAACGGGCAGTGATAGCAAAAGCACGGAGCGACATGGCCCCATTCGGGGATCATGGGCGCGTAGGGAGCGCGGCGGCCGACGTTACCGCTGACGGTCATCGCGCCGAGGGTGCTGCCGTGGTAGCTCTGCTTGCGGGAGACGATGCGGTAACGGGAAGGATCCTTCGTTTCGAGAAAATATTGGCGCGCGAGTTTGATGGCGGTTTCGGCGGCTTCCGAGCCGCCGGAGGTGAAATAGACGCGCCCGCCATTTTGAAAATTGCGCGGGGCAATGCCGAGTACGCGGGCGGCAAGTTTTTCGGCGGATTCGGAGTGGAATTGCGTGGTATGGGCGAAGGCGATGCGATTGGACTGCTCGGCCATGGCGCTGCCGATTTCGGGGACGCCGTGGCCAATGCTGACGACAGCGGCCTGCCCAGAGGCATCGAGGTAACGGTGGCCATCGGAGGAGACGATCCAGCAGCCTTCGCCGCGGACGGCGACGGGGTAGTCTTTGCGAAGATTGCGGGAAAAAAGCGAGGAGGAGCGGATGGCGGTGCTCATTTGAAAATTGTAGCAGAAGCGGCGAACCGGAGAGTTGTGGCACGGAGAAGGAAAAAGAGCCAAGTTGGACGGCAAAGGCGAGGGGGTGGGATACTCTTTCGCGGGTTGGGAGGATGGACCTTGATAACGAAATTATATGCGCGGATCGCGTTGGTTTTGATGATGAGTGTTTCTGGATTGCGTGGCGCAGTTGCGCAAACGGTGGATGATCCGGGAAGGATTGACGTGGATCTGCGCGATGCCGCGAAATATGTTTTTCATGCGCATTTGTCGCTGCCGGCGAAACCGGGGCCGATGACGCTGGTTTACCCAAAATGGATTCCGGGGGATCACTCGCCGGTGGGGCCGATTTTTGATTTGACAGGGCTGAAATTCTCGGCGAGCGGGAAGGAAATGGCATGGAGGCGGGACGACGTGGATATGTTTGCATTTCACATTGACGTGCCCAGCGGTGCGAACCGATTGGACATCAAGCTGGATTATTTGTCGCCGGCAGAGGCTACCGGTTCGAGGGAACAGCCCGCGGCTACGGCGCAGCTTGCGGTTTTGAACTGGTATCTGGTGATGCTATATCCGCACGGGGCGAAGTCGGATGACATTACTTATGTAGCGAGTTTACGGCTGCCAACGAATTGGAAATATGGGACGGCGCTGCCCGTGTTGAAGGAGGAGGCCGGAGAGATTGAGTTTGCGCCAGCTTCGTTGACCACGCTGATGGATTCGCCGGTGATTGCGGGGGCGTTTTTCAAGGACATCGATTTGTCGCCGGGACAAAAGCTTCAGCATACTTTGCATATCGCGGCGGATGGACCGGCGGCTCTGGAACCGAGCGCGGCGGAGGTGCAGCACCAGCGGCAATTGATCGCCGAGGACTTCGCACTATTCGGGTCTCGGCACTATCGGCGGTACGACTTTTTGCTGGCGCTTTCGGACCGGATGTCGCCAGATGGCGTGGAGCATCACGAGTCCAGTGACAACCGCACGCCGGAGTCGTTATTTCTGGATCCGGATATGCGCGAGACGCAAATGGATTTGCTGGCGCACGAGTACACGCATTCGTGGAATGGAAAATACCGGCGGCCGGCGGGGCTCGCGACGCCGGATTACCAGGCGGCGATGAAGGGCGAGTTGCTTTGGGTGTACGAAGGGTTGACGCAATACTACGGGCAAATTCTTTCGGCGCGCGCGGGATTCTGGACTCCGGAAAAATTCCGGGAGCAATTGGCAGCGACGGCGGCGTATCTGAACAACCGGCCGGGGCGGACGTGGCGTGATTTGCAGGACACGGCGATTGCGGCACAGTTGCTCTACGGCGCGCCAGCGGCCGGAGCATCGTGGCGGCGCGGAGTGGATTATTACGATGAGAGCACGTTGATCTGGCTGGAGGCAGACACGATTATCCGACGCGAGAGCAAGGGCAAGAAATCGCTGGACGATTTCTGCCGGAGATTTTATGGCGGAGAAAATACGGGGCCGAAGCTGGTGACGTATACATTTGAGGACGTGGTGGCGGGAATGAATGAAGTTGCGGTTTATGATTGGAGGAATTTTTTTGAGGAGCGGCTGAAGTCGCATGGGCCGGGCGCGCCGCTGAAAGGGATCGACAATAGCGGGTGGAAGCTGGTGTTCGACGAAACGATGAATGAGCACCAGCGGTCGGAAGAAGCGGCGGAATTCATTGTGGACGCGCAGTTTTCGCTTGGTTTCCAGGTGCAAGGGCCGGGCGGGCCGGATGGCGGGAAGATCCTGGATGTGATTCCGGGATCGTTGGCGGAGCGAGCCGGATTGGCGCCTGGAATGCAGTTGGTGGCTGTGGACGAGCGGAAGTGGTCTCCGGATCTTTTGCGGGATGCCATCCGGCGCGCGAAGGACGGAAAGGAGTCGATTGAGCTGCTGGCGCAGAATGGAGATTATTTTCGGACTTATCGGATCGACTACCACGGGGGCGAGAGATATCCGCACCTGGAATTGATTTCGGGAAAGGCGGATGTGTTGACAGAAATTGTGAAGATGAAAGCCGCGCCAGTAGCGGTGCCCACGAAATAGTTATTTCAGGGAAATTCGAATTGACAGAGAGCCCGCACGGACTGGTGCGCACGATCGGCCGCTGGAGTTTGACGGCCTTGATGGTGAATTCGATTGTGGGCGTGAGTATTTTCAAGCTGCCGGCGGACCTGGCGCGGAATTTGGGTGGGTGGAGCCCGTTGAGCTGCGTGGCGGCAGGGGCGGGGATTCTAGTGATTGCGGGATGCATCGCGGAAGTTTCCTCGCGGTATGAAGAGACCGGTGGGCTTTATTTGTACGGGCGCGACGCGCTGGGGCGGTTTGCGGGATTGCTAGTGGCGTGGATGACGTGGCTGACGCGGATTGCCGCACCGGCAGCAGCGGCAAACCTGGTGTGGACGTATGGCGCAAAGTTTTTTCCATGGCTAGAAAGCGGACCGGGGAAATTTCTGGTTCTCTTCCTGCTGATCGGGCATTTGGCGCTCTTCAATTGTTTCGGCGTTAAGGCTGGGAAGAACCTGAGCAATTTTTTCACGGCGGTGAAGGTCGGGTTTCTCCTCGCGTTTGTGTTTGCAGGATGCTGGGCGATTGTGACGCGGCCGGAATTGCGCGTGCCGCTGGCGATGCCGGTGGTTTCGGCGAAAACCTGGTTTGAGACGATGCTGCTGCTTGTCTACGCGTACGGGGGGTTTGAAGGCGCGCTGTTGGTAGGCGGCGAATCGACGAATCCGAAGCGGGACACGCCGGTTGCGCTGCTGCTGGCGTTGGGAGTGGTGTGCTTGATTTATACGGCAGTGCAATACGTGACGATTGCGACGCTGCCGGATGCGGGATTGTCGGCGCGGCCGCTAGCGGATGCGGCGCAGCGATTTGCGGGACCAATCGGGGCGGCAGCGATTGCGATGGCTGCGCTGATTTCAGGGTATGGATATCTAAGCGCGAATGTATTGCACGCGCCACGAATTACTTATGCACTGGCGGAGCAAGGAGATTTTCCAGCGTTTCTGGGCATCGTGCATCCGAAATACAGGACACCCTACGTTTCGATTCTGGCGTATGCAGCGCTGGTTTTTCTGTTTGCGCTGATCGGAAACTTTCAGTGGAACGCGTTGCTCTCGGCGTCGTCGCGGCTGTCGGTTTATGGCGCAATAGCGCTGGCAGTGCCAATCCTGCGGAACAGAAACGATGGGAAAGCAAAGTTTCTGCTGCCGGCTCCGTATCTTTTTGCGGGATTGGGAATTTTGTTTTCGGTGGTGCTGGCGACACGGATGGGGCGAAGCGAATTTGCGGTGATTGGCACAACTTCGGTGATTGCGTTGGTGAACTGGGGCGTGGTGAGGAGGTGAGACGTTGACGAAGACGCGGACAGGCGAGGCGTTTATGCCCGCGGATGACTATGGGCGGGGGATGCGGCCGTTTTCGGTGAATCTGCTGGTGCGGAATATGCAGGCTTCGCTGGCATTTTACGAGCGGGTGCTTGGGACGGCGGTGCGTTATGCGGATGATGATTTTGCGGTGCTGAAGCTGCTGGACTTTGAGTTTATGTTGCACGTGGATCATACGTATGACCACCATCCGCTTTACGAGCGATTGAAGAATCCTGGAGTTCGCGGGACTGGGGCGGAGTTGCGGGTGTTCGGGATTGACCCGGATTCGTTGGAGAAGCGGGGGCGAGAGGCCGGGGCGACGATTATTCAAACCACGCGGGATTTTCCGCACGGTTGGAGGGATGTGATGCTGGCGGACCCGGACGGATATATTTGGGCGGTGGGAGTGCCGACGCGCAAAGAGCAGTAGGTAAGGATTGTTGCTGGGGGTGGCGGATAATGGGATCATGCCATGCCGAATTAGAATCTCGAGTTGCCGTTTGCAAATGATGAAGGAGAGAGCGATGAATTTGGTGAAAGTGGGAAGTGCTGTAGCAGCAGCGCTGGCGTTGGGCGTTTCGCTGAGTGCGCAGGGGGCGAAGCATCCGATTACGTTTGACGACATGATTAAACTGCATCGGATTTCCGGGCCGCAGGTTTCGGCGGATGGAAAGTGGGCGGCGTTTGCCGTGTCCACGCCGGATATGGAAGCCAACCGGAACGCGAGCAATGTGTGGATTGTGAGCACGGCTGGTGGCGAGGCGATGCAAGTGACACAGAGCGGGCACGACAGTTCGCCGGCATGGTCGCCGGACGGGAAGACGCTGGCATTTGTGTCATCGCGCGACGGGAATTCGCAGGTATACCTGCTTTCGATGGAGGGCGGCGAGGCGAAGAAGTTGACGACGCTTTCGACGGGCGCGGACTTGTTTCAGTGGGCGCCGGATGGGAAGACGATTGCGTTTACATCGGCGGTATATCTGGACTGCAAGGATGACGCGTGCAACAGCAAGCGGGGTGAGGAGAAAGAAAAGAGCAAGGTGAAGGCGCGGATCTACGATCACCTGCTGTTCCGGCATTGGGATCACTGGAGCGAGGGGAAGCGCAGCCACCTGTTTCTGATGCCGGTGGACGGGAACGCGTCGGCACGAGACTTGACGCCTGGGGCGGATTACGACATTCCTCCGGACGAGCGGGGCGAGGTGACCGACTTCGCGTTTTCTCCGGACGGCAAGGAGATTTGCTACACGGCGGTGCCGGACAAGATGGAGGCGATCAGCACGAACGGCGAATTGTTCGTGATGCCTGTGGCGGGCGGCGAGCCGAAAAAGATTACGACGAATCCGGGATTTGACGGGAATCCAGTGTACTCGCCGGACGGACAGTACATTGCGTATCACGCGCAACTGACGGCGGGATACGAAGCGGATCGCTGGCGGGTGATGCTGTATGACCGGAAGAGCGGAAAGATTGACAATCTTTCGGATGGTTTCGACCGGAGCGCGACGAATCTGTCGTGGTCACGGGACAGCAAGACGATTTACTTCCTGGCGGAAAACGAGACGCTGCAGCCGGTGTATGCGATGGAGGCACGCACGGGAGCGACACCGAAAAAAGTGCTGGATGGATATAACAGCGCGTATTCGTTCAGCGCCGACGGCAAGACTCTGGTGGCGGAACGGACGAGCCTGACGATGCCGGGCGAGCTGTTTACCGCGGCGGGAGATGGCAGTGGGCAGAAGCAACTGACGCATCAGAATGACGCGATGCTGGCGACGCTGGAGATGAATGCGCCGGAGAAGTTTTGGTTTGAAGGCGCGGAGGGCACGAAGGTGGAGGCGATGCTGCTGAAGCCGCCGCAATTCGCCGCGGGGAAGAAATATCCGATGCTGGTGCTGCTGCACGGTGGGCCGCAGACGATGTGGTCCGACGCCTGGGGATACCGGTGGAACGCGGAGGTTTTTTCGGCGGCGGGATACGTGACGCTGATGATCAACCGGCGGGGTTCAACGGGATACGGACAGAAATTTACGGACGAAATTACGAACGACTGGGGCGGGCGCGCGTATGGGGACGTGATGAAAGGGATTGACGCGGCGATTGCGAAATATCCTTTTATAGATAAGACGAAATTAGCTGCGGCGGGCGGATCATACGGTGGATACATGGCGGACTGGCTGGCTACGCATACGGACCGGTTCAAGGTGATCGTGAGCCACGCGGGCGTGTATGACAAGACGTCAATGTATGCGACGGAAGAGCTTTGGTTTGAGGAGCACGACATGCAAGGGACGCCATGGGGAGCGGCGGAGAATTACAAGAAGTGGTCACCCTCGACGTATGCTGGGGAGCTGGGGAAATACAAGACGCCGACGCTGGTGGTTTGCGGGGAGAAAGATTACCGGGTGCCGTACACACAGTCGCTGGAATTTTTCAGCGCATTGCAGCGGCAGGGCGTGCCGTCGAAGATTCTGATTTTTCCGGATGAGGGGCATTGGGTGTTGAAGCCGCAGAATGCGCAGCTTTGGTATAAGACGTTTTTGGATTGGGTGGGGACGTACGTGAAGTAGGCGTATATCGCAGGTGCGATCTCCACAGGCAGCGGTTACAAGATTTTTGGGTTGAGGTCCTTCGGGCATCTCCGGTAAAACATCACCGGAGTCCCAACACCGGACCTCGTCGGATGCCCTCAGGGTGACAATTCCTGCTTAACTTTTGAAATTGTAACTTCAGGTTTCGGCGAGTTTGCGGTAGGTGCGGCGGAGGAAGTGGAAAAGGTGGTAGAGCAGGTAGAGCGAGATCGCGAATAGAACTGCGACGACAATGATGGCCACTGCGGGATGCGCGGTGGCGAACCAGGTCAGCCAGACGGCCAGGACGTCTTCCCCAAAACTTAATGCCCAGTTGCTGAGCGGCTCCGGCGAGATGTTGGCGGCGGCGCGGGCGCTGGCCTTTGTGCCGTGCGAAGTGAGCGCGATGCCTCCAGCGACGAGGGCTGCGGCCCAGCGCCAAGGTTCGGGAGCGGCGGCCGTTGCGCTGAACGCGAGCAGAGCCGCGGCGGGCGGGCGGATAAACGTGTGGATGGCTTGCCAGACGGAATCGATGTAGGGGACTTTGTCGGCGAGAAATTCCATGACGTAGAGGACGCCGGCGATGGCGAGAACGAGGGGATGAGCGAGGACTTGGAGATGTTCGGGGAGATGGATGATGCCGAATCGCTGGAGGAGGCCAAGAGTGGCGATGGTGGCGTAGACGTTGAGGCCGGAGGCAAAACCGGCCCCGAGCACAAGGCTGAGAGTTTCCAGAGGGCTCATGGCTGTAATAGAAATGACGTCACAAATCGCCGGTAAATTTCAAAGTATCACGAAATAGCCTGAGTGGGTGAAACGGAGAAATGAGCACGCGCAAAGGCTGGGGCGGGTAGATTAGACTGTTCAGGCACTTCTGATCGCACAGTTACGTTTGAAAGCGCACATGGCAACGGCTGAGAAAAACTTGATTGAGTTTCGCGGCGTGTCGTGGCGGGTGAACGGCAGCTCGGAGGCTGCGATTATTGAGGACGTGTCGCTGGAGGTGCCGCGGGGTAGCACGCTGGTGCTGTTGGGACGGAGCGGGAGCGGAAAGACTACGCTGCTGAAGTTGATTAACGGAATGCACTGGCCGTCAAAAGGCGAAGTGCTGGTGGAGGGGCGCGCAACGCGGGAGTGGGAAGCGATTCGATTGCGGCGGGGGATCGGTTACGTGATTCAGGAGGCGGGGTTGTTCCCGCATTTTACCGTGGCGGAAAATGTGGCACTGGTGCCGGGGCTGGAAAATTGGCCGCGGGAGAAGATTGCGGCGCGAGTGAAGGAGATGCTGCAGCTTGTTGGATTGGAGCCCGAGGAATTTGCGCAGCGCAGACCGAGAGAGCTTTCGGGCGGGCAGCGACAGAGGGTAGGGGTGGCACGGGCGCTGGCGGCGGACCCGCCGATTTTGCTGATGGATGAACCGTTTGGGGCGCTGGATCCGGTGACGCGGGCGGAATTGCAGCGGGAGTTTAAGGGGTTGGCACGACGATTGGGGAAGACGATCGTGTTCGTGACGCATGATTTGCGGGAGGCGCTGCTGCTGGCTTCGCACATTATCTTGCTGGAAAAAGGGCGAGTGGTGGCGAGCGCGCGGCCGGAGGAATTCTTGCGGCTGCGGCATCCGGAGGTGCTTGCGTTTGCGGCTTCGTTGGATGTGAGGGGAGGAGACGCATGACGGGGCTCTGGAGTTTTATGGTGGAGCACCAAGCTGAAATTTTGAGCGCGACGTTGGAGCATGTGGAGCTTGTGCTGATTGCGATGGCGGCGGCGATTTTGATTGGAGTGCCACTGGGGATGCTGATTGTGCGGCGAGCAAAGCTGCGCGCGCTGGCGCTGGGGATCGCGGGAATTTTTCAAACGATACCGAGCTTGGCGCTGTTCGGTTTTCTGATACCGATTCCGTTTATCGGAGGAATCGGAAAGCGGACGGCGATTGTGGCGCTGACACTTTATGCGCTGTTGCCGATTCTACGGAATACTTATGTGGGATTGACGGAAATCGATCCGGCGGTTCTTGAGTCGGCCGAGGCGATGGGGATGACGCAGGCGCAAATTCTTTTTCGGGTGCGATTTCCGCTGGGGCTGGCGGTGATTCTCGCGGGAGTGCGCACCGCGACGATCATCACCATCGGAGTCGCAACGATTGCCGCGGCGATTGGCGCCGGCGGGCTGGGCACGTTTATTTTTCGCGGGGTGGCGCTGGTGAACGATTCCCTGCTGCTTGCCGGCGCCATTCCGGCGGCGCTGCTGGCGATCCTGGTGGATTTTTTGCTTGGCAGATTGGAGCGGCGGCTGCGCGTTACATAGAGCGCAAGCCCGTTCGGGCAAATTGCCCCATGTTATGAATACCTCCCTTCCTCGATCGTTGAGCCAGTGGCTTGCCGTCACTCTTATGCTGTTGGGCGGTTGCAGCCAGAAGCAGCAAATTATTGTCGGTTCGAAATTTTTTACTGAACAAGTTGTGCTGGCGGAACTGCTGGCGCAGCACATCGAAGCGCGGACGGGAATCCCTGTGGAGCGAAAGACCAATCTTGGCGGGACATTGCTGGTGCAGAAGGCGATGCTGGCCGGGGAGCTGGATTTGTATGTGGAGTACACAGGAACGGCGCTGACGGCCGTGCTGAATGAGACGCCCAAGGGGGATTCGAAGAGCGTTTATGAACGGGTGAAGAAAGAGTACGCGGACCGGTTTGGGCTCGAGGTGACGGAGCCGCTGGGATTTGAGAATACGTTTGCGATGGTGATTCGCGGCGAGGACGCGAAGAAATTCAATCTGCAGAAACTTTCGGACATAACAGTTTTAGCGCCGAAATGGAGAGCGGGTGTGGGTTATGAGTTTCTGGAACGCCCAGACGGGTTCAATGGATTGTGCGAACGATACAACTTGAAATTTGGGGAGAAACCGCGGGTGATGGATTTGGGCTTGATTTATCGCGCGCTGGTAGATCATCAGGTGGATGTGGTGGCCGGAAATTCAACGGACGGGCTGATCAGCGCGCTGGGGCTGGCGGCGCTGGATGACGACCGGCATTACTTTCCGCCGTATGACGCCGTGCCAGTTGTGCGAAAAGCGACGCTGGAACGATTTCCGGCGTTGCGAGCGACGCTGGCGGAACTGGCTGGCAAGGTCTCCGCTGCGGATATCCGGCAGATGAATTACGCGGTGGACGGATTGCACCGGGAACCGGCGGCGGTGGTGAGGGAGTTCAGGAAAGAAAAAGGCCTCTAGAACTTCTCAGACTCCGTTGACATCCTTGCCGGAGGGTAGTCAAAGAACGAAAAGCAGATCCCTCATCCCGCGAAAACCGCGGGAATTCGGGATGCCACCACCTGGGCGGAGACTGAGAGGCGAAAGCCCGGCTAGTTAAGGTCCAATGTCGGAGCTTATGAAATGACTGCTACTCCGCGATCCAGAGATTTTCGGCAAAGCCCCACGTTTGATCCATCCATTGCGCCTGGCGGTGAAATCCGGAGTGATGGGCCAGACTGACGAGTTCGTCTTGCGAATATTTGTGGGAGCTTTCCGTCCAGATCGTTTCCTCCTTTTCGAAATGAACAGAGATGGATGCTTCCGGGATAGTGACTTTCTGTTTGGAGCGGGAACGGAGGTGCATTTCGACGCTATGTGTTAGTTCATTGAAGAGCGCAAGGTGTTCGAACTGGTGAAGGTTAAAGCCGGCGCCGAGTTCGCGATTGATGCGCCCAAGAAGATTGAGATTGAAGGCGGCGGTGACACCGATCGGGTCGTCGTACGCATCAATCAATGTTTGAATGGGTTTGAGCATGTCCGTGCCGAGGAGAAGCGAGTCCCCGGGCCGGAGAATATGGCGCAGATCGAGAAGAAAGTCCGAGCCGGCGGCGCCATCGAAGTTGCCGATGGTGCTGCCGAGGAAGAGGACGAGAAGATGCTCGCCCGGAGCGCGACGGGCAGCGACTTCGCGGAGACCGTCGAGGTATTCACGTTCGAAGCCGACGATGCTGATGCTGTTGATGTCGCGGAGTTCACGGCGAAGTACGGCGAGCGCGGAGGGTGAAATTTCGATGGGGTGGTACCAGGTGGATTGCCACCGGGAAAGGGCCTCAAGGAGCAAGCGCGTTTTGCGACCGGTGCCGCTGCCGAGTTCGGCGACGACGACGGGGCGAGGAAGCTGATCGACGATTTCCCTAGAGTGAAGCTGAAGCAAGCGTTCTTCGGCTCGCGTGAGGCCGTATTCAGGAAGGGCGCAGATCACTTCGAACAGCGCGGAGCCCACCGAATCGTAGAGATATTTTGAGGGCAATTCCTTTTGCCCTGGCTTGGCGAGTCCGGCAGACACTTCCAGCGCAAACAGGCTAATGAGTGAAGACGGGCTGGACCGTGTCTGCATGGCGGCTTTTGGCATTCCTCGCCTCACTCGGAAACGCAGCGGAATCCGGCGTAGACATATTGGTAGTGGGGCTGAAACCAGTTGCGGAAGGAGCGGCGCAGGAAAGCGGAGGCGCTGCGCGCGGAACCTCCCTTGATGACGAAGTGCTTGCCATCGAAGAAATTCGCGGAGTAGCCGGGATAGTAGGAGAAGGCCTGGAAGCCGGGAAACGGCGCGAACGGTGTGGAAGTCCATTCCCAGCCGTTGCCTAGCTGGCCGACGACGCCGAATGCACTTTTGTTGTCTGGGAAGGCGTTGACGGGAGAGGGATCCCAGCGACGGAGATCGAAATTGCCGGGTTTGGAGTCGGGGGCGCCTGTGCCCCAGGGATAAGCCTGCTCTGTTCCTTGAGGAGTTCCATATGCGGCGCGATGCCACTGGGCTTCGGTGGGCAGGGATTTTTTAGCCCAACGGGCGTAGGCGGAGGCTTCGGCGTGGCTGACGTAGGCGGGCCAGTTCGCGGGAAATGGAAGTTCCTCAAACATGCCGCGGAAAGTCCAGGAGGAGCCCGCCTGATTCCAGAAGGCAGGGTGAGAGATGGAATGGCGCTCTTTCCACTGCCAGTCATCGGGGGACCACAGTTGGGGATTGCGGTAGCCGCCGTCTTCGACGAAGCGCAGGAACTCGGCGTTGGTGACCATGTATTTGTCGATGCGGAAGTCGGGAACGATCGCGGTGAAGGAGCCAAACTCGTTATCCCACCCGAAGGGTGCGGAGGGGCCGAGCGAAAGGCCAAGAGTCGCCTGGCCCACGGGAATTTCCAGCATTTCGTTTTCGGCGGGAGCAGCGGACAGCGTGTCCTGGGTTTGCGGATGCTTTAGCGAATAGGGGAGACGATGAAGCATGTAGGCGAGAGTTTCAACATGCATCAGGCGATGTTCGTAGGCGATGCGCAAGAGAGTTTCGGGGGAGTAGCCATCGGGTTTGGAGGCCAGCGGAAAAACGCCGGCGTCGAGAGCGTCGTCGATCAAGTCGCGCAGAGTTTGCACATAGTTACGCACTTCGGCGAGAGGGGGCCAATCCGAGGGCTGGTCGGTGGGCAGGCCGCCGTCGACGGGGTCGATGCCAAAGGCAAAAAGCTTGTCGAGCACGGGCGTGCGCGACTCCAAGGAAAACAAGTGCGTGCGAAAGACGTTCCAGTCGAAGGCCTCGAGATGGCCGATGTAGAAGACGATGCGATTGCGTTCGGGGATCGGGCGTTCATAGAGGGAATCCCCGCGCACGATTTCAAACAAGCGGTCGGAGCTGGCGCGAGCTTCCAAAACGGCGCTGCGGAGTTGATCGATTGCGGTGAGCTTGCTCTGTGTAGCCATGGTTCATGCCTCCGGGAGGGCCGGGAATGTCTCACCTGAAATCAGATGCGCGAGAAGACACTTTTGGCAGATGGAATTACACGGAAGGAGTGGCTGCGTCGCGAGCATAGATTCTCCCGGTGAGGGCGGGCAGGTAGCGGAGGAAGGAAGATAGCACCGATAGAGAGGCAATGACAAGAAGAGTATATGACTATTCGAATGGTCATTGGCCGCGGTCATTTGTTGCAAGGTAATGCATCAGGATTCAGCTGGGACTGGAGTTGCCGCAGCAAGGACAGCGCGCTGAGGCTTGGCGAACAACGCTGCGACGAGGCCACAGGCGGCCGCGAACGACAACCACAATCCCGGGATCGCTCGATTGCCAGAGATGTGAATCAGATAGGTGCTGAGGGCAGGCGTGAAGCCGCCGAAGATCGCCGTTGCCAGGCTGTAGGCGAGCGCGAAGCCGGAGGTACGCACATCGACGGGCATGATTTCGGTGAGGAAAACGACCATGGCGCCGTTGTAGCTGCCATAGATGAAAGAGAACCAGAGTTCGACGGCGAGCAGGCGGGCGAACGAGGGATCGCGAACCAGCCAGAGCATGGCGGGGTAGGCGGTGAAGAGCATCAAGAGGGTGCAGCCAAACAAGAGCGGACGGCGCCCGATTCTGTCCGAGAGCGCACCCATGATGGGAAGCCAGAAAAGATTGGAGGCGCCAACGCAAAGCGTAACGATCAGACTGTCGAAGCTGGATAGGTGCAGCACGGAACTGCCGAAGGTGGGGGTGTAGGCAGTGATCATGTAAAACGAGACGGTGGTCATGGTCACCATCAGTGTGCCAATCAGGACGATGGGCCAATTGTTCGCCAAGGAACGGAGAATCTCCGAAGTGCCCGGATGGCGTTTGCGGGCGACGAACTCGTCGGTTTCCTGCAGGGATTTTCGCAAGCGGAAGAGGAACGGAACGATGACGCAGCCAAGAATGAGAGGGACGCGCCAGCCCCACTGTTCCATTTTCTCGGGGGGAAGAATGGAGTTGAGGACAACGCCCACGGAAGCGGCGAACATGACCGCGATCTGCTGGCTGCCGGATTGCCAGCTTACGTAGAAACCCTTGTGGCCGGGAGTGGCGATTTCGGAAAGATAGACGGAGACGCCGCCGAGTTCCATGCCGGCGGAAAAACCCTGGAGTAAGCGGCCGAAGACGACAAGTAACGGCGCGAGAAGGCCGATGGTGGCGTAGCTGGGCATGAAGGCGATGGAGAAGATGCCGATGGACATCAGGCTCAAGGTGAGAAGCAGGCCGGCGCGGCGACCGTGGCGGTCGGTGTAAGCGCCGAGGACGAGGGCGCCGAGGGGACGCATCAAAAAGCCGGCGCCGAACGTCATCAGGGAAAGCATGAGCGAACCGAAGGCGCTGTTGCTCGGGAAAAAGGCTTTGCCAATGGTGGCAGCGTAATAGCCAAATACCATGAAGTCGTACATCTCCAGAAAATTTCCGCTGGAGACACGGACTACGGACCAGATCCTCGATTTTCGATCAGTGGGCATGATAATTATGATTTGCCAATCTAACGGTTGGCCCTCTCAGGGAATGGCCTTTCACAGGAGATTCTTGTGCCCATCCCGCGTCCAAGACACGACGAAGAACGAGCGAGTCTCTCTTGTCTGGAGTAGCTACTCAACCGGTTCAAAGAGTTTCGCAGCGGTCGGGGTCTGGGCTTTCATTTCGTCGCGAATCTGCGTCGCTTTCTTGAGAAACTCCTGCTCCTTCCCTTTTTCATTCATGAAGACAATGCCCACCGCTCCGATGGTTTTGCCGGACTGATCCTGCATCACAAGTTCCACTTCGTAATGGTCGCCCTTCGTGTTGACTTCGAGGTTGGGCTTGCCGGTGTTGATCACACGCATGTCGTCCTCGTCCGCCTTCTTGCCGATGCGGCCAATGTTTGAGGCAATGATGACGTTGTCTGGCTTCCCGGGCGGCGTGACATGCATGGCCATGATCACGACTTCCTTGTGCTTGGCCAACGTGTCGTCCAAGAGCTTCTGCGCGTAGATTTTCTTACTCTCCTGCGGAGAAACGGCAAGCGCGCCCGCCAGGGCCAGAAAGGCCAAGCTCCCCGTGATTTTCTTCCAGCTAGTCATTGCATCCTCCCCTCATGATGATATGCCGCCGGCTTCCGGCGCATGCCGTGTTCCCTACCAGATAAATTTCAAAGAGAACTGCATCTGACGAGAGAAGGTCGTCGTCGGGCTCGTCAGAACCCCCGCGTTGTTGGTTGCGCCGGAGGTCGCGAAAATCTGCCGGGCCGCCGGGGCGGGGGGATTAAAGTTGGCGTGGTTTGCGATATTGAAAACCTCCCAGCGGAATTGGATGTTGAAGGTTTCCGAGATCCGGGGTACGGGGTTGTTCTTGAAGAGCGAGAAATCAAGATCCTGGAGGCCCGGACCATAGACCGAGTTGCGGGAGGAATTGCCCAGGAGGTTTGCGCAATAAACTTCCCCTGTTGGGGGAGCCGCGGCCGCTTTCGCAAAGTTTTTGCATTCGGCGGCCATCGAGATTGGCGCCACGGGAAGAGAGAAGCAGCCCAGATTGATGTAATGGAGGCCTTGGGATTTGAAATTGGAGTTGACGGGATTGCAACCAGGGACTCGATTGGGAAAGGCGTACAGGTCTGCACCGCCTAGCCCCAGCGGATCGCCACCGATTACCGCTGTAAACGGCAGTCCGCTGGTAACTGTATAAATTCCGCCGATCTGCCATCCCGATGCCATGTATTTGGGAATCTCGCTCCAGTTGGTTGGATTGGGAACCAACCAGATGGCATTGATTGCGCCGACGTGGCGGACATCGAAATCGGAGGGCCCGTGGCGAAGGAGAGGATTAAACAGCGGCAAGCTGGAGACGGAGTTACCAAAGGTGTCACCCGCGATTCCGGAGGATCCGTCGTCCAAGCTCTTCGAGAAAGTGTAGGAGCCCTGAAATTGCAGACCGTGGCTCAGGCGCTTAATCGCGGACAAATTTAACCCGTGGTACGTGGAAGAGGTGGACCACTGTACCGTGCTGACCTGCCCGGTCAGATTTGGAAAAAGGCGCGTTCCTGTCACGCCGGGTCCCGGCCATAGATAGCCAGCCGGAGTAAGGGTTGGCTGGATGTCGTTAATTTCGTCCACATGGAAAGGCAGGTGCACGCCGTGGGAACCCACGTAGGCGGCGGTGACGGTAAAATTGCGAGCAACTTCGTGTTGGACATTCAACGACCATTGTTCGACGTAACTTCGATGAGGGTTTTGTTCAACAAAAGCGTTCCGCAGGCCCGTAGCACCCTGCGCCACGGCCGCGGTATAGCCACCTGTTGGGAACGATCCTGGGTTACCGGTCAGAGAGACACTCGAACCTTCCGTAAAAGGCTGGGACAACAAGGTCAGGAGTTCGAACTGGTAGGGCAACGGCAGGACGTCATACATGCCGAAGGCGCCGCGAACCGAGGTTTTTCCACCACCGGTTGGATCCCAGGCGAAACCGACGCGAGGGGCAAAATTGCGAAAGGTCGGATTGGAGAAGTAGGGAGAGCCGAGATGGGCGGTCCGAGATGTATCTGTGAAATGGATCAGGGTGGAGAGTTCGCCGTGAATTTCCGTTGGCACAGTAGCCATCTCGTAGCGGAGACCAAGATTCAGAGTGAGCCGCGGCTTGATTTTGTAGTCGTCCTGAATGTAGCCGGCGAAGACGCTCTGGCGGAGGTCTCGCGGTGTGCGGGAATTGCCGAGGAGGGTCTGGAAGGTGGTCGGGATGTCTTGCAGAAAACTGGCGAGTGAACCAAAGGTATAAAAGCCATTTGGACTCGCGCCCTGCGTGAACTGGTTGTCCTGAATACGCTCCGCGTAGAAGCCCATTTTCAGCGAATGTTTGTTCCTTGTCCAAAACACATCATCGTAGAACTGGTAGGAATTAAAGTGATACTTGTAGGCGGAAATGCCTCCGAGGCCGCCGGGAAATTGGGTCACGCCAGAACCTACGGTGATGATGCCCACGGGCAGACCGGGATTGAATCCGAGGGTAGTATCACTGGCAGCCGGATTAATCGCCGCAAGGGTGGTGAAGGCAATCACGACGTTGCGGTTGAATCCAAATCGAGCGGTATTTACAAGGGTCGGGTTGATGATGTGCGACTCTTCCAGGCCGAGAGTGTTGCGGCTGGACTGGTTGCCGATCAGTTTGAAGTTGTAGGAATCCGGATTTTGTTGCGTGCCCTGGTCCCACAAGAAAGTAACGAAGAAATTGTCGGAGGAGGAGATCTTGTGATCGAGGCGGCCCGTCGCAAAATCCTCGTTGGTGATTTGCTTTGAAACAAAACTGTAGGTGCCGGTGTCGCCCGTGGTTGTCTGCGGCAAAGGAAACAAAGGGAGGAACGGCGCAACCAGCGGGCTGACCGTAACATTGCCTCCCACCAGGATGCCATTGTGGGCGTTTTGCGAAGGCACGGTGATGTTGCTGGTCTGGCTGAGGCTCTGACGCAAACCCTCATAATCGGCAAAGAAGAAGGTGCGATCCTTAAAAATCGGGCCACTTGCCGTGCCTCCGAACTGATTCCGCTTGAAGGGCGGCACAATCAAATCACCGGAGGAGTCCCTCGCGGTGTCGAAGAAATTCCGGGTATCCAATTTACTGTTTCGGATGAATTCGTAGGCCGAACCATGAAAGGTGTTCGTTCCAGAGCGAGAAGCGGCGTTGATAACGCCGCCGGAGGTCTTCCCATAGTCGGCTGGCGCGTTACTGGATATGACGGAAAATTCCTGTACCGCGTCCACCCCCAGGACACCACCGGTGACACTGCCGGGAGAGCCCGAGCTGTAGTCGTTGATGCTGACGCCGTCGAGTTGGTAGTTGTTGCCTTGGGGGCGGTTCCCTCCGATGGTGATATCAACGCCGAGGCCGCGGTTCGGCCGATCGTTGCTGACGCCTAAGGCCTTCTGGGTGCGCACTTGCGCCACACCCGGCTCCAACAGCGTCAAGGAAGTCCAGTCGCGGCCGTTGAGGGGCAATTCGTTCACGGTGTGAGAGTCCATGACGCCGCGGACTTCCGAGGAAGCCAATTCGACATCGGAGATTTCCGTGCCGATGACATTTATTTTGTCGGACACCTGTCCGATCTTCATGGAAACGTTGACTTCGCGCCGTTCTCCCGCAAGCAGCCCCACGTTTTGGATCACCTCTGTGGCAAATCCAGTGAGGGTAACCGTGATTTCGTAGGTGCCGGGAATCAAGTTGGGCGCGACGTAAACTCCGTCTTCGCTGGTGGTCGTGCCTCGTGTAACACCTGTAGCCACATTTCGAATGCTTACTCCAGCGCTTGCAACCGCGGCCCCTCCCGGGTCCGTGATCGTGCCGACGATAGTGCCGCCGGCTTCCTGAGCCGAGGCAGGCGCCAGACAAAAGAGAAAGAGTATTCCAATCACAACACTTGCTACCGCCGTCCCCCGGGTTCCCCAACGCGCGTCAGTCATCATCGAGACCTCCAGACCGATCCAGTCTCCGCACTGCGATGAGCCCAACTGCAATACACCCCCGAGAATTTTCCAGGCTTGCCTTAAAGCCCTTAAAGCATGGTCCAGCCCGCCTGCTTCGTTGCCTAAGGCAATACCCGAAAGATCAGGACCTTTCCCAGTGCCTTGGTTTCACCGGGTGAAACGGCCGCGTAAAACCGGTTCAGCGACGGCACCAGCAGACATGTTTTCGCGCCCGGTTCGCTGGTCACTTTTGCCAGGAGCTCGTATTTGTCGGGCGCGTCCTGCTTGAAGACGAAAATGCGGCCATCGCCGCCGGGAACGTAGATTCGACCGCTGGCGGGATCAAAGGCGATGTCGTCGGAGCGTTCCGGGCTCGGGGATTGCGAGACAACCTTACCGCTATCCGAGTCCATAACCAGCAAGGTGCCGGGTTTGCGGCAAACGATGAGCAGCCGGCGATGCGGCTCGTCGTAAGCCAAGGGCGAATTGTCAGCTTGAGAGCCGATTGGCCAGCGAGTTATTTCCTTCATGGACTTGCGATCGATGACGGCGACGGCGTGCTTGTCCGTCAGGTTTGCGAAGAGACGAGAGCTGGAACTCTCGAGCACGATCCCCTCGACGTGGTTGCTCTCGATGCGAAGTTCACCGGCTTTTGCAAGCTTTTTCAGATCGATGGCGACGATGAACGAGTGGTCGAGGGGCACGTCCTTGCCGCCGGTAACGACATACAGGGTTTGCGTGGAAGCATCGAGCCGAGCCGAATCGACGCCGGCGAGGCCGTCCACATGGGCAATCTCTGAATAGTCTTTGCCGCCGAGAATTTTAAGAATACCCTTGTCCCCATCCGTGACGAGGATGCGATCCGATTCCGGGAGATAAATGATGGCGTGGGGTGCCCCGAAGCCGGTGATGCTCTTGAGCGAACGGTTGGTCTTGACGTCGAAGACCTCAACGGTTTTGTGGTCCTCGCCGGCAAGAAAAAGGCGGCCGCCTTTTTCGTCGATGGCGAAGTGATCAAAATCGCCTGTGAAGCCGGGAAGCGGGATGGAGGCCTCCAACTTCAGGGGTACCGAGTCTTGGGCGACCACGGCCGAAGCGCCTGCAACGGCGGACAGTATGAGAACGGAGAGCGAGAATTTCCAAAGATGAGCCGCAGCCTTGGCGCCGAAAAGCTGGGCGGAAATTCCTGCGAGAAAGTATTTCGAACTGCGCGACGGGATATTCACGTATGCCCTCCTGTTCTCGACCGGGAATGCTGGCGAGGCTGTTCCTGACCGGTTCAGCCTCACCCGGAACGGAATTTCGAAATCACCAGACCAGCTTGAGACCAAGCTGAATCTGGCGGGAGGTTGTAGACGTTTGGTTCAATGTGGTTGAGAGTGGGCTTCCGTTAAAGTCGAATGCGGAATTGTTTTGACCAAAGGTGTTCAGGAAACCCGGAGAAAGGAAGTTGGTGTGATTGAGAATGTTGAAGAACTCCGCACGGAACTGGACGTTGAAGGTTTCGGAGATCTTGGTGACGGGAATGTTTTTGAACACGGAGAAGTCCACCGTGGTGAGACCCGGCCCGTAGAATTTGTTGCGACCGGTGTTGCCGAGCACGTTGGAACAGTATTGCTGTCCAGCGGGGGCAGCGGCAGGCGCATTCGTATAAGAGAGCGGGGCGCAGCCGAAAGGATTTGCGGCCGTGGCTAAAGGAAGCGAGGCCGGCGCAGTGGGCGGGGTGAAACAGGCGGTGTTCAGGTAGTTGACGCCTCCATGGATTGCTTTGCAGCCAGGGATAAGGCTAGCGTAGTCCATCGAGAAATCCCCGTTGAATCCCGTGCCGAGCGGATCGTTGCCGTCGCCCACGGTTACGGTGAATGGAGCGCCTGTCGAGGCAGTGATGATGGTGCCGACCTGCCAGCCGCCCGCGACATATGCTTGCCAACCGGTCTTTGGTCCGGGAACATCCCAAATGACAGTTCCCGTGAAAGTCTGGCGGATATCGAAGTCGCACGCGCCGACTCTGTAACTCTTGAGAAGGAGGAGGGGCACGGCAATGGAGTTGAGATAGGTGTCTCCCGTGACGGGAGCCGAACTGGTGTCGCGGCACTTGCCGAAGGTGTAGGAGGCCTGGCCTTGCACTCCGTGGGAAAAGGACTTCTTGAGTTGAGATTGGAAGGCGCTGTAGGCAGCGGCCCCGTCGAACAGAACCGGGCGAATGCCCGCGCCGCCGCCCCAGTTGGAATCGATGCGTGTGCCGGTCTGGTTGTTGGAGCAATTGTTCGTGGCCGTATACGCGGGCGTAACCAGCGAAGGATTGCAAGGGAACACAAAACCAACGCCGCTGACAAAGTTGGGTTGGACCAGGTTGATATCGTCAGAAGCCACGGAGAGATGAACCGAGCGGGAGCCCACGTAACCGACAAGCCCCGTCCAGCCATTGGCAAATTCGTGCTGGATATTCAGGTTCCAGTTCAGCACGTCCGCGCGATGCGGATTCGGATCAATAAAGCGATTACGAATGCCCTGGCGGTTGAAATTCAGATTGGGGTCCGTGGTTCCGGTGCCCAATGTGGCATTCGGGTCGGCGCCGATGATTTGAAATGGCGCAGTGGCAGCGGTATTGAGACCGAACTCATAGGGAAGCGGCAATACATCGAAGATACCGAAGCCGGCGCGAACGGCGGTTTTGCCGTCTTTCCGTGGATCCCAGGAAAAGCCAATGCGCGGTTCGAAGTTCATTGTTGTGGGATTGTTGGAGATCGGACTGCTCGTTCCGACAGGGCCGCAAGCAGTTGTGCCCGGACCGCAATTGAGAAGTGTCTGAATTTGCTGGAATCCAGCAGTGGCAACGGTATAACCGTTGACGGTGTAGCCGGGCACGGTGTGGGAATCGGTTGGCCGCGTGGTCGCTTCGTATCGCAGGCCGATATTGAAAGTCAGGTTTGGCCGGAAGCGCCAGTCGTCCTGAACGTAGACGGCGAAAAGGCTTTCACGTAATCCAACTTCAAACGAGCCGCCAGGCGCCAGAGCATTCAACTGGTGAGGAGCGTTGGTCAGGAAGGCATCAAGCGAATAACCATTCATGCGGCCGTTGGGACTCAATTGCTCAAGAATGTTGTACTGCATACGCTCGAAAGCGAAACCGAACTTGATGGCGTGAGTCCCCCGGGTGTAGAAGGCATCGTCATAGAGTTGGATCGAGTTCCAGGCATGCTGGAATTTGTTGAAGCCACCAAGACCGAAGGCGATCGTGATGCCCGAAATTGGGATCTCCGGGGGACCGATGGCGCCGGGAGCAATTGCCAGAGCCGCGTTCTTGGAAACGGCGTCGCCTGAAACAGGGGTATTAATGTTGCCAATCACGCGGCTGAAACCTGCGCGGATGGTATTTGCAAGAACAGGGTTGAAGATGTGAGTGTCTTCGGCGCTAACCATTTGACGGCGGGAAAATACCTGGTGAACGGTATTGCCCAGAGGATCTGTCTGGCTTTGCGGGCCGGAGTCAAAGAAATAACTGCCGGAGAGATTGTCTTTATCGGTGAGTTTGTGGTCGATCCTGGTAATAAAGTAGTTTTCACTGGCGTGATTGGGAGTGGTCGAATTGAGGCTGACGGTGTCGGTGTTGGTTGCGTTTTGGCATGCCCCCGGGCAAGGCCAAAGGGCAAGGTAAGGAACTATCTGGGAGTTGACGGTGACCGGAGTGAGAGACGCGCAGGGGTTGCTGCCGAGGGGCGTGCAAAGCTCTCCGTTGCGTGCCTCTTGTGATGGAACGTGGATGGTCCCTGAAGAAGATGAACTTTGGCGGATGCCCTCGTAGTTGGCGAAGACGAAGGTCTTCTCCTTGATGATGGCAGTGCCTCCGGATGCGCCGAACTGAGTGCGGTGGAACGTAGGGATCTTCGGTCCATCGAAGAAGTTGCGGGCGTCGAAAATGCTGTCGCGGTCAAAGAAGTAACCGGTGCCATGAAACTGGTCGGTGCCGGATTTGGTGATGGCGTTGATTACGGCGCCGGAGGTTCGGCCGTACTCCGCGGTGTAATTGCTGGTGAGAACAGAGAATTCCTGGACAGCATCCACGCCGAGATTGACACCTGTGGCGCCGCCCGGCGCGGAGTTGGAGTAGTCATTGATGCTAATGGCGTTGACGCGGTAGCTATTTTCGTTTGCGCGGTGGCCGCCGTTGCTGAGCTGGTTACCAAATCCACGGTTGCCCTTATTAGCGCTAAATGAAGTGGTGGCCTGGTTGGGGATGCTGACCACGCCGGGCTCGAGAGTAGCGAGGGAAGTCCAGTCACGACCGTTGAGAGGAAGTTGACGGACGGTCGTGGAGTCCACCGTGGCGCTGATGGTCGAAGAGGTGGTCTGGATGTCAGGCGGAGCCGCATTGACTTCAACCGTCTGGGACAACTGACCAACCTTGAGGCTGAGGTTGAGGGCCTGCTGGGCACCGACGGTGAGAGTAATCTCTTTTTGGACAAGAGTTTGGAATCCCTTAGCGGCCACCCGCACTTCATAATTGCCGGGGAGAAGGTTTGGCGCGGAATAGAAACCATCCGCGTTGGTGACGACATCGCGGGTGACGCCGGTACTCCCGTTCTTGATGCTGATGGCTGCATCGGGAACTGGGCCACCGTTTTCATCGGTGATGAGGCCGGACAGGGTAGCGCCGGAGACTTGGGCGCGGGCCGGTCCGGCGGAGAAGCAAGCCAAGGCGAGTGCTAGCGACAGACAAATCCATTTAGCAAACGAAGAAGTGCAACCACGATTGAACATTGTCATCCCCCTGGCGCGCTCCCCTGTGCGTTGACCCGGTCTGTCTGTGGCGAGCGCTTGCGCGCAAGAGCGCTTCGCAATGAACTGACCTGCCGTTTGGTGTTGCGCGAATGTGAGCGGAATCACAAACGAGTTCAATCCACGATGCGTCCAATCGAAAACCTTTCTACATCCCCAGCTTGGTGGCTGAAAAGACGGGAGTTGGCTGGTGAGATGGAAAGTAGACTTTGACCCGTCCCGCGCCTGAGGCTATACTTTTCCCCATTCCCGGAACTCCGATGGAACAGACTCACCGCTCACCGAGGAACGTTCGCTTCGGCGTGTTTGAAGCCGATATGGAAGCTGGAGAGCTGCGCAAGCACGGCCTGCGGCTGAAACTTTCCGAACAACCCTTTCAAATCCTGGCGATGCTGGTGGCGAGGCCGGGCGAGGTGGTGTCTCGCGAAATGCTGCGCGAGCGGCTGTGGCCGAGCGACACGTTTGTGGATTTTGATCATGGATTGAACAACGCGGTGATGAGGCTGCGCGAGGTGCTGGGGGATTCCTCCGACCACCCCCGATTCATCGAGACATTACCGCGGAGAGGGTATCGGTTTATTGCGCCGGTCGAGTTGAAAGGCGCGGCTTCGGAATACCCTGCGCAGGAAGCGGTTACGAGTGAAAAGGCGGCTGGAGGACCCGGCGTTGACGGGAAAAACGGATCGGGGAATTCTGAGGCGCTGCTGAACGTCTCGCAAGGGCAGCATAGCCGCCGGTTTTCTCTTCCGCGGATTGCCGTACTGGCTGCGGGGGTGCTGGCCGGAAGCGCGCTGATCTCGGGGATTACGGTGCACTATGTGAACGCAAGCAAGGGGAAGGTGAACCGGAGCAGTTCGCTAGTTGTGTTGCCGCTGGAAAACCTTTCCGGTGATAAAGAGCAGGATTACTTCGCTGACGGGATGACGGACGATTTGATCGCGAACCTGGCAAAGATCCACTCGCTGCGGGTGATTTCGCGATCGACGGCGATGGCATACAAGGGAACCCACAAGCCACTGCCGCAGATTGCGACGGAGTTGAACGTGGACGCGGTTGTCGAGGGCACCGTGATGCGCGTGGGAAACCGCGTGAGGATTACGGCGGAGCTGGTGCAGGTCTCAACGGACCAGCATCTGTGGGCGGACACCTATGAAAGCCCGATTGGCGATGTGCTGGCACTGCAGAATCGAGTTTCGTCGGCGATCGTGGACGAGATCCGGATCAACCTGACGAAGGAAGACAAAGAACGATTGGCGCAAAAACCGTCGGTGAGCCCAGAGGCTTATGAGGACTATTTGAAAGGGCGATATTACTGGAACAAGCGGTCAGGCGACGGATTCGAAAAGGCAATCGGCTACTTTGAGGACGCGACAAGGAAAGATCCTCAATACGCTCTGGCATACGCGGGGCTGGCAGATTGTTACGGGATTATTGGCGCGACTATTTATGGAAGATTACCCTCGTCGGAAGCGGCGCCGAAGGCCAGAGCCGCGGCGATACGGGCGCTGGAGATTGATCCATCGCTTGCCCCGGCGGAAACGTCGCTGGCCACCGCGAAGTTTAATTACGATTGGGACTGGGCCGGGGCGGCGGAAGGATTCAGGAAGGCGATTCAGCTTGACCCAAGCTATTCCACGGCGTATCAGCGCTACTCGTTGTACTTGACCGCGATGGGGAAATTTGACGACAGCTTTGAACAGATTAAGAAGGCACGGGAACTGGAACCGCTGTCCATCAGTATCAACACAGCTCTCGGCTGGCGGCTGTATCTGGCGAGGGAGTATGACCGTTCGATCGCCCAGCTTCGAGACACGCTGGAGATGGATCCCGCATCTGAGTGGGCGCATCTTAATCTCGGTCAAGCGTACGAGCAACAAGGGCAGTTCAATCTGGCCATCGAGGAACTGCAAAAGGCCCTGGAGTTAGCGCATTCCAGCCCCCTGACTCTATCGGCGCTGGCGCATGCGGAGGCGCTCTCTGGAAATCATGCGACGGCCAACAAGCTGTTGTCCCAGCTTGAAGCGCTTTCCAAAAAGCAATATGTTTCCCCGTATTACATCGCCATTGTTTATTTGGGATTGGGAAAAAACGACGTGGCAATGAATTGGCTGGAGAAGGCCTATACGGACCGGTCGAACGGCCTTGTGTTTATGAAAGTTGAGCCGGAACTGGATCCGGTGCGCACCAATCCCCGCTTTGTCACGCTGCAAACCAGGCTTAACTTCCCCAATTGAGCGAGCGTCGGGGCGTGGATTGTGGCACACGCGTCACGCTTCTGCGTGCAACCCGGCCGATTCTTGCTATTTGCCTGTTGCCAGAAAAGTAGAATATGAGTTTGCGAAGTGCTACCGGAAGAGCTTGGTTTTTGCGAGATCGACGATTTCGTCGCCGCGGCCGCTGAGCACGGCCTTGAGCATGAAGAGGCTGAAACCTTTCACCTGCTCGAGAGTGATCGTGGGCGGCATAGAAAGTTCCTGGCGGTTCACGAGGACTTCGACAAGCGCCGGCCCGTCATGGCGGAGGGCTTCGGCGATCATTGAAGGAACCTTCTTACGGGACGGCTTGCCGTTTGCGGCGGAAGCCGCGGGAATTCTCGGACTCCGGGCCGAAACGCCGGAGCTTCCGCGCCGGCGGCGAAGGCGGCAGTTTCTTCATGTCTAACGTGAATCCATTGAATTTGCTTGGTTGCGCGAATGGAATCGGTGATGCCGTTGAGTGAGCCGCCGGATACACCGTAAATCTGCCGGACACCCTCTTTGGCAAGAACTTCCACAAGCAGATCCGCTACTTTTTTTCGGGCCATTTCAGAATCCTTCCAAGTGAGCTAGAAGAAATTCATTGATTCGCCGAGGCGACGTTATCTTGCTCCGGCCACAGCGTTGCAAAGAGGAGAGCCACTGCAATTCCGATGGACACCTCGGCAAAGCGATGAAACGCGATCTTCCAAGCAGGCGCTGCCCGCGGTATCAGCAGAACGATCGCCAACGTCACGCCACCGAAGCGATAGGCGCTTCGATCGAGATGCACCAGGGCGCAAAGAAATCCCAGAAAAAAGACGCATGCGCCGAATACGAGAACGCGAGGGCCAAAGTAAGTGGCCACGAGAGCGGAGACGGCCGCACCGAGCGCGGTGCCCGCGAAACGCTGGCGGGAAACGGCCAGCGCGGCGCCGAGAGAGGATTGAGTGATGACGAGGGTCGTCACCGGCGCCCAGTATGCTTCCGGCAAACGGGCGAGCCGCGCAACTGCTACGGAGACAACAGCTGCAACGGCCGTCCGCAAAGAATGAAGCACAATCGCCCAGTCCATCCAGCCAGAATGAAGGTATGGCGGCAGATTGTGATTGCCCTTTGGCATGCTGCTCTCATTTACTCGCGGCAGCGCTGAGCGGCACGAGTACCACAGGGTAAGAGTTGCAAGAGGGAGCGGCGACGCAGAGTCTTCGTCCAATGCCCCGGTGTTAGATGCGAATCGGCGCAGGATTGGCCCTGAAAAATGCGGACTTTCCGAGCGTGGATGGCGACTATCGTGTCACCAGCAACTGTTATGACACTGTCGAAATAAAAGCATTATGTATGGTGGGTCGCCGCACCGGTTTGATCACCAAATACATCAGCCTCTAGTTTCTGTCGGTTACGGTCCCACTGAGTTTGGAACGCGTATTGCCTAACCATCGGGTGTGAATGTGACTGCTAAAGCGTTTTGAACAACACGAAGAGGAGAAATAAATATGTTTGTTACGCACTCAGGAAATACACTGGCCATTCCAACGAAGACGGGCTGGAGAACTTTGCTCCCGTTGTTTCTAACTTTAATTTTTGCGATGTCGTTCTGGCCGGCCAGAACGCAAGCGCAAATCATTGGAAACGTGGTAGCTGAAGTTCCGTTTCAGTTCCACGTTGGAAACACCACGCTGCCCGCGGGGAAATACCTTATCCATCAACTTGAAGGCAGCGGCCTGACGGTCATGCAGATCAGCAGCATGGACGGCAAGGTGTCTGAACTATTCGACGTCGAACCCACGGAAGCGAAGTCCGAGCCGAATAAGACTGAATTGATCTTTAACAAATACGGGGATCGCTACTTCCTGTCTGAAATGTTTGACGAAGGCAACGCCGACGGAAACAGGTTGGTTACATCCCGCGATGAAAAAAGGGCCAGCAAAGAAAACGGTGCCGACATAGCCCGCGTGGCAGCGCATCACGCGAACCAGGAAGGCAACTAAAACTCGCCGAACGGCAAGATGCGAGGCAAACCGAACTCCCCCCGCGAGGGGGGAGACGCATTTGAAGGATTGGCAAAGGAGAAACGATGAAATTACAGAGAATTGCAACCGCCTTGATTGGCATGATGTTTTTGTTCGCGGGCATCTCCACGGCCCAGCAGGTGAAAACGGATTACGATCGTGCCGCGGATTTCACCCAATACAAGACGTATTCCTGGGAGCACGTTAAAACCAAGGACCCGTTGTCCGTGGACCGGATCGAGAACGCCGTGAATGCCGCGCTGGCGGCGAGAGGCTGGACGCGGGTTGACACCGGCGGAGATGTTTCGATCGTAGCCATTCAGATGACCAGCAATCAGGAAACCCTGAATACCTTTTATAACGGATTCGGAGGAGGCTGGGGCTGGAGGCGATTTGGCGGCGGGGGAATCGGCGAAGCAACGACTACGACGGAAACATACAAGGTAGGCACACTGGTCGTGGATCTCTTTGACGCGAAGTCGAAGAAACTTCTGTGGAGAGGTTCTTCGAGCGACACTCTCTCCAACAACTCGGACAAGAACATAAAGAACTTGGACAAGGGGGTGGAGAAAATGTTCCAGCACTTTCCCCCAGGCGAATCGAAAAAGTAGGAACCTGGTAACAAGCTCGCTGCCGAATAGAATGATCGGGGTCAACGAGACCTCGAGAAGATTCGGGCCATTGGCCGGCTATCGGGGGGCCAAAATAGCGAAGAAGGCTCGACGCAAAATCACCCTGCGTCGAGCCCAAACATTTTTCCAAGGTCTCTCAGTGTTTGGAATGATTTCCGCTTAGGCAGCGGGACGGAGCCGCCGGGAGGCCGCATTTGCTTTCTGAATGCAGGCTTTGCGCAGGGCGACCCTGGCGTGAAACAGGCGGCCCTTGGCTGCCGCGGTGGTGATGCCCAGTTGGCGCGCGGTTTCGCGCACGGAGCACTCCTGCAACTGGCAGATTTCGATGGCCGCACGAACGCGCGGACGAAGTCCGTCGAGTGCGTTATAGAGGAGTCTCGCGCGTTCCTTCTGGACAAAGCTGTCCTCGGGATTTGGAGCGCCGTCGATGAACTGGAAGCGGGGCCGCTCCTTGCCTTCCTCGTCCACGAATTCCATCGCCACTTCCCGCGAGTACCGATTGCGGCGCAGCTTCATAAGCGCCGCGTTGATGGCGATTCGCGTCAGCCAGGTGGACAACTGAGATCTGCCGTCAAAATCATTCAGATGCAGCAAACCGCTCAAGAAGCATTCCTGGAGCGCGTCTTCGGCATCCTCGTGATTCCGGGTGATGCGCAGGGTGGAATGGAAAATCTTTTTTGCATGGCGCTCGAAGAGCTCACCGAAGGCGGCCTTATCGCCTCTCTTTGCGGCCGCAAGAAGCTGGGAATCGGGTGATTGTTGCGTGGCAACCCCGGCAAAGTTGGTGGTGTTCGCCAAAGTGTATTGTTGTGTAGCCAAGGCCATTTCCTCCTCGTCACTTGCGAAAAACCTCTCGCGGATTCAAACGTGACTTTGCCGGAAGCAAAAACGGAAAACATCACGAAATGGAATGATTTATCTCTACACCTCTGGGGGTGGCCGCGAATACCACGATTGGTGGATTGACAAATCGACTCCATGACAACGAGGGTACTGGGGAGGAGTGTGCACCGGTCAATTGCGCAGCACTTACTCTTGCGGCGGGCGGGAGGCCGGGGGAATGACGATTTCTTTCCACCCGAAAAGGCGGGCATCAAGCGAAAAAGCGCCAGGTCCAAGAAGGGCGATGGCCGCGGCGATGGCGATGATTGGTGCAAGCGCCAGTTTCGATTCGAAAGGACTCAATAATTGCAGCGGAAACCAGGAAAAGGCGATTCCGAGGCTCTCAAGGCACGCGAGAAGGCTAAGGATCGGGGTAAGGAAGCCGATCAGAAGGCAAAGACCGCTTGACAAGAGCAATGCAAAGGATACCAGTACGATGAGCGTCATACGATCTGACGACAGTAGGCAGAGAATCCCGTGAGCGACCAGAGTGGCGGCAACGACCACTCGCAAGAGCAAAAGTCCAACACCGGGAAAGCCGGCTGGAAATGCAGAGAATAACCTGTGCAGTTGCATCATCCTCCAGCGATGATGAGACGCCCAGTAGGTGAGAGTACTGGAGCAAGCCAGGGGGCGCTACCCCACTTTCCGGTATCTTTAAGTAACGCGTTAGTGGTACGAGTCCCGGGTGGAGGATTGAAGATTAGAGATGGATAATCCCGCGGCGGATGGCGATGGCGATGGCCTGGGTGCGGTCGCTGGCTCCCAATTTTTCCATGATGTGCTTGATGTGAACTTTGACGGTCTCTTCGGTGATGAAAAGTTTCTCGCCGATGTCGCGGTTGCGATTTCCCTCTGCGATCTGGCGCAAGACCTCGATTTCGCGCGTGGTTAGAGCATCGTCGCTCATGTGCTCGGCAAGCTGCGCCGCAAGCTGCGGCGGGATGCGCTTTTTTCCGGCATGGACCTGGCGGATTCCTTCGACCAGGTCTTTCGGAGGCATGCTTTTGAGCATGTAGCCGCGCGCGCCAGCTTCCAAGGCGCGCTGGATCTCCACGTCGCCTTCAAACGTCGTCAGCATGATAATGCGCGCATCGGGGAATTCCGACCGGATAGCGACGATGGTGTCCACGCCGCTCATGTCGGGGAGGCGGAGGTCCATCAGCGTAACGTCCGGGAGATGCTTGCGAAATTGCAGTATGCCGTCGTGCGCACTGGCGGCGTCCGCAATCATCACCATATCGGGCTGACTATTGATGACCGCCGAGATACCTTCCCGCAAGAGGGGATGGTCATCCACGCTGAGAACCCGGATTTTGCTTTTATCACTCATTGAGGTTGCTTGCGCACGGTTTGAGTCCTATCTTCCGCCGCTTTTCGTGAATATAGCCTGGAGAACCACAAGCTTTGCCGGGTGGAAAACTCCGGCTCAAACGCAAGACGGCTGGGGACAGAGAGATGAATTTCCGTTCCGGCGGAAGCCATGCTCAGGACCCTGAGTTTTCCGCCGATACGTTCCGCCCGCTCGCGCATTCCGGACAACCCCCAGTGTCCATCGCGGCCACTGCTAATGACCTGCGGATCCATGCCGCAACCATTGTCGCGAACCAGAACCCGCAGATGGCTTGTGGAGTACTCGATTTCCACTACAACCTCCGTGGCGCCGGAATGGCGAAACGCATTGGCAAGAGCTTCGCGGCCGATGAAATAGACCTCGTCATGAATGATCGGCCGCAACTGCCGGGACGCACCCTCCACGATGACACGAAATTCGCTTTGTGTGGAAATGGCGAGGTCCTTTTGAATCCGGGAAAATTCCTCTTCCAGGTTTTGGCGAACGATGTCCGAAGAGCGAAGACCGCGGACGGTGTTGCGGCCTTCATCGATGACGCGCCCCATCAATTGCAAGACTCGGCCGAGGAGCGGCTTGGCAGGCGAATCCTCGGGCAAACGGTCATCGGCGACGTGGAGTTGCATGGAAGCGCTCATAAATCCCTGCAGCAACGTATCGTGGAGTTCCTGTGCGATCCGGGTACGCTCGGCAAAACGTTCTTCGAACCGCATATTCATCCGCGCCGCCAGCGCACGCATCCGCAAACGGACAAACAACAATATTGCCAGAACGCAGGCGAGCAGGCTAGAAAGGCGGAACCACCAGGTTTGCCAGTAGGCAGGCTTGATTCTGAACGAAACGCCGGATTCCGTGCTGTTCCATAGGCCTTCGCTGTTGCTGGCGATCACACGGAAACGGTAAGCGCCTGAGCCGATGTTGTTATAGGTGACCTGGCGTTCCGCGACAGGACGGCTCCAGCCTTCGTCGAGACCTTCGAGCTTGTACTTGAAGCGAACGCGATCGGGAAGGGAGAGACTCAACGCCGAGTAGGCGAAGCTCAGCCGGTGCCCACCGGCAAGCTGGACGGGGCCATTCAGGCCAACCAGGTTGCCATCAGAAGAGAGTTCCTCGATGTGAACAATGGCCGGAGCGGAATCGGAGATGGCGCGCGAAGGGTCAACGACAGAAATACCCCGATTCATTGAAAACCAGATTTTGCCCTGCGGATCGGCGAAGACGGATTGCTGACGCTTAACACCCTCGGTGCCGTGCAGCCCGTCGTCCAGGCCGTACTCGCGGACGTCGGATTCGCCGACGGAGTTGCGCAGCAGTTTGTCGCGGTTTACGCGCAGAACATGATTCGAGGTGGAGATCCAAAACCATCCAAGTTTGTCCTCGGCGATTCCGAGAATTTGTTCATGCAACGACGCGGGCACAGCGGTCGGCACCTGGACTTGACCCGACATCACATAGGCGAGGCCCGACCCAGTGCCGATCCAGAGCAAATCCGCGGCGTCCGTCAAAAGACAGTTGACATTCTGGGAAGGCAAACCTTCGCTAATGCCCAGCGATCGCCAGTGGCCACCAGAGAATGAGTTGAGGCCGTTTGGCGTTGCAAACCACATCGTGTCGCCGGAAGTTTCCGCAATCGAAGTTACCGAGTTCGAGGTCATGCCGTTGGCCGCGGTGTACGTTGTGAAATGGCCGTTTCTGAATTCACTTACGCCGCTGCTGAGGGTGCCGGCCCAAACTGTCCCATCACGGCTTTGAAAGACGGAGTAGACGCTATTTTGCGCGAGGCCGTCTCTTTCGGTATAGGTCTTCGTTGTGAGCGAACCGGAGACGTAACGCAAATGCGTCAGGCCACCTTGCTGCCTGCCGATCCACAAATCATCCGTTGCCCCGGCGATTGAATAGACCACATCGAGATCGAGGCGATCGTTGGGTACGCGGCCACTTTTTTCACCCTTTAACCAATGAAGACCGCCTTCGAAAGGAGCGAACCAGACGCGTTCACCATGGTCAACGTAGACGGGCCCACTACTTTCTGACTGCAGGCCCGCGGTGGAATAGGTAACGAATGCGCTGTCGCGCAGGCGTTCGATACCAGAGGGGCTGCCAGCCCAAAGGTTCCCTTCTCGATCCTCCAGAAGCGCACTTACTACAATGGGCGTCTGCGCGTTGCTGGCGTCCAGAACGACTCCACCCGAGTTTATACGAATCAGCCCACCGGGCGTGCCCAGCCAGATGTTGGAGTCGCGATCCCAAATCATGGAAAGAACATCGAGATGGCGAAGGGCGAGAGGAACATCCAGCGAGGTGACTTTGGCGCCGTCCCAGCGCAAAACGCCCTTGTCGGTGCCGATCCATAATTCGTGATTTTCGGAGGCCAGCAGGCAGTTGATCCTGGCATTAGGGAGGCCGGTTGGCACAGACACAACGCGCCCCTGGCTCATGTAGAAGAGCCCTTTGTCGCGAGTGCCGAGCCAGACTTTGCCATCGGAAGTCTCCGCCATGGAGATCACCGCCGAGTTGGGTTCAGCGAAGCGATGAGGAACAACACCCGTGGCCCAACTGAGACGACTGGAAAGCTCGTCGGTGGTAACTTCGGCGCCGCCAGCCGGCGGATTTAGGGTCGAGGAGGGAGGGCTGAGTAATTCAAATTTTCCGGAGTTGTAGGTGAGAGGACCATAAGCGAGCGATGCAAACAGTACCGAGCCATCCCTACGTTTGAGAAGCGAAGTGATTCCAAACTCCGCGACTTCACGGCCAAGTTCGAACTTGCCCTCGCGGTAGCGTAGGATCTTGGTGCTTTGCAGAAGAATCCACAGATTTCCCTGCGCGTCAGACGCGAGAGCCTGAACGGGGCCGATGGGAAATGTCGTGGGAGTGGCCTGCGGAAAAATACGGAAGCTTAATCCATCGAAGCGAATGAGACCCTTTTCTGTCCCAATCCACAAGTAGCCGTCGGGAGTTTGAGCGAGGGAGGTAACAGAGCCGCCGGTAAATCCCTTTTCACTGCCCCAATGCTCCCTCATGTATTGCGACAGAATACGGGTTGGATCGAGCGCTTGAGCCAGGCAAGCAGAGCACGCCAACGCCAGCGCGGCAGCCAGGCCTCTGCGGAACAAGTTCCAGCCATGTCGCGCTTCAAGGGAGATATTCGAATTTTTCAACCACAACCTCATTTTCGTTTTGCAAAGGACTCTTTTCGCTGGCGACAACGTAAAACAGCATTTGAAATTTTTCCTGGCCCGGTGAGGGCACGCCCGACGTGAAGACATGTTCCGAAATCACTGGGGCCCCGGCTTGCATGGTAGAGCCCCGGACAGTTTTGAAGCTGGCGCTTCCGGATTCCCAGCGCATGGAGTGCGTGAAGGTGCCCTTAGGCAGAGTAAATGGCGCGACATTGCCGGGAACATAAAACGGTTGAATACCGAACTGCGCATTGTTTTTGCTGGCAGGGTCGCCCCAGCGGCCGAATTCGATATCCAGTTCGCGGTAATGCTGGTCGCCGCCCCAGTCGTCAAAGGTATTCATGCTTAAGACCGCGGCGGGCTCCAGGTGAGTGGTGTCGCGGACACTGACGATGTACGTTCCATAGCCCAGACTGCGAGTCATTTCCAATTCCGCGCACGACCACCTGTCTCCTTTTTTCGTGATGCGGAGATGGAGCGCCCCGCTCGCATCCGTCCAAGCGTTATCCGCGCCGTACAGATTATTCATTCCACCACGATCGGCAGATATCGTGCGAACTTCCCAATCATAGCCGCTCCAGTGGAGGGGCTTTATCGGCGCGAGTTGCGGCGCACCGGTTCCCCTGACGATCGAGACCGTGACGACCGACCCGCCTTGTGTTGGGGCTACGTCCATCGTAGGGGGAGGGTGATAGCCGGGCTCCACAAGCATGGCGGCGTACTCAAACCCAAGATGGGTGGAAGTTCCCCAAGTCGAATCCGCTTGAATGGGGATGAAGGGCTTGTCCGGCCATGGCTGCACCCACCACGGCCCGCTCCTTGCATAAATGACAATCTGCTGGCCGGGATGCGAACCGCTAACGCGTCCGCCGATTGTATCTACTCTTTCGCGCCCACCCTGGGCCGCAGGGGGAATTTTTGTGAATTGGATTGTGGGCCCAGAGGTGGCCTTTTTCGAGTGGCAACCGCCGAGCAGCACGACAAGGGTGATCGCGAAAATCATCGCCCTGACGTAGTGGTGACCGATTATGGAAAACTCACGATTAGGGGCTGGATGTCTATCGAGTTCCACCCAAACTCCTTCCAATGCGCCACGCGGCCTGAAACCAGGCTAATGGCCAAGAGTGATCCGGAATCCATGATTCTAACTGGTTGGAACAGAAATTGAAGTCCTTTCGTAGTAAAGACCGGCCTAGCAGAGGAAACGAAAGGGATTGACGAGATTTGCCCGATTTCTGGCCCCGGAGCTTTCTAAATACCAGCGAAAGGGTTGGTGCATCCAATAGATGTAACGACGCGGTGGAAAGTTGCGGGCGCTGCGAAGAAATAGAGGATCGATGGCCAATCGTTCACGGCTTGCAAGTACACCACTTTCGATTCTGGACCTGGCGCATGTGCGGCAAGGAGCAACCCCTGCCGGAGCGTTTCACAATTCCCTTGCGCTGGCGCAGCACGCGGAAGCGTTAGGGTACAAGCGGTTCTGGCTGGCGGAACACCATAACATTCATGGAGTGGCGTGTTCCGCGACTTCGGTGTTGATCGGCTACGTCGCAAACGGGACTTCCAAGATTCGCGTAGGGTCCGGCGGCATCATGTTGCCGAATCATTCGCCGCTGGTCATCGCTGAACAGTTTGGGACGCTGGAATCGCTTTTCCCCGGGCGCATTGACCTGGGACTTGGCCGCGCGCCGGGCGGGGATTCGGCGGCGATGCGGGCGCTCCGCGGTTCGTTCCACAGCGCGGGTGACGATTTCCCCGAGCAGGTTGAAGAGTTGCGACGGTATCTGGGGCGGAGATCGGCTTCAGAGCGCGTGCACGCTTACCCGGGCGAAGGGACCCACGTTCCGATCTACCTGCTGGGTTCAAGCAACTTCAGCGCGCGTCTGGCTGGGGAGCTTGGCTTGCCGTTCGCCTTCGCGGCGCATTTTCAGCCACAGCCGTTGCTGCCGGCGTTAGAGATTTACCGGTCGACATTTCTGCCTTCGGAAGTTTTGGAGAAGCCGTACGCCATGGTTGGCGTGCCGATTTTGGTTGCGGATTCGGACGAACGGGCGCAATTTCTTGCGACGACGCCGGTGCAAATGTTTCTGAATCTGATTCGCGGAGTGCCCGGGCCGATGCCACCTCCGTCAAAAAACATTGAATGGACCGCCGACGAGCGGGAAATGGTGGCGGCAAAGTTTGGAGCGGCGATTGTTGGGAGCCCCGAACGTGTGGCGGCTCGATTAAGCGCATTTCTGGAAGAGACGCAAGCGGATGAGTTGATCGTGGTTTCGAACACTTATGATTTCGAGGATCGGCTTCGGTCTTATGAGCTGCTTGCCAGCCTTACGAAACAAACGGAAGAAACTACCCGGGGTGTTGCGAGCTTAAGAGCGTAGCTGCGATTGGAAAATCCCAACGCAAAAAGTATTTGTTTGCCCAGTCAGGTATGGCTTTTCTTCAATCCATGCGCGGATTGTTTCTACCGAATAATGCGCAACAACATGGCACTCGCGCCGCGGACTAGCAAATCCTGCTGGTCGGCAACCAACACTATCTCTCCGACGGGTTCTGTACGGCCGGCATGGGCAATTCTCACTCCCTGGATTCCGTAAACTCCACAGGCATCAGAAGAGAAGACCCAGAGCGCCTGAAGGCGATCGTCGGAATCAAGCGCACCGCGACATCGGGATTCCGGTTGCGCGCGAACGTGAACCAGGACTCCGCCATATACCCCTTTTCCGACAGTTTCGCTCGCCTGGTTTGTGACCGGACCGCCAACTCCATAAACTTCGTCGCCCCCGATTTGGCGTGTGTTGGACCAGATATAGGGGGTGCCAAAACCCGGCGAAAATTCGGGAGTTTGCGCGGACTGCACTTCCATGAATCCGGCGATGGCCCGCAAATTGACGACGATGGGAATTTTGTTGCGATGGATTTCAAGAGTGTCGAAACGGAAACTGACCTTACCATTCGAAGCGTTTGCCGCTCGGTCCACCGAGATGATCGTGCCGAGCACTTTCGCTCCTTCGGGAACCTTTTCTTTGTTGGGCAATGGCACGTCCTGCATAATGCGACCTGTCACCTGCTGTCCGGCTCGCGCGTTTCTTGAGGACAAACCATGATTGAGTCTCACGGGGAGAATGGTTCCCGGCGGAATTTCGAGACTCTGGGTTTTCGTCAACTCCTTGCTCCCGAGGCCAGCCGTTTGAGCGGCAGCGGGCAGCTCATAGAACGGCGCCAGAATGAGGAGAGCGAAGAAGGAGAGCATAAGAGTCGCGCGTCGAGGGCTGAAATCGTGCATTAGATAACTCCCGGGGACAAGTTCAAAAGCAGTCCGCTCACGTAAGAGTGAGTCCAGAAAATAGTCTCCTCCGCGGAAGACGGGAAGACAAGTGCCAGGAGAAGTCCTTTAACCTGAGGAACATCGGTGCTGTGACCACGACAGCGACAAAAAAATAATTGGCGAAGAGACAAGCGAATTGCTCGGACACCCAGCTAAAAACTTACGCCGCGAGGAACCGGCGGAAGCGTTCAGCGCATGGAATGCACCTTTGCGAGGACTTTGGGGGCAAGCGAGGCGGGCAGCGGCGTATACCCGTGTTGCTCCGCGCTCTGTTCGCCCATGCTGAGCGCCCAATCGAGGAAATTGGTAAGCGCCCGGGAACGCTCAGGATCGGCCGATTTTTCCGGGACGTAAAGCCAGGTGAAACTCACCACCGGATAGGTGTCGTTGCCCGGAGCATTCGTGAGCGAAGCGCGAAAATCCGCGGGAATGGACTTTTCGGTGGAGTGATAGGCAGCGGCGATGCTGGACTGGGAGGCGGCAATAAATTTTCCGGAGGCGTTCTGGACATGGCCAACGCCAACGGAGTTGTCGGT
>Ga0210410_10000221_pt1 | contig 80063 bp, 58 predicted proteins | sample IncBWC4MmetaG_FD_161058 | JGI IMG/M metagenome (GOLD analysis project Ga0210410, IMG submission 161058) | Forest soil microbial communities from Barre Woods Harvard Forest LTER site, Petersham, Massachusetts, United States - Inc-BW-C-4-M | ecosystem: Environmental > Terrestrial > Soil >... | reverse complement strand
CAGCAATCGAGAACGACGCAGGTTGATGGACCATGCCATCTATGGAGAGCCGATAGTCCGCAAATCCGCCCGCCCGAAGACGCTTAAAGTCTTCCGTGAGGGGATCGAGATAGTTCGGGAATGGACGCGGCGAAATCTGGCTGCGCGGGAATTCGCGCGCCAGTGAATGCCTCGTCAGCAGCCGCTGAGAGGCATAGGTCAGCGTTTCGCCGAGGCCGTAGATTCCGCCATGATCGGGAGGAACCAATCCATACTTCTGCGCAAGGCGCGCTGCCACTGCCAATCCCGATGCGCCCGCGGTCGCTGCGAGTCCGGATACGATCAGTTTTCGGCGTGAAATGTTCATGCGTGCTCCTTACGCGTGCCGGTGCGGCCGGTGATCATCGCTCCTGTGCGGCTCCAGAATCCGGCCAGGCAAACCATTAGGACGTGGACAAACAGGAACAGCACCAGAGCCAGCGAGACAAAGAAGTGAATCGTGCGAGCGGATTGACGGCCGCCCAAAAGAGTAACGGACCACGGGAAGGCGGAGTCAAAGCCGAGGGACATCGCCAAACCGCTCCAGATGACCAAGGGGAATAAAACAAAGATCACAAATAGGTACACGAGGCGCTGGAGGCCATTGTAGGTAGAAGCCTCTGCCGCACTTGGCCGTTCAAAGCGCAACGGTTTTGCAATGGAGGTCAAGAGCGCCCGCCATGAGAGGTCGGCCTTGCTGGGGACCAGGTCTTTTCGGAAATGCTTTGTAAGCATACCGGAAATTACGTACAGCAAGCCTGTCAGCACCGCGATCCAGGCAGCTTCAAAGTGCAGCGCGCGGCTCCAGCCGTTCTGGTCGGGCAGCACGTAGCCGTAACCCGTCGGCACTAATCTTCTTGAGGAAGGAATTGGCAATTGAAACAACGGAGTCGTCAAGACGGTGCCCGTCTCGCCCCAGTAGAAGCGCGGGTGCGAGATCACAATTTCGATGCCGGTGACGAGCAGGGCGAAAAAGCAGAGAGTGGTGATCCAGTGCGTCACGCGGATGAGGGCAGAGTGCCTCGGCACAATCTTCGTGACTAAGGCGGTCGAAACTCGGCTCGGGACGGAAGCTTCCGCCGGTAGCTGCGCGGATCCCAATGTCGCCATTTTGGCCTCCGTCCGCCTAGGATTTACCCCCGCAGGATGGGTGTAATCCTACCACTCTATAGAGACTGAGACGGACAAATCACCGCAAGGTAATCCACTACCCCCAGCAAACTTCTCCTGGTAGCACAGGGCTTGGTGCTTTGCTTCCATGCTTTTAAGCTGAAAGGCAAGATACTCACTCGTACCGCAAGCAATCTATGGGATCGAGGTTGGCCGCCAGATTCGCCGGATAGTAGCCGAAGAAGAGGCCCACGCCGACGGAAATCGTGAACCCAATGGCTACCCACAGATAAGACAGCGTCGCGGGAACCGCGGGCACGAAAGTGCGCACTAATGTGGATACGCCGGCCCCGATCAGAATGCCGATGGTGCCGCCGACCAGCGTGAGGACCACCGCTTCCAGCAAAAATTGAAGGCGAACATCCGCGCGCCGCGCCCCGATGGCTTTGCGCACGCCAATTTCGTGCGTGCGCTCGGTCACGGAAATGAGCATGATGTTCATTACACCGATACCGCCCACGAGGAGGCCAACGGAGCTGATCACCGCGGTGAGGATCACCAGTGCTCCGGTAAGCTGATTCCACAAATTGCTGAGGAAATCCGGCGAGCTCAACTCAAAATCATTTTCCTGGTCGGCGGGGACGCGCCGCAGGCGGCGCAGCGCCTGAATGACCTCGTCCTGCGCCTTTCCGACGCTCACGTTTTCGGGGATCGTGAATACCATAATCAGTTCTTTGGACTCCGGATACTGTTTCTTGAAATTGCTCAGGGGGATGATCGCAAAAATGTCCACCCCAGGGCCCACGAACAGTCCTTGATCGTGCTCAAAGACGCCGACGACCTCATAGACGCTGCCGTTGATGCGCACCGTCTTACCGACGGCGTCCGTGTTGGGGAAGAGCGACTCGCTGATGGCCGCGCCAAGCACCACCACGTTACGCGCATGTTCCTGGTCAAAGGCGCTGATGAAGCGGCCGCGCTCGATCGCGAACAGCGGAATCGCGTCCGAGTACTCCGGCTCAGCGCCGCGCACGATCACCTTCTCGACGCTGCGGTCCCCACTGGTGATCAGGTTCGTGTCCCCGAAGAAAAACGCGCGCGTGCCGACGGTGGTCACGATTTGCACGTCGGGCGCCGCCTGGCGTACGAAGTCGGCGTAGTTGTATTCGAAATACTTGCGCGTACGAATGCGCTCCGGCCAGCGGGTCGGGTCCGTGCCGGGTGGAAACCGCGAAAGAAAATAGGTGCGCGAACCGAGGGACTCCACTTTGTCCTGTACGAACTTGTTCAGACCTTGAATGATCGCCGCCATGGAAATGATCGAGGACACGCCGATGACGATGCCGAGCACCGTCAATGCCGAGCGCACCTTGGACGAGCGCAGCGTCTCCATCGCCGCGAGAAAATTTTCCTGCATCTGCGCGCGCGTCATGATCGCCATCAGTCGGACCTCAACGCAACGACAGGGTCAAGCCGCGAGGCGCGGAACGCCGGATAGATCCCGAAAAACAATCCGACTACCGAACTCAACAACACGCCCAGCATCGCCACCCACGTCTGTACGGACGCCGGGAAGGGCGTAAACGTGCGCAGGGCCAGCGCCACCAGGAAACCCACCGTAATCCCTGTGACTCCTCCAGCGATGCACTGCATCAAGCTCTCCGCCATGAACTGCCGGAGGATGTCGCGTTGCGTTGCGCCCACCGCGCGCCGCACTCCGATCTCCCTCCGCCGCAAGGTCACGCTCACCAGCATCACGTTCATGATGACAATGCCGCCGATCACCACCGAGATCGCGCTCACCATGATGAACACCGCAAAAAATGCCGAACTGATGCTGCGCCACAACGCCATGTAACTTTCTTTCGTCCCGATGAAGAAGTCGTTCTCCATTCTTGAAGTCAGGTGACGCCTCGCGCGCAAAATAAGCTGTGCCTGGTCCTGCGCCTGTTCAAATTGTTGCTTGCTCGTTTTGACGTTGATGGTCAGGCTGGTGTGCACGCCTTGCATGCGCAGGAAAACCGGGAGCGGCACCATCACGAAGTCGTCCTGGTCCTGGCCCAGGACGCTGCCGATCTTTTCCAGCACGCCCACCACCATCAGCTCATCGTTGCCGACGCGCAGGCTCTTCCCGATGGGGTCCACGCCGAGAAACAGTTGTCGCACCAGGGTATCCCCGATCAGGCACACATTCGTCTTGTGCGCGGCTTCGGAAGGAGTGAAATAGCGGCCAAGCTCGACTTTACGCGTGTCGATATCCGCCATGTTTGCCGTTAGCCCGGAGAAATTCACGTCCGGCACCTCTTTATCGCCATATCGCGCCCGGACGGTGTTTGTGGCGCTTGCAGTTGCGCCGACCTCTTCGCATCTGTCGCACTTTTCGGCGACCGCAAGCATGTCCTCCATCTCGATCTTTCTGTACTTCAGCGCTTTGATGACGATGTTGAAGTCCGTCACCGCGAAGGGCGTGCGTGCAATCTGAAAAACATTTGTGCCGAGGTTGGCGATTTTTTGTTCCACGTAGCCGTTCGCGCCCTGCACGATCGTCATGACCGTAATCAGCGTGGCCACGCCCATCGTCAGCCCCAGCATGGTTAGCGAGGCACGCAGCTTGTGAGCGCGCAACGCGCTGAAGCACTGCGCAAGATTGTCGCGAATGGCCAGCATGGCTTGGAGAAAACCCTTCCAATTACTTTATCGCATTCTACAAGGCGCGACCTGCGAACTCCTGTAGGATGCGGACTCAGCTCAGAAATGAATACGAAGAAAGGAGTGCGCGAATTACGGTGGCGGCTTCTTTGTAGTTGTGCGGCAAGCGGTACGGTTGCTAGCTCAGGCGGTTCAGGCCGTTGAAGGCGGCGGCCTTGTAGCATTCGGCGAGCGTGGGGTAGTTGAAGACAGTGTTCACAAAATACGTGACCTTGCCTTTCAGAAGAAACACCGCCTGGCCGATGTGCAGAAGTTCAGCGGCGTCTTCACCGAAAATGTGCACGCCAAGAAGTTCCAGTGTTTCGCGGTGAAACAGGAGCTTGAGGCGGCCATCGGTGTGGCCGGTGATCTGGCCGCGAGCGACTTCGCGGTAGTAGGCCACGCCAACCTCGTAGGGGACATCCTCATACGTGAGTTGCTCCTCCGTCTTCCCGATGAAGGAAATTTGCGGAATGGTGTAAATGCCGTAGGGATAGCCAGCGGGATCGGAGTGCACTTCCAGACCAAAGGCGCGAGCGGCGGCGATGCGGCCCTGCTCTATGGAGACGGAAGCGAGGCTGGGGAAACCGACGACGTCGCCGACGGCGAAGATGTGCGGCTGCGCGGTGCGGTAGTCCGCATCAACTTTTATCCTGCCGCGATCATCCGCTTGCAGCCCGGCTGCAGCCAGATTCAAGCCATCTACGTTTCCCTGCCGTCCCACGGCGTAGAGCAAGGCATCAGCGATGATGCGTTTCTTGCTGACGAGGTTGGCGGCAACTTTCCCATCGGGCAATTCTTCGACGCTGGCCACTTCTTCATCCAGGCGCAGCGTGGCGCGGTGGTCGCGCATGTGGTAGGTGAGCGCCTCGATCATTTCGTTGTCCGCGAATTCGAGAAGCCGGGGACGCTTTTCGACGACGATGACGCGCACGCCGAGCGTGGCAAATATGCAGGCGTATTCTACTCCGATGACACCACCGCCAACAACGATCATCGTTTTCGGAATCTGCGGCATGGTGAGGATTTGATCGCTGTCGATGATGTTGCGGCCGTTGACGGGGACTTTGGGATTGACGGCAGGTTTTGTGCCCGTGGCGATCACCACGTATTGCGCCTCCAATTCCGCATGGCCGGTACTTAACTCAACACGAACGTGGTGCGGATCGGTGAAAGAGCCAAAGCCGTAGATGAGGTCAACTCCGTTGCGTCTGAGCTGATCCTGAATGACCGTGACTTCGTTATCGATGACGTGCTGGACCCGGAAATTGAGATCCGCCATGGTGACTTTTTCTTTTGCGGGATGATTAGAGCCGTAAAAAGTCTGCTCGTAGAAATCGGAGAGGTGGAGGACGGCTTCGCGCATGGTCTTGCTGGGAATGGTGCCAAGGTTGATGCACACGCCGCCGACGGAGGTCTGCTTCTCAATGACGGCGACGCGCTTGCCGGCTTTGGCGCCCTGGATGGCGGCGCGCTGCCCGCCGGGGCCGGAGCCGATAACGATCAGATCATACGTTTGCATGAACAGGGTCCTGTGGATCAGCTAAGTCCAGAGAGTTTGCCGAGGCCTTTCATTTTGGCGCGCGCGGTCAGGGCGCCGTACTGCTTCATCATCGTGCGCATCTGCAAATACTGCTTGAGGACCTGGTTGACGTCCTGGACCGAGGTGCCGCTGCCCTTCGCGATGCGTTTGCGTCGCTTGCCGTCGATGACGTTGTGATCGCGGCGCTCCTGATTGGTCATGGAGTTGATAATGGCCTCGACCTGCGTGAGTTTTTTCTCGTCGACCTTGGCGTCCTTGGGACTATTTTGCATCGGGCCGAGTTTAGGGAGCATGTCCACGATCTGTTCGAGCGGGCCCATCTTGCGAATCTGCTTTAGCTGATCGCGGAAATCCTCGAGAGTGAATTCTTCCTTGCGAAGCTTGCGCTCGAGGTCGGCGGCGGATTTTTTGTCGAAGGATTGCTCTGCGCGCTCGATGAGCGACATGATGTCGCCCATTCCGAGGACGCGCGAGACGATACGCTCGGGATAGAAGCCTTCGAGGGCGTCGTATTTTTCACCGAGGCCGACAAATTTTACCGGAGCGCCGGTAACTTTGCCGATGGAGAGTGCGGCACCGCCGCGAGCGTCGCCATCGAGCTTGGTGAGGATAACGCCGGTAAGGCCGAGGCGCTTGTGAAATTCGCCCGCGGAGCGCACCGCGTCCTGGCCGATCATGGCGTCGGCGATGAAGAGAATTTCGCTGGGCTGCAGCTCTTTCTTGAGCGTGCCGAGTTCGCTCATCAAATCGTCGTCGATGTGCAGGCGGCCGGCGGTGTCCACAAGAATGACGTCGCTCGCGGAAAGCTTGGCTTCCTTGATGGCGCCGCGAACGATTTCGAGCGGCTTGTCCGTGCCCTTGCCCGGCCAAAGCGAAGCGCCGACTGCCTTGGCGACTTGCGCGAGCTGTTCGCGTGCGGCGGGGCGGTAAACATCGGTGGAAACGACGATCGGGCGATGGCCGTGCTCTGTGAGCCACTTCGCGAGCTTGCCGGTGGTGGTGGTTTTGCCGGAGCCTTGCAGGCCGACAATCATCCAGACGGACGGCGGACGAGAGGCGAAGAGCGGCTTGGCGTGTTTGCCGAGCATGGCAGCGAGCTCGTCGCGGACGACTTTGACGACTTGCTGGTCGGGCGAAAGCTGCAACATGACTTCGCTGCCGATGGACTTCTTACGGATGTTAACGAGAAGCTCGTCGGCCACGTTGACGTTGACGTCGCCGTCGAGGAGCGCTTCGCGGATTTCGGCGAGTGCGGCGTCGAGGTGCTCTTCGGTAAGCTTGCCCTGGCCCCGAAGGTTCTTGAAAACGCGCTGAAGCTTTTCTGTGAGGTTCTCAAACATGGTTTATCCCCCAAGGATAGCAGGGCAGTAGATTGGATGACCACAGAGGCACCCGAGGCGCAGAGAGAAGATGGTGACCGGTGACTCGAGGAGGAAACGAGAGGCGTTTTCCGTTGTTGAACAACAGTGCTCCGACGGGACATAGACGGCAGCAAATGGCAAGGAAACGCAACAAAGAACACGAATTTACCACCCCTACGGGATAGCAAGGCAAAGGAACGCATCCGAGGGAGATGTTTCCGGCGACCTTGCCAATGTTTAAGTCCAGCCGCGATCCCTCCGCTACGCGGCCAGCGCTCATAAACCGAGCGCAAGAAAAAGCTGGCCGCTCCGGTCGGAATGACACAGAAAAAACAGCAGGCGGGGCAACAACGAGAAATTGTTTTAGGGTTCGTCGTCCGTGATGGAGATGGATTGAAGCGATGCCGCAACCTGTTGGAGTTCGTCCGGCGAATAGGCGTAGATTTCGATGCTGAGGAGATAGTCGCCGGCGATGGTCTGCACGAGGGATTGAGAGATGTGCACGGCGCCGACGCTTCTCTCAAAGTCGACGCGCAGGAACTGATGCTTCTTGACCAGGAATTCAGAGGGATTGCCGATGATCTTCATACTGGACGCAACGGCCATGTTCTGCGTCATTTGCTGAAAGGCTTCCAATTTAATGGTATCGAGGCGAGAAGTGACTGCGATCATGCGAATGGAGGGCACTTCGATGCGTTGCGCGTCTCCGCCGTGGCGTGAAGCGTAAAAAATGAGTTGCGGAATCGAGATATTCGGGGAATCCGCAAGATCAGGACGCTGCTGGAGGAGTGCGGCTTTGGCAGTGGCTGTGGTGCGTTCGTTGAGGGCACGGAGTGTTTCCGCTTTCGCGGCGATCCAGCCAGCAGGAAATTGATAGGTCATTCCCAGGGCATCATTTTTGAATATGTTGCCTGTAACGGCAGCGCCTTCAATCCCGGCCTTAGGCGTCGCGTCACTCGGGTCTTTCTCTCGCGTGTTCGCGATTGATGAAACTTCCTTGGACGAAATAGTTGAGGTTGCCGGAGGCCGCGGCTCTGCAGCGGCAGCCGCGAGCTTGGGGTCGGATTCGCGCTTCAACGCTTTGTTGATCGCTTCCTCAAGGTCTGAACCGGTGGATTGATCCAAGCCAGACTGACGGAAACGGATAACGCCGTCCTTGTCTAGGACAATGTAAGTTGGGAAGGATTCGACCTGGAATGCTTGCAAGACGTTGCCGGGCAAATCGATATATTCCGACCAATCCATGTGCTGTTCTGCGATGAACGTCTTCCAGAGGTCTTCATCATCGTCGGAACTTACGCCGATCAGCTGGAAAGGTTTGCCCGCGTATTTCTTATTCAGATTGCGAAGAATTGGAACGGATTCACGGCATGGCGGGCACCAAGTACCCCAAAAATCCAGGAGAACAACTTTGCCTCGAAGGGAGGTATTCGAAACACTTTGATTCTCTCGAGTGGTAAAGGAAAAATCGGGCGCAAAGGGTTCGCGGGCACGAATAGGATTCGCAAGAAAACGGCGAGCCTCAGCGACCGTTACTGAATCCGCTCCTGGGGACTTCACAAAAGTGTTCAGCTCGGTGATCCCTTCCGGGTCGTGTCCCTGCTTGAGGAGCACCACTCCCAGATCGAAGCGTGCGAGGGGATGGCCTGAATCCAGGGCGAGCGCCTCCCGAATCTCTTCCTCTGCCTCCTTCAGTTTTTTGTCGGTGGATTTCCCGGCCATTTGTGCGAGCAGAGTGGCACGGAGAAGGTGGGCTTGAATGGCAACAGTTTTGTTCTCGGCAGCGGCTTTGGCGGCGCGCTTGGCATCGTCTAAAGCAGCGGAAAAATCACCCAACTTGCGTTCGGTTGAAGCGATTTTCAGGTAACACAGAGCGGAGGAGTGATGCGAGAGCTTCTCCGCCTTGTGATACGCGGCGAGAGCCAGATGGTATTTCCTCTTGGACTGGTAAAGATCCCCTTGCGCGAGAGCCTGAGCCACCGGGTCAGAGGATTCCTGAGCATGGATAGCGAGCGGAAGCGAAATCGCGAAAACCACCGAGAGGAACAGCCGGTTCACAGATGACCCTCCGCACCCAAAAGCGATCAACAGGATTTGCGGCACTATATCACTAATGCACTTAACGGGGGAGATTTTTGGGCTATCGAAATTGAAGGGACGATTCGAGACGATCTAAAAGAAGAGGCGGCCTACGAGCCAGGCCCCCGAAAAGAAAGTAGCGAGATGTTTCCACGGAACAGCAAGAAAAAAAACGGGTCTGAAGACCCGCCACTACAAAGGAAAGGAGAAGAGGCCGGCCTCGCGGCTGGACCCCCGAGCAGTCCGGGGCAGGCCGGATAAATTCCCGCCGCCGCTACGAAAAGACGACTACGCGGGACGGGAGGATTTGTATTCGTCGAAGGCGGCGAGGAAGCGGTCGACGTCCTTGGGGAGGAGGAAATACGGCGTGGAGAGGCGGAGCTTGGAGGGTTCGCCGCCGCGGATGCGGATTTTCTTTTCTTTCCAGAGCCAGTTTTCGAGGGGCATGCGCTGGATGGGCGGAACGTTGACGGTCGCGATGGCGCAGCGCAGGGCGGGATCGGGAGAAGTCCAGGACTCTGCGCCACGCGCGAGCATTTGCTTGAGGATGTAGTCGGTCATCTGGCGGTGGCGGCGCTCGATGCGGTCCATGCCGATCTGATTGGCGAACACGATGGAGGCGCGGAGGCCGTGAAGAGCGGGGACGTTGGAGCTGCCGATGCGCTGGAAACGCTCGGCGCGGAGCTTGGGATCGTCCCAGCCTTCGGTGGCGATGGTGTTCCAAAGGCGGTCGATGACTTCGTCGCGGACGTAGAGAAAGCCGGAGCCCTTGGTGGCCTGGAGCCATTTGTGCGGGCTCGCGGAGTAGAGATCGCAGCCGAGCTCGTGGATGTTGAGACGCATCATGCCGGGGACGTGCGCGCCGTCGACGGCGGAGAGAATGTTTTTCGAGCGGGCGAGAGCGCAGAGCTCGCGCGCGGGGAGGACAACGCCGGTGACGGTGGTGATGTGGCTGAAGAAAATCACGCGCGTGCGCGGAGTGATGGCATCACTGAAGCGATTGAGGACGTCGGCGGCGCTGGGCACGGGCTTTGGAAGAGCGATTTTTTTTATGACGTTGCCGTAGCGCTTGGCGCGGAGATTCCATGGATGCTCGCCGCCAGGATGCTCCTGGTCGGTAATGAGAACTTCGTCGCCGGCTTTCAGGTCGATGCCATTGGCGATGTAGCTGTTGGCCTCGGTGGCGTTGCGAACGAGGGCGAGTTCGTCGCGCGTGCAGCCAACGAAGGCCGCGAGCGGGTCGCGGAATTCGTTCCAGGCAGCGTAGCCCCAGATGGGGTAGTCCTCGGGATCGCTCTGGGCCATTTTTTCGGAGTCGTTGTAGGCGTCGAATATGGCGCGGAGAACGGGAGCGGGAGAAGAGCCGACCGTGCCGTTGTTGAGATAGATTTCGTCCTCGGGGATGATGAACTGCTTGCGCAGAGCGGTCCAATAGGCTTCTTCATTCGAATCGTAGAGCGAGCGATCGGGCAGCGGCGCGGGAGCTTGTTCGAGAACTTCGCGCCAAAGCGGAGAGAGGCGCGTGGCGGCCGCGGCGCTCGCGAGGCCCGCGAACGAAGAGAGAAATCCACGGCGTTCCATGGCGGCAACCTCCGGTGGGAAAATGCTGGGCGGATTGTATAGGGCGAAGGACGGAAGGACAACGAGGAAAGGATGGAGCGAACGGTTGCATGGTTTGACCGGTACTTGAAGTAGGGAGCAGGAAGGGAGGAGCAGAAGAGGAACTAGTCTACGTCGACACGATGAAACGCGGGGCGCATACTGAACGTCGTAACTAACAATTCGGGTGTTGGCCCCTGCATCTATATGTTGAGACAAGCAGTTTTGCGCCAGGTTCGAAAGTGTGTTTGTCGTTGGGTATTCGTGATGATGGCCTGGGCGGGAAGCCTTCCCGCCCAGGATTTTCGCGGGACGCTGCTGGTCACAGCCGAAGATTCGGGTGGCGGGCGGATTGCGGGAGCAGCGGTCACGCTGCAACAGGAAAAGTCAGGTGCGACGCGCACGGCGAAGGCGGATACGCGCGGGGAAGCGCGCTTCGACGCACTCCAACCGGGAAACTACAGCGTCACGGTTGCGGCAAATGGATTTGAAGAAAAGACCGCGCGCGTGAGCGTCGCGGTCAGCAGCCAGCCTACATTGGTTATTGCGCTGCAACCCCAGGGTCTGCGCGAGTCGGTGCAAGTGCGCGACCGAGGGCCTTCGCTGGCGAGCGAGCCGATCGAAACCACCAGCAGCACCATCCAGACGAAAATTACCGCGGAGGACCTCGACGAAATCCCCTTGTCCGCGCGGAGCTTCGCGAATATTTCGTTGATGGCGCCGTTTACCGAGCCGGTCGAGCCTTCCGACCCGACCAAGGCGCGCATCACGGCGGTGTCTTTCGGTGGAAGTTCAGGCTTGAACGTGGATTTGTCGGTGGACGGCGGCGACAACAACGACGATTACATCGGTGGATTCCTTCAAAATTTTTCACCGGAGTCGGTGCAAGAGTTCGTGGTGAGGACGGCGCAGTTCGGCGCGGACACTTCGCGGACAAACGGCGGAAGCGTGATCTTGTCGACGCGCAGCGGAACGAACGACTGGCACGGAAGCTTGTCGTATTTTTATCGGGGGAAAAATCTCAACGCGCGGAATTCGCTGGATAATCCGGAGCCTGATCCGAAGCAGCCGTTCTCGCGGCAGAACGGCGTGGCGGCCATCGGGGGGCCACTGGTGCGAGGCAAGCTGTGGTTTTTTTCATCGTATGAATACGTGGACGAAACGACGAGCGTGGCGTATAGCGCGAGTTCGCAGGCGCAGTTTGCGGCGCTGGGACAGCTTGCGAGCGGGGGACTGATTCCGGGAGTGAGCTCGCTCGGAACGATTCCCAGTTCGGTGGAGGTGCCGTTTCGCGACACGCTATTTTCGACGCGCGTAGATTCGACGCAATCGGCGAGGTCGCAGTGGTTTCTGCGCGGATCGCTCGACCGCAACCACACGCAAAACGATTTGGTGCAGCAGGGCGCGCTGGCGTCGACAGGTTTCACGACGACTTCGAATTACTACAACATTTTGCTGAACGAGCAGTTTCAGTTTACGCCGGCGTGGCATGGCTCGTTCACGGGAGAGGCCAGCGGATTCCATCACGTGAAGGTACGGAATTCGAATCTAGGGATCGCGCTGGCATTTCCGTTTACGGCAAGTTTTCTGACCACTTCTGGGTTGGAAACCTTCGGGGATAATCAGTTTCAAACGGCCATCACGGCATTTCCGGTGGCGAGGGATCAGCAGAAATACCAGTTTCGCTACGACGTATCGCGGGCATCGGCACGGCATGCGGTGCGATTTGGCGTGAACTTGATTCACGAGCCGGTTTTGCGGGGGGCGCTGTCGGCAACACAAGAGCATTTTGTGCAGTTCACGCAGAACCCGACGTTTTACGCGGGCAATCCTGCACAATTCACGGCGGATTTTAATTGTTCTCCGTCGGCGCTGGCGAATACGGTTTGTACGAATACGCCGGCGGGGGATGGGACGTTTTCACAGAGTTTGCGGCGGCTGGGATTTTACGGCGAGGATAGCTGGCGCGTGACACCGTCGTTTACCGTGAACGCGGGGCTGCGCTACGACACAACGTTCGGATTGTTTATCGCTTCAGGCCGAGATCAGAGACAAAACCCGGCCTTCAGTGCGCTGCAAGGTTTGGGAATTCACCTGGCTGATGGGATTCCACATGATTATCGAGGCGCGGTTGCGCCGCGGCTTGGAGTTGCATATGCGCCGGGCGGTTCGATGAAAACGGTGATTCGCGCGGGTGCGGGGCTCTACTATAACGACCTCGCGCAGAACGGCTGGGTCGGCGCGTTTCAAGCGGTAAACAATGGAAACGTGGGCGCGGCGCTGCTGCCGGGGACGCGGGGAGGGCAAGGCGCGCTGATTGATCCGCGCTACAAGACACCGTACGCGCTGCAGGCGAGCTTCGGCGTGGAACATGAATTCGAAAAGGGCTGGCGCGTAAACGTTTCCTACGAACATCAGGAAGGCAACCACCAATATCGCGCGTACGACTATGTTGCGGGCTTCACTCTTCCCGCGAACGCGCCGAATCTATTTCTCTTCCGGAGCGACAATCGGTCGAGCTACAACGGTCTGGCGTTGCAGGTGCAGCACAGCTTCGCGCATCGCTTCGAGCTGACGGCGAATTACGTTTTGGCGCACGCCACGACCTGGGGAGCAGTGGTGGGCGAACTTTTCGATTACGTGAACCGCGTTTCGAACGTGAATAATCCTTTTGGTCCCGGCGATCACGGACCTTCGGGAGAAGATGTGCGGCACCGGTTTGTCTTGATCGGGGTCGTGCAGTTGCCATTGGGCTTTGAAGCGTCGACGATTTCGCAGTTTGAAAGCGCGCGGCCGTTCACGATGCTGACGCCTGCGGACGTCAACAACGACGGAGTGTTCGGTTCGGCGAGCGGGAATGACCGCGCGGTGATCAACGGGACCCAGACAAGCCTGGATGAGTTTCGCGGGACGCCATTTTATCAGGCCGATCTCCGCGTGAGCCGAAATATCAATCTGGGGGAGCGGTTCACGCTGCGGCCGTTTGCGGAATTTTTCAATGTATTCAACCGGCTGAATCCGGGGAACAACTACGTGACGGATATTTCGGCGCTCCCGACGCCGGCAAATAACCTGACCAACGCCACGGCGTTTTGCCTCAATGCCGCTTGCTCGCTGACAAAACCGATCAACAGCATCAACCAGTTGCGCGTGCCTGCGGGGGCGTTGGGCGATTTTTTCGGGCCGGGGACAACGGTGGGGATTCCGTTTGCCGCGCAGGTTGGGGTGAAATTGACGTTTTGAAGCGGCATGGGAACGCGTTTCCAGCGACTGTGCTAGTGCCAAGGTCGAGCTAGGATCCCTCCACTCCGCGCCGGGTGCTCACGTTCGCGAGCGTAGGAAATAGGACCGCTCCGGTCGGGATGACAGACAAAACCAGAACCGGTCTGAAGACCGGCCACTACAACGGCAAGAAACCAAGCCGGGGCGCAGCAGTGACGGCAATCTTCCAAGCTACAAGAAGGAGACAAGTGGCTCTATCCGTATTTCGACGCCAAATCAGATTCCCGGGAGATTTGTGGGTCGCCGCAAGAATAGTGCTCGAAGGCCTTTGAAGAAACATCGAATCAGTTCAGCTGCTTCTCAGCCGTTATAATGCTTCCATGACGAATGCCCCAGCACAACGAATGCAATGCATGGAGGTTTGGGGAGGCAGCCAGCTTACATCCAGTGGAGTCGAGATGGCGGGTCTCGATGTCTGGGTGTACAGCAAGCCGTTTGGCCAAGCGCAGCGCGGCGGCGATGTGTACTACGCCTCGAGTTGCGCATCGGGCCGCATTAGCCGCCTGCTTCTTGCCGATGTTTCCGGCCACGGCAAATCCGTCGCTTCCACAGCCGCGGACCTACGCACGCTGATGCGCCGATTTGTGAACCACTTAGACCAGAAAGAATTCGTTCGCCTGCTCAACGAACAGTTTACGGCGCTGTCTCGCCAGGGCACGTTTTCGACGGCGGTTGTTACCACGTTTTTCGCTCCCAGCCGCAGACTTTCTCTTTGCAATGCCGGCCACCTCCGTCCACTGTTGTTTCGCGCCCGCGATGGACGTTGGTCGTTTCTCGGTCACGAAGACAATCCCGAAAAAAAAGGGCCGAGCAATATTCCTCTCGGGATCTTTAGCCTCGCCGACTACGAGCAGCTCGACATCGAACTCGACCCTGGAGACTGCCTCGTCACCTACACGGACGCGTTCATCGAATCCTGCGATGCTGATGGGAAGATGCTCGGCGAAGAAGGTCTCCTACGTATCGTCAATCTGCTGGGCGACATCTCCGCGGAAAAGCTCATCGCTACGGTTCTGCAAGAAATCGCGGAACGTTTTCCGGAAAACCTTTCTGCCGATGACGTCACATTGATGGTCATTCGCGCCAATGGCCGCTCTCTGGACTTTAGCTTTCGCGAGAAATCTGGCGCATTGGGACGCTTCTTAAGAACGCTTCTCCGCTCGGTGAATCCGCGCGCGGATCGCGCCCCGCTTCCAGACGCCAACCTCGCGAATCTTGGCGGAGCGGTCATTCCCGCGCTGGGCCGTCGCTGGAAGGCCCCTCGTAAAAACCAAGAATAATTTCCTGAAGCCATCGTCCCCAAAGCTTCGAGAATGTCGGACTCCGAAACAGGCCCAGTAAATCGATATGCGGCCCATCAAGCGGGCAGAATTCCTGGACCCAGCCTTGTACCCCAAGCTGCCATTCTGAGGCGAGTTATGTTGGCTGCACGCTCGCGACGGATCGAATCAATGCGACGAGGCGATCTTCACCGGCTCTCCAACGAGCGTAGCAGGATCGGCGTCCTTCTTCGGGTGGAACTTCTGCGTTCGGCCGCCGTAGGCCTCAGCCGCATACAAATTCCCATCCGAATCGACCGAGAACTGGTGAATCCACCAAAAGGCGCCTGGGAATGACCCGTAGGTGCCCCAGGAGTACAAGAGCTTCCCGTCCAAGTCGTACTTCAGGAACTTATTCGTCAGGCCGTCGACGACCCAGAGGTGTTGATCCGCGGTAACCATGATGTGGGACGGCGTACGAATATGGTCCCATTCACTGAGATACTTTCCGTTCTCGTCAAAAATCTGGATGCGGCTGTTCGACCGGTCCGCGACGTATACCCTGCGCTTCGCGTCGACGTCGATCGCGTGCGGCAAATTGAACTCGCCGGGCCCGGATCCCTTTTTGCCCCAGGTCATCAGGTACTTCCCGTTCTTATCGAACTTGACGACGCGCGTGTTGATGTAACCGTCGCTGATGAAAAACGTGCCGTCCGGAAGCCAGGCGATGTCGGTGGGCCGCCCGAAGTGCTTGTCGTCCTCTCCCTGCACGCCCTTTTCTCCGAGTGTCATTACCAACTGCTTGCCGTCGTGGGTGAACTCGAAGACTTGATGCAACATGTCGTCGATGACCCATACGTGCTTTTCGGGATCGTACGGGCTGATTTTGATATGGTGAGGCCCGCGGCCGCCGGCAAACAGATGATCCCATTGCGTCCAAGATTCGATCAGCTTGCCGTCACCGTCGACGATGAGAATGCAGTTTTCAAGGCGCGGCTTGCCTTGGGTTGCCGGCGTCCCGAACGCGCCATAACCCCCCGTGTAGCCTGGCGGCGCTTTCTCCGGGATTGGAAGTTCGCCGCGTTGCAAAATGTAAATCCTGTTTGGTGACTCGGCCAAGACTCCGCCTTGCGACCCCCAGGTCCATCCCGGATGCCCGAGCGGCTGCGGCCAGCCGGCCACGACGTCGTAGGGACCGGTTTCGTTCTCACCCCCCTTTTCCTGGGCAGAGGCGGCTCCGCACAAGGCACCGGCAAGCAGAATCAGAATGCACGCAGCATTGCGAACACGCAGAGCGTCACTCATTTGGGAGTCACCACTTTCTCCGGGTCGACCCGCACCACGATGTACGTCAGTGATTCCTGAATCTCCGTAAACCAGTGATTCACGCCTGCAGGAATGATCACCACATCTCCCGGTGAAATCCGCCGGGTTTCGCCACCCTCGACGGAGGTGCCAGCGACGCTGGGACCATTGAGCGCTGCAACTTGGGGTGCGTTGGCAGCTCTCGGCTTTGCCCCGATCAGCTTGCCTCCCGTCACGAGCGTTCCCGAACCCGCAATCACGTGGTAAACCTCGGTCACCTTTTCGTGCTCGACGGGGCCGCCTTGGACCGAAGATTTAGGCCGGCTGACGACAGAAACTCCGACGTTGTATCCCAAACCTCCCAAGTCCACCATGCGAATCGCTTGATCGCTGACCGCCGAAGGGGGCGCTTTCTGGAGCGTAGCTTGGACGTCGGCGGCGGTCACATACGTCGCCGAAGTGGGGTTTGGCCCTGCCGACGTAGAAAGTGCCAAGAGGATTGCAAGAACGGCCGGGATTGCTTTGAGCATGACTCCCTCTTTCTGGAACTTTGGCCGAGATTCGATCGCTGGATCCCGAATCGACGCTTTGAGCCGGATGTTTGCAAAACACCATACGCAAACAGCGCGAACGCGTCAGATATTAAGAGCCAGGTCGGACTATGGATTAAATTTCGACTGCTCCGGATGCCCTGGCCCACGAATGTTCCAAGCCGCTACGGCTGCTCGCACAATTTTGGCGCTTTTTCCGTGTCCTTGCGGACAATAGCCGCAATTTCAGCGCAAGTTTTCTTCGTGTGTATTACCCCCTGAATCGTTTCGCATTCTGTTTGTGCCTCGTCTTTCCGGCCAAGTTGGAGCAGGAGTGTTAGGAGTCTGATGTGCGTATAAGAGTTGCTGGGGTCCAGCTTTGTGGCCTGCTGAAACTCATGCACGGCATCGCTGCACTTTCCAGTGTTCCAGAGCATCGTTCCCAATTGAGTGTGACGGAAAGCGTCGTCTGGATCGAGGCGTTCTGCTTCCCTCAGTTCTGCGAGGCACTCAGTGAATTTCTGTTGTTTACACAGCGCGATGCCCAGTTCGTTGTGTGCCCATGCATCCTCCTTCATCAAGACGATTGCCTGCCTGGCATACCGCTCCGCCTGCACGGGATCATTCTTGGCCAAATAGATATCCGCCAAGTTGCTCACTGGCGTTTCGTACGCCGGGTCTAAACGCATCGCTTCACGATACTCAGCTTCGGCGTGGTCCAGCTCACCCAGCTTTCGGTATGCCCAGGCCAAGTAATTATGGTTGTCCGGAATCGTCGGGGCCGCCTCAACTGCGGCCCTGAAAGAGCGCAGAGCCTCACTCGAATTTCCTCGACGCTTGGCCAGAAGGCCCAGAGCAAAACGTGCCGTCGATGGCTCGTCCGTTTCCGCCGCCAAGCACTCTCTTTCCGCCTCGGCGTCCGCTCCTGAGAACGCTTTCTGCAGGCACTTGAACAACTCAGTGTAAGCGGTCTGTTCCTTTACCGAACCCGCAGCGGAATGGGTCACCTTGGCGCTCTTCAGCTTTTCGAGAAAAGATGGCTTGGCGTTGAGCACTTTCAACGAATCCAGTAGCTCCGCCGTGGGGTCAAAATCAATCCCTTGGCGCTCCACAAGTTGCTCCACGCGCAGGCTTTCAGCTCCGCCATCCATCCAGACAAGCACCTGCCCCATTGTGAGGGGATCTCTCACTGTCTTCGGTGTCGCGTCCTGGTTTCCCTGTGAAAGAATTGCGGTCAGGACGAGAACCAGCAATTGCACGGGCGCAGTCATGGTCGTGTACCGAAATCGGAGTTATCTGGAATTTCCCTTTTTGACCTCGAAAACGGCAGCCATTGTACACCCCCTCGCCTGCTCGCGACATTGCGAAACGAGTGTTCATCTGGAGTACTCCCGGCCCTCGACCCGGAGGCTAAGTCCCGATAAGTCGGGTAATCCGACAAGTGCTCATGCCTGACCAAAAAACAGGGTTCGAGGAAGTGCCACGCGGGCGTGTGACCGGCTAAGCGAAGACTGGCCGACTACGAGCAGCCAGCCTTTCTTGACCCTGTGCGCGAGGGTCGACTACACTAACAAATTCGAGAATAGCCTGGGATGCGGCCTGTGGGGGGTCCGGGGAATCGGCCGGTGAGCCCTGACCAATAACGCCAGGGTAAATTTCAGCCGAGGCTTAGAGCTGGACAGGAAATCGACCGCGGCAGAAATTAGACGAGCTGCGGTGCGTATACTTTAAGGGGGATTGTTTTGCCAAAGCGCACATTTCAACCGCGCCGGCGCCGGCGCGCTAAAACGCACGGCTTCCGCTCGCGCATGAAGACGGCGGGCGGCCGCAAGGTCCTGGCGGCGCGCCGCAAGAAGGGACGCCATCGCCTCACGCCCGACTGAGCCGGAGGGCCTGGAATTCCCGCGCGAGGCGCGGCTGGTGCGGCGCGGAGAATTCGACGCCGTATACCGCGCCGGAAAGCGCCGCTCGAGTTCCCACTTCACCGTTTTTTTTCGCGCCAACCAGCTGCCGCACAGCCGATTCGGCTTCAGCATCAAGAAAGAACTCGGCGGCGCGGTGGTGCGCAATCGCATCCGGCGGCGCACACGAGAGATAGTGCGCTGCCATCGTCCGGAGGTCACAGCAGGATGGGACATCGTCATACACCCGAAGAAGGCGGTGGCGCGTGCGGCGTTTGCGACGCTCAGCGCGGATCTGCTGAAGTTGTTACGGAACCCATAAAGCCAACATCGAAACATTGTGGCGTGCGTATGGCGTTGTTTGCCCTGCGGGTTTACAAAGCATACCTATCGGTATTGTTTGCGGGGAGCTGCCGGTTCGAGCCGACCTGCTCGCAGTTTGCCTATGAAGCGATCGAGCGCTTCGGTGTTGCGCAGGGCGTGTGGCTCGGCAGCAAAAGGTTGCTGCGGTGCCATCCGCTGTCTGGAAAATTCGGTTACGACCCGGTTCCGGAACGAGGAGACTTGAAAGATTCGAACAGATTTGCCGCGGCGGATTCCGCGCGTGCCTATAGCGAAAGACAAGAGGTTCATTCGTGAACGGATCGGAAGAAAAGAAGCCGCTTTCGCACGAACTGCGCCTTTTGCTGGCGTCGCTCCTGTCGATGGCGGTGATCCTGCTGTGGATTCGTTTTTTCGGGCCGAAGCCTCCGACCGGTCAGCCGCAGACGAAGCCCGGAGTAAGCGCTCCGGCGATGCCATCGCAGACGAGCGTCACCTCCCCAGGTTCTTCTGAGTCCGGAACAACTGCCACGACAACAGCTGCACCCAACGCCGCAGCGCCTGTTGTGCCTGCGAAGGCGGACACGGAAGAGCGCATCATCGTCGTGGAGAATAGTCTCTATCGTGTGGAAATCTCGAATCGCGGCGCGGTGGTGAAGAGTTGGCAACTAAAAAATTACCACGACGACGCCAAGCCGCCGCGCGTGTTGGACGTGGTGCACCCGGACGCCGCGCAGCAAACCGGGGGTTGGCCGTTTTCGCTGGTGCTAAACGACGAGCAATTGGAGAAACAGGCGAATTCGGGGTTGTTCCAGGCGTGGGTGGCTGAACCTTCGGCGGAAAATGGGGCGGGCGCGCGGAGTTACGCTGTTCTTCCTCCCAATCCAGTGAAAGCTCCGACTGCGCTGCGATTCGTGTGGAGCGACGGCCACCTCGAAATCACCAAAGAATACAAGTTCGAACACTCCTACGTGGTGCGCGTCGAGACCACGGCAAAGTTAAACGGCGCGCCGATTCCGGCGGGGCTGGCGTGGCGGGGGGGATTTGGCGACTTGACGGTGGCGAATCCGGCTCCGATCGAGACGGTTTCGACTTATTACAGTGAAGCAGGGAAACTGAATGCATTTCAGTACAAGAAAATAGATGGTTTGGAAAATTGGGGCCCGGGCGTTTGGCGCGGTGGCAAAGATTATACGGGAATCGAGGATAGGTTCTTCACGGCGGCGTTTCTGCCAGCGAATGGAGCAGCGCCTGGAACGCTGGAGACGCGTTACTGGAAGGTGTTTCACACGATTCAAGTGGAGGGAAAGGATCAGCAGGAAGCTGTTCCAGAGATTGCCACCGCTGTTTCGAGCGCCGCGCAACCTCAGGTTTTGCGCGTATACGTGGGCCCGAAGGACTACGACGACCTGAAGAAGATGAACCCGCCGCTGCACGCGCTGGTGAACTTCGGCTGGCTGGAGATTATCGCGGATCCGCTCTTTCACGGGTTGAAGTGGATACACAAATATATCCCCAATTGGGGCTGGGCTATCGTCATCCTGACGCTCCTGATTAACATGGTGCTCTTCCCGCTGCGCATTTCCGGTTACAAGATGACGGTTAAAATGCAGCGCGTCGCTCCGGAGATCAAGCAGATTAATGAGAAGTACAAGAAATACAAATTCAACGATCCGAAAAAGCAGGAAATGAACAAGGAAGTCATGGCGGTGTACCAGCGGGAAGGCATCAACCCCGTGGGCGGATGTTTTCCGCAGCTTCTGCAGATGCCCATCTGGTTCGGGTTGTATCGTGCTTTGCAGGGAACGATCGAGCTGCGGCACGCGCCGTGGTTTGGTTGGATTACCGATTTATCGGCCAAAGATCCGTACTACATACTGCCAGTTTTGATGGGGCTCTCGATGTACTTCGCGTCGAAAATGACGCCCATGACGTCGACGGACCCGCAGCAGCAGATGATGATGAAATTCATGCCCATTGGGATGGCGGCAATGTTTATGGTTATTCCCTATCCCAGCGGCTTGGCAGTGTATATTCTGACGAGCGGCGTTGTTGGCGTCGGGCAACAATGGTATCTGAATCGAACGCACCCGCTGCCCGCGCCGGCAAAACCAGCACGCGGCAAGAAGCAGTAAGCGGAACGCAGTTTATAAGCCAACGCAAGGAGATTTGTCCCAAGTCCCCATGGCGCAAAATCTCATCCAAGAGAATCAACTGAACCGGAAAGCTGCCGCGGATGCTCTGCGGAAGTTTCTGGAAGAGATCATCCGCACGTCGAAATTGGATCTGAAGGCGACAGTACATTTTCTGGCGCCGGATGCGGCCGCCGGAGAGGGTGAACCGGAAGTAGCGGCGGACATCGACGGCAAGGACCGGGAGATATTACTCGAGTACAACGGGGAACTCTTGAAGGCGATCGAACACTTAGCGTTTCGCGTGCTGCGACTTGAACCCTCGTTCCACGAAAAAATTCATGTCGATTCGGGCGGGTATCGAGCGGTGCGCTTCGAAGAACTGCGAATGACCGCTCGCGTGGCCGCGGAACGCGTGCAGAGTTCGCGGCAATCGTTCCGATTGAATCCCATGTCACCGCGGGAACGGCGCGTTGTGCATCTGGCTTTGAAAGACATGCCGGGCGTGCGCACGGAAAGCGTCGGCATGGGCGAAGACCGCCAAGTTGTTATTTACCCTACCGATTCGAAATCCCCGCGCTAACAGCGCATTCTCACAAACTATCTTTCATCGGCTGCTCAAGTTCAGCAAGACATTGTCATCCGGAGGCGATCAGATGAAGATCGCTGAAGGATCTCAACCTTGGCATCATGCACGGTCTTTTGGTTGAGATCCTTCGGGCCGCAAACTACGCGCCCTCAGGATGACAGCGTGTTCTTGTGTTCGAGTAACGGACAATTTTGCATCTTGCAAGAAATGTGGACTAAGAGCTGATTCGAGCGCCGCTCAGGGGCGCACCCAGCCCTGGGAGAGAACGCCCCCGTCACCAGCAAACCTCACGCGATAGGTGAACGAAGGAGCACGTCCGGGGCGGCGCGAAGAAAAGCGCATATCGGAAATTTCCACGACAGCTTCGTCGCCTTCTTTTCGAAAGCGTGTAACGGGAAAACGCGCGAACCACAAAACCTTTTGCACCTCCGGGAGGCGTCTTGCGGCGTCGATATAGGAGCTCGAAAACGCTTCGGGATAGAAGCGGTATTCGATGGACGGATCGCTCGAAGAATTCGCGGCAGGTGCGGGCGTGAGAGAAGATTTGTCGCTCAAATCCATGCGCAGCTCATACACGCCGTGCGGGGTACGGATCAGGCCGTCCCACTGCCAAAGCGAGGGCGGAGAAGGCAAGGCGCCGAGTGCTTGCACGTCAAGATGATCCCAGGCTGCAAAGGCTTGGACTCGATCCAGCGCGACGTGATGACCGTAAACTGCCAGTGCCAGGTACACCAGTGCGCCAGCGAAGCCCGCGATATTCCAGGAAGAGTGCCGAATGTGCAGTCCCCAGCCGCGCAAAGCGGGAAGCAAGAAAATCGCGGTAAAGAGAGCCACCGCGGCGATGATCGCGGGAAAGGAAATCGGCGCACCGACGGCTCGCCCAATGGCGGCGATGAGCAATGGTACAGGCAAAAAAACCAGCCAGATGCCAAAAGCGCGGCGCTTCAATTTTTCGGGATGCGCATAAACCCAGGCGAGCAATTGCGGGATGAGCAAAATGGCGGTGAACGTGAAATCCACAATGAAAATGACGTCCCAAGCGGGGCGAGACCACTTGAGCGGCGACCAGATCATCGTGCCAAAGCTCGTGACCAGATCGAGCAGGATGTGACTCAGGATGCCGACGGCGTAAATTCCCGTGAGGACTCCGAACCCGGGCGCGTCCCATTTGCGCCATCGCGCGAACACGCGCGTCAGGGCCGCCAACACCAGAGCAAAGAAGGGGAGACAGAGGAGCGAATGCGTGATGCTGCGGTGCCAAGTGATCAGGAGCAGGTCGTCACTAGAAAAAACGTCCCGAAAAACATCGGCATCGGGAAAGATCGCGCCAATCATCAGTGCCCAGGTGATGATGCGACGACGATTCATGTCGCGCAGCGCTAGCATGTCGTCGCCGCGAAAAACGGCTTTGCCGATGAGAGCGCCCGCGATTCCGTGGGTGATTGTATCCATGGGTTAATGAACGGAAATGAGCGGAGAACGCTTGGGGACGACTCGGCCGACACGGCGGGCAGGGACGCCGTGGCGCTCAAGAGAAGCAAGCGTGGTAGCGGCTAAATCCTCGGCGATCGAGATCAACAGGCCGCCGGAGGTTTGCGGATCGAAAAGGAGATCCTGATATTCAGGTGCGATACCGGGGTCGAAAACGGCGCAATCGCCGATGAACGCCCGGTTGTTCTTGAGGCCGCCGGACAGGTGCCCTTCGCGAGCCGCTTCGAGAGCGCCAGGAAGATAAGCGAACGCGGCATGATTAATTTCGAAGGAAACGGGTTCCACACCGTGCGACGCATCGCCCAGAGCCATCTCACGCGCATGGCCAAGCAGGCTGAAGCCGGTCACGTCGGTCACGGCATGGATGGGTTTTGCAGGGAGAGACTTTTCGTCGACTTCCTGCAAGGCTGCGGAAGCGTCGCGATTGAGGGTGGTCATGGCGATAACGGCGGCGGCGAGAGATTCGCCCGTTGCGCGATCTTTCTTCAGCGCGGTGGTGATGACGCCAGTCCCGAGAGGTTTCGTAAAGAGCAAGACGTCGCCGGCAAGCGCGCCGACGTTGCGCCAGACGCGATGGGGATTGATTATGCCGGTCACAGCATAGCCAAAAAGCATGTCTTCATTTCGAATCGAATGGCCGCCGATTACGCTGCATTTGGCTTCGTTCATTTTGGCGAGGCCGCCGCGAATAATCTGTTCGAGAATGTCGGGATCACCTTTCTCGGGAAAGCCGACAATCGATAGCGCAGACAGCGGCCGGCCCCCCATGGCATAGACATCGCTTAGCGCGTTGGCGGCCGCTATCTGCCCAAAGAGTCCTGGATCATCCACGATGGGAGTAAAGAAATCGACTGTCTGGACGAGCGCGAGTCCTTCGCCGAGGAGATAGATTCCCGCGTCGTCGTTGGTGTCAAAGCCGACAAGGACGTTGGGATCCGTCTGCTTCGGAAGTTTGCGCAAGACGGCGTCCAGCGTCGCGGGATTCAGTTTTGCGGCGCAGCCGGCAGCCTTCGCCATGGCGGTCAGTTTAACTTGTGCGGCCAAGAGAGCACCTCTCATCTGCATTATACGGATGCTGGAGCAGAAGCGCTCGTGACACGCCGCCGGGTGGGGTTGCGCAGATCGCGAGAACGTGGTCTTATCGCCCGATGCCCTGGGACTTCTGGCTTATTTTTGCAGTGCTCGGTGTGATCCTGCCGTGGCGCGGCCGTTCGCGCGTCAAGAAGCTTCTGGAGAAACAAAGTGTGGAGACGGGGGAAAGGCTTTCCCTGTACGCATCCACAATTGCCTTTCAGTGGTTTATGGTGGCTTTGGTCGGCTGGCGAGTGTTGGCTCATCGATTCGCGGCGGCGGAACTCGGCCTGGCCGTCCCCAGAGGCGCCCGAGTCATTGCGGCGGCAATCCTAGGCACCGTGGCTTTTGTGGGTCTGCAATGGTTCAACTTGCGGCGCATGGGAAGAAGTTCGAGACCCGCCAGCAAGTTTCTCAAGGCGCTGGGCGAGCGGATCTTCCCGCAAACGACGCTCGAACTGCTTTCCTACATTGCCCTAGCCTTGACAGCAGGAATTTGTGAAGAGTTCCTTTACCGCGGTTTTGCAATAGCGGCGTTCCTCCGGGCTGGTTTGCCAGTTTGGGGTTCGATCCTGCTCTCCGCGTCGCTCTTCGGGCTAGCTCATCTTTACCAGGGACGCGGAGGCTTCGCCGGGACACTACTGCTAGGTATCTTGTTCGGAGCGGCGAGGATCGGCTACGGTAGCCTGCTACCTGTTGTGGCCTGGCACGCCGCCGTGGACTTGGTGGCAGGGGTGGCCGGCCCACGCTATTTGAAGACGGCGGCAAAACTGGAACCAGTAGTATCAAACTTAATAGTAGTCATCATATAGTTACTATAATGCCGACATCGAACCCAGCCTCTTTGTCCGAACCGACTATCCGTCGCGCCTTCAGGGAATTCCAGCTGGAGCTTTCTGGTGAGCAAGTCCTTAAGATTCAACAGTATATAAGTATTCTCCTCGCGTGGAACGAAAAAGTGAATCTTACGGCGATCCGCGATCCGCTAGAGATGCTCTATCGTCATTTCTGTGAGTCCATCTATGCCGCTGCTGCAGTCCCTGTGGAAAACGGTCGGCTCGCCGACGTGGGCTCAGGCGGGGGTTTCCCGGGGCTGCCCTTGAAGATTTTCCGCCCAAGCTTACAGGTTTTCTTGATTGAGTCCAACATCAAGAAGGCGACATTTCTTGCAGAAGTCATTCGAGAGCTTGGACTTGCGGGCGCGCAAGTGCTCGTCCGGCGCTATGAGGAGCTCGGCGAGGAGCTTGCTCCGCTTGATTATGTGTGTTCCCGGGCACTCGGGGAATTCCAGCCTTTCCTTGCATGGGCCGATTCCCAAGGTGTTGCAGCTGGCGAGGTTATTCTGTGGATCGGAGCTCGAGATCTTGACGAAATTCAGAAGATTCCTGGTTGGGCTTGGCGGGAGCCAATATCGATCCCTCATTCGCTACGACGGTTGCTTTTGGTAGGGAAAAGGAAAGTTCCGGGGGCTGAGCCGTTAGATCCAGGTGAGAAAATCCGAAAGTAAGCGTGGCGGAGGCGAATAACCTTGGTGAACATCGCCTCGATTCATAGGTGTTCCACATGGAATAGTTATGAGGTGGATGGAATTGTTGTTCCACGTGGAACATCGCCATGCATTGTGAAAATCTGACTGTCGACCTTTTGTTCCACGTGAAACATCTTGCATCCGTGGCCTATGTTTGCTAAGTTTTCGCCCGGCGGGGGAATCTTGGCGAGAATTATAGCGATTGCCAATCAAAAGGGCGGAGTCGGAAAGACCACCACTGCTGTAAATTTGGCCGCCTGCCTCGCCACAGCCGAGCAACCTACACTCCTTGTCGACTGCGATTCGCAAGCCAATGCCACGGCGGCAATAGGCTTTGCGAAGGATCCTGCGCGCCGGACCCTCTACCATTCGCTGATCCTTGGAGAACCGTTCGAGAAAATCGTCCAGAAATCACAGGTGGACGGACTGGACATCGTCCCCGCAGACAAGAACCTTGCTGGGGCGGCGGTCGAGTTGGTCAATTCGGAGGGCCGCGAGTATAAACTGCAAGCCTGGTTAACTCCGCTCTCAGACCGCTATCGATACATTTTGTTGGACTGCCCGCCCGCGCTCGATCTGCTCACCTTAAATGCGTTGGTTTGCGCGAATTCGGTTTTGGTTCCTATCCAATGCGAGTATCTTGCTCTCGAAGGCGTATCCGAACTTCTTGATACGCTCATGCGGATCCGGAGGACGCTGAATCCTAACCTAGAAATTGAGGGCATTCTCTTAACGATGTACGACGAACGAACCATACTCTCCAAACAAGTGGCGACTGATCTGCGAAGTTTTTTTGGGTCGCAAGTCTTCCAAAGCGTCATCCCGCGCAACGTACGCCTCGCGGAAGCGCCGAGTTTCGGTAAGCCTATTATTTTCTATGACATACACAGTAAGGGGGCGGAAGGCTATACACAGCTCGCCCAGGAGGTTATCGCCAATGCCGAGAAACGCGCTGGGACGGGGGCTCGGAGCGCTCATTCGGGAGCCTGAAGCGCAGGTTCCTTCAGCGCCTGCGGCACCAATTTCGCCGACGACCGTGGCGAGCGGCGCGGCAACTGCGCCGGCCCGGGATGCAGGAGTTGCCGGCCCGCGAGAAATTGACATCGATCTGATCGAACCAAGCCCATTCCAACCGCGCACTCGATTCCGCGAAGAGGCCTTGGATGAACTATCGCGCTCCATACAGGCAAGCGGGATTATTCAGCCAGTGGTGGTGCGCCCGATTGGAAACCGCTACCAACTAATCGCCGGAGAGCGTCGCTGGCGTGCCGCTCAACGCGCAGGATTAACAAGAGTCTCCGCCGTTATCAAACCGGTGCCAGACAGCTTGGCGCTGGAAATGACCCTTGTCGAAAACATTCAGCGTGAAGACCTGAACGCAATCGAGGCTGCGCGGGCGTTTGAGCGTTTGATGGGCGAATTTCAATTGACCCAAGAAGCCGTTGCGGAGCGGACCGGGAAAGACCGTACGACGGTTGCCAACGCTATCCGCTTGCTGAAGCTCGAGCCCTCGATTCAGGAATGGATCGAGGAAGGAAAATTAAGCGCGGGACACGGCCGGGCGTTACTTGCGTTGCCGGATTCACAGATGCGAATGCGATATGCCAAGCGTGCGGCGCGAGGCGGATTAACAGTGCGGCAAATCGAACGGCTTGCGGCGCGTCGTGTGCGCGGAAGTACGGAGGCAAAATCTGAAGCGCACTCGGATGCGAACATTCGTGCTGCGCTCGATGATCTCCAGCGGCACCTTGGCACGAAAGTCCTGCTTCGGCAAAAAACACGCATGCGTCCCGGCCAACTCGTCATCGAATATTACGATGACGCCCAGTTGATGGGAATCTACGACCGCCTCATCAAATAAGTCAGGAATTCTTGGTATCTAACATACTGTCCGTTAGTCCAGTCGTTCGATTCGACAACTCGCGGAGATTGCCGCGTTGACTTGCGTGCTCAGACAGTTAGAGTGAGAGAGTTATTGTTTGGGGGATTTCATGGCTTGGAAGTGGTCTAGCTCCGCAAAGAATGGCGCGAGCGAAGAGTGGACAGGATTTATCGATCAGGGTGTGACCCTTGAAGGGACCCTCCAGTTAACGGGGACGTTTCGCATCGATGGAAACGTCAAGGGAAACATCATTTCGGAGCAGACGGTCGTTCTGGGCGAAGGTGCCAAAGTCGAGGGGCAGATTGAAGGCAATCGCGTCGTGATCGCCGGGCGTTTTGACGGGGTGATTTTCGCGAAGGGCCGTGTCGAGATTCAAGCCAAAGGTGTGGTGACCGGGGAAGTGCATTCTCCGTGCATGGTCATCGACCCAGGAGGAATCTTCGATGGGCGATGCCACATGCTGGCGTCTTCTGATGCATCCACGGGCGTGACAATTCCAATTCGAGCCGTAGGGCAAGCGAGTTAGCTTCAGTCGACCTTGTCTCGCCGAATTGACGGTTTCACTCTGTCGAGGGGAACTTCACGCATACTAACCTGTAATTAACACAATAACAGTTAGCTACTTTTCCTACCACTTTCCAACTTTTCGCGACATTTTGGATCTGCTTTCTAATCTGCCGAATCCCCTGCGAAGGATGCCATTTGCTAATTATGCGACGGGCACGGCGGAACCTGAGAGCGCTTTCTGCGCTTCTTCCATGCCTTTCTTGATGTTGACCTCCCAATCCAGGTGCGGAATCGTGGAAGCAGCGGCGGCCTGGTAAAACTTGAGTGCGCGCTGTGAATCGTTCAACCGCTTGAGGCAGAGACGCCCCGCGGCAATCTGCGCAAGGAGAGAAGCTTTTTCCTTGGGGTAAGCAGCAGCCAGCCCCTGGTATTCGTCCACGGCCTTGTGCAAGTCCTGCGTGTCTTCGAGTTGGCGGCACAGGTCGAGCCACACGGAAGCGGGCAAGCGCTCGCCGCCGGCATTCTTGAAATCTTCATACGTCTGCAGGGCTTCTGGCGTGTCCTTGGCCTTCACCAGCAGACCGCAAAGTTTCTCGAGCGCGGCGCGGCGCGCGGCGTGATCGCTCTTCTGCCAGTAGACCTGCTGAATCATGCGGTAAGCGTCAATGGAATCCGGATTTTCAACAAGCAGCTTTTTCAGGTTTGCTAAAGCGAGGTCGAGCTGGCCCTTTTCCATTTGCTCGTTGGCTTCCGCCAGCAGAGGATGACTGACCCAAGAAATTTTCTCCTGGATACCCTTCTCGGCGGCGTGCTCCAAACCAGAGGCACGGATCCCATAGCCGACCACGGCGCCAAACACAAATCCTCCCACGTGGGCCCAGTGAGCGACGCCGCTCGCCGCCCCGAACAAAGATCCATAAAACACTTCCATCAAGAGCCAGAGGGGCAACAACCAATACGCCGGCGCTTTGAACCGATAGGGGCGCAAGCGGAAGATGAAGAAGAGGCCCCAGATCCAAGCCATCTCAATTTTCATTTTGGGGAATCGCGCGAGAAATGCGCCCATCAACCCGGCGACTGCGCCGGAGGCGCCCAAGGTCGCAACCATGCTCCCCGGGTTAGACCAGGCATGCACCATCATCGCGAACGCGCCTGCAAGGAGATAGAAAGCTGGGTAGATGATGCGGCCCCAGGTATCTTCGAGGATAAATCCCGCGAGCCACAGGAACCACATGTTGCCAATGAGATGCAGCCACCCGCCGTGAAGAAAATTGGCCGTCAAGTAGCTGATGGGTTTCGGTTGTCCCGGCAAGAAAGCGTACCGATCGAGGATGGAAGTCTGTTGCAATTCCTCGAATTGGCTCGAAAGGCTGTCCATTTGGGATTGGAAATCGGCGAAATCATCCTGCGTCCGAATTCCTGCGTCCCAGGGGTCTTCGACCCTTCGATTGGGATTTCGCAGATAGTTCCAAAGCTTAGGCTGGCCATTTTTGGCTCTCTCGACAAAGTGCTGAACGTCATCGGGCATCTTCAATTCCGGATGCAAAGCAGCCAGAATGAGGACATGCACCTTGACCACGCTCTCTTGCTGAGCCTGTTCTTCGATCTTCCCGTGAGTCATCAGGAAAATAAGAGTGTTGAGTACGATCAATCCGATGGTAATGACCGGCCAGCGGCGCCCTTGCATGCTTTCATGACGCAGAGGTATCAGCATGAAGCCTTCTCCGGGTTCGCTACGCGACGATCGAGACTGCGAAGGGAACGTCTTTCCAGTTTAGAATTTCTTTGCGAGCAAAAGTTTGAAATCAGCGGGCTAAATGCTCAATAAGTAAGTGCAAATTCGGCAGCGAACGCCAGCAACAGGCGCAATCGGACGCAAAGTTGACACGCCCGGACCAGGCGTCTATCGTTCGGAAGAGTTTGCGCGAGGCACGAAGAATGAAAATCCTGGTGATTGGGGGCGGCGGCCGCGAGCACGCGCTGGTCTGGAAGCTCAGGCAAAGCACGCGCGTCGAAAAGATCTGGTGCGCTCCCGGCAACGGCGGAATCGCTGCCGAGGCCGAGTGCATCGCGATCGATTCCGCGGATGTCGCAGCGCTTGTAGCGCTGGCGGAGAGGATTCAGCCGGATCTGACAGTAGTCGGGCCGGAGCTGCCGCTTGTCAATGGCGTTGTCGACGCATTCGTTCAGCGAAACTGGCCCGTCGTGGGACCGTCCCGACAGGCCGCCCAGCTTGAGGGAAGCAAGATCTTTTCAAAAGAGTTCCTGCTGCGGCACGCGATTCCGACGGCGAAAATGTTTGGCGCATTTGATTCTCCTGAGGCTGCCCGCAAAGCGCTGGCTTCGGCAGAGTGGCCCCTCGTCATCAAAGCGGATGGTTTGTGCGCGGGCAAGGGAGTGCTTCTTGCGCCAAACCCGGAGACCGCGAGGGAGTTCATCGACCGCGTGATGGACAAAAAAGAGTTAGGATCCGGCGGCCGACGCGTTCTGTTCGAACAGACGCTCGAGGGAGACGAGCTTTCCTTCATCCTAGTGACAGACGGGGAACGGTATTCACTGCTGCCTCCGACCCGCGATCATAAGCGGGTTTTTGACGGTGACGCGGGTCCAAATACAGGAGGCATGGGCGCATACTCGGCCGAGAATTTGCTCCCGGCCGCGCTGCGCCAGACCATTGTGAGCCGAATCCTCGAGCCGACATTGCATGGACTAGCCGCTGACGGCATCCGCTATCAGGGATTTCTCTATATTGGATTGATGCTTACCGAAACGGGACCGAAGGTACTGGAGTTCAATTGCCGGCTGGGCGACCCAGAAACACAGGCGATTGTGGCGCGCGCGGATTTCGATTTGGCTGAGGTTTTGATGGATGCAGCGATTGGCAAACTGGACCCGGTAAAGTGGAAGTGGAAGTCAGGCGCAAGTGCGTGTGTGGTCCTGGCTTCAGGGGGCTATCCTGGGAAATTTGAAATCGGCAAGCGGATCAAGGGACTAACCGATGCAGAGAAGATTACCGGTGTTAAGGTGCTTCACGCGGGCACCAAGCTCGACGGCGATTCGATTGTTACGAGCGGCGGTCGTGTGCTCGGCGTGACAGCGGTTGGCTCATCCTTGAAGGTAGCACTCGAGGCGGCTTACGAGGCTGCTGGTAAAATCCATTTTGACGGCGTGCACTACCGTAAGGACATTGGCGCCCCCTCGGAACGGGGGCAGGCTGCTGGAGACTAATTGGGTAGAGTGGCGCATTTGTTTCGGGCCCCTAAGCGGCGCGAGCCGATGGAAGAGCTACCGCGAGCCGAAGTCATGGCCGACGCTGGAATCGAGGGCTGTACTCACGCGCGGCCCGGCAGCAAGCGACAAGTGCTTCTAATGGATCGTGAAACATTGGAGGCCATGCATCTTTCCCCAGGAATCATCCGCGAAAACATCACTACTGAAGGAATCGACGTGAACCGGCTGCAGGTGGGCCAGGTTCTCGGCATTGGAACTGTACGATTGGAAGTGAGCATGATCTGCGCCCCTTGCGAATTGATGGAGAAAATTCGTCCCGGGCTGCAAAAGGATCTCGAAGGACGGCGCGGGATGCTCTGCCGTGTGATGGAGGGCGGCTCGATTCGGCGAGGCGATGAAATTAAAGAAATGGATTGAGCATACCCGTCAGGGGCTGGGGTCGGGTTTGCGGCGCAGGGAAGGAGCTTCTGGGGGGCGATCCTTGTCTTCTTTCGCTTTTTCCACTGACTCGTCGGGCGGAACGATCCAAGCAAAGCCGCGTTGCTCTTCGATAGTCCCCAAGACGAATCGCGCATTCGGAGCGATCAGCGGGAGCGCCGCGCGGAGAAAGTCGGCAGAATCGATGCCGACCGCTTTTTGCGCCTGGCCTTTATCGATAGCCTCCAACACTCTTGCGAAGCGTGGCTCGCCTGCACGCAAGCGCGCAATGCGCGGATCATTGCCCTGGATCAGCTCGAGCAAGGTCGGCCCTTTCATCTCGGGCGGGTAGCGCGACTCCACGGGAGTGCGCGGGACACGCTTTTCCGGCGGATAGAGCTGCGTGAAACGCGGCCGCAGCACACGCGTCTGCCAGTATTCACCGCGCGTCGATATCTGTTCCTGTTCCATGCGGTATTCGACGACCCATACTTCTGGCCCGTAGCTCTCTGGTGCGTAACCCAGCACAACGATTTGCAGGAGTGGCTCATCGGGGGCCATTTCGATTTTGTGATGGAGCTGCGCGACAAGTGGCCGCAACTTTTCAAGGAAAGACACACCAATGGTTTCGAGATCGGGTTCTGCCTCGCCACTCCGCTGATACTTCTGGTCCGCGGTAGCGATGTGCTGGATATTCCGGTCCAGGCGAACGGGTCTCGGATCGGCCGGGAGCTGCCATTCGGAAGCGCCGAGAAGGACGCCTACATGGCCCACGTCGAGGTTCACGACCCGGGGAGGCACTGCTTTCGCCTCGATAGGTTGATCGATGGCGGCGAAAACGATGGTGTCGCGAGCTACATGAACGATGACGCGGCCACCTGCCAGGCTGGCAACGATTTCGTCTTCGCGCGGGGATTCCTGTGCGCGCAGCGCGGGCGTCACAAAGCCTGCGCTCAAGAGACTTGAGCAGAAAAGAGAGAGCAGACGGACGGATGATAATGCTTTAGGCATCATAAATTCCGCTAGAGTGCGGCTCGCGGGTACTTTGGCAGTCGCCCTTCCACTATTGTACGGCAGCGTGGCGGACTTGGCTCGCGCAAGAAGTCTGTTGAGGCAGGTGCGCCTGAGGGGACTCGTCATCTCCTGCTGGAGCGCGTAAAATAGTCAAACGAGGGGCGAGGGCCGCAAAGAGTATGGGACTGCGAAAACTGAAAAGCATGAAGCACAACGGCAAGCGACTAACCGAGATTCTTGAGGCGCACGAACGCTTTTTTCGCGGCAAGGACGGCGGTGCGCGCGCGGACCTGACTGGTGCGGACCTCTCCTCAGCAGACATGAGCGGCGTCAATCTGAGCGGGGCGATTTTGCGTTATGCGAACTTCGAGGGAACCGATCTTCGCAAAGCCAAGCTGCCCGGCGCTGATTTATCGGGCGCAAAAATGCGGCGGACCGACTTGCGCAATACCGATATGACCGAAGCGATCCTGCCGGGGGCGGATTTGACGGAAGCGCAAGCCAGCGGCGTCGAGTTTTTCCGCTGCGATCTCTCCAACACGAATTTCACCCGCGCGATTTTGCGCAACGTCAATTTCCGCCTTGCCAATGTGCATGGCGCGAAGTTCACGGGGGCCGACCTTGGCGTGGCCATTTTTCGGGAAACCGATCTGACCGGCGCGGACCTCGCTGGCGTGGACCTTTCGACAACGCTGCTTCCCAAGGGCTTTGCTCCCGGACTGGCCAAGGAAAAAAGCGCGTAGCCGCTTCTGAAACCCTTCAACTGGCGGGGGTTGCGTATGGAATTTAGCGTTACTGCGTGATAGCCTCTCGCAAAAGAATAGAACCCCTTCACGATTCCCGTGGCTTCACCGACGACACAACTCGACCGAACCGGTTCGCGAGAACTCGTGCTGGAAATCGTTCGCGGGCTGCTCGAGGAGCTGGGCAGCCAGGGCGCGCTGCCGATCCTCAGCCTGACGTCTCATCTGGATCGCGACTTGGGCCTCGGCAGCCTGGAACGCGTGGAGTTGCTCTCCCGGCTCGAGACGGCATTTGGCGTGCGATTACCCGATCGCGTGGCCGCGGAAGCGAATACCCCGGAAAACCTGATTCAGGCGATTCTCGGCGCTCCGGTGGCAGGCGCTGAGGAAGAGGAACTGCCTTCGGCGCTGCGTGCCTCCGCAACGGCGCAAAAACTGCACCGCGATGCCCAGCAATCCGGAGTCTTCGCCGCGGAAACGCTCATCGAAGTGCTTCGCTACCGCGCCGCAAACGACGCGGAGCGCGCGCACCTACACATCACGGAAGATACGGACGGTGAAGAGCGCAGCCTGACTCTGACGTTTGGCGAACTGTATGCCGCGGCGCAGCGGTGTGCGGCGGAGTTTGCCCGGCGCGGCGTACCGGCGGGTGGACGCGTGGCGCTGATGCTGCCGACCTCGCGCGCCTTCTTTGTTTCCTATGCGGGAATTTTATTAGCGGGCGCGATTCCGGTGCCGATTTATCCGCCATTCCGCGCTGACCGAATCGAGGAGTACGCCGCGCGGCAGGCTGCGATTCTGAATAATGCTGAGGTTTGCCTCTTGTTGACGTTCCGCCGAGCGGAGGCCGTGGCGAAATTGCTCAAGCCGCGCGTGAGTTCGCTGGCATCGGTCGCCGACGCGGAAAAGCTGATTGAGGCCGCGGACAAAGCGACACCACCCGCACCGGGAGCGCTGCCCGCGCACCTCACGGGCAGCCGTGTTCGGAAGAAGAGCGACATCGCGCTGTTGCAATATACGTCCGGCTCGACGGGCGACCCTAAAGGTGTCACGCTGACCCACGCCAATTTGTTGGCCAACATGCGCGCCATCGGCGAGGCGGTGCAGCTTGGCCCCGGCGACGTGGGCATCAGTTGGCTGCCGCTCTATCACGACATGGGCCTGATCGGCGCGTGGCTTACGCTGCTGCTCTACGGCGTGCCCCTCGCCGTGATGTCTCCTCTGGCGTTCTTGACCCGTCCGGAGCGCTGGTTGCAGGCCTTTCACAAACACCGCGGAACCATCACCGCCGCGCCTAATTTTGCCTACGAACTATGCGTGCGAAAGATCGCCGACAAAGATATTGCGGGCCTGGATTTGAGCTCCATGCGTGCCGCGTTGAACGGAGCGGAGCCCGTGAATCCGGAAACGCTCGAGCGATTTGCCGCCAGATTCGCCCCGTACGGATTCCGCCGCGAAGCGCAATTGCCGGTATACGGGCTGGCGGAAGCGTCCCTCGCCGTGTCTATGCCTCCTTTGAATCGCGGACCCTTGGTGGATCGAGTCGACCGCGAGACTTTCACGTCGGAGGGCCGCGCGATCCCCGTATCAGCGGACGATTCGGCCGCGATCGCATTCGTGTCTTCGGGTAAAGCGGTGCCTGGGCATGAAGTGTGCATCGTCGACGCAAACGGCAAAGAAGTGCCGGAACGCACGGAGGGCTTCCTGTGGTTCCGTGGACCGTCCGCGACGAGCGGCTACTACCGGAATGAAGAGGCAACTGAAAAACTCTTCCCGCAGGGCACCGAGAAAATCGCAAACGAATATAGCTGGGTGAATTCCGGCGACCGCGCCTACGTCGCCGATGGCGAAATTTATGTCACCGGGCGCGTCAAAGACATCATCATCAAAGGCGGACGGAATCTTTATCCCCATGAAGTCGAAGAACTCGCCGCGCGCGCCGAGGGCATTCGCAAGGGCTGCATTGTGGCGTTCGGATTGGTGGACGAGGGCACGGGAACGGAAAAACTGGTTGTCGTCGCCGAATCGCGCGAGGGCGATGCAAAGAAACGCGCAGCCATTGCGGCTGCCGTCAACGAACAAGTCTCGCAAGGACTGGGCCTGCCCCCGGACCGCGTGGAAATTATTCCCCCCGGGAGCATTCCAAAAACGTCCAGCGGCAAATTGCGGCGCGAGGAGACCAAGCAACTCTACCTCGCCGGGACGCTTTCGGCCGCGAAAGCGCCTGCGTGGATGCAAATTGCGCGGCTGGGAGCAACTGGCGCCGCGCGCGGTCTCGGTCGTACGATTTTTTCCGGGCTGCAGCGGGGCGTCGAGATTCTGCATGGCGTGTACTTCGGGCTGGTTTTTGTCATTTGGATTGTGCCGACGTGGATGCTCGTCCAACTTATCAAGGACGAGAAGGCCGCCGGACGATTTACTTCCGCGGCTCTTAAGGTGCTGTTTGTGCTCACGTTCTGCCGCGTCCGTGTCGTCGACAAAGAGCATATGGCCGCGCCCGGACCGAAGATTTTTGTCTCGAATCACACCAGTTACTTCGACGTGCTGGCGTTGATGCTGGGGCTCGGCGTGCCATATCGTTTCGTCGCCAAGATGGAAGTGGCGGGAATGCCGTTCATCGGGACGTTCCTCAAACAGATGGGGCACTTGCAGTTCGATCGCACGGATGCCAACTCGCGGCTGCGCCAGGCGGAAGAAATGGAAAAGCTCCTCCGGCAAGGAGATTCCGTCTTCGTGTTTCCGGAAGGTACGTTTACGGATGAAGACGGCACCCGGCCTTTTCAACTTGGCGCGTTCAAGGCCGCCGTCGCGACGGGCGTTCCCATCATTCCCGTGTCGCTTGCGGGCACGCGACGGTTCCTCCGCGACGGCACCCACTTGCCGCGCCCGACGAATGTAACGCTCACACTTTCTCCGCCGATCCATCCGCTCACGGCATCCTCCACATCAGGTGCAAGCGACTCTTCCGACTGGCATGAATTGATTCGACTGCGCGACGCCACTCGCCAAGCGATCGCCCGCTACACGGGTGAACCGCTGCTCTGAGGAAGAAAAGTGACAAGGCAATATTTCAACTTCTTCGCGCGTTACTTTTCTTCGCCAAACTATTTTTCGCGCCTTTGCAACTTGCCAGTGGCCGCGCGCATCTTTATGGGAAGAAAAAACAAGAACGCGGACCGCTGCCTACCTGCCTAGGGCACACCGCAAGGGGCGCGACTGCGCCGTAAACGCGCAGGCGTGCAAAAGTATTTTAATTTTGGAGGAAAGATGAAATTGCGGGTCGTAGTGTCTCTAATAGCTGTACTTTCATTTCTCGGCGTTTCTGCTCACGCGCAGGACACTCCGAAGATCGATGTCTTCGCAGGTTATTCCTACGTTCGAGAAAACCCCAGCACTTCCGGCGTAAGCAGCTTTTCCCTGAACGGCGGCAGCGCGTCCATCGCGTACAACGCGAACAGTTGGCTGAGCGGCGTCGCGGATTTCGGCGGCTACCACAACAGCAATATTCTCGGAACAGGTGTTGACGGCACGCTCTCTACTTTTCTCTTCGGACCGCGTGTGTCGTATCGCCATTCGGACCGCATCACGCCTTTCGGAGAAGTGCTCTTCGGGGTGGCGCGGGCCAGCTCGAGCGTGTTGGGAGCTGGCGGCTCCACGAACGCTTTCGCCATGACCATCGGTGGCGGAGTGGATTATAAGCTCACAGACCACCTGGCCATTCGCCCGGTCAAGGTCGATTACTTGCTCACGCGTTTCAATGAGTTCGGCAATAACACTCAAACACAAAACAATTTACGAGTCTCGACCGGAATCGTGTTCCGGTTCTAGTTCTGCGGAGACTCACCAAAGTCGGTTGCCGAGTGCGCAGGCAGAGGGGCCGCGAAAGATTTGGGCAGTCGCGGCCCCCGCACCTTTTGTTCTCCTGTCAAAAAGAAGGTAGTAGTCGTAAATGTTTGCGGCCATCTCCTTCAAGCGATACAGCAGAGGAAAATAACTCAGCGATTAATGTTGTAAGTCACCGTGATGAACGTATCGATCTCCACGGGCTTTCCATTCAGGATGGTCGGTCTGTAGCGCCACTGCTGCACGGCGTCAAGTGCCGACTGAATGAAAAGCGGATCTCCAGAGACAACTTGCAAGGACTGAATTGATCCATCGGTCGCAACGATGGCGCGCAATTCCACGCGGCCGCTTCGGCCCATTTGCCGGGGAAGTGGTGGGTACACGGGCTCGACGCGATGAATCAGCAGCGCGGGGTCGAGTTGTGTCATCTTCAAACGCTTTGGCTGTGAATTGGCCGGAGGCGGTGGTAGTGAACCCTCACGATCGGACGTCGGGAAGCAGCCGGGACAACCCGGAGCGGGGTATGGATCACCGTCGACGATAGGTTCGCCCAGCGGTTGAAATTGATCGCTTATCTTGTTTGGATTGTGCGGGTGTGAAGATAGCGCGGGACAATTTAAACAAAAGGTGATACCTGGTTTTGGCTGAGTCGGTGCAGCCGCAGTGGTGGGTCGCTCCAGACCGCTCGGATGGTAATACGGGGGGACTGGCGTCACGTTGGCAAGAACAATGCGTTCTGGTTTTCCGAACAGCGGCACGAGCACCAGCGCGGCAAGAGCGGTGCCTTGAAGCGTAATCGATATCACAAGCGCGCGCCGGCGAACGCGGAGCTCACGAGTGCGCTGCTCCGGATCGCCTTCGACAAGGCAACCTCCGAGAGAACCAAAAGTTTTTTCGGAAATATTTTGACGTTCAACCATCACACACCTCCACACAAGAATGCTGCGAGTGAACGGGGAGAATTTTGCGACGCCGAACTCCTGGGGGTTGATATACGACTCCAGGAGTCCGGCGCCGCGCTCGCAGGGATGTGAGGTGCGCGCGTCCTCACAGCGTTGGACACCGCGCGCCTTAACAAGTTCCCCAAGAACTAAGCCCGTTATTTCGCGCTCTGATTGACCTCCCGCGAAGGCACAGGACTGTCGGAAATACGGTCACATTGGTAAATCATTGAATTCACAATACTTATTCTCCTGTATCGCAACCGATAGCTGGCGCATCACATACACTGTGGACGTGGATCTGAGGAGGCTAACCCCTATGGACCGGCGCTATGTGGAAGTTGTAGGCGTGCGCCGCACGGGCTGGGCTGCACTGGACCGCGATCCGCAGGAGGACAAAGTCGAGTACGTCTGTCCCCACTGCGGCGCGCAGGGCCAGAAGAACGCCCGGCGCGAGCGCGCACTGTATCATTTCACGGATGGCTTTTTGCAGGACCTGCAAGGCGAAGTCACGCAGTGCCGTGCGTGCAATCAATCGTTGCGGGTCGTTCCCATCGTCATGCTATACGATCAGGACGAAGCGCGGCGCTTCGAAGCGGTCTTTTCGCAGGAGCTTTCTGCGGCGGCGCACTAAAGCATCAACACTCTAAAATAACTACGGGGCGCGGCTTTCAACCGAAAGCGCGCCCCGTTTGTTTTTGTGACTGCCTCTGAGGTTTCAGAATTTCTCAAGAAGCAGCAGCGAGCGCAGCCGGGCGTTGGGGACTCCGCTCAAGTGGAGTTTGTCAAACCGCGACTAATGGCGATCGTGGTCGTGATCATCCCAGTCGCGGTCGCTGTGCCACCGATGCTCGTGTTCGTCCCACCAACGATGGTTGCTGTTCCAGCACCGCTCTCGTGCTTCGTGCAACTCTTGGCGCCGGCGATCGGCTTGCCTGCTCGCGGGGCCATGATGTTCGATCGCTTCATGCAACCTGTGATCGGCACGCGCCACTCGCCGCTGGCAATCATCGTCATCGGCGCGCAATTGGGGCGCCCCGGTGAAAAGCAGGCATCCCGCCAAAGCAATGGTGGGGAAAAACAATCGTTTGAGCAGCTTGCTCCTGCTTGTGAAATGAATATTCATTCCCTTTCCCTCCTGAACCCGCCCTGGCTGGGGTGGGGGATGCTACAGCAAGTAAAACACGAAACGCCGGAGAAGGTCGCGGAATCTTGTTAGTGGCTGGAAATACACAGGTTACGGTGACCCATGGGAAGCAACAGGCACGTCTCAATACGCCTGCAGGAAAGGATCGACTTCCATATGGTATTTCTCGAGGCCGGAGCGGATGTGATCGAAGGCTTCATCCACGGTGTCGGCAAATTTCAGGAGTTTGTGCTCTTCCTCATCGATTGTTCCGTAGCGCACCATGGCACGAAAGTTCAGCACTTCGTCCCAATACTTCCGGCCGTAGATGAGAATGATGTTGTGCTTGGGAAGTTTTCCGGTTTGCAGCAGCGTCATCATCTCCCATAGTTCGTCCATGGTTCCGAAGCCTCCGGGAAAAACGATCAAGGCCTTGGCGATCTGCGCGAACCAGAGCTTGCGCATAAAAAAATAGTGGAAGTTGAAGCTCAGCTCGGGGCTGATGTAAGCGTTAGCGTATTGTTCGTGCGGTAGCTCGATGGAAAGCCCGATGGACTTCCCCCCCGCTTCATACGCGCCTCGATTGGCGGCCTCCATGATGCCCGGTCCGCCGCCGGAGCAGATCACAAAACGCCGTGGCCTAGGGCCCAGTGTCAGCGCCCAGGTCGTGATTTTGTGTGAGAGGGCGCGCGCCTCCTCATAATAACGCGACATTTCGAGCGCGCTCTTGGCCTGGCGAAGCGCGGCAGTATGTTTGCTGTGCTCGGCGGCTGACAGCTTTGACGTTTTCTCATTTTTCAGTCGTGTGTAACGCGCCTGCGCGGTCTCGCGCGCTTCGATACGCGCCGAGCCGAACATAACGATGGTGTCCCCAATGCCTTCCTTCTTGAGCTGGACAAGCGGATGAGTATATTCCGCGAGGATGCGCAAAGGCCGCGCGGGCGTGCTCTGCAGAAACTTGGGATCTTCATGCGGTGTTTTCGGCGCGTGCTGTGGCTTCAGCTTCCTCTGCCCTGCGGACATGTTCACCCCCCGTATATGCGAACATCCATTGTAGGGAGCGCCGGGACGTGCGGCAACGCTTCCCGGAGATGCTGCGTCGAATTGAGTACATTCCGGCATCTCGGGTTGCGCTTTTCACGGGCAGAGTCGAGGTCGGAGACAGCCGTGTGGGTCGCGCGCAAGGCGTGGCGAAAAGGCATAAACTAGGTTGTGAACAAGGTGGAGGCGTGCGAATGCAGCGAATAACCTTAGTTCTGGTTGGGTTGGCGTTTCTTGCCGTTTCCGTTGGCGCACAGGCGCCAGCCGGTCCGGTGGTGCCGCCGCCTGGCACGCCCATTCAGCAGGCCCCTCAATCGCGGGCTAAGTTGGTCGTGCGCGTTGCCCTGGTGAATACGCCCGTGACGGTGCGTGACACAAAAGGTCAGATGGTCACGAATCTCGACGCCAAGGATTTCCAGATCACCGACAACGGCGCTCCGCAGCGGATCTCGCATTTCGATCTTGGCGGCGATCCGATTTCGCTCGTCGTCCTCTTCGAGACAAGCTCCCGCATTGACCCGATCCTGCCCGAGCTGCGGAAGACCGGCATCCTGCTGACCCAAACCGTGTTGGGGCCGAGCGGCGAGGCGGCCATCGTGGGATTCAACGACGGCGTCGACAAGCTTCTGGAATTCACGACCAATGCCGACGAAGTCGAGAAGACCGTTGCCCATCTGCAGACCGGGACATCGGGCGCGAAGCTCTACGACGCCATGGCTGTCGGCGTCGAGATGTTGAGCGGGAGACCGCAGGCCACGCCGGACCGTCCGGGGCGGCGCCGCGTGCTTTTGGTTGTCTCCGAAGCGAACGATGCGGGCAGTGAAACAAAGCTGGGAGCGGTCCTTCGTCAGGCGCAGCTTTCCAATGTCACCATCTACAGCGTGGGACTTTCCACCACCCGCGCGGAACTCCAGGCCAAGCCAAAGGACCCGGTGCCACAAGCGACGCCCCCCGGCACGTTCGGCCTGCCGCCACAGCCGGGGGTAGCGCAGACGCCCGACTCCGAGGCGGCGCGCTACGGCAGCGGCAATTTGCTGGCGCTCGCCGCCTGGGCCGTGCAGCACATCAAGGATCAAGTGAAAGACCAGGCGCTGGAGGTCGCCGCCACGGCCACTGGCGGCGCGCACCTTTCGACGTTCAAAGACCGCTCGATTGAAAAAGCCATCGACGAAATCGGCGGCGAATTGCACGCGCAATACTCGATCAGCTACACGCCGACCGGCGGGAACGACACCGGCTATCACGAAATCAAAGTGCAGGTGGATCGAGACGGCTTACGAGTTCGCTCGCGGCCCGGCTACTACATTGCCCCGCCGGAGGGCTGATCTGGAACACCGGCTGTCCTGCGCTCGCCCACCCGTTCAGGAAATCTGCTTCCAAAAATTGGACTCGCGCGAAGCGAGGAGCGCATCTTTTCCCGCGCTCCATCGGAGAAAATGCCGGGTTTGCGTGTGGAGGCGATGATGCTCGCGGCTGGCCCAAACTTCGTGCAGGAGGTAGCTTCCCGTCCCCTCTGCGGAGCGGTGCAAATCATACGTGAGGCAGCCCTCTTCCCGGCGGCTCGGGCCCACCAGCGCGCGCAGTTCCGCTTCCAACAACAATTCCTGACCTTCGCGCGCGCGCAGGATGACTATCAGGGTTACAGCGTTCTTGGGCAGCTTTACTGCGGTGTTGCGGCGCGTTTTTCGCGGGCGGTTTTTTCGCTTTGACACTTTCTTCGATTTGCGCTTCGGCATATAGGCGCGGATTGTACTCCGCAGCGTCGATTTGTCCAGGGGTCTATTTCTCCGCCAGCTTGCGCCCGGCGTTCAGGCTGTCAAAGTTCAGAATCGCATTCAGCACCAGCGAATACGTGCCACGGGTTTCGCCCCGATAGACGGGGTTGATCGAAAACAACACCACGTGGCCATTTCCGCTCGGCACATCCACGACCGCGGGATGCTGCGCGATTTCGTCACCGCCTTGGACGAGTCCAGAGATGAGCAACTCCTTGCTGTCGGCGTAGCGGAAAATCACTCGCGGCCGGTCTGCTGGCGGTATCACGCGGTAGCCATTAATTTTCTGCTCGTCTGTAACCGGCGGATTCTCCCAGGTTTCCGCTTCGGGCTCTTCCGGCGCTTCTGCCATAGGCCGACCAACCGTGAAATCCGGGTCGTTTGTCGTTCCCCGCCCGGTGGGACGCGTGTGTGCTTCGCCGCCAAGCCGCCGGCGCCTGCCACGGCCGCCGGAAATACTGCTTAAGGAAAAGATCGGCCCGTCGTCGCAGTACGCCGCCAGCGTCTCGTCGTATCCGTAGGCGATGGGGCTCGCGCCGTCTACTAGTCGCGCTCCCACAACCGAACCCACGATCTTCATGCGATCCGATGAGCTGGCGCTCACACCGTCGGCAAGGCCCAGGGAAAGCGCAAACCGCGAAGTGTCCGTCGCGGTGAGCAGCACTCCGCCTTTATGCACAAAGTCTTGCAGGCGCTCCACGCCTTCCCACCCAAGTCCGGGCCGCAAGTCATCGGTCGAATCGTTCTTGCCCACGAGGTTAGGCGTCTCCGGCGTGTTCTTCCACGGCAGCGGATTTCCCCACGCCGTCGACAGGCCGTTGACGATCGCCATGGGTGAGGAGGAGAATCCCACCGGCGGAAAAAGTATGACGTCGTACTTGGCGTTGAGGTCGGGAATTTTCGCAACGGTTTGCGTGCTGATGTAGTCGTAGGGAATTCCCAAATTGTCCAGCGCCAGCCGCCACCAGCCCTCAGTCTGCGTGCTGAGCCAGGTATGAACAAACGCGATTCGCGCGGCGCGCACGGGATGAGCTTTCACTTGGGGCGCACTGCCCAGCCCGACGACCTGCAATCCTAATTCGGCGGCAGCGCGGTCCAGATCGCTCCGGCTGGCATTTCGAATGACAAACGATCCGCGGTTGAATTTCTTCCCTCCGCTTTCGAACGGCTCTTCCGCTGCGTCGATCGCGGCATCGCGCAATCGGTAACGCAGGGAGGCGAGCGCGGGCTCGGCGTTGTTGTTAATCGCAAAAACGGTGCCTTCGCCTTTCACGCCACCCGGCGCGTGTAGTTCTGTGACGCGCTCCATCGCGACGCTCAGGACTTTCACATCGGTCACCCGCGTAACTTGTACGCCGAAAAGCTCCCCAAACGTCCAGCCCGTGTCGTCATACGGCGTCTTTTGCGGATCGTCGGGACTCCAGTATTGATAATCCAGCAACGCATCCGCGATGCGCGAATAGGGCTGGTCCATGCGAACGATGTAGCTGCCTGCGGGGAATTCGCGCGTGGTTGGTGCTGGCGCAGCTTCCTTTTCTTTCGCGTCCTGCGGCTTCTTGGATTTTGGTTCTTTCTTTGCGGGCAACGCCACGGTGAACGCTGCTGCCGCCCGTGAAATTTCCACCGCCTGCTTTTGCAGCACGCGCAGCAATTCGGCCTGGAGGCTCGGCCGCGGATCGTCCGCCGGCAAAACATAAGCTGCCGGGCCTTCAGCGCTGGGCTTGGTGACTGATCGCTTGGCCTTCAGGTAAAAATTCTTCAGGAACAACCGCTTGTTTTCATTGAAGAAGTGAAGCGAAGTCAAAAGCCCGGTCTCTTCGTAATTGTTGTTGTCGCGCTGCGACCACAGCGTTTTCGGGAGCGGCGGATTCTGCCGGTACCACGTGCGCGCATAATCCTCGGGGTCCAGAGTGCGCTCTTTTGTGTCCGACCCGGCGTTTCCAAACGTTTCATAAAGCCGGCTGATCCCGTTGTGCATCGCGGCGATAAACATCAGATACCCCGGCGACCAGGTATCGAACACGCCGTGTGTAAACACTCCGGGCATGCCGAACTTGGTCATGTCCGAGACGTTGCGCCAGCCGATCATTTCCCATTCGTCGGTGAGAATCGGGTCCACCCACGCGTTGAACGGGCCGTCTCCTGCGGTGTTGTCGTACAAATAAGGCACCGATTCATGGAGGTCGTGCAGGACTTGCGCCTTCCAGCCGACGTAGGTGTTGAGAACGTTTTCCGTCAGCTTCAGGGTCACACCCATGGCGTCGCGATTGTTATCGTGCGCCACGTACTTGCCCCAGTAAATCAGCGGAGGATAGAAATCCTTGGGGTGCGCGAGATGCCATTTGTAGATATCCACCATGCGGTCACGGCCGTCCACTTCCACGACCGGAGTAATCAGCGTGATCATCCCGTCGCGGATTTCGCGGATGTAAGGACTCTCGTCCACCGCCAGGCGGTACGCCAATTCCATTAACGCCGTCGGCGCACCGGTTTCCGGCGAGTGGATCGTTCCGGTGATGTAGTAGACCGGCACGGCTTGCGCGACGATGCGGTCAGCCTCGGCGTCATCCAGCTTGATCGTGCGCGGGTCCGCGAGCTTCGCAAGCCGCGCGCGGTTTTCCTCGAGGCGCTTCAGGTTTTCTTCCGAAGACACCGCCACCGCGATCATTTCCCGGCCTTCCTCGGTCGTCCCGATCGAGAAGACCTTCACTCGAGGGCTCGCTTTTTCGAGGAGGCGCATGTATTTGTAAACTTCTTCCGCGTAGGGAAGGATTCCGGGAGCGCCCGCGACATCGCCCAGTACCGTTTCAGGCGTCGGGACATTTTTCGACGCCGGAAGATAGTCCACGAGCGGCGAGGTGAAGTACGGCTGCGTGGTGTACTTCTTGATCTTAGCCGTGTAGGCTTCGTCGACCGCTTGCTTGGGATCGCGTGCCGGCGCCGTCTCGTCAGCCCAAGTCATCGCGCCTGCTGCAGTGAAGACCAGGAACATTGCAAAACAGCGGAGCGCGCCTATGCGCGTGATTTTCCCTGGAACCATTTGTTTCCCCCAGTGCGGCGTTATCAGGAAGGCGAGATTGTACCGCAGCGCCGCTCGGTTGTGCGACGCGTATTGCAGCAAAGAGGTTTCGTAAAATGGTGTTAGCGGAGAAGGTGCTACTTCTTCTCCTCTTCGTTCTCTTCCTGCAGCACCGCGGCGGCGGCGACGGAATCGTCTTCCTCCAGTCGCAACAAGCGCACGCCCTGCGTTGAGCGGCCAGCTTCGCGAATCTCATTCGCGTGAACGCGGATAACCTTCCCGTTATGGGTAATGATCATGACGTCGGACTCCTCGGTCACCTGCAGTGTGGCGACTACGAAACCGTTGCGGTCCGTGGTCTTCATGTTCACGACGCCCTTGCCGCCGCGTGAAGTAATCCGGTATTCGGCCAGCGGCGTGCGCTTGCCGAATCCTTTCTCCGCCACCGTAAGCATCAAAGTCACTAGCGAATCCTTGATCTGCTCGTTCTCCAGCTCCTCCAGATTCTGGGAATCCGTCTTGTGTTCTTTCCTGATGATCTCGAAGTCCGGCTGCACCGCGTCCATGCTCACCACGTAATCGTCCTTCGCGAGATCCATGCCGTTTACACCGCCCGCATTGCGGCCCATCGGCCGCACTTCTGTTTCGCGGAAGAGAATCGCCTGGCCTTCGTGGCTCGCCAGGAAAATCATCTTCTTGCCGTCGGTAAGTTTCGCGCCGATTAATTCATCCTTGCCGTCAAGATTAACGGCGATAATTCCCGTCGAGCGTGGGTTCGAGAACTCTACCAGCGCGGATTTTTTCACGGTGCCGTTTTTCGTGGCCATAAAGACGAATTGGCCCTCTTCTTCCAGGTTTCGCGCGGCGACCAGCGCCGTCAGCTTTTCGTCTTCCTGGAATTTCACCAGGCTCGAGATGGCCTTTCCGCGCGTGGCCGCCGCCGCTTCCGGCAGTTCGTACACTTTCAGCCAATAGACGCGGCCCTTCGAGGTAAACAACAAGATGTAGCTGTGCGCCGAAGCGATAAAGAGATACTCGACGAAGTCCTCTTCCTTCGTTTTCGCGCCGATACGCCCCTTCCCGCCGCGCGACTGGTGCCGGTACGTATCCGCCGCCGTGCGCTTGATGTAACCCGCATGGCTGACGGTGATCAGCATTTCCGTATCGGCGATCAGATCTTCGAGTTTGATCTCGTCGACTTTGTCCACGATCTGGGTGCGCCGGTCGTCCCCGTAGGTCTTCTGGACCTCCTTCAGCTCGCCGATGATCACCGCTTTTAGTCTCTTTTCGCTTGCGAGAATCTCTTCCAGCTCGGCGATGCGCTCGCGGATGGACTTCAATTCCTTCAGAATCTCGTCCACCGAGAGCTGCGTGAGGCGGTGCAGTTGCAGCTCGAGGATGGCGTCGACCTGAACGGGCGTCAGGCCCTCCGCAGCGCTGCGCGCCGTTTCGCCCTCCACGCCCCCGAGCTTGTATTTCCGTCCATCGAGCTTCACGCCTGTGAGCTTTTTGGACTTTCCGTTTTCCGTGATGTTTACGTCTTGCTCGGAGAAGAACTTGAGCAGGTTTTCCTTGGCTTCCGCGCGGCTTGCGGATCCGCGAATGATGCGGATTACGTCGTCCAGATAGTCGAGCGCGACCTGGTAACCCGTCAAAATGTGCTCGCGTTCGCGCGCCTTGCGCAGTTCGAATCGCGTGCGGCGCAGCACCACGTCGCGGCGGTGCTCGATGAACAGCCGGATGAATTCCAGCAGCCCCATCTCTTTCGGCTGCCCGCCGACGATCGCCAGCATGATCATCCCGAACGATTCCTGCATCTGCGTGTGCTTGAACAGGTTGTTCAGGATGAGCTGCGATTCTTCGCCGCGCTTCAGCTCGATGACGATGCGCATGCCATCGCGGTCGCTTTCGTCGCGCACGTCGGCGATGCCGTCGATTTTTTTATTCTGGGCCAGCTCAGCGATGCGCTCGATCAGCCTCGCCTTGTTCACCTGGTAGGGGATTTCGGTCACAACGATGTTTTCGCGGTCTTTGCTGGCCGCTTCGATTGCTGCCTTCGCGCGCATCGTGAAGCTGCCACGGCCCGATTTGTATGCGGCTTCGATCCCGTCGCGGCCCGCGATGTACCCGCCCGTGGGAAAATCCGGGCCCGGAACGAGTTTCATGATCTCCTTGAGCGTGGTCTCCGGCTTTTCGATCATCGTCATCGTGGCTTCAACGATCTCGCGAAGGTTGTGCGGAGGAATGTTCGTCGCCATTCCGACCGCGATGCCGCTCGCGCCGTTGACCAGCAGGTTGGGCACCCGCGTCGGGAGAACCGTCGGTTCTTTTTCCGTCTCATCGAAGTTGGGAACGAAATCGGCGGTTTCTTTTTCAATGTCCGCGAGCAGCTCTTCGGCGATTTTCGAAAGCCGAGCTTCCGTGTACCGCATCGCCGCGGGCATGTCGCCGTCGACGGATCCGAAGTTGCCTTGGCCATCGACAAGCGGGTAGCGCATGTTGAAGTCCTGCGCCATGCGCACCAGCGCGTCATACACCGGCGTGTCGCCGTGCGGGTGATATTTGCCGAGAACTTCACCGACGATCTTCGCGCACTTGCGGTAACCCTTGGTCGAGGTCAGCCCCAGCTCGTACATGCCGAAAAGAATCCGCCGGTGCACTGGCTTCAAGCCATCGCGCACGTCGGGCAGCGCGCGCCCGATGATTACGCTCATCGAGTAATCGAGATACGACTTGCGCATCTCCGCTTCGATATCCACCGGGATCAATATCGATTGGTTCTGTTCGTCCGCCATTTCCCCTCGCTATAGAGTGTTCGACCGGCTTACACCGAGGTTGCTCAGTAGATTGAGATCCTTCGCTTCGCTCAGGATGACAATCTAAGCACGCCTACTGGCATGTTCGATCACGTACGCCTTCACCGTATCGAAAGCGTCCGCCACGTTCGTAAATCGTCTCATGGCGAAATGCGCCTCCAAATGCCGCAAAAACTCGTCCCGCTTGGCTTCGTTCGCAAACTCAACAGCCACGCCGCGTTCGTTATCCGGCTTCGCTGCCGGCGTCGCGCGAAAATCGCTTACGCTCAATCCCTGCAGCCCCGGCAATGTCGCCCACCCCAACTGGTAGAGCATCGATGACGGCTTAAATATCCAGATTCACGACTTCCAGCGCATTGTCTTCGATAAACTTGCGGCGCGCCTCGACGTTTTCTCCCATCAACGTGGTGAAAATGACTTCCGCCGCGACGGCGTCCTCGAGCTTCACCTGGAGGAGCGTGCGCGTCTCCGCGTTCATCGTAGTCTCCCAGAGCTGCGTCGGATTCATTTCGCCGAGGCCCTTGAACCGCGTAATGTTGAAATCTTTCTTGGCGTCTTCCATCACGTAGCTCAGCACGTCCTGCGCTTTCTCTTTCGTCGCCTTGTCGCCGTTGCGCGTTATCGTGAACGGCGGCTTGTTGTACTCCTCGGTCTGCTTGGCCAGCGCGCGCAGCCGCTTGTATTCCGGCAGGGACGCCAGTGCCCAGTTGATCTTGGCGTTGTTTGGCGGACCAAATTGAATTTCGTAAAGGCTGTGCTCTTCGTCAAAGGTCACTTTGCCGTCGAGCTTCAGCTTGGCCTTTTCGATCTCCTTCAATAATTTCTCGAGCGCCTTCTTCTCCTCGAATTCCGCTTTCTTGTCGAGCCCGTTTTCGGCGAGCACCTCGGGGAGACCTACCTCGCGCAACCGCCGGCCCAGCTTCGCGGCCACGGCTTCGTATTCCTGCACGTTCAGCAAAAACGTCGTCAGCCCCGCGCCTTGCAGCGTCACGCCTTCCTTGGCCTTCACCACGTGGTCTTCGGTGGCGCGTTTCATCAGTTCGCGTGCGAAGTCGCGCTCGTCTCGGATGTACCGTTCGCTCTTCCCGCGCTTTACGCGATACAGCGGCGGCTGTGCGATGTAAATGTGGCCGCGCTCGATGAGCTCCTTCATGTGGCGGAAGAAAAAAGTCAGCAGCAGCGTGCGGATGTGCGAACCGTCAACGTCCGCGTCAGTCATGAGAATAATCTTGTGATAACGCAGCTTCCCGGCGTCGAAATCGTCCTTGCCGATGCCCGTGCCAAGCGCCGTGATAATGGCGCGAATTTCTTCGTGCCCCAGCATCTTGTCGTAACGCGCTTTCTCGACGTTGAGGATTTTTCCTTTGAGCGGCAGGATGGCCTGGTATTTCCGGTCGCGCCCCTGCTTTGCCGACCCGCCCGCCGATTCGCCCTCGACCACGAACAGCTCGCACCGTGACGGGTCGCGTTCCTGACAGTCCGCCAGCTTTCCCGGCAACCCGCTCGAATCCATCGCTGACTTGCGCCGCGTCAGCTCCCGTGCTTTCCGCGCGGCTTCGCGCGCGCGCGCCGCATCAATGCACTTGGAAATGATGCGTCGCGCCACCGTCGAATGCTTGTCGAACCACTCGCCAAGCTTTTCGTTCACCAACTGTTCGACGTCACCTTTGATGTCGCTGTTGAGTTTGCCCTTGGTCTGCCCTTCGAACTGTGGCTGCGGCAGCCGCACGGATACCACCGCCACCAGCCCCTCGCGCACGTCGTCTCCGGTAATCGTCACTTCATCTTTTTGCTCTTTCAGCATTCCCGCGGACGACGCGAAGTTGTTGATCGACCGCGTCAGCGCGGAGCGGAATCCGGACAGGTGCGTGCCGCCGTCCACCGTGTTGATCGTGTTCGCAAACGCGAACACGTTTTCTCCGTAGGTGTCGTTGTATTGCAGCGCGATTTCGATTTCGACGGTGCCGCGCTTCCCTTCTATGTAGATCGGCGAATCGTGCAACGTGCTTTTCCCGCGGTTCAGGTGCTTCACGAATTCCGTGATGCCGCCAGTGAACTTGAACTCTGCTGTTTTCTCCGTCCGCTCGTCATTGAGTGTGATCTTCAAACCCTTGTTCAAGAAGGCCAGTTCGCGCAGCCGCTGCGAAAGCGTGTCGAAGCTGTAGACGGTTTTTTCGAAAATGGCGGGATCGGGATGAAAAGTAACTCGCGTTCCCGTTTTGCGCGTCTTGCCCGTTTGCTTCAATTTCGAGGTTGGCTTCCCTTTTTCGTAGGTCTGCTCCCAGGTCGCTCCATCGCGCGAAATCTCGAGCTCCAGCCAGTCGGAAAGCGCATTGACCACCGAAACGCCCACGCCGTGCAAGCCGCCGGAAACTTTGTAGGTGTCGCTGTCGAATTTGCCGCCCGCATGCAGCACCGTAAGCACGACTTCCGCCGCGGGGCGTTTTTCGGTCGCGTGCATATCCACCGGAATGCCGCGGCCGTTATCCACGACCGTGGCGGAATTGTCGGCATGCACGGTAACGTTGATCTCGTCGGCAAATCCCGCCATCGCTTCGTCGACCGAGTTGTCCACCACTTCCCAGACCAGGTGGTGCAGTCCCATCTCTCCCGTCGAGCCAATGTACATGGCCGGACGCAGCCGCACCGCTTCGATTCCGCCCAAAACTTTGATGGACTTCGCGTCGTACTGATGACCAAGCGCTTTTCCGGTCACCGTTTCGCTGGCCGCTTCGCGGCCTCCGTCAACTTTATCCCCCATGCATTCTCCTTTACCCTGTTCCGCGCAATCACGAATTGCCGCACAAAGGCGCTCGCTCGAGAGCGCTCAGTTCTTCTCTGCCTGGCTCGGCCTGCGCCTGGACGGACTCCGTTCGCTGCCAGAACCTCTTAGGCGCCGAAAAATTCGTTCTTTGTGAAGCGAGGAAAGGCGTGCTTCGAGACATCGTTCTACGTCGCCTTACCCTTTGGTCCCGGTCTGGCGCGGCCGAAACTCGTAGGGTTCCTGCTCCATCCCGTCCCGCGCAGCGGGACGTGGCGAAGACTCATTCAACTCCAAGCAAACGGCTGTTTAGCTCCTGGGGTAGAGCCAACTGACTGGGCCGGGTTACTTGGCCGACGTGGTCCGTTTGATCGCCTGCGATCTCCCTTGGTTCGTCCGGACCGGGCCGATTTGGAAGAATCTTTACTGCAATCAACAGCGGATTTATTTTACTCGACTTGGCCGAATTTCTCAAGCAAGAGAAATACAAAATCAACGCAATAAGTCTTTTATTTAGTTATATTTATACTGAATTTGCACATCCTGCAACGCTTTCTAGCTGAAACTCCGAATGTGCCCCTTCCGGCCACTTCTGGATCGATTCTTGGCTCTAATTTTCCGTGCTGATGCAACCAAATTCCATGATTGCGAGTCATATGCCCGCTCTGTGTACGCCTGAAACCCTCGGCGGAAGTTTGGACTAGTGGCGGGGATGTTCGATGTAGTGAGCGGTTTCATCGGCCACCGCGCGGCCGCAAATCTCCTCGACCAGCGCGAAGGCCATATCAATCCCCGCGGAAACTCCGGCCGAGGTGAAAACTCCGTCTTTTGCGACGCGCGCGTTGCGTACAACTTTCACCCCGCCGTCGAGCGCCGCAAGAAGATCGTACGCTGCCCAGTGCGTCGTCGCTCTGCGCCCCGCAAGCAATCCCGTCCGCGCGAGGATCAGAGCGCCCGTGCACACCGAAGACGTGTATCTCGCTGATGCCGCCACGTTCTTAACCCAGGCCAGCACTTCTGCATCTTGCATAGCGGTTCGCGACCCCCAGCCGCCGGGAACAACCAGAATATCGATCCGCGGCGCGTCAGCGAACGAATAGCGAGGCTCGACAATCAAATCGCCGATTGCACGGATTTTCTGCTTCGTTTTCGCGACGGTGAAGACTCGGAATGGTGCCGCGTCCTCGCTGCGGCGGGACTCCGCCCCAGGAACAGTTCTGGTGCGGGATAAAACTTCGAAGGGCCCGGCAAAATCGAGGACTTCGACGTCGTCAAACAGCAAAATGCCGACGTTGAACTTCTCCATCAAATCCTCATAGGCATGATGATGTAGCGGTAGCGGTAACTCTCGTCGGCCAGCGGACGCATCTGCCCGGCCGATTGTTCATCCTTCAGCTCGATGCTGACCGGCCCGTCCGCAGCGGCCGCCAGGAAATCAAGCATGTAGCTCGAGTTGAATCCGATGGCGATCGGATCGCCTTTATATTCTTTCTCGATGCTCTCCTTGGCCTCGCCGTATTCCGGACTCGATGCGGAAATCTCCACGCCTTCCGTCGAGACCGCAAGTTTCACGGCGTGCGAACGCTGGTCGGCAAGTTGCGAGACGCGGCGCACGGCGTCGCTGAGTTCAGCGCGATCCAGCACCACGCTCTTGTTGTTATCGCGCGGAAGCACGGCTTCGTAGTTTGGGAATTGCCCTGTAAGAATTCGGGAAATTAGCAACCTGTGGCCGACTTGAAAGAAAAGATGGCTCTCATCTTTTGCAAAATCGATGTGCGCATCGGAACCCGCCGCGCTCGCGAGTTTTTCGACTTCGTCCATGGCCTTCTTTGGGATCAGTACTTTCACTTCGCCATTCAGCCCAGAAAGTTTCTGGTCCGTCTCTGCCAGCGCTAAGCGGTGGCCGTCCGTGGCCACCATGGCCAGCGTGTCCGGTTTCAGGATGAGCAATCCCCCGTTCAGGGTGTATCGCGATTCTTCCATCGAAATGGCGAATTTCGTTTTCGCGATCAGGCTTTCAATGACCGCCGCGGGAATTTTTACCAGGACATGTGGCATCGCCGGCAGTGCGGGAAAATTCTCCTTCGCCATGCCCACCATTTTGTATTTCTTCCTGTCGCTGACGATCTCGACCCAGTGATTATCTAGGAGTTTAAATTTTATCTCGCCCTCGGGGAGCAGCCGCACCAACTCGATTAGCTTTTTTGCGGGGATTGTCCCTGCGCCTTCTTTCTTAATCTTCGCTTCACAAGACGTTCGAACGCTCAACTCCAGGTCAGTCGCCGTGATCGTTACTCGGCTACCCTTGGCCTCGACCAAAAGGTTCGAAAGAATAGGGATGGTCGTCTTGCGTTCCACGACGCCCTGCGTAGTGGTGAGTTCATTCAACAGCGCCGACTTCGTAACGCTGAATTCCATTGCTTGTTGTTCCTCACGTGCCGTTCCAGGTGCGGTCATTGCGGTTCCTCGCTAGGCTTCTTCCGCTGACGTACTGTACTCGTTTTCTCGCAAAGTATAAAGCCCGTAACGTAGAACAATACTGTGGAAATACGGGTATTCTGCTCCGTGCTCGTACTGTGAATCCAGGTACACCGCGTCGCACCCCAAAAACATAACTACTGTCATAAGGCTTTCTAAGAATTTAAGTAGCTATAAAGCTTGTTGTGATGATGAGTGCTGTGGAAACGTGGAAACCCTCCTAACTTCCTTTTGTTCTGCCACATACTTGCGAGAGGTCTCCGCAACCCATTTGTGGGAATCGCGGAAAACACCTCACTTCCCGCCGCGCAAACAATTGGACATCCCAATTCATCCTCTTCGATTAACAGAATATCCCCATGTTTTAGAACCCTTCTCCACAGCTATCCAACGCTGATTCAGGGTCTCTCTTACTGTTGTAGAGACTGCCGTCTGCGGCGGGCCGCCCTTGTAGTGGCCGGTCTTTAGACCGGTTTCTTCTTCGAGCGTTTTGTGAGTTGCAGCTTTATCCGAGCGAAGCACGCTTGCCTTCGACTTGACTCCAAGGATGCTTGTGGGAAATCCGTTGCGGGGTTGCAGAGGGGTTTTACCGTCTACTGCAGCGCGTCTAACAGTCGCGTAATAGTGCGGTTCAAATCTTTATCTGAGCGCCGCAATTCTTCGATCTTGTTGATCGAGTGCAGGACGGTGGTGTGATGCTTCCCGCCGAACTGCCGTCCGATCTCCGGCAGAGACGCCGTGGTGAGCTGCTTCACGATGTACATCGCCACCTGGCGGGGAAAGGCGATCGCTCGCGTGTTGCTGCGAACCTTTAAATCCTGCTCTCGCAAATTAAAATGCTCGCTCACTCGCTTCTGAATCAAGTCGATGGTGACGTGTTTTTCCTGCGACGCAATAATATTCCGCAGTACTTGCTGTGCTGTACCCAGGGAGATCACCGCGCCGGTCAGCGACGCATACGCCATCAGCCTGGTCAACGCGCCTTCCAGCTCGCGCACGTTGGACTTGATGGCCCTCGCGATGTACTCGGCCACGTCGTCCGGCAGATGAAACCTGTCGTTCTCCGCTTTTTTCTGCAAGATCGCGATTTTTGTCTCGAGGTCCGGCGGCTGGATGTCGGCGATCAATCCCCATTCGAACCGCGACCGCAATCTTTCCTCGATCGAATTGATGTCTTTCGGAAGGCAGTCGGACGAAATGACGATCTGCTTCTGCTGCTCATACAGCGCATTGAAAGTATGAAAAAATTCTTCCTGTGTCCGCTCTTTCCCCGCGATGAATTGGATATCGTCCACCAGCAGCACATCCACCGTATGGAAACGGTCCCGGAAACTGATCATGCGGTCAAAGCGCAGCGAGTTGATCACCTCGATGGTAAATTTTTCCGCGCTGACGTAACTCAGCCGCATCGCTGGGTTGCGTTTTTTGATGGTGTGCCCGATGGCATGCATCAAGTGCGTCTTGCCCATCCCCACGCCGCCATAGAGAAAGAGCGGGTTGTATGACTTGGAGGGTTGCTCGGCCACTGCGCGCGAAGCCGCATGCGCAAATTCGTTCGACTTGCCGACCACGAAGCTGTCGAACGTATACCGCAAATTCAGCTGGTGATCGCTGCTCTCAAAATCCAGCTTCGACTGCTTTGCTGACGAGGCCGTAGGCGCCGCCGGCAGCGCCTCTTCCTCCGTGCAAACGTATTGCACCCTGACATTGGGCGCGCCGATCTCATGGAACACCGCCTTCACGATGTCTCCATACGTCCGCGTCAGCACCTGCCGGAAGACAGTGCTGGGGATCTGCACGAACAGCGTCTCGCCCTCCGCTCGGTTAAGCCTTGTGGGCTGGAACCACGTCGTAAATGTGTTGATGCTGACTCGGGACTTTACGTGTTCGAGCAGTTTGTCCCAGGAATTGATCGCAGTCGTCATGAGAAGTGAATAAGGAAGTCCCTGCTAATATCCACAGATGTGAATAACCTGTGGAAACAGGCCCACTCGTGTCTTTCTTCAGGCTTCGGGATTCATGCCCGCGCCGGAACGCTCACCTTCGCCCCTGTCGCTCCGCGCGCGGCCCGTTTAGGGTTGTTGACCCGGGTACCGCCGCTATGAGACAGCGCGGGATTGTCGCCGATTACTTCGGTTGGGGCAAGCGAAAAATGTGCGAAGGCATTCACCGCTGTTCACATCCCATGCACAATTTTTCCACAAGCACCAGAATTGTGCAAACCGGCATAAATTCAAAAAAACTCCGCCATTTCCATCGATTTGCTGAGAGCCCAGGGGAGCGAATCTGTTGATTGTGAAAATCTCGCCTGAGGAAAACTTCCTTTACTGGGAAAGTTTTTTGTCCGGGCGCTCGAACTCGTATATGCCTAGGGGATCACTTCCGATGAGCAGGCGATCTTTTTCCACTAGGATCGTACTGGCATCCAGACGCGCTCCTTCCGCCGTGTAGAGTTCGTAGCTCGCGCGTCGGTTACCATCCTTGTCAAAGTGCAGCAAAGTATTATGCAGCGCGATCCACACTTCTCCCGTCGCGCGTTCCACCCCAACCGCGGTCAGCACTCGCTTAAACGTCGGCGCATCCCCCCGGCTCTCTTGCTTGTCGATCTCCCGCCGCACGGCCCGCGCTGTAGTCAGCGCCTCAATCGCCGTGTACTGGATATCCTGCCCGGCATAGCCGTTGCGGTCGTACTGCCGCACCGTCGGCTCGGGAAAATACTCAAACGCGTAGTAGAGGTGGCCCAGTTCATCGGATGCCAGGCGGCCGATGTTTAGAAACCGGTTCAACTCCGCCCGCTGTGCGATCGCCTCCGGATCTCCGAATTCCCGCACGTCCCGCCCGTTCTTATCGAAAACAATCACCAGGTGTGGCTCGCGCAGCGTTGCTACTCCAACTTCGCCCTCCGGCATCGTCGCCACCGCTACCGGTGAATTAACGGAAATCAGCCTCGCGTTTCCCTTCGAGTCCCATACCTTGACGGCGTTGGCTCCCGCATCCGCCACGTAAACGATACCTGCGGCGTCCACATCCATGTCTTCCCCAAACCGGATGGCCCTCAACTCGGCGTTTGATGGCCCGGTATTCGCAGCGTAAGCCGGCACCTTCTTCAGCTCTTTGCCCGCGCCAGTGAGCACCTCCACGAATGTCCCCGGCGCGCTAAGAATATAGTAATTGCCATCTACCCCATGCCTGATGGCCCGCAACCCCGGCCCAATTCCGTGAAAGACTCTCTGCTTTGCCGTCAACTCGTCTTCTTCTTGAGCGACTGCGCACACCCCCGCAAAAGCCAGCGCACACAGCACCACCAGGAGGTTCGTAGTGAGATTTCTTTTTTCTAGCATGAACTTTCAGAGTGCGCCGGGCCCGGTTGAGGTTGCCTTGCCCGGTAGTCCGTGATTCTTAGTCGATGTGATAGCGGACTCGCTCGATAGAGCGTGCGCGCAGCCGCCCCGCAGCGTTGCGCGCCCCTCCGTCATCGGTCTCGATCAGCACGCAGTTCATCTGTACGTCACCCGATGCCACCTCGAACCGCGCCGGCATCCCGTCCAGAAATTTCCGGATAATTCCATTCCGCTCCATCCCGATCACGCCCCCATGCGGGCCCGTCATGCCCACATCAGTGATGTACGCCGTTCCTTCGGGCAGAACGCGTTCGTCTGCCGTCGTCACATGCGTGTGCGTGCCCACCATCGCGCTGACCCGCCCATCGAGATACCAGCCCATCGCGACCTTCTCGCTCGTCGTTTCCGCATGCATGTCCACCAGCACGAAGGCCACGTCCGCCGGCAGTTTGGAGAGTTCGCTGTCCGCCTTGCGAAATGGATCTTCGAAGGGCGGCAGGAACACGCGCCCTTGCACGTTCAGCACGGCGTACTTCACCCCGTTCTTCGCCGTGCCCAGGTAAACCCCGCTCCCCGGATTGCCATCCGGAAAATTGGCCGGCCGCAGCAGCCGCGGCTCATGGGCGATGAACTCGAGAATTTCCTTGCGGTCCCAGCTATGGTTTCCGCCCGTCAGCACATCAATGCCCGTCTTCAGCAGCTCTTCCGCCAACCGCGGTGTGATTCCAAATCCCGACGCCGCATTCTCTCCGTTTGCGATGACCAGATGGATCTGCTGTTGAGCAATGATGTCCGCCAGACGGTCCTCCACAATCTGCCGTCCCGGCGAGCCCACGATGTCCCCGATGAAAAGTACGCGCATGCCGTATTGCTGAGTGCCGATTGTCTACCGGCAAATGTGCAAATCTCCTAGCGAAGCAAGCTCCACGCTCCTACTCGCCACTTGCCACTTTGCTCCATTCCGAAAAACAAGGAAACGGTACAAGACGCTTTCCGCGCACAATACCAAGTGAGCGCAACAAAAGAGCGGACCGCTTGGCCGTGGAGAGCTAGGCCGTGAACCTCTGAAATAGTAGGGCGCCACGAGCCAACCGTTAGGCTTTCCTGCCCCGCTCGCCTTCCGTTCTCGCCGGAACGCCAGCGGGACAGGCCATGCACACAGGCTGTCTATCCGCAGCACCTCAGAGATTCGTCATTGGTTCAAACAGCTTTCGCTCCCGCACCTGCTTCGAAGTTCCGCTCCGCCCAATATTCTAGCAGGATGCCCGCGCTAAATGCCGCACCCTTGCATCTTGCGCAATTTACCAGCCAGGGCGTTTAATCATTGTGCTCAGCGATAGTATTATTGAATTTTAGGGGCCTCGGTAACGCTTACCGGAGAAATGATTTTCAGATGACTGGCAAGGCTCCCACTGGTAACTTGCAATGACGTCCACCCTATCGGAAACCCAAACCCCTTGGAACAGCATCATAGTGACCTGATGGCGATGATCATAACTGGATACAAAGATCGGATAGTTTGGCTATTCCTGAGCACTTTGCTTTGCGGCCTTCCAACTCTGGCTCGGCCGCAGCAACCACCTATTGTCCCGGGAATGACGAGTGGTCTGCCTGACCCACAGGCAACAGGGGTTTCAACCGGCGAGCAGCAGCCCGATCAGCGGTTGTCAGGAAGCATCAGTGGAACTGTCGTTGATCAAACGGGCGCCGCCGTCCCGGGGGCACGCGTGAAACTTTCGCGTGAAGATCAATCCCCCAGCCAAGAGGTCCTGTCAGGCGAAGACGGGCAATTCTCCTTTGCGAACATCGCTCCCGGGTCTTTCCAGCTCACCATTACGTCGGCGGGCTTCACCACGCAAACATCCTCTGGAATCCTGGGTTCGGGGGAGATCCGCATTGTCCCGCAGATTGCGTTGGCCGTTGCCGCCACTACAACTGAGGTGCGGGTCGTACCCACGCTGACCGAGGTGGCGGAAGACCAGCTCAAAATCGAAGAAAAGCAGCGCGTGCTCGGTGTCGTCCCAAATTTCTACGTCACCTACGTCCACAACGCAGCTCCTCTCAACACGAGGCAAAAGTTCGAGCTTGCCTGGAAGTCGACGGTGGATCCAATCAGCTTTGGAGTGACTGGCGCCATTGCGGGAGTTCAGCAGGCGACGAATGAATTCAGTGGATATGGACAAGGGGCGCAAGGCTATGCAAAGCGCTATGGCGCATCCTACGGCGACCTTGTGTTCAGTACGCTTATCGGAAGCGCGGTATTGCCTTCGCTCCTGAAACAGGATCCGCGTTATTTCTACAAGGGAAGCGGCAGCCGGCGATCAAGGATTCTGTATGCGATCGCCAATTCGGTTATCTGCAAGGCCGACAATGGACACTGGCAGGCAAATTACTCGAGTATCATCGGGAGTCTCGCCGCGGGGGGCATTTCAAATCTCTACTATCCGCCGGAAAATCGCAATGGGGCCGCTCTAACGTTCGAAAACACGCTCATCGGAATCGGCGAATCCGCCGCCGTCAATCTCCTCCAGGAATTTCTCATCCCCAAGCTGTCGTCGAATGTTCCTAACCACCAACCCTCCACACCCTGAAGCATTCTCTCCCCGTCATTTCCCTTGCCGCTTTTGGAGTGCGGCTTCAGCGCTGCCGAAGGGCGCTTTGTTTGCCCCGCCGAGCTAAGCTGGGTGGCCTTGCGGCGAACCGCCCGATCTTCAACCACTCAGTCCAGAAAATCGATGACGGCCCCGTCTCTTCGGTCTAGAAAGCCAACGAACTGCCCGAAGTTCGGCGCGGTCACGTTGTTGAACACGGCGTTGAAGTTGCCATGATTGGTGATATTCAGCGAATAGAACCCTAGCCGGATATGATGACCCTTACCCTGTCTGGAGCCGAGAAAAGGAATACGGAATACGCGGTAAATCTTCACGTCTAATGAAAAATAGGTGGCGAAGCGCTGCCCGTTGGGAGTGCCCACGTAGTTCTGCAGCACGTCGACGTTGGAATACGGATAGCCAGTGTGCACGTCGACGATAGGGCTGAGCGTCAGTTTCAAAGGTAAAGAAAAAATTCCCCAGGTAACAACGCGGTTAGGCACATCGGAAGGCAGGATGCCGTAGACGTTCGGGCGAATAACGGGCTGTACAAATGGTATAAGAACGTTGGAAAGATTGTTCAAATCTCCGCGCGTGCGGCTCCATACGTAGGACGCGTTTACTTCGTTGTGCTCGTGAATCTTGAAACGCACGGTGCTTTCCACTTCTTGATAGAGCGAAGCGCCGCTGTTCGTAAGCCCCAAAAAGGAATTCCCGCCCGGCGCAGCTGTAAACGGGTTGACCACAAAGACGTACGTCGTGTGGCTGTTGATGTAACCGATGCGCAACATGACGTTTTTTCCTAAACGGCGATCCACTTCAGCGTTCCACGTGAAATTGCGGGGGCTCGTGCCGGGTTGGGTCGGCAAGGCGCCTGCGGACAGGGGGTTCAAGCTGCCGACGTACGCGTTGGCAAAAGTAACAGGCAATCCGATCGGCTGTCCTGCCGGGTCAAACATGCTGACCACGCGGATAGGGTTGGCAGCAAAGTTTCCCGCCAGAAGCGGCAGCGCGCCGTAAAACAGACCCGCTCCTACTCGAACTACGGTGTTGCCGTCCTTGCCAGGAGAATAAGCGACACCAGCTCGCGGAGCCACGGCCGCAGACCAACCCATCGTTTCGCTCGACAGCCGCACTCCCAGATCGACCGCCCAGTGGGGGTCAACGACCCAATGATCCTGAACGAACTCGGCGACGGACGTATCCGAGACGTTCTGGACAACTGTTCCCTGAAAATTGATTTCTTCCGCAAGCGAACCATCCTGACGCAGCACCCGTATAGGATCAGAGTTGCTGGTACCGGTGTAGGAACGGTAGTCAAAATCAACGCCGACGTGGATCTCATGTTGCCCAAACCAGTGCTTCTCCGCAAACTGGTACGAGGGAAGCAGTTGAAGCTCCTTGCCCCTCCTGGACCATTGATTGAAGAAGTTCCCGCCCCAGCCGGCAGGGCTTATCAGCATGTCTTCAAATCCCTGGCCGTGGGTATTGCTGTCAAACCGGGTGTATTGCGCAACGCCGCTGAATATCGCCCCCGAACTAAACTGGTACTTATCACTCAGGCTGACAGCCACCCCTTTTTGATCCAAGTCGTTTCCGGCGGTCTCTGGAACGAGAGCGTTGATATCGACGTGCTGCTGCCGAAGGGGGAACGCATTCACCGTGAGCGTCAAAATCTGTTTTGGCGATAGAATCGCCTCGAGGGTACTAAACGAATCAAAGCCCTGCTTCTTGTTGATGTCGTTTGGCCAGGGCAGGCCTCGCACCGTGCGCTTCTTCATTTCGTATTGGAAAACTTCCGAGAAGAACACCTTGCCGGCGATCAAAGGTCCGCCAAAGTCCACCCCCGGAAGCGCTTCCGAGAGTCCTACCATGCTGTCGTTCTTCCCAAGAACGCTCGGAACAAAATTCTTCACGTAGAAGTTCCACCCCTCCTGCGGAGGCTTGGTTTCGACGCTTGTCACGCCGCCGGAGAAGCTGCCAAGTCCCGCGTTGTAAGGAGTTTTGTAGACGGCAAAGGACTGCACGGCATCGGTCGGCACAGGGATCGAAAAACTCCCCGTCACGGGATCCGCGGTCCTTGCGGAATTCACCAGCAACAGGCTCTGGTTTTCATCTGAGCCTTTTAATGTCAGCTTTCCATCCTGTGTTCGAACCACTCCCGGAGTCACTGGAAGTACTTCTCTGATCCTTTCCTGCGGAGTTGGGAGAGCGATCAGTTCGCGATGAGTGATTGTCCCAGAGGGCGTCGAGACGGTCTCTGGTTCGAAGGCCGGGTTTTCTTCTTGAACTTCGACCTTCTGGCTGACCGTTTCCAATTCCAGGCTGAAGTCCAGGACCGCGACTTTTCCGGAATCAATGACAACTAGTTTCGAAACAGGCTTAAATCCCAGTTGGCTAATGGAAATAGTGTAGTTTTTCGGCTGGAGGTTCGTGAATTCATACCGCCCTGCCTCATCCGTGTCTACTGTTCGCGGGCTGCCGTCGGGCGGCTCCGTGGCCAGTTTTACAGTAATCCCGAGGAGCCCAGACGAAGCGCCATCCTGTGTGGTGGTAATGGTTCCATGAATGGACCCCGGGCGCAGTTTCTCGCTGCTGGTCTGAGTTTCTTGCCCAAATGCAGGGAGAATCGCAAGCAAGATTACGGAGACGGCAGCGGTCTTTCGCAACCAACTGTACACGCAGCGCCGTGAAGATACGCCCGTGAAATCTAGGTCTGTAGTCTGAAAAATCGCTGGCCGTAATAGGCTCATGGTCCGGGTCCCGCCAAAGGTTAATTCCCAATTATCCCGCGAGTAGTTCCGTCCACATGACTACTATCGCAGGCACCCTTGTCCAGCCAGTGAACATGCCCGTCTTTGTCGATTTCGACCTCCGAGGTTGGAGGACCAGGCACAGCGAGAGACTGCCAGGAGACTTCCTGGAGGAACGACAGACAATTTCATCGAATTCAGCCCGGGCGATGACTACTGCTTGTTTCAGCCTTGCGTCTTGGTGACTCTCAGCGAACCCGCAATATTCCCAAACTACTTGAGGTAGGCCCTCACAATATCGATGAGCTCCTCCGCCGCCGCCGCTTGTGCAGAATCCTTAGCGCGATTCGGATCCAGGACATGAAACCAGATGTGGCCCTCAATCAGTTCGGCCATTAACCCATTCAGCGCGCCCCGGCACCCCGCCACCAATTGCAACACGTCCGTGCACTCGTGTTCTTCTCCCAGTGCCCGCTCTATCGCCTCTACTTGCCCGCGAATTCGGCGAACCCGAATGAGGAGTTTTTCCCGGTCTTTCGAAGTGTGTGCCATCGAACCCGCCTATATACTATAGTCCAGTACACTATGTAACTCCAAGCAAAAAAAGGCTTTAGGCGCTTGACGCCGCAACCCTCCTTCCCTAAGCTCCGTCTAAGTACGCACATGCCCAGTTTTCGACATCGACTCGCTCTTATCGCTCTGCTGCTTGGGCTCATCTTTCTTGCGGCGCAGTTCCATTTTTGTGCTGATCTGACTCTCGGGCCTGCCGGTTCGCATTTTTGCCCTTTCTGCTCGACGGCTGGCTCTGCTGTCACCGCGCAATCTCCCAATATCGTCTTTGTCCCGGTCACAAATAGCTTGGTCATTCTGGTCGTATTCTCGATCATTCTCACGCTTCTGCCTCGTCCAATCTCTCCCCGCGCTCCCCCTTCCCTCTAATTTCGGTCTGCCGGTCTCCCCTTTTCCATTGTTGTTCGCACTTTGTCCCCTTTTGCGGGACACGTTAGGAGTTTCCGATGTGGAAAGAATTGGCATGGGCCACCGCGCTCTTGGCCTTGCCTTCCATCGCAGCCTCACAGCAGCCACCCGCTGCTCCGACTACTGCTGTCCCCGCGCCCCCGTCGCAGGCGGCGGCCCCGTCCGCCCGTATCACCATCGAGGAGGCAATTAGCCTCGCGATTCAGCACAACCACGCCTTGCAAGCGGCGCGCACCACCATTTTGCAAAATCAGGCTCTCGAAACCACCGCCAATCTGCGGCCCAATCCCACGCTCACCTGGGACGCTCAATTCCTGCCCATCTTTGAGCCGAGCAAATTCAATTCGGACTATATAGACAATCAAGCGCAATTCGATCTCGGCATCGGCTACTTGTTCGAACGCGGCAGGAAGCGCCAGCACCGTTTGCAGGCCGCCAAGGATCAAACCACCGTCATTCGCTCGCAGGTTGCCGACAACGAGCGCACGCTTGTTGCCAACGTTTCACAACAGTTCGTGGCCGTTCTCCTCGCGGAGTCCTCTCTCGATTTCGCGCAACAGGACTTGGACAGTTTCGGGAAGACCGTGGACATCAGCCAAACGCGATACAAAGCCGGCGCCATGAGCGAAGGCGACTTCCTCAAGATCAAACTTCAATTGTTGCAGTTCCAGACCGACGTCTCGACGGCGAAACTTGCCAAGGTCCAAGCCCTTGCTGCCCTTCGGCAGTTTTTGGGCTTTGAATCCGTGCCGGACTTTTATGACGTGGACGGCCAGCTCGACTATCAGGCCGTGAAGGCAGGGCCTGATGATCTCAAGGCGCTCGCCCTGCGTTCCCGCCCGGACCTCGCCGCCGCGCAACAAAGCGTCACCGCCGCGCGCAGCCAGGAACTGCTCGCCCGCGCCAACGGCAAGCGCGACCTGGGCGTCAGCTTCAACTATTCTCACGTGGCCGACACCAACACCGGCGCCTTCTTCTTCAACATCCAGCTCCCCATTTTCGACCGCAATCAAGGCGAAATCGCGCGCACCGGCTTTGTCATCAACCAGGCCGAGCAGCTCGCGAGCGAAACTTCTCAGCAGGTCATCACCGATGTCGTCGATGCTTACGAGGCGCTGCGCGCCAGCGAACAAATCGTTCAGCTCTACCGCAGCGGCTACGTCGACGCAGCCAAACAATCCCGCGACATCAGCGAATACGCCTTCAAGCGCGGCGCCGCCAGCCTGCTCGACTATCTCGATGCCGAACGCACCTATCGCGCAAATCAGCTGGCCTACCGCCAGGCCCTCGCCACTTACATGACGGCCCTGGAACAAACGCGCCAGGCCGTTGGAACGAGGAATTTGCCATGAGACATCACATTCCCGCCCGCTCTCGTATTTTTCTCTTCGCTTCGCTCCTTGCCTGCACGGCGCTAACTGGGATCGTCGGCTGCGGCTCGGGCCCCGCCGAATCCGAATCCAAGATGACCTCGTATTCCGCCGGAGAGAAAAAATCCGATACCGCCGAGCTTTTCACCGTTCCTCAGGAACAGATGGCCCACGTGCAAATCGTTTCGGTCGAAAAATCCGGGCTCCCGCGCCTTTTGCGCCTCACCGGCTCGGTCACTTATAACGCCTTCAAGACCACTCCGGTTTTCACCGCCATCGGAGGTCCCGTACATGAACTTCTCGTCTCCCCGGGAGAAACCGTGCATGCCGGCCAGCCACTCCTCACCGTCAACAGCCCGGATTATTCGGTGGCCCGCTCCGCGTACATCAAAGCGCGTGAAGCCGAGCAGCTCGCAGACAAGATCTACAACCGCGATCAGGATCTCTTTACTCACGGCGCTATAGCCGAAAGCGATCTGCAAATTGCGGAAGTCGCTTTCGCTCAGGCGAAGGCCGATAAAGTCGCAAGCGAAGACGCGCTTCGTGCCCTCGGGCTGAACGATCCCGAAGCCGTGGTAAAGAACCCTCCAAAAATGACCTCGCAGATTCCTCTGCGCGCCCCGGTCGCGGGCGAAGTGGTCGAGCGCCTGGTCGGCCCGGGCCAGTTGCTACAAGGCGGCGCAACGCAATGCTTCACCATCTCGGACATGAGCAACGTCTGGGTGCTTGTCAACGTCTACCAAAGCGATCTCGGCTACGTTCACGTCGGCGATTCCGTTGATGTCACCACGGACTCTTATCCCGATATTTTTCACGGAAAAATTTCTTTTATCGCCCCTGCTCTCGATCCCGCCACGCGCACCCTTCAGGCGCGCATTGCCACGGCCAATCCGGGCAAAAAATTGAAAAAAGACATGTACGTCGCCGCGACGGTGCAAGCTGGCGCCATCCGCGACGCCCTCACCGTTCCCGATGCCTCGGTATTGCGCGACACGGAGAATCAGCCCTTTGTCTACGTCCAAACCGCCGCCAATCAATTCGCTCGCCGCCTCGTTACTCTCGGCGACAGCCACGGCGGCCGCACGCAAATCGCCTCTGGCTTGAAAGAAGGCGAGCACGTCGTCGGCGACGGCGGCCTTTTCCTGCAGTTCAAGAATTCTTTGCAACACTAGACGGAGACACGGCCGAGAACTAACGATGATCCATCACATTGTCCAATTCGCGCTGCGGCAGCGCTTTCTCGTGCTGATGGTTACCATCCTCATTATCATCGCCGGCGCCGACTCTTTCCGCCGCATGCCGGTGGATGCTTATCCGGATCTTTCCCCGCCGAGGGTCGAACTCATCACCCAGTGGCCCGGCCACGCCGCCGAAGAAGTCGAGCGCCTTACCACACTCCCGCTTGAGCTCGCCATGAACGGCACCCCGCACCTCCAGATCATGCGTTCGATTTCGCTCTATGGCCTTTCCGATGTCATTCTCACTTTTGACGAGGGCACCGAGCCCTATTTCGCGCGCCAGGTCGTTTTCCAGCGCCTCAGCGATGCCACCCTCCCTGCCGGTGTGATTCCAAGCATGGCCCCGCTCTTCAGCCCCAGCGGCCTCGTTTACCGTTACGTCCTGGAGAGCCCGGATCGTTCGCCGCAGGAATTAAAAACCTATGAAGACTGGATCATTCAGCGCGTCTACCGCAGTGTCCCCGGCGTCGCCGACGATTCCGGGTTCGGGGGCACGGTCATGCAGTATCAGGTACTGCTCGACCCCGTGAAGCTCTACAACTATCACATGCCCGTGGTGCAGGTTCTCAACGCCCTCACCGCCAACAATGCCAACACCGGCGGCGGCTTCTACTCCCAGGGCGGCCAGTTTTATTATGTGCGCGGCCTCGGACTCGTGAAGACCACCGAGGACATCGGTGAAGTCGTCGTCGGCAGCTCGAATGGCGTGCCCATCCGCGTGAGGGACATCGGCCATGTCGAAATCGGTCACGCCCCCCGCCTGGGCATGTATGGTTTCATGAAGAACGATGATGCCGTCGAGGGCGTCATTCTCATGCGCACCGGCGAGCAGACGCAGAAAGTCCTCGAGGGTGTTCAGAAAAAAACCGAAGATCTGAACCGCAACATCCTTCCTCCGGACGTGAAGGTCCGCCCTTTTTATGACCGAAGCGACCTGGTCCGCGTAACCACGGATACCGTAGAGGGCAACCTCCTCCGCGGCATGGTGCTGGTGCTGGTCGTCCTGCTTTTCTTTCTCGTCAGCGTCCGTGCCGCGGTCATCACCGCGCTCACGATTCCGCTCGCGCTCCTTTTCGCTTTCATTTTTCTCCACGCCACCGGCGAAGCCGCCAATCTCCTCTCCATCGGCGCCATCGACTTCGGCATCATTATTGACGGCACAATCGTCATGGTCGAGAACATCTACCGCGAACTCGGCCTGCGCAAGGGGCAGTCTTACCAGCTCAACGAAGTGATCCTCGCCGCCGCGCGCGATGTCGACCGCCCCATCTTCTATTCCGTCGCCGTCATCATCGCCGGCTACCTGCCGATCTACGCGCTCACGGGTCCCGCCGGCAAGCTTTTTCATCCCATGGCCGACACCATGGCCTTCGCGCTCGTTGGCGCGCTCATCCTCACCCTCACGGTCGTTCCCGTGCTCGCTTCTTACTGGTTCAAGAAAGGCGTACAGGAAAAACCTAATCGCATCTTCGATTGGGTGCGCGATCACTACGCCGGCCGCCTCGAATGGTGCCTCGATCATCCCAAGTCCACGGTTCTCGCCGGAACTCTCATCTTTTGCTCCACGCTTCTTCTCTTGCCTTTCATCGGCGGCGAGTTCCTTCCCCACCTCGATGAAGGCGCGCTGTGGGTGCGGGCAACCATGCCGTACACAATTTCCTTCGAAGAAGCCAGCAAGTTCTCCCCGCAGATCCGCGACCTCTTGATGAAATATCCGCAGGTGACCATCGTGGGCTCTGAGCTCGGCCGCCCCGACGATGGCACCGACCATACCGGCTTTTTTAATGACGAGTTCTACGTCGGGCTGAAACCCTACAGCGATGCCGCATGGAGTAAGGGCTCAATTCACACGAAGGAAGAGCTCATCACCGACCTTCAGAAGAAACTGGATACCTATCCCGGCGTGGTCTTCAACTACACGCAGCCCGCCGAAGACGCCGTCGACGAAGCCCTCACCGGCCTCAAGAGCGCACTGGCCGTAAAAATCTTCGGTCCCGACCTCGACGTCCTCGAAAGGAAAGCCGTCGAAATCAAAAATGTTCTCGATAAAACTCCCGGCTTTACCGAGCTCACCGTCGTCCGCGAGCTCGGCCAGCCCAGCTTGATCATTGACGCCAATCGCCAGAAAATTGCGCGCTATGGCATCAACGTTACCGACGTTGAAGCCGTCGTCCAGGCTGCTATCGGCGGCCAGGCCGCCACGCAGGTCATCCAAGGCGAAAAACTTTTTGATCTCATCGTCCGCATGGAGCCGCAGTTCCGCTCCAGCGCTCGCGACATCGGCGACCTTCTCGTGCCCGCTCCCGCCGGCCAGCAAATTCCGCTTTCCGAGCTTGCCACCATCAAGGAAAGTACCGGTGCTTCGTTCATTTACCGTGAAAATAATTCGCGCTACATCGGCATTCAATTTTCCGTCGAGGGCCGGAATCTCGAAGGCATCGTCAACGCCGGCCAGGCCGCTGTGGCCAAGTCCGTCCGGCTTCCCGAGGGCTACACGCTCGATTGGGGCGGTGAGTACAGCGAGCTGCTGGAAGCCAAAGCGCAATTCATCGTCATCGGCCCGCTTGCCGTCCTGCTCATTTTCCTGATCCTGTTCGCTCTTTACGGAAATTTCAAATTCCCCATCACCATCGCCCTCGGCGTCGTCCTCACCGAACCTGTCGGCGCCCTCATTGCCCTCAAGCTCACCCACACTCCCATCAGCGTCTCGAGCATCCTCGGCCTTCTTGCGCTCCTGGGAGTTTCCGTTGAAACCGCCGTCATTCTCGTCAGCTACATCAACAAGCTGCGCCTCGAAGGCAGATCCATCCGCGAAGCCACTCGGGACGCTTCGCTCCTTCGCTTGCGTCCCATCATGATGACCGCGCTCGTCGCGTGTCTCGGGTTGCTTCCCGCCGCCATGTCCACCGGCGTCGGCAGCGATACGCAGAAGCCTTTTGCCATCGTGGTCGTTGCCGGGCTTATCTCGCGGCTTTTCCTCGGCTTCTTCATCAATCCTGTCCTTTACGAAATGGTTGCCCGCGACGGCGACGTCCTCCAGGTCTGACCCGATGAGCCCGGAGTTTTTACTCCGAGTTTGTTTAGCGCCTTAGAAGTGGAAACCCAATTCCGCCGTGTACGTTCGCGGCGTCACGTAATGCGTCCCGCTGAACGTCGACAAAAAGTTGTACACCGCCGTTTTATTTGTGAGGTTGATGACCGTGAACCGCAAACTCCATTTGTAGTGGTCGCTGTGGAAGAGGTTGTCATCGCCCACGCTGGTATCAAACAAGTTGCGCGGTTTGACGCGTGTTGGATTTCGGTCCAGATCAAAAGTGGAGCCCGCAATGTTGAGCAGGTTTGAGCCAGCCTTGAGGGGGTTCGCGCCGCAGATGGTCCCCGTACCCACGGCAAGAGGAGTGGATAGCGTCGCCGCGTGCATAATGCCGCCGGAATCGACGCAGAACAGTCCAATGGCCGTCTGTTGATCGGCATTAAGGAAACTCGACGCATCGGAGAAATTGTCAAGATTTGGGTTGCTGGCTACAAGGCCGCTGTCATACCGCCAGTTGAAACCGATCCAGGGCAGAGTTTTCCAAGGTTGATACTGAAAATGGGTTGTTTGATTGAATGCCTGGTCGTGGTCGATACGGAACACTTCTCCACCCGTAATGGTGGCGCCTAGCCCGCCGACCTGTGGCGGGAAATAGCGCGCCCGAACGTGCGCAAGGACGGCCAAGGCCGTGAGGCCGTGGAAATTGGGCATGCTGACGCGGACCGAGGGCCCGTCAATCTTCGAGTTCTTCCAGGCAATGGGGAAGAAGATCGGCGTGTTGCCAAACGTGGAGAAATCATACGCGTTGTGCGTGTACTTCCACAGGTAGTCGGCGTCCACCACAAGGTACCTTCCAAAAGCCTGCTGAAAACCGGCATTGAACTGGTTGCGTTGGCCGGAGCGAATCGGCGCCTGCAAGCTCGCGCCGCCAATGACGTCGGTGACAATCGGATTAGCCGCTCCCAAACTTGCCAAAATTATATTCTCGTTGAAGGGCGTTTCCAGCACACGTGAGTAGGAGACCCGAAGAACGCTATTCGTCTTCTTGACGTTGTAGGCGAGGCCTACGCGTGGCTCAGGCTGCCAATCGTGGACGATCCCGCGATATAAATCGAAGCGCATCCCTAAATTGAAGGCCCAATTCCCTTTCGTGATCGCATCCTGCACGTACAGTGCGAGCTCCTTCACGTCTGTGTGGCCGCGAAACGGAAATAGGCTTCCCCCGCGCGTTAGATCGAAAGGCGGTAGCACCGCGCACGGATCGGGAGACGGGTTGCCGTTCGGACAGCCCAGCGATGTAAGAAAGTTGGGATCTGTAATTCCGAAGTTGAATTTCTCCGTCAGAAACGTGTGCTGGAATGTAGCCCCCGCTTTGATGTTGTGGATACCCTTTACATACGAGACGTCGGAGCGAAGACCCGCATTGGTCAGTTTCCGGTCCTGATTTAGCGTCGCAGAGGAACCCCCGGGAATCACTCCGGTGCCGTCGGCAAATACGTTTGCACTCGGGTAGTAGTTGAACTGGTCGTGCCGCACAAAGGCCCCGACCGTGAAGAGAGTGGTCGTGCTGATCAGGCGGGTCCAGACCGGCGCGATGTTATAAGTCTTGATTAGCACGTGCTGGTCCTGCTCTGGCAGAGCGGCCCCTGTGAGTGGGTCAGTCAACCCAATATTCAGGTTATCGATCGTATTAGGGGTCTGGAACCACGAGCGCGTGTACTGGAAGTTTGCGTGAAGGGTGTCCGCGCCGGTAATCGCGTAATCGACACGATCGAACAGGTTTTCCTCATTGCCCTTGTCGTGGATGGCCTGGAGTTCGGGGGGATCGAGGAAACGGCTGGTGTTCAGGCCGTTGGCTGCGATGAAATTTCCAAACTTCTTGTCTCCAACGGCGAGCCGGAATCCGCCGACTACGGAACCAAAACTGCCGTAGGAGCTGTATACACTGCCGGTTGGCTTGCCCACTCCAAGGCCCGACTTGGTAGTAACTTTGATCACCAGGCTGGTTTTGTCGCCGTATTCCGCCGGCGGTCCTCCCGAAACTGTCTCGAGCGACTGAATCGAATCCAGAGGAATCTGATTCGAGAACACTTTGCTCTGTTGATCGGTAATTGGCTGTCCGTCAACGGAAAATGAATTTTCCGCATGATCGCCGAGTCCGTGAAACAATCCATTGGAATCAGCAACCACTCCGGGCGAGGCCAGCGTCACCAGCGAACTCACAGAGGACGATTGGCTTTCGAGGGGCAGCCTTTCGGTCAAACCCGTGTCCACATCCGTGTGGAAGCTCGGTTCGTTTTCGAGGAGATCCCCGCCATTGGCTTCCACCGTGATGCTCGTTGCCGCGGTCCCGATCTTGAGGCTGATTTGCACCGCCGTGGGAACGCTTGAACGCACATCCACGTCCTGTGAATAAGCCTCGAATCCCGCCGCATTCACGGTGAGGTGATACGGGTTGAACGGTACGTTCGTGAAACGAAAGCTCCCATCGCTTCCCGTCGCGGCCTCCCGGTGAAACCCCGTCACAGGATAGGAAATTTCCACCGCGGCTCCGACGATTGCCGCGCCGGACGGATCCTTCACCACGCCTTCAATTGATCCGGAATTTCCCAACTGCGCTCGGCCCGGCGCTGCGGCAAACAACAGACTCAATCCAAGAATCAAGCAAGCACAAGCAACTTTGTGGCTGTGCACCATGTAATTACGCAAACTCTTAAACATTTTTCCCTTTCCTCCGTCCCCATGGGGAATGTGCTACAGGTGTGAATGCGGCCCGCCGGAAAAATGGCGGTCGCGCCATCCCGTTCGCGGGATCGGCGCAAGTGGACACTTCAAGGAGTGATTCTGATTACGCGGTGGGAGGTGCGCGGGAGGCTCGGTGCAGAGCAAAGGAATCTTCAGGAGCTACGTGCCGCAGAATCGATGCATACCAGGTGATTGGCCCCGGTGTCGTGACCAGATCCAATGAGGCCGCCGCCAGCGCCGGCATGTGCAGCGTCTGGCAAACATGGCAAGCCGTCTCAGGCCCGCCTTGGTGATGGTGCAGAAACGTGCCGCCCGCGGCGAAGAAGAGCAATACCGCGCAGCCAAGCAGCGCAACCGCGCGGCGCGCGTGAGTCCCCCTCGATATCGTCCGGTGCAAGGTCATAATTCCAAAGTCTAGCTTACCACCTTTGACGGATGAGGGTGCACCTTGGTTGCTCTCATTACATAATAATGATAAGGTCTGCGCCCCGGCCTCTGGAAGCCGCTTTCTTCTGCCGCTTGCTTGGCCCCGGCGCGACGCGGCGCCAGCGCCCTCCACATTGGCTGGAACCCCGGCGCAAGCTCCCCTTTCACCTGCCGACAATCTGCCGTACCATCGCAGGCAACGTATTCTCGGAGGGCAGAAGTGGTGGAACAGGACCGGCGTCGCACTCCCCGATATTCCTTCGTCGCCCGCGCCGAAATCGTTGCCGACACCTCGGATGTGCGCGTGGCGGCGGGCGTCAGCGAGCTGAGCCTCAACGGGTGCTACCTCGACATGCCCAATCCTTTTCCACTGAGGACGCAGATCGCCATCAAGATTTCTTCTGCGGACGAAGTTTTCCAGTCGAAGGGGAGAATCATCTACCTGCATCCGGGCATCGGCGCAGGCGTGATCTTCCTGGACGTTGCGCCACAATCCCGCGCCATCCTTGAGAGCTGGCTGCACGCGGCGGGGAAGGACCCGCGGCGTCCCGATTGATTTACTATTTCCGGCTAATGGCAAACGCTAAGAACGTTGCACATCATGGCGGGGCAGGCGCCGCCTTTACCCGAGGGCTTGTTCCAAATCCGCGATGAGATCCTCGGAGTCTTCCAGTCCAATTGAAACACGCACGGTTCCCGGGCTAACCCCGGCACGGCGCAGCTCTTCATCGCTCATGTTGTAGTGCGACGAGTACGCCGGCAGAATGACCAGCGATTCCACTCCGCCGAGGCTCGCCGCCAGCAGGAACAACTGCACACGGTCGCAAAAACGCCGCGCCGCCGGCAGACCTCCCTTCGCATCGAAAGCGAGCATGGAACCGAAGCCCCGCATCTGTTTTTTGGCCATGGCATGGTCGGGATGCGATTTCAGGCCGGGGTAGTGCACGCGCTCGACCTTGGGATGTTTTTCGAGGAATTCCGCGACGGCTATCGCGTTCGCGCACTGCCGCTCGACGCGCAGCCCCAGCGTCTTGATCCCGCGCACCAGCAGGAATGCCGCTTCCGGGTCCATCGATCCGCCCAGCGCGATCACCATGTGGCGCAAGATCTCCATCCAATGTTTGCTGCCTGCAGCCGCGCCCGCGATGATGTCGGAATGTCCCGCCAGCGCTTTCGTTGCGCTGTGAACGACGATGTCGAAGCCCATCCCAAGGGGCTGCTGCAGCACGGGAGTCGCAAACGTGTTGTCGATGATCGAGACCAGCTTGTGCTTTTTTGCGAACGCCACCGCTTTGTGCAGGTCCACCAGCCGCAGCGACGGATTCGTCGGCGTTTCCACGTACAGCGCTTTCGTTCGCGGCGTCACCAACTCTTCCATCCCCGCAAGGTCCGTATCCACGCGGTTGACTTTGATCCCCAGGCCGGGAAAAACATCGCGCATCAGTCGGTACGTGCCGCCGTAAACTTGCGCCGTTGAGATCAGCTCATCCCCGGATTTCAGAATTCCCAGAAGCGTATGCGAAATCGCCGCCATGCCCGAAGCCGTCACCACGGCCGCTTCCGCACCTTCGAGCGCCGCGATTTTTTCCTCCGCCACCGTCAGCGTAGGATTCCCATATCTCGTGTAGATGTACGCTTTGCTCTTGCCCTCGGCCCAGAGCTTCATCTCTTCGGACGACGAAAACGTGAACGTCGAGGTGCGGCAGATGTTCGGGCCGACTGCGGCGCCCACGCCGTGACGCGGCGGCTCTCCCGCGTGAATCGCTTTCGTCTGCGGCCCCATTTTGCCCGAGCCGGTTTTGTGGGGCGATTTGTCCTTCGGTTTATCATTCATAATGACGTCCATTCTGAGGGCAGTCTCTGTTCCGGCAAGCACCAATTTGGCGCATTATAAGATAGATGTTTCGCAAATCGGCCCTGGTGGCACACGAACTCTTAAGAATTCGCTGAAACGCGTCGTCCCACCCCTGACAAGTTTTGAGGCTTGAGTTTGATGAGCGTCGAACTAGAAGTCAGAATACTTCTTATATTGCACAAGGGCTATCCGCTCGTCCGGAAAGCTTGGAGTTTCCATCGCAAAGACGAGTCCGGGAGTCGCATACCAAATCGCTAATTCTAGTTTCTTACCGCCCGCGTACTGCAATCTAACTTGTACTCTATGCGCCTCGAATTTATGGTCGCCGATCGTGATCGCCTCATCTCCCAAAGGCTGAATGGTTTCTTCAGCCTCCTGGAGTTCGTATGCCTTGCCGAACTCGAGCGCGACAGCTGACGTTGCATCGTTGCTGGCTTCAAAGTATCCGGAAGCAGCCACATGCTCAGCAGCATTGGAAAAGGCATCGCATAAAATAATTCGCGCTGCTCCCGGCTCCGGAATTTCGTCTGACGTATATTGCCCTCGCAGCGAACCTGCTGACCATCCACCCCGCATTTCAATACATCGACTTTTGTCCCATCCTGGAGTTTCTTGCCTTTGACGCTCACGCTCATCGGCTTTCGGTCCATCCCGTAGCGGACAATTAGGTCAGTTTGCTTTACCTCAGCTGCAAGCTCCCTGCGAAGCTCAGGGCTCAAATTTTTCGAAGGCATCTGAGAGAGCACCTGAGCCGCAGGGTTGGGGGTCAACTCGAAGTGATCTTCGAGTTCATACCCCACACTGGGAATCCGCCAAAGTGTCCAAGACTGCTCGCTACCGGGTATTTTGTCGCCATTTTTCATCCGTACATACTGGCCTTCCGAGATTTTTTCCTTCTCGAGGATCTGGGCCTCCAGCTGTGCGGTCACGCCTCCCAGGAGAAAAAAGCAGAGTGCCTTGAGGAAAGTTCTCCTGTAATTGCAGAAATGCATATTCAGAAGTTGGCTCACAAGTTGTAAGCAGTGGTTCAGGCCTCTTCTTCGACCAACTGCTCGCCGTGCGCGGCCTTATGCGCCGCAATCACTTTTTCCGCCAGTTCGTTGGGCACGTAATCGTAATGCGAAAACTCCATCGAGTAAGTTGCCCGCCCCTGCGTCTTGGACGTGAGGTCGGTCGCATAACTCAGCATTTCCGCAAACGGCACCTGCGCTTTGATCACCACGTTATGCCCGCGCGCTTCGCTGCCCGCGATGCGCCCGCGGCGCCCGCTGAGATCGCCCATCAAGTCGCCCGAGTATTGATCGGGTGCGTACACTTCGACGTGCATCACCGGCTCGAGCAGCGCCGGCCGCGCTTGCTTCATGGCTTCCTTGAACGCCAGCGAGCCGGCGATCTTGAACGCCATATCCGACGAATCCACGTCGTGATACTTTCCGTCGTAGAGCACCGCTCGGAAATCGACCACCGGGAAACCCGCTAGGTAACCGCGCGCGGCGGCGTCTCGAATACCTTTCTCCACCGAAGGAATCCAGTTCTTGGGGATCGCGCCGCCGAAGACGTCGTCGACGAATTCCACTCCCTTGCCCCTCTCGATGGGTTCCATCTTGATGCGGCACACGCCGAATTGCCCGTGCCCACCGGACTGCTTTTTGTGCTTGCCCTCAACGTCGGCTTTGCCGCGAATTGTCTCGCGGTACGGAACTTTCGGCGGCTTGAGTGTTAGGTTCACGTTGTAGCGCTTGTGCAGCTTGGCCACCACAACTTCAATGTGCTGCTGACCCGACCCCGCCAAGAGAAATTCCTTGGTCTGCGGATCGCGCATGAATCGCAGCGCCGCGTCCTCCTCCATGATCTTGTGTATGGAAACGCCGATCTTGTCCTCATCCGCGCGCGTCTTCGGCTCCACAGCAAAGGTGATGGAGGGCTCCGGGAGTTGCGCCGGTTTGTAGTAGATGGGCGCGGCCTTGTCGCCCAGCGTGTCGCCCGTCGTCGTTTCTTTCAGCTTGGCGATCGCTCCGATATCGCCGGCGTGCAATTCCGCGATTTCGCTGAGCTGCTTGCCCTGCACCACTTGAGTGTGCTGAAACCTTTCCGGAATGTTTCGGCTGTAATTCTGCAGCGTGGCGTCATTTTTCAGGACGCCGCTTTTTACCTTGAAGTAGTTGATGCGCCCGGCGAAGGGATCCGCGAGCGTCTTGAACACAAAAAGCGAGAGCGGCTGGCCGTCGTCGTATTTTCTTTCCACGCGGTCGCCCTTGCCGTTCGGCTCCTTGTAGCCCACCTGTGCATGCTCGTCGGGGTGCGGGAACGCATCCGCGATGAACGTGAGCAGGCTTGCCGTGCCCACGTTCTGCAGCGCGGAAACCATCAAGACCGGGAAAATTTTCTCCGCCACGATCGCCTTGCGCACGCCGGGAATCAAATCCTCGATGGGGATCGTCCCTTCCCGGAAAAACTCCTCCATCAGCGCGTCATCACCTTCGGCAACCATTTCCACCAGCTTTTCGTGGGCTTCCTTGGCTTCGTCCGCGAGCGCCGCGGGTATTTCTTCAATCGACGGCTTGCCGTCGCCGCCCGGTTTGTAGATGTGCGCCTTCATGGCGACGAGGTCGATCACGCCACGGAAACCCTTCTCGGACCCGATGGGAAGCTGCAGCGCCACGACGTTGCGGCCAAACACTTGTTCGAGCGACTCCATCGAGCGCTCGAAGCTCGACAGCTCCCGGTCCATCCACGTGAGCACAAACGCGCGCGGGATGTCGTACTCTGTACAATAGTCCCAGACCTTTTCCGTCGTCACTTGCGAGCCGGTGTGCGCGTCCACGGTAATCAGCGCCGCGTCGGCGGCGATCAACGAAGCTTTCGTTTCCGTGATGAATGTCGAGTAGCCGGGGAGATCGATGAAATTGATTTTTATTTTTTCTGAAACGCTGGATTGACCGGTGCCTCCAGGCGAGGTCGGCCACACTGCGTATGCCAGGCCCGTCTGAATCGAAATCTTTCTGGCGATCTCTTCCTCGTCCCAATCGGTGGGAGTGCTGCCTTCCGCAACTTTTCCCCACCGCGGCGTCATTCCCGCGGTGAAGAGCAACGACGACACCAGTTGCGTCTTGCCGGTGCCGCCGTGGCCGACAATCCCAACATTGCGTATGTCCTTGGTGAGATAGCTTTTCATACAGACCTCCATTTTTTCGCGGCCCCGGCAAAATCGGGGCCGGCGGGCGAGGTCCGTCTGAGCGAATGAGGGGCGCGGGCCTGCGCCGGTGCGTTTTAGCAACTGAGGAAGGAGAACGTGGCCACGCTACCTGGGTCCCCGCAAAACTTGGGGGCGAAGGACGAGCAAAACCCCTGGTCCGCTCTCCCGCTTTTGTATAACCCCGAGCATCTCGGGGCCAACTCGGCGGATGCTAACACACGCCCTCGCATTGGGGCAATCTCGCGGCCGCCCCTCCGGAGATCCCAATCCCATTGCTGCCATGTTCCGAGTTGCCCGTCATCCAGGAAGAACGACTCACTGACCTGAATGCACCCGCCCGCTGAACACTTGGCTAAACCGCTGAAGCACCGTAGCTAAAGATAATCCCGAAGCTAAAACATAACCCTCGAGCGAGCGGGCTTCAGCATCGCGGCCACGCGCTTGGCTAACGAAGCTCTAGTTCAACACTGCAGGCTATTGATTGACGGGCGCGGAGGTCGCAGCCTCTTCGATTAGCTTGGCTGTTTCCTTCGGGTGAGACATGTAGGCCACATGGCTGGCATTCACTTCGACCGTCTTGGCCTTGGCGCGCTTCGCCATCATGCGCTCCTGGTCCGGGTGGATCGACCGGTCTGCGGTGGCCACCATGTACCAGCTGGGCTTGGTCTTCCAGGCGGGCGACGTGACCTTGTGGGTGAACGAGTCGGTGGAGATCGGAACCTGCGACACGGCCATGAAGTGGGACACGGCCGGGGGAACATCCGCCGCGAAGTCGGCTGTAAAATGCTCCTGGTCTATCCAAAAGTTACCGTTGCCGTCCTGCTTGATTGCTTTGGTGGCCGGCGGTAAGGCCTGCTCGATCGTCGCGCAGCTGTCACCTTCATCGAGCGCAAATGCGGCGATGTAGACCAGTGCCGCAACGTTTGGATCGTTGCCGGCTTCGCTGATGATGGACCCGCCGTAGCTATGGCCGACCAGGACGACCGGCCCGCCCATGGCGTCGATGGCGGCCTTCGTGTACTTTTGGTCGTCGGCGTAGGAGGTTTCGGGGGGCTGTGCTACAGACACCGTGTAGCCATCTTTCTCGAGGATTTTGGCGACGGCTTCCCAGCCAGAGCCATCGGCGAATGCACCGTGGACCAGAACCACGTTCTTGATGCCGGTTGGCGCCGCCGCAACTTTAACAGTCCTCTCCAGCAGCAGAGTCGCGCCCATCAGCATAGCAACGAGCATTACAACCCCATAAATCTTCTTCATGATCATTCTCCTCTCTAGTTTCAGCTTCAATAAATCATCCAAGTTCGGGATGGTCTTTCGGCCGGTTTCTCTCCTGCAGCATCCATTCCCTGATGTATGGCGAACAGTGCAAGATCGAAACCCCTGCCGACTCACACGCGTTTAGAAAACGAACACCTTCGACATCCACCAGGTCGAGTTCCTCCAAATCCAACGTGACGCGTGGTCCGCCACGCCCGACCTCAGACTTCAACTGATCAAGGTGCTCAGATCGAAGCTGCCCGCTCAAACAAATGCGTCTGCCGCCCTTGTCAGCAACCTGTTTGATCTTCAGCGTCATGGTCTCTGCTCTGAAGAACAGCCGAACAAATGCAATAAATAAGCCATTTGCAATTCCTTGCACAAATGGAAGTTAGAGTTGTGCGCAGTCCTGAATTTTCAGGAATTCCTCTCTGATGAGGAAAACGCGGTCGGCTTGAGGGTCTTGGCGGGGTCAGTCAGCCTGCGGGACTTTGAATCGATACTTGTTAATTTCTAAACGCTTGATCTTCGAGTCGAGGGTCCGTGCTGGTAGCCCTAGTATAGCTGCCGCACCTCCGGGCCCTGAAATTCGGCCCTGGCTTTCTGCCAGGGCGGCTTCAATCATTTCCCTCTCCTGCCTTACGAGGGCGCCATCCAGCGTACGGGGCCGCACTGGATTTTGGGCCGGTTCCCACTTCAGCCATGTCTGGTCCACGGCTAAGGTGTCATCCTCGCTGAGGATCACGGCGCGCTCGATTACATTTTGCAGCTCACGAACGTTCCCCGGCCAGCCATATGCCTGAAATACTTCGAGGGATTTCTTGTCGATGGTTCTGAACTTCTTTCCCGCTTTCTTTCCAAAGCGATCGATGAAGTACTCAACCAGTAAAGGAATATCAGCTACTCGCTCGCGCAATGGCGGCATCTGGATAGGCACGACATTCAGCCGGTACAGGAGATCCTGGCGAAACTTGCCTTCGGCAACAAGCGCGTTCAAATCGTGGTGCGTCGCTGCAACCACTCTCACGTCGACCGGAATTGGCCGGCTGCTGCCAACGCGTTCGATTTCACGTTCTTGCAGGACTCGCAACAGTGAAATCTGGATTTCCGCAGGTAAGTCGCCGACTTCGTCGAGAAAGATCGTGCCGCCGTTGGCCGATTCAAAGCGCCCCATGCGGCGTTGCGTCGCACCTGTAAAAGCGCCTTTTTCGTGACCGAAGAGTTCCGACGCAATTAAAGAAGGCGGGATGGCGGCGCAATTCACGCCGATGAATGCTCGTTCCGCACGCCTGGATCGCTTGTGGATGGCGCGAGCTATCAATTCCTTTCCAGTGCCCGTTTCTCCCAGAACTAAAACGGTGGAATCGGAAGCGGCCACCTTGTCGACCTGGCGAAGCACCTTACGGAGTGCGTCCGAAGAGCCGACGATGTCCTCAAACATCGAATCACGATCGATTTGTTCTCGCAAAGCCAGATTTTCGTTGCGTGTTCGCTCTTCGGCCCGGACGCGGTCATCAATGTCGGTCCCGGTGGCATACCAGCGAATCACCTGCCCCTGTTCATTTCGGAAGGGGTTGTAGCGGATCAGGAACCAACGATACTGGCCATCCTTTCGTCGCGCTCGTTGCTCGAATTCGAACGGAAGACCACGCGCGAGAGCAGCCTTTCGCTCGTTTCGAAATTTTTCGAGGTCCTCCGGATGGAAGACTCTCTCCCGAAAATTTGGCGCAATCACATCGTCAGCAGTAAGACCCGTATAGTCGAGAGTAGCTTGATTGGCGTAGATCGGTACGCCGCAGGGGTCCTGGACAACTATCGTCTGCGGTATCGCGTCGGTAATCCGGCGAAGTTCGCGTTCATCCTCCCGCAGTCTCTCCT
>Ga0210410_10000220_pt1 | contig 80317 bp, 72 predicted proteins | sample IncBWC4MmetaG_FD_161058 | JGI IMG/M metagenome (GOLD analysis project Ga0210410, IMG submission 161058) | Forest soil microbial communities from Barre Woods Harvard Forest LTER site, Petersham, Massachusetts, United States - Inc-BW-C-4-M | ecosystem: Environmental > Terrestrial > Soil >... | reverse complement strand
TTTTCCGTGAGGTGCTCGTGCTTCGAGAGATTGAAGGCATGTCGTACAAGGAGATTGCCGATGTCGCTTCTATCTCGATCGGCACGGTGATGTCCCGCTTGGCTCGGGCACGTACTCGACTGCGCCAATCGCTGGGCGCCACGCTTGCCAAGGAGTCCTAAGGTGAGTTGCGAACTGACACAACGCTTTGTCCCGGGCTACCTGGATGATGAACTCGATCTTGTACGCATGATCGAAACGGAAACGCACCTAAAAAGTTGCGCGGCTTGCGCCCTGGAACTGGAGAACCAGCAGGCCTTGCGCGACGCCCTGCGGCGAAGTTCGCTGGCCTATACTGGGCCAGCAGTTCTGCGAGACCGTATCCAGGCATCTCTACGCGCGTCGAGCGGGATAGAGGTTCAAGAGCGTAAGATTAAGTGGCCGTCCATGCAAATCTGGCAATGGGCTGGCGCAGTTGCGGTAATCGCTCTATTTTCTCTCAGCGGTTGGCAATTGACTGCCCGTCTTCGCGCGCCTTCCAATGATCAGCGAATTGTGGCGGAAGTTTTCTCCAGCCACGTGCGGTCACTGGAAGCCAACCACCTGATGGACGTCGTCTCCACCGACCAGCACACCGTAAAGCCCTGGTTCGATGGCAAGCTCGATTATTCGCCGCCGGTCGAAGATCTGGCGAGTGATGGATTCCCGCTCGTCGGCGGACGTCTCGATTATATTGAAGGGCGCGACGTCGCGGCGTTGATCTATCAGAGGCGCAAGCACTTCATTAATGTATTCGTGTGGCCACCCCACCCTGGATACAACTCAACCCAAGGAATCGAATCCCGGCAGGGCTATAACATCATGCGGTGGTCACGTGGTGGATTCCAATTTTGGGCTGTGTCGGATGTAGTCGCGTCCGACCTCGCGGAATTCGTCCGGCAGCTCGAAACCCGCACACCGCCAGAGTCGAAGTAGAAGTGGACTAACCTCGCCTGGATCCGAACGTATGTGCAAGGTGTTACCGGAGGTGGGGTCTCAATCTAGGAGTTCACTCAGGTCGCCACAACTGCGAGCCGTCAGAGTGAACCCCTCGTGGAGACAAAATAATGGGTATAGTGTCGCGCCGACCCATTCCCATTCTTGAAATCTCATGCCCTGGAACATTTGACTTGATTCGCCTGCATATTTTCCAAGTTCGCCCTCACTAGGGGGCAATCGCGCCAACCTCAAACAGCTGGGCCTCTTATGGTATGCGTGAAACTAATGTCCTAAGAATCGCGCGACAATAAAGTCGCCGATTTAACCGCCCGGGTTTTCTGGGCTTCGCAGAGAGCCTCCCACCGCTACGATCTTGCCGTCCAAAAAGTGCCGGTGCTATCGAGAACTTCAGCTTTGCGCTCAACGCCGGAGAACGGCGGAAGCGACAGGTATGGCGTCGGCCATGCCTGCCGCTTCTGGGATGACCTAATGTTTGGCTGATCGGCGTTTTCTACAATGAGTTCAAGAACGTAAAGAGTGTCTGCTTATCTTTGGGGCTCAGTTCGCGGAAACGATTCCTTACCTGTTCGGCCTCGCCGCCGTGACGTTCGATCGCGTTTCCCAGTGTCAAGGACTTGAGATCATGCATATGCCGAGGATGCATGCGGAGCCCCCACAGGGGCACCGTACGCAGTTTGTTGGCGGTATCTAGCGGCGGATTTTGGACGATGCCGTCGCCGGTTCCGATATCGTGGAGCAGGAAGTCGCTGTAGGGATGAATGACCTTATTCCCTAAGGCTTCGGGTAGGGTGAATGCTCCGCCGTTGATGCCAGTTCCTGCGGGGGCGGTAACGATAGTGCTGACATGGCAGGTGGCGCAGCCGATGTTCTCGAATAAGGCTTGGCCTGCTTGGGAGGCAGCGGTTGCAGAGAGAACCGCATCGCGCGGCGGGGCCTTCGTACCGCGGATGAACTCAGCGAAGTGGTCGATGTCCGCCAAGCCGAGATTGTCGGGAGTATCCTCCGGATCCGGCGTGATTTTGCCGAGGGTTGTCACATCTTTGGGGCGCAGGCGGTTTGTTACTCCCATTTCATTCAGATACGCATCGCCGATGAAGGAGAGCAGGCTGCTGTGCTGATCCTTCCATCCAAAGCGACCGATGCGCGTTTGTCCGGGCGATTCCAGAACAGGAACTTCGACGGCTTCGCCATGAATTCGGCCTTCACTGATGTCAATTTGGTGCTGAGCGATGGACTGCAGGGTGCTATCGTCGATGGCCTCGACAAATCCGTCGCCTAAAGTATTGAGAGCGGCGCGTGAGGCCCTAATGTTTTCGGTATCGGGTATGTGCTCCTGAGCTTGAGGAATCAGTGCGCGGTCATTGATGATGGAGCGGTTGGCGATAATGTTCGCCCCGTCGTTGATCGGCACCGTCGCAGCGATGAAGTTGCCGTTGGCGTCGTCGTGGCCCGCGCGGATCTCGGTGAACTGGCTTGACCCGCCGCTGACGGGATTCTGATGACAATCAGCACAGGCTCTGGCATTGAATACTGGTCCCAGCCCGGTGCTGGCGTTGCGGTCCTGCTCGAAACGGGATTGGTCGAGTGCGTAGGTGTCGCCTGGGGGTTCTGCGATGCCGTTGCTACTGCTTTGCGATCCGGGGTTTTGCGCGAGCGTCGGCGTGTCAAAGCCGGCGGGAGCTTCAGTTGGAGCCTGCTGCGCAACACTCGCGGGACCGAAGGCCATCACACCAATGGATAGGATCACCACAGAAAGCCATTTATATATCATCGTATACATCACCTCCTGGAAAGGATTGAACTTTCTCCCTGATTCACGTCCCGGAATTAGAGAGAAAGTCCTTACAAAATATTAGAACCTCGTCGGGTAGTCCCTTATTCCCTGATTTAATGTTAAAAGTGTGTGACACACCACAAATGTGTGCTGTAACTGGCTGCCAAGGCGGCATGGAGCGGGGGAACGTTGTTGGTGCGCAGTCCTTTGAAGTTTATTCGGTGAGCGCGATTCGCCGAGCGGCAGCTGTCGTCTGAGTTGAGGATCCTCAACTGGTACAACGAGGTAGGCTCTTATTGCCGCTATCTGGAGCAACGCTAGAAGAAAACATGGTTCCTAAGTTGTTGACGAATATGGTAGGAACAAATGAAGAAGTCACCGTAGATTGTTGCGAGGATGCCCGTTGCACGGGATGGCCATTTCGCTCGGTTTGCGAGACCACCTGCTAAAAAAGCAGGTGGTCATTCTGAACCAAATCCCTTAGACTCATAGGGTTGCATGTGGGCGTGTAGCTCAGCTGGGAGAGCACCTGCTTTGCAAGCAGGGGGTCGCAGGTTCGAACCCTGTCACGTCCACCAACCACCTGCGAGCAAATCAATGGCTTACCTATTTGGTTGTCCAGCGACTTCCTCAATCTGGCTCGATTGGGGTCCAACTAAAAACTTCTCCACATCCTTTACTGCTCGGCGTTGCTCCGCTGGAATCGCGTGCAGATAAATCTGCCGCGTGAACCCCGGCGAAGAGTGACCGAGCAACCGAGCGGAGCAATGACGCAATGCTTGTCAAGAGAACCTTGGCAACGGTTATTTTAACGATGGGCGAATAGCGGCCGGTTTGGTATCCTCAGCACATGGAAAACCGTTCTTTGGGTGACGTGGGTGGGACGCCGGGTGGCCTCGGTTATTTTCTGATCGGGTGCGTCATGGCTTGCCTGGGTGGATATTTTCTGGCCAATCAGGTCAGCGTGGTTGGCTCCTACTGGAGTTTCTACGGGGCAAATACGTTCGGCATCACGCTGGTGCCGATGCTGCTTGGCGTGGGAATTCTATTTTGGAACGGTGGAAGCATTGCAGGCTGGATTCTTACGGCAGCAGGCGCGCTTTTCATTCTGTCGGGCGTGATTGCCAACATGAACATCTATTTTCGGCCGACCACACTTTTTAATACCCTGGTGATGCTGGTCCTGCTCGTCGGGGGACTCGGGTTAATCGCACGTGCGCTGCGGTCACACCCTGAGACCAAGAGTTAGCGAGCGATCCTCTCTTGTTTTTCCTTCTGCTGATGATTGCCGCACGCCGAAGATCCGAGATGCGATTCTCGGGCCCAGTGGGCTATAGCGTCTGGAATCTTTCTTTCACTTCGCGGACAAATTCCAGAAATTTGGTAGAGCTGGTTATGTCAGGATGCCAACACAGGTCGCGCTCGATCAGGTCGTAGGTCTCCTGGATGCGTGCGCCGGGAATAATTTTCCCGCTGGCATCGCGGTCGCGGCCCATGAGCCACAAGTGATCCGCCACAGTCGCCGCGGCGGTGACGTCGTGCGTCACGACGATAATGGTGTTCAGCTCGTCCAGGCAGGCAATCTCGTTGATTAATTCGCAGACTTTCGCTTCCATGACAAGGTCGAGTCCCGAAAAAGGCTCGTCCATCAACAGGAAATGCTCGCTGCAAAGAAGTTGCTGGGCGATGGCGATTCTCTGGCGTTGGCCGCCGGAAATCTGCGCTGGGTAGAGCTGCGAACAGTCGAGCATGTCCAGGCGCTTTAAGTACTTCAATACTTTTTCATGTGCGGCGTCGCCGTTTTTTTCTGTCTGCTTGGCAGCGAGGATCAAGTTGCTGTAAATCGTGCGATTTTCAAATAACGGATAATTTTGCGCGACAACCCCGACCATTCCGGCTTTGACGGGAGTGAGCGCGATACTGACCAACACTTGTCCGGAGGTAGGCTGATTCAACCCGGCGATAATGCGAAAAAGCTGCGTTTTGCCGATGCCCGAGGGACCGAGAAAGCCAACAACCTGGCCCTGGGTGCGGTCCGGGCGCACGATGTCACGAATCTCCGCGTTGACGTCGCGAAGAATGATTTTGTCGCGGTAAGAAAGGCTGACGTGGTCAACCTTGAGAAGCGTGTCGGTATACGTGCATCGCTCGGGCAAACGTCATCCTCGCAAAGGGTGAAACCGCTATCTCTTTTCCAGTTGCAAATCGGCGTACGGAAAGAGGAATTTTTTGGCTAGGCCAAGAGCGTAGTCCTGACACAATCCGATCAGCAGAATGGCGATTTGAATGGCAAAGACCGCCTCAAGGCGGAAATGTTTATTCTGATTGAGCAACAACGCACCGACGCCGCCCTCCGACCGCGAGATGCCCTCGACCATCGTCAGCATCATCCATCCCATCGCGGCATTCTGGCGCATGGCATCGAAAGCGGCGTCTGCCCTGCCCAGCACGATCACTTCCCAAACCACTCGCCACTCGCCCATGCGCAACGTGCGCGCCAGGTCGAATTTCTCTTTGGGGACCTGGGCCACTACGTCGATCATGCTGGTGACAAAAAATACGGCGACCCCGAATACGAGGAGGCTTACTTTCAACCGGTGCCCACTCGCAAAAATCACGGTGAAGAAAAAAGTGAGCCCCACCATGCCAAGAAACCTGCCCTTGGAAACAGCGTGCGCGATCGGTTGGAACACCGGAACAACCGTCAAATAGGCAAGCCCCAGTGAAATTACCGTCGCCCAAGCCATGGCTTGCACGTTCAAGAGAAAGCTGACAATCAGTTCCTGGCCCAAGCCCTCATGGTTCCAGAGGTCAACAAACGCGCGCCAGACATCCATCGGCTTGGGCAGGAATACATAGCTTGATGTCGCCCATACCAGCAGCAATACTGCGATCTGGAAGACGATTATGAACCTGAGCGCACTTTTCGAAATCACCCGGTTCGGAGAGAACGCGCCAAGTACGTCGTGCAGGAAGCTGATTCGTCCGCTGGCTGCGGGGACACTTGCAACAATGCTTCCGGCCGCCGGTTTCGTGGTGGTCACCAAGGGTGTCCTATTCCTTGCCCGACAGGACAATTTCTACGCGCCGGTTCTTCGCTCTGCCTTCCGGTGTAGCGTTTGATGCGAGTGGCTTGGAGTCGCCATAGGCATGAACGCGGAAACGGCTGTCAGGGAAGTTTGTGGGTGCTTTTCTCTGTAGCCAATCACGCACGGCCTGGGCTCGCCGCTCTGCCAAATCCATGTTCCTCTCAGGAGTCCCGGTGTTGTCGGTGTGCCCATTCAAGGTAACGAACAATGCGCCGGCTATCGCCAGGTCATCCTTAACCTCATTCATCTTACGTTCACCCTCGGCAGTGAAGGACGCCTTACCGGTGTCGAACTCTATGCTCCAGTCGCGCTTCGAAACGACGGTGCCGGTATCCCCGCTCGAACTGAAGCTGGCGACATCGGCTTCCGCTCCTGTCTGCGACAGCATCGAAGACGCTCCGAGAACGTAGGAGGTATCGAGAATTTCTTTCACATCCGGAATCTTGTTCGCATCCTTGAACAGTTCAGGGTATTGCTGCGTCGCAATGTTTCCGAACACCGTATAGGTGGACCGGAAGTTGTTGTTGGAGCCTGGCTGCAATCCGAACAACAGCAGATTGTCGTTCAGATTGTTGACCGCCGAGCCCCCGAGCTCCACCATGTTTCCGGCTTTATCCTGTTCACGTGTTCCTTGGTAGTATTTCAGCCAATAGTCCCCGTTCTGTTCGTTGTACACTTTCGCGCTAATCGCCGCTGCGTGCTTCAGTGCTTCTGGAAACGCCTTCAGTTGGTCCGCTGCTTCGAAACTCGCCGCGAGCATTCCCTGAATTTCGTTGCGATGGTCCTGATTGAATTTTCTGATCCCAATAATCACGTCGGGCATCTGCGACCGATACTGCTTCGAGGATACGATGGAGACAAGGCCGCCGCGGCCATGGGCCACGTTTACGTCGCCCGGCGTCCAGGTGACCACCCCGTTCACACAAACGTTCTTGGATTCCCCGGTCAGCCGGCCATCGTGCACAACCTTGCGGTCCTCGCACGTATGGGCGTTATAGATTTCCGCGGCCTTGATGTAGTCCGGCGCGTTGACCCAATTGAGAGCATCGGGGTCCCATGTCTTTTCGTCCGGATTGTTCTTAATCTGGTTGTCCGCCGCCCACTTCATGGCGATGTTCCAGTCACCATCGCGAAGGACTCCAGCGACCAGGCCACCCTTGGCTGCCTGCGCGTCAGACTTCCATTCCGGCGGACCCATCAGCTTGTCTTCGCCGCGCGAATATCCGGTGGAGCCGATGACCTGCGCGATGTATTCACCTGCGCCGTTGTCCAGCTTCTTTAGCTGCGGATTGACGGCTGCAAAAAACTGGCCGGAGCCATCGCCCATGATCAGGACGTAGTTAGCGCCGGAGGAACACTGGCTTGAACCGTCGTGCAGCTCTTTCGCGCAAGCAATCAAGTCGTTTTGCATCTGGCTGGTGTCATCCTGACGGATCAACTTCAGATTTACGCCATGTTTCTCCATCAGACTGTTGCGCGTCGTATCCGGGCCGCCATTGGCATAGATATAGTTCATCTGAGCGTTCCAGGCCCATATCTCGGTGCGGATCAGCGGCGCTTTCACCGAGGCCGATGATGCGTCCGGGTACGGCGCCGGTTGGACGTTGGCCACGACCGCTTCGTTTAGGTCCGGCAAAGCGGCTTTGGAGGGAATAAGAGCCTTGGCAATGCCCGGCGCGGGAATCCATCCGCGGCCGACCGCTTCGCGGAACCCGAAGAACAGAACTGCGCCGATCATCAGGAGCAGAATAATCTTTGCTCCCGGCTTCAGCCGGTGCCCTGTGGGTGGTGTTGAGATTTTATCGTTAAACATTTGGTTCTTTCCTCCGCCTCCAAGTTACTTGATCAGATCGCTGTAATCGTCTTTCTTGCTCGCGGGTACAGCCGACGGGTCCAGTGCGCTGCCCGGCACTGCGCTCACCGCCGCCGGCAGAAGCTTTTGCTGGAACTCTGACAATTGCTTGACGGCTTCGTCGTTGATGGCCCCGGTTTCCAGATCCATGTTGGTCATCAACTTATTGGCAAGGCGATTGAAATCTTCCATCTCTCCCAGCATCTGTCCAGCGTCATCCGCCAGATATTCCAGCGTCTGGTCGTAAATCTGGTTGGCGACTGGATCGCCTTGAAAGATCTTCTTAGCCGCCTGGAATACGGAATAAGCCTTTTTCAGCGCCTTCCGCCGCATCTCTTCTTCGCTGACACGGTTCTCTTTGTCGGTTACCTGGAACTCTGCCGTGGCCCTCCAGCGAACGAGTTGGTCATAGAGAATCTTTAGCTTGTCGCGCAGGTCCGTGAGCGATTTGTTGATATTGAGAAGGCTCGCCGCGTGCCGCTCGTTGGTGACCTTGGCAGACATGTACTGCTGCTGATCAAGAGGGGTAAGCCCGCCTGCGGCCATCTTCTTGTCGGCCTGGTTGGCCAGCGCCACGCTGTGTGCGGCATCTTTTTGGTTCGTGTCGATCTGGTTCTGGAGTGTGCGGATCGAGCCGTTCAGGTTTCCGAGTTGCTCGTCCATGATTGCGAGATTCTTTTTCATCTCGCCGATGTAGTTCTTGAGGATGCCGATGGGGTCCAACTCAATGAACAAGCCCGTTAGATACCGCATAACGCTTTGGAACATGAGGCTCGCCAGCGTTCGGACGCGCTTATCCGTGACGATGAACAGCAATACCAAAATGCCCCCGATCAAAAGCGCGAGATGCAAAGTATCGGTCGCCGCCGCGATCAAGAACGGCAGGATCTGCACAAAACCATAGGCTACCGCGGCGGCGCCGAGGACCAGCACGACTTTCCCGGCCGTTCCTTCCGGCCGCTGCCAGAAATTCTTCAAGCCCTGCATTACCGGGGAACCTGGAGTGGTTGCCATGATGTCTCCCTATCCCAAAATCGTCTCAAATTCCTTGCGTTGTTGCAGAATCTCGGCCCGCCGCCGTTCCAGCGCCGCCGCAAAATTGCTCTTCGCCTCTTGCAGCTTCGCGCGCGACACTTCCGTCTGCGATTGCATGGACTTCACCTGCTGCTGCAGGTCGGAAATTTCTTTCTGCTTTTGCTGAATGGCTTCGTTGAGGTCACTGATTTGGGCAATCTTGGCATCGACTTCCGTTTTTGACACTTCGTCGGTTTGCATGTTGAACGTGCTCGCCGAAGAATTCAGAACACTTTGTAAGGCATCAAAGCCTTTCATGATCGCGTCTTTCGTTAGGCCACTCTGCGATTGAGCTGTCGCAAGGGCTGCCTTGTACCTCATTGATTTATCCGTGATGACGGAGGCCAGAGGGGCGGCAAAAGCTTCGATCTTGGCCAACTCCGGAACCGCGGAGAGGTCCGTTTGCTTGGCTAGCCGCGTGTAAAATTGATTGTCGCGCGTCCCCGTCGGGACATACGCGGGAGTTGGGTCGTGGGGGCGCGTTGCCGCAGGACTAGAAGACGGCTTGGCAGGCTGCTGCGCCTGCGGCTCCTCTTCAAAAATGGCCTTCTTGATCAGGTCCATGAAGGGCATGGGTCACGTCCTTACTTCTTCAGTCCTGCTTGCGCTGCAGAGAAGCACACCACTTCGCCATTCCGGGGCCCTGCAGGACTGGACTTACAGTACCATATCGGTCCACTAGCCGACCGCATTGTATCCTATCGGTAAGAGAACCCTTGCGTTTTACAGGGAATACGACGCCATGGATTACTATGCCAGGCTGCTATTTCAATCAGGAAATTGCACTCCTATCGCGTTCATTAGACTGGTAATCTGCTTGTCTTAACGACCCAATTAAACCGTCAATAGGAAATTCGTGCAATTCAGTTACAATGCACACTTTCACCGTTCAAAGTGATGCCATTTTTGAACTGACAGACTCACGATAAAGGAACAGACTGTGACCGCGAAGACGCTACCCAACGTACTGAGCCAGATTGTAGAGGCAAGGGCCGAGTACGACACCCGGCTGTTGGCGCAGCAGCTGGGAACGAATTATCGCTCCTTGATGTATTGGCTAAGGGGGGACCGCCCCATCCCCGCGGAACTGCTGCCACAGATCTGCGTGCTTTTGAAGAATTTCGAACCTCTGGATATTCTCGAATCTCAGGCCGGAAGAGTGGCTTTCAAAATCCCCGATCCGAAACAAACCTCGGCACAGGAGTTCCAGGTTATATCCAACCTCATGAAGGATGTGGGTTCCGCGCTGGAAAGCATGGCGGGCGCTCTGGCGGACGGGGTGGTGAATGAGAACGAATTAAACGCAACGATCCCGAAACTAGAAGCGGTGATTCGCGACTGCGCGTCCGTCAAATACTTGCTGGAGACCCACTCCAAGAGTAGAAAGAAAAGGGCAAAGCAGTAGCGTTGTGGGAGAATGTTGGTCCCTGTTGGGACCGCAGGAGTTGGGGGGTAAAGTTGTATTTCCTTGCGCGATTCTTAGGTCAAAGGCCCGATTTTTCACTCAGTTGAGGTAGGCCAAGCGTGAAAACTCTAGTGGCGAGCAGGCAAAGTGACACGAGGCGGCCTTCCGATATGAACGACGATTTCTTGTTGAAGATTGAACTGCGCAGTCATCCCAGGTTGCTCTGCGTCCTTCGTGGCGCCGTGGAACCACTAATGGGAGTGCTGGGGTTTTCAGAGGATGAATGCAGAGCCATCATTCGGGCGGTTGACGAAGCATTGTCAAATATCATGCGGCACTCTTATAACGGTCGTTTGGACCGACCCATTGAAGTCTCGTGCAGGAGCCTGCGTCGCCGCTCCAATGGGAAAGGTGGCCAGGGAGTTGAATTCTTGCTCTTCGATCGTGGCCCGGCAGTTGACCCGACGAAATTACAAGCTCGTGCGCTGGACGAAGTCAAATGCGGGGGGCTAGGTTTGCATCTTATTCGTGGCAGTATGGATAGCGTCGAGTACAAGCGAATGGGGAAGGTTAACCGGCTCCGATTGATCAAATATGCCCGATCATCAAAGCAACGCCCGAATCCTTAGGGGAAATGTCATGATGAAGATTTCCGCCCGCCGAGTCGACAAGGCCACGATTTTTGATATATCGGGAGACATTGATATGTCAAACTCGCCGGAACTAAGAAAAGCTCTTTTGCATGAGATTCGGGATGCGCGGGCTTCTCGAGTTATCGTAAATCTTTCCGGCGTGAAATACATGGATAGCTCCGGAGTGGCCTCCTTGGTGGAAGCTCTCAAGGCGTCGCGAGACGTGGGTTCAAGTTTGGTTCTTTTCGGACTAAGCGCCTCTACGCGCGAGGTATTGCAACTTTCGCGCTTGCTCAAAGTTTTTGAAGTCCGCGACAACGAAGAGCAGGCTTTGACTTCCTAGGCATCACCAAGGTGACGAGACCCATGGCCCAGTACATGGTCACCGAAAGCGTTACGGAATTCTTCTCGCAAACCGGACAGAGCGTCACGAACGGCTTTGCGTACATAGGTTCACTCGCGTCGTTAGCTGGCCGCGCTGCGTACTACGTCTTTGTAGGGCCCTTCCAAGGGAAACCGATACGTTTACAACGGGCGGTCTCCCAAGCGATGGAAATTGGCGTCCGGGCATTGCCTATCCTTTCCCTAATTACATATTTCATTGGCTTAATTTTAGCGTTGCAGAGTGCGTATGAACTGAGCAAGTTGGGCGCCATGAACATTGTGCCCAGAGCGGTTGCGTTGTCGATGTCGAGAGAACTGGGTCCGTTGATCACTGCCATCGTGGTGATCGGGCGCTCGGGCTCCGCATTCGCCGCGGAGATCGGAACCATGAAAGTTACCGAAGAGATCGACGCGCTGGAAACCATGGCGATTAGCCCGATTCATTTTCTGGTGACCCCGAAATTTTTAGCCATGATCGTAATGCTGCCCTGTCTGACGATTTGGGCAAATTTTATGGGTATTCTAGGCGGAGCGTTATTCGGCGTCGCTCAGGCCGGCTTCACGTGGATGGGCTACATCCAGGCTTCGATCGACTCACTCTTTCTGCGAGACATCACTACAGGGCTGATTAAGAGCATAATGTTCGGAATCACGATTACAACGGTGGGATGTCTCGAAGGCCTGTCGACAGGAGCCGGCGCGGAGGAAGTTGGCCGCTCAACGACAAGAGCTGTAGTGATGTCGATTTTTCTCGTGGTCATCGTGGACCTTGTATTTACGGGACTATTTTATTTCGTGGGTGGCCGGTAGCCTGTGGGCACGCTATCTATGGGTGAAAAGAATGAACTATCGCTGGAGTCGATGCCGATGGTATCCGTGCGGGATCTCCGCGTCAGTTACGGAGCCGTGGAGGTTTTGCATGGCATCAATTTTGAAGTAAAGCAGGGCGAGACGCTGGTGATACTTGGAGGTTCCGGCTCGGGAAAGAGTACACTCTTGCGAACGCTGGTTGGTCTGGAGAGGCCGAGCTCGGGGGAAATTTGGATCAAAGGCAAGAATATCGCCGCGATTTCACAAGCCGAATTGGATGAGATTCGCAAGAAGATTGGAATGTCTTTTCAAGGCGGCGCGTTGTTTGGCTCCATGACCGTGGGCGACAATGTAGCTCTGCCGCTTCGGGAGCATACGAAATTGGAAGAGTCCACGATCGACATTATTCTGCGGCTTAAACTCGAGCAAGTTGGGCTCGCCGGTTTTGAATACTACATGCCTTCGCAGCTTAGCGGCGGGATGAAGAAGCGGGCTGCCGTTGCCAGGGCCTTGGCAATGGACCCCGAGGTGTTGTTTTTTGATGAGCCCTCTGCCGGACTCGATCCGATCATCGCCGCGGGCATCGATCAGCTGATTCTGGAATTGAAGAGGGCCTTTCGCATGACCATCGTCGTGGTCACGCATGAATTGGCAAGCGCTTACCTGATCGCGGATCGCATGGTCCTGATTGATAAAGGAAATGTGGTGGCTATCGGCACGACGGAGGAGATGCGGTCGAGCTCGCAGCCACGCGTGCGCCAGTTTCTGGATCGCGTGGCTGAACCGGAAGTTTCGCGAGAATCGGACTATCTGTCAATGCTTACCGAACATCGGCGTCGATCCGGTTGAAGTTTTGGAAATGAATTGAGGAAGATTATGGGGTCAAAACGCGAGCAGGCGCTTGTAGGATTATTCGTAGTCATCGCCGCAGGCCTGCTCATTTACACGGTTTTCGCCATTACCGGAGCGTTTGGCCCTGCGGCCAAAACCTACCATGCCCACTTTCCGTTTGCGGGCGGGCTTGAGCCGGGAGCCATTGTGCGATATTCCGGGGGACCCAAGATTGGACGCGTGGAACAGTTGCGCCTTGATCCGGAAGATCCGGGGCAAATCGACGTGACGTTCAGCGTCAAATCAGATCTGCCTGTCAAGACGGATAGCAAAGTGAAAATAATGAGCATGAGCCCCCTCGGGGACAATCACGTTGAACTCTTACCAGGGACTGCCCAGGCCGCCATTGCTCCCGCAGGCTCCTTGCTCCCCTCAGAAAATTATGTAGACTTTAATGCGCTGACCGAGCAGGTGAATCGGATTGCGCCGGAAGCGCAGAAGTTACTTCGCACCGTCAACGATCGCGCGACGGAGGTGAAAGTTACGCTCGATCGCGTTAATGATCTGTTGAGTCCTCAAAATCGATCAAATCTGGCCGCCACATTGGCGGACACTCGCGGCCTTATTAAGGACACCCGGCCGCAACTTCATTCCGCACTCGACCATGTGAACTCCTTAGCCGAGAAAGCGGAGCCTCTCTTACAAGACTTCCGAAAAACCTCCGCCGAAGCGAATCAGCTGCTCACTCATATCGATGAATTGGTCGGCGAAAATCGGGGAGACGTTCGCCAGGCGGTGCTCGAACTTCGCGGCATGTTGAAAGAATTAACGGGCCTTACGGAGCGACTGGACCAGACGCTCGACGTGAACTCCGAGAACATTGATGAACTCCTCGATAATCTGCTTCACGTCACGGAAAACCTCAAGGAATTCACGGCTACGATTAAGAGCCGCCCGTATACGCTGATTCGCGCGACCAACCCTCGGGAACATAAACCGGGTGAGCAGCAATGACCAACGCTGGTCGGGACGTCATGCAGACGTTGAGATTTTACAATGAACTGTAAATTCCCCATTTTGCTCGGGACGTTGGCGGTCACTCTTGCAAGCGGGTGCGGAGCGACAAGGCCCAGCAAGTACTATCAGCTTACGGTTCCCGGCGATTTGGCTCCGGTGGCCGACCCGCGGCCCTTCCCCGTAACGTTGCTGCTCGGACCGCTCAGAGCCTCGCATCTTTATCGTGAAGATCACATCGTCTACAGTTCAAATGGCGAGAGCATGGGCACCTATGAATTCCAACGTTGGGCGCAGCCGCCGACCGAAATGATTCAAGAAATCTTGCTTCGCCAGCTTCGAACGTCAGGGCGGTACCGGGAGGTGGATTTGTTGCGCAGCAACGCTCGCGGAGACTTTCTTCTTCTTGGGCGCCTATTCGACTTCAAGGAAATTTCCGGCAATGCACTTGTGGCTCGCCTTACAGTTGAATGGGAACTGCGCGACATGAAGACCGCATCGACGGTTTGGACGCACTATTACACCCATGACGAGCCTGTCAACGGGAAAGACATGTCTGCTGTAGTCGCGGCGCTGAACCACAATGTCCAGCATTGCGTGGACGAAGCAAAGTCAGGTTTAGTTCAATTTTTTTCAGCGCAGCAGCTAAATCACACTCCATAAAGAATCGTTGCGGAGAAGAGTTGCCCCAGGATGGGTCTCAGGAAGCGCGGCGCAATGTAAGCAGTGTGATATCGTCCTCAAGCTCAACGTTTCCTCGATACTCCTGAATACCCTTCAGCAAAGCTTCGGAAAAAGCTGGCAGGGCCAGTGGTCGTGGGAGTTGGCGAATGGTGCGGTCCGCAAATTCAAGAAAGCCCTTCGGTGTGAGTTCTTCGCCGTCCGGAGAATGAACCTCGGTGGCTCCGTCGGAGAAGGCAAGAATCATGTCACCGGCGTGCAATTTAACGCTCTGTTCGTTGTATTGCTCGCCAGTAATGAAGCCCAAAGGAAAATTTTCCAAACCTTGTCCCAGTTCCAGGAATTTCTCCTCCTGAGCCCTCCAAAGCAGCATCCGGGGATGCGCGGCATAAGCGAAATTAAATTCACCGGTTGCATCGTTAAAGGTACCCGTTACAACCGTGGTCAAGCGTAGCGGCCCGTCAGACTCTTCGACATCGAGGGTGAATTGATCGTTCAAAGCAACAAGAAGAGCGGCGGTGTCACGAACATCCTGGAAATTGTGCAGCAGGCGATGGACATGCCGCGCAACCGCGCTGGCGCTGTACCCATGGCCAACGCAATCTGCCAGCACTACTCTGGCGATGTTGTCGCTGCAGGAAAAGACGGCGGAAAGATCTCCGCCGCTATCCGCGCCGGACGGCACGGCAATAATGTCACAGTCCAAGCCCGCTAGCTCCAACGAACGGTGCGCCCGCTCGTTTCCTGCCCACAACTCCATGCAGCCAAAGGGACGAATTACCGTCTTCGTGCAATCGGAGAAGTCACGTACGGCCTTTTTGGCGCTCGTCTCTGCGTTCACGTCAGCACATCCGAGGAATCGTACTTCTGCCCCAATCTCGCAACGAGGCAGCCCGCGATTACCCCAATACGCTTTCCCTTCATGCAGACATCATGGACTGGCGCGGGAAATAAGTCCACCAGGCGCCACAACACAGAGCTCGATTCACGCGGATGTAGATGGCCGAGCCACAACGAGCGCCGTGATCCGAGTACGATCGCGATGTGAAACGTTCACCACATTTCCGGGCCGAGGAGTCCTAGGCCAGAGCTTCCGCAAGCGGGAGCCGCACTTCAAAACGTGTGTCGCCGGGTTTCGAAGCGACCTGGATATTCCCTCTGTGCTTCTTCACAATTCGCTGCACAGTGTCGAGGCCGAGGCCTGTACCTTGACCGACCCCCTTGGTGGTGAAGAAGGGTTCGAATATGTGCGGCTGTATGTCGGGCAAGATACCCGGACCGTTATCGGCGATCTCAACCACAACACAACTGTCCTCGCGATAGGTTCGGACTCGCAGCTCACCTTTACCGTCCATGGCGTCAATGGCATTGTCGATGATGTTGGTCCACACCTGGTTCAGCTCGCTTCCGAATGAATTCACCAGGAGTGGAATGGGCTCGTACTGGCGCTGCACGACGACCCCCTGTTTAAGCTTGTGGTTCAAGATGGTAAGCGTGGTTTCCAGGCTTTTCACGATATCAACGTTTTGCACGGGCGATTGGTCCATGTACGTGTATTCCTTGATGGCGCGGACCAAATCGGAGATTCGCGAAGTTGCACTCTCGATTTCGTTCAGGAGGGTTGCAATTTCCACCGAAGCAGCGATCCTAACCAGAGCGGCTCGCGCAGTGTCTGGTTCGAGGGTCGCGAACAAAGATTCCAGAGCCTCGGGCTTGACGTTCTTGCGCGCCAGTTCCGCCGCCAACTGCCACAAGTCGGTCTGCCCATGACTGCGGAGCAAAGAGTCAATCTGGTCTTCCAGGTCGCTGATGGTTAGCGCATCGCGCGGAACTTCGTCACCTTGGACAAATGACGTTTCGAGTTTCTCGATTTCAGATTTCTGGGCGGGGGTAAGGTCACGCCTTCCCAATTCGTGACTTGCGTCCTTGATCCGTTTCAGGACATCCCGCAGCTGACTTGTGGCGCGTTTGGCGGCAGAAGCTGGATTATTCAGTTCATGCGCGAGTCCGGCCGAAAGCTTTCCCAAGGAAGCGAGCCGGTCGCGTTGCTGTTCCAGCCGGGTGGTTTCACGGATTCTGTCTGACATCAGGCCCACGAGACGTTGGGTCAACTCCGGCATCTTTTGTACGAGATTGGGAAACAGCGAAGCAGGAAAACGCAGGACGCGCCCCTCCGTGACTGCCCGCGCGGTCAGTGGAAACTGCTTCATTCTCGAGAAGGGCAGCACACCGGTCACGTCGCCCGGCTTTATAGAAAATACGAAGGTTTCGCCACCGATTTCGCCGCGCGCTTGCAGTTGCCCCTCAATAACAACAAACATCGTGTCCGCGGGATCGCCCTCGCGAATGTAGGTATCGCCCGCCTTGAGATGCAACTCTTCGGACTGGCTGATAAACCAGGCGATCTGATCGTCTGGCAAATCAGCGAAGGCCGGGACGTTAAGTAGTTCCGATATTTCGACCATTTAGACCTTGCTCAAATACTGATGGATGAATTGCACAGCCACTGATCCTTCGCCGACTCCGGAAGCCACACGTTTTACCGAACCATGCCGCACATCGCCTACCGCAAAAAGACCGGGAACATTTGTTTCCAGCAGAAAGGGATCTCTTTCCAGCGCCCACCCCTTGGGATGCTGCCCCTCTCGTATAAGGTCGGGGCCCGTAAGGATGAACCCGCGTTCGTCACGCTCAACTACATTCGCGAGCCACTCAGTTCGTGGCGACGCTCCAATAAAGATGAACATCGCGGCCGCCGGCATACGTTCCAGCTTGTTGGTATCCGAACACTGGATCGAAATTTCCTCCAGATGCGTTTCGCCATGTGCTTCGACCACGCTGCCGTGCGCCCAAACCTCGATGTTAGGCATTTCCTTAATCTGGTCGATCAGATACTGCGACATGGTACTAGAGAGAGAACTTCCTCGCACCAGAATGACCACGCGCTCCGCATATTTGGCAAAATTCATTGCTGCCTGGCCTGCTGAATTCGCTCCGCCTACCACGTAGATGATTTCGCCTTTGCAGGATAGCGCTTCCGTGGCGCCACCGCCGTAGTAGATACCAGCTCCCTGCAACCTGTCGATTCCCGGTGCTTCCAGACGCCGCCACTGTACTCCAGTGGCGATCATTAACGCGTGGCAGGAAATTTCGATCCCGTCCGCCAGCTTGATAAACCGGTAGGGCCCTTCCGTTCGAATGCCGACTGCCTCCTGCGGGGACAGGATTTCTACTCCAAAGCGCTGGGCCTGCACCACCGCTCGCCGGGCCAGGTCGCCGCCACTAAGCCCCATCGGAAATCCAAGATAGTTCTCGATGCGCGAACTCATTCCGGCTTGCCCGCCCGGGGCTTCCCGCTCAATCATTACCGTATGCAGACCTTCCGATGCGCCATAAACCGCAGCCGCTAACCCAGCCGGCCCTCCACCCACGATAGCCAGGTCGTAGAAAGTGGTCTGCGCGCGCGTCCGCAATCCGACCTTTTGCGCGACTTCCGCCGGTACGCTCTCAAGAAGTTTCGTCCCATCCGGGAAGAGCACAACCGGAAGGCTCGTAGCGTCCGGCCCCAGCGCCTCCAGAAGCCGCTTGGTTTCCGGGTCATTCGCTGAAGCCTCGACGTCAATCCACTGATATGGAACGCGGTTGCGCGCCAGGAAGTCCCGCAACTCGTACGACCGGGGCGACCAGCGAGTCCCTAAAACGCGAATTCCCTCAAACGCAGGCCGGTAGGAAGCCTGCCAATCATCGAGCAGGTCATCCAATTGCGGGTATAAGTGCTCTGCCGGAGGATCCCAGGGCTTCAGAAAAAAGTAGTTGATGTTGGCTTGATTTATTGCGCTGATCGCGGCACTGGTGTCGGCGTAGGCTGTAAGCAATGCCCGCTTCGCCTCGGGGAAGATTCGGGCCGCGTCCTGCAGAAACGTCACGCCGTCCATGTGAGGCATGCGCTGGTCAGCAAGAAGTAGGGCTACGCTATCGCCCCGCACTTTTAACTGCTTCAGGAGGGTGAGTCCTCCCTCGGGCGAATCGCTTGCCATCACGCGGTATTCAGCACCATATTTTGACCTCAAATCACGCTCGATCGCCCTCAGAACATCGGAGTCGTCATCCACACTCAGCAAAATTGGCTTCGCCATCGTCGGCCCCAGTCCGGGTAAGGAGGCAATTGTAATCTTCAGCGCCGCCTAAACAACCTGATAAGATGAAAGAAACTCGGTTTGGTCACAGACCTGCATTTCACGCTCGCTCACATGTGGCTCCCTGCAAGATGTGATGAACCCACGCGCCCCTTCGCGGCATCCAATCGTGCATGAGTGAAGTGGCGCAAGTACGTATTGAGCCGATGGAGGAGTCTGTAGCGGCGCGGTACGAGGCGCTTATCCGCGTCTCGCAAGCCGTGAGCGCTTTCCGTGATCCGAAAAAGCTTTTCGAAGCCCTGATTCATGAGTTGCGCCATGTCATTGAATTTGATGGGATTGGCATTGCGCAATACGATGAAACGAAAAACTCCATCCAATGGCATGTGTCGATTCACTGCGATGAACCCAGTCTGGCCCTCCCGAAAGACTGCACTAAACAAGAAACTGTGACCTGCTGGGTATTTCGGAACCAGCGGCCGCTCGTGATTCCCTATGTTGATCGGGAGCCTCGTTTTCCCGATACCATGGAGAAATTGAAAAAATACAATTTGCAGTCAGTCTGCATTCTTCCCCTGACCACAGTGCATCGCCGCATCGGGAGCATGTTTATTGCCAGTGAGCGCCCCGACGCCTATTCCGAGGACGAAGTTCGCTTTCTTGGCCTCGTCGCGGACCAAATGGCTTTGGCGATTGATGATGCGCTGAACTTCGATGCTTCACGGAGCGCGCAAGAACAATTGAAACTTCTTTTGGAGCTGACCAACAGTGTCGTATCTAACTTAGACCTGCGCGAATTGTTGCGAACTGTTTCTGGAAATGTTCGCCGCGCAATGCATTGCGATTTTGTCGGAGTCGGGCTTCCGCATCCGGAAATTAACGGCCATTTGCGCCTTTACGCGCTGGACTTTCCCGAAAGCAGAGGTTTCGTCAAGGAAGAAACCCTTATTCCTATCGAAGGAACTCCTCCTGGCACGGTCTTCAAGACATGCGAGCCCCTCGTCGGAACGATCCGTGAGCTGTCCCGCATGGGCCCGGACTCTCCGGCCTTTGCCGAAGGCCTTACAACGGGCTGCGTCCTGCCCCTCGCGAGCCGTGGGCGCGCGCACGGAGTTCTTCTCCTCGGCCGGCGCGATGAAAATGCATTTAGCCCGGATGAGATCAAGCTTCTGATGCAGGTGGCCAACCAAGTTGCCATCGCGGTGGAGAATGCGCTTGCATACAGCAAAATCGCCGAACTAAAGGAAAAGCTCACCCAGGAAAAGTTATATCTCGAGGATGAAATCCGCACCGAGCTGAATTTTGAGGAAATCATCGGTAAAAGTGCGGTTTTGCGGCGCGTCCTCAAGCAGGTCGCTACGGTGGCGCCGACGGATTCGACGGTTTTGATCTTTGGAGAGACGGGCACAGGTAAGGAATTAGTTGCGCGGGCCATCCACAATTTGAGTTCGCGTCAGTCGAATTCGTTCGTGAAGCTGAATTGCGCCGCCATTCCCACGGGATTGCTCGAGAGCGAACTGTTCGGCCACGAAAGGGGAGCATTTACCGGCGCCATCGCGCAGCGCATCGGCCGCTTCGAGCTTGCCAATCGGGGAACCGTGTTCCTCGATGAAGTCGGAGAGATTCCTCTGGAATTGCAGCCTAAACTGCTCCGTGTGCTGCAAGAGCGGGAATTCGAGCGGCTGGGGAGCACGCGCACCCTCACCACGGATGCGCGGCTGATCGCCGCGACAAATCGCGATCTGGCGTCCATGGTGCAGGAGCAGAAGTTCCGATCCGACCTGTTCTATCGCCTGAATGTTTTTCCAGTTCGTGTGCCGTCCTTGCGCGAGCGGCCGGAAGATATTCCTTTGCTGGTGCGTCATTTCGTCGAGCAATGCGCCAGGCGCATGAACAAAAAGATCGAGACGATTTCCACCGAAACGCTCAAACAGATGCGGCGATACCATTGGCCGGGCAACATTCGAGAGCTCCAGAATGTGATAGAGCGAGCGGTGATCCTATCGGCGGGCCCGGTTTTAAATGTGCCGCTGACCGAAATTCAATCTCGGCCGGCACCGGCGGACATCGGCAGCAATGGGAACCCGCACAGAAAGCTCGAATCGCCGGCAGGCACGGATATTCGCTCTGTCCTTGAAGAAACTGAGCGGAACCATATTTTGAGCGTACTCTCGCGAACGAACTGGGTTGTCGCCGGGCCGAACGGAGCCGCAGAGCAATTGGGAATGAAGCGCTCCACGCTTCAACTACGCATGCAAAAACTGGGCTTGTCCCGCCAAACAAGCCAGGCTGTTTCCTAATATCTTGATTAACTAAACCTTTTGCTCGGCGCTTTGATTCGCAATTTTCCCAGTGCCAAAGCATCGGCAAAGTGCCAACATTCTGGCATCGCATACTGACAGATTTCCTTCGCCCTAATCTTCTGTTGCACTGCATCTCCTGCAACTCCATCGACTTCCAAGAATTTCATTTCCAAGTCTGACAATGGCACGGCGCTTGCAATTTAACTTCGCGAGCGGAGACGGCAGTGCTGAGAACCACGATTACCGACGAGCCTTGGGGGCAACGATGGACTCTGCAAGGCCGACTCTCCGGTCCCTGGGTCGCACAGCTCAAATCGAATTGGAAAAAGTTGCACGGCTCGAATGGATGCAACAAATGCGTGGTGGACGTGAGTGGCGTGACATTCGTGGATCTGCAAGGAGAACGCGTGCTCGCCGCAATGGTGAAAGATGGCGCGGAGTTCATCGCCACTGGCGTGTACACCAGGCACATCTTGGACGCACTCGAGAAGCGGCGTCAGCGTTGGATTCGCAGATTTACGGGGTGCTCTTGATTACGCCGTTTGTGTGGAAACTTCCCTGCTCGATCATTAACGCATCGGCCAGGGAGAAATGGGTTATTCGGTCATGACGGTATACGTCCTCGCAGCTGTACTGGCGGTCGTGTTGTTCTTGAGCGTAACGGGAGATGGATCAGGGCGGCCCGAAAGGCGAGGCCGCTGAGTGGAATAACAGCAAATAAAGTTGCAGTGGTCGTTCCTAAAGACAAGTCGAAGGGGAGAACACAATGATAAAAGCGAAGGTGTTGGTTTGGGGACTTCTGGGGGCGGTTCTGCTCCTGGCTTCATCGGCCAGCGCGCAGGACGGATTCTTGCGTCACGAAGTCGGTGTGCAAGGGACGGGATTTTTCACCAAAGATTCACTGCAAAACGGGACGTTGCAACATTCCACCGATTCCGGCGGCTTCCTTGTGAACTACCGCTTTCATATCAATGGCTGGCTCGCCGCGGAGGCAGGCTACGGCTACAACCGCAACACACAACAAAATTTCACTCCTAGCGGAAACTTCGGCATCCAGTCCAACGTGCATCAGGCGACCGGAGCGCTTGTCGTCAACATTCCCGTTTATGTTGCCAGAATGAGGCCCTACGTGCTCGCGGGAGCAGGAGCGCTGGTGTTTGATCCCACGGGAAACGCAGGGGTGTTCGTTGCCGGGGCGCAGAGACAGACCCGCCCTGCATTTGTGTATGGCGGGGGCGTGGACTACAGACTCGTGAGGCACGTCGCGCTTCGGTTGGAGTATCGGGGATTTGTGTACAACCGCCCGGACTTCGGCATCGCCGCACTGAGTTCGAGCGTGACCACTCATACCGCACAGCCGTCCGCGGGACTCGTCGTGCATTTCTAACCCCCCGCCCCAAGCTCCGCGGCCACCGCCATTTATGAAATCCGCGGCGCTGGCCACGGAGCCGTAGTCCCATCCAGCTCCATGGCCGGAATCCAGGTCTAAAGAAAAAAGAAAAAAAGTCAGGGCCTGAACAGAAAGGTGTTTCGAACATGCTTTCACATGAAGAAGTTGCGGAAAAAATTGAATCGCAAGAGATGACCTTTAGCGAGAACGCAGTTGGCGAGGCCATGCAGATCGAAGAAGTGTTGAACCGCGCCTATGAAATCCGTCGCGCCCATGGCGGATTGTTCGGCTATGACCTTGAGGACTGGCTGCAGGCAGAGCGAGAACTCGCGGAGAGAAATCGTACAACCAAGTTGCGGGTAGAAGAAACAGCACACGAGGAATCGAAGCAGAGTGATCAAGAGAGGAATTGGAAACAATGCATGGGAATCAGCAATTAGACAGAAGGCTCCGCCACGCACTGCTGGCGTCGGTGCTGATCTTTGAATGCGTGACGTTGCCGCGTTCGCTGCATGCGCAGACCGCCTCGATACAAGGTCAGCTGATTTCGCCAGCGTCTTCCGTCTCGAGCGCGCTCGGGACGGAGAGCCCGTACCTGGGGAGCGTGCCCACGGGGATGCCAACCGCCACGGTTCTAAAACTCTCACTCAGCGATGCACTGGATCGCGGACTGAAATACAACCTGGGACTCATCGAGAGCGACGTACGAACACGTACTACCCGAGCGGCCCGGCTCAAAGATTTGAACGAATTGCTGCCCAACATCAATGCAACGATCGCTCAGACGGTGGAGCAAGTCAACCTCAGAGCGCTCGGATTGAAGATTCCCATTGCGGGGTTCCCAACGGTCGTGGGGCCATTCGGCGTTCAGGACGCGCGCGGAAATATCTCGCAAAAGCTTTTCGATTGGAGCTCGGTCGAAAATCTGAGAGCGTCTAACGAACGCGTGAAAGCATCTCAAGCTTCCTACAAGAGCAGCCGCGATCTTGTCGTTCTCGCGGTGGCCAACGCTTACCTCCAGGTAATTGCCGACTCCTCGACCATCGAGTCTCAGCAAGCACAACTAAGCACCTCTCAGGCCCTTTACCAGAGGGCGCACGACCAGGTGCTGGCAGGCGTGGCCGCGCGCATCGATGAACTACGCGCCCAGGTCGAGATGCAGACGCAGCAACAACGTCTGATAGCCGCGCAGGATCAGCAGTCGAAAGACATGTTAAGCCTGGCGCGTGCCATAGGTCTCCCGGCGGGGCAGGCATTCTCGCTGGCGGACAATGTCCCCTACGCGCCACTGGAAGGAGTTTCGCTGGATAAGGCGCTGCAAGACGCCTTTGCGAACCGTCCCGATTACTTGAGCGCTCAGCTTGAAGCCAGTGCCGCTCGCCTGTCGAGGAAAGCGGCCGTCGCCGAAAACTTTCCCACCGTCACATCCGCCGCGAACTATGGCGATATCGGCCCAAATTTTGGTAATTCCCACGGGACGTTTACTGCTTCCGCGAGCGTGAATATCCCGATCTTTCAGGGAACGCGCGTGAGGGCGGACGTACTTGATGCAGACGCCACGCTGCAACAGAAGCAAGCGGAGCTTGAGGACCTGAAAGGCCGCATCGATCAGGATGTGCGTTCCGCGTTTTTTGATTTGGACTCCTCGAGCGAACTCGTGAAGGTCGCTGCGAGCAACAAGGACCTGGCGCGGGAGACCCTGACCCAGGCGCAAGACCGCTTCGGCACCGGAGTGACCGACAACATTGAAGTCGTGCAAGCGCAGGAATCCGTGTCTGTAGCGGATCAGGCCTACATTTCGAGCCTCTACGCGTTCAACATCGCGAAGGTTCAGCTTGCGCGTGCCGTTGGCATCGCGGAGCAGGCCGTCAAAGGATACCTGGGAGGAAAGTGAAATGGCTGAAGATAGGACGATAGATTTCCAAGAGACCGTCGTGTTGGATGAGCGGCCGGGAGTTGCGGACGGCGCGCCGCCTTCGGAGAAAACTCCGCAAGGCCATCAAAGAGGCGATTCCTCTCGCCCGGCCAGCGGAAAGAGGATGGCGCGCGCAAAAATAATCGCGCCCATCGTCGTATTGCTCCTGGCCGCCGCGTCTGCGTTCGCCTACCGCTACTACGCGGGTTGGGAGTCTACCGACGATGCGCAGATCGATGGCTACATCAATCCCATCAGCTCGCGGGTGGCGGGCTACATCACGAATGTCTATGTGGACGACAACCAGTATGTGAAGGCCGGAAAGCCACTGGCCCAGATTGACACGAAAGATTACGAGGTTGCTCTCGCCAGCGCTCAGGCCACATTGGCCAACGACCAGGCAACCGCGGACGCAAGTCAGGTAAACGTCCCGGTTATATCCGTAAATACTTCCACTCAGTTGGTGTCGGCTGAGGCCGATGTTGCCAACACGCGCGCGGGGATTTCCGGTTCCGAGCAGCAACTCGCCGCCGCGCAGGCAGCCGTCCTGCAAGCGGAAGCGAGCAGCGCAAAAGCTCAAGACGACGTGAAACGCTACAAGCAATTGGTCGACAAGCAGGAAATTCCCGAGCAGTTGTACGTGCAAGCGGTTCAGACCGCCAACGGTGCGGCGGCCGCCGTACAGGCTACCCTTGCGAATGTGCAGGCAGCACAAGACGCCGTTCGCCAGGCTCAATCCAGACTTGCGCAGGCTTCCGCTTCGGTCGTGTCAGCACAGACCGGCCCCCAGCAGATTCGCATTCAGCAATCCCGCGCGGTTGCCGCGACCGCCGCCGCGCACAAATCCAAGACTGCCGTCGAGCAAGCCCAGCTTAACTTGAGTTATACGCGCATTGTTGCGCCAGTGGACGGCATCGTCGCCAAGCGGTCCGCGCAACCTGGGCAATATGTCTCGCCGGGACAGCAGTTGATGGCCGTGGTGCCTTTGGATGACATCTGGGTCACCGCCAATTTCAAGGAAACACAGCTTCGCAACATGCGTCCCGGCAATCCCGTGGAAATCCAGGTCGACGCGTACGGACGCACCTTTACCGGACACGTGGAAAGCATCGCGGGAGGCACGGGAGCTGTCTTCAGTTTGCTGCCTCCGGAAAATGCAACCGGCAATTATGTGAAGGTGGTTCAGCGTGTGCCTGTCAGGCTGCGTCTGGACAAGGGCCAGGATCCAGACCGTCAGCTCAGGCCGGGCATGTCCGTGGTGCCGAGAGTCAACGTGCGGGAACTGTCTTTGAACAATGGTGACGCGGCGCAATGAGTGAGCAGGCCATCGCGAAAAATGCCAGCGCCGGGCTTGACTGGAACCCCGGGCACAATTTGTGGCTCATCGCGCTTACGGTGACGCTTGCCACATTCATGGAAGTTCTGGATACGAGCGTGGCCAACGTTGCTCTGCCTCACATTGCAGGGGGACTCGCAGCAGGACAAGACGAAAGCAGCTGGGTGCTGACGTCCTATCTGGTTTCCAACGCCATTGTCTTGCCGTTGAGCGGATGGCTCTCGTCCATATTTGGCCGAAAGCGCTTCTACATGAGCTGCGTCGTGCTTTTCACGGCCAGCTCTTTTCTGTGCGGGATCGCGCCCAGCCTGCCGCTGCTCATTTTTTTCCGCATCTTGCAAGGCGCGGGAGGAGGAGGCTTACAGCCCAGCGAGCAGGCGATCCTCGCGGATACTTTCCCGCCCGCGAAGCGAGGCATGGCCTTCGCGATTTATGGAATGGCAGTGGTGGTGGCTCCGGCATTGGGACCGACGATCGGAGGCTGGATTACCGACAACTATAGCTGGCGATGGATTTTCTTCATGAACATCCCCGTCGGAATTTTATCCGTCGCTCTGACTTCCCTGCTGGTCTCGGATCCGCCGTGGCTCCGGGCAAAGAAAACCGGAGGCATAAAGGTGGATTACATCGGGTTCGGCCTGCTGGCGATTGGGCTGGGCGCGCTCCAGATCGTTCTTGATAAAGGGGAACGAGAAGATTGGTTTGAGACGCACTACATCGTGGTCCTGACTGTGACCGCCGTAATTTGTTTGCTATCCGTTTACTTTTGGGAGCGTTATCACTCGCATCCGATCATCGAAGTCCGCCTCTTTAGCGACCGCACGTTCCTGATGGCATGCGTGATGCTGTTCATGGTGGGATTTATTCTCTACGCGACGACGTTGTTGCTTCCCCAACTCGCCCAAACGTTGATGGGATATACAGCGGAACTGGCCGGACTGATGATCATGCCGGGTGGGCTCGCCCTCATGGCGATGATGCCCGTGGCAGGCTTTCTATTATCCAAATACGATGCGCGCCTGATGATCGCCTTCGGGCTTTTGGCGCTCGGCATAGCGATGCTTTCCATGGCGCACAACTTTAGTCTCGATGCGGATTTCAGAACGATGGTGTGGGCGCGCGTGTTTCAGACCTCGGGGCTGGCGTTTCTCTTCATACCAATCAATACCGCGGCGTATTCCTATTTGCCGCGCGAAAAAAATAATGCTGCTTCGGGTCTGATCAATTTGTCGCGCAACATCGGCGCAAGCGTCGGCATTTCCTTCGTCACAACAATGTTGACGCGCCGCGCGCAGTTTCATCAAACCGCGCTGACCGCTCACGCCACGGCGTACAGCAACCAATTCAACAACACAGTGCAAGGAATGAGCCAAAGCTTCGCGGCCAGCGGCCCCATCGCCGCCCAACATCAAGCGTACGGGCAACTCTACGGATCCATTCTTCGCCAATCGAGCATGATGGCGTATCTCGACAATTTCTGGCTCCTGGGCCTGTCCGCTCTGGTGATGATTCCGTTTGTTTTCCTAATGAAGCGGCCACCAAAGGGATCGCCGGCCGCCGCTCACTAGATTTGGGGACATTTCTAACGAGGTTGGACACAAGTCGCTCTGAGCTTGACACCACGAAATGCCTGCCGTATTGTCCTGCACACGGATCGGGATGAGTAAAAACCTGGGATTGTGCCTGAATCCGCTGCTGGAACGGAGGCGCCTATGACCTTGGTCGACTCGGTTCGATTAGTGTTGAAGCAGAAGGGGCAGGACATCTGGTACGTTTCGCCGGACTCGTGTGTCTATGACGCCATAGAAATCATGGCAGAAAAGTATGTAGGGGCCCTGTTGGTAGTCGCTGACGGTAACCTGGTTGGCGTTGTTTCCGAGCGCGATTATGCGCGAAAAGTTATCCTGCAAGGAAAGTCTTCCAAGCAAACCCAGGTTAAGGAAATCATGACGAGTCCCGCTATTTTTGTGACTCCCGACCACACGGTCGAAGAGAGCATGAGAATCATGACGGAGAAGCATATTCGCCACCTTCCGGTGGTTGAAGAGGGGAAAATACTGGGTGTTGTTTCAATCGGCGATTTGGTGAAGTGGATGATTTCTGCCCAGCAGCAGACCATTTCCCAATTGCATAGCTACATTACCAACACATACCCTGGTTAATCCCTGCCAAACGGAAATTTTTCCTCCGCCTACCCGCTTATTCCTCCCGCTTGCTCGAACCGGCAGAGCTAATACGATTTCTTTTAGCACACCAGTTTTTAGATTCCTGTGCCTTTGCGCAATCAGGAATCGGCATCTAGGCCCGGATCCACGTCAAGCTGCATCAAGCGTTTCCGTACAGCCAGTTCCCAGTCGGCCGGCCCACTTTCAAACTTCCCTTCCATGGTCACTTGCGTTGCCATGGCGATCACCATTTTTGGTGCTTCACTCACGGGATTTTTGCTCACTGTCGCGGGGACTACCGTGGGCGCCTTAGCCACCACCGCTGGCGCGGGAGTTGCCGGTCGCGGCATTTCCTTCGCGACTTCCTTCGCCGCGCTAGGTAGCCTCTCCTTTAGCAATTCTTCCGCACGCGTGAACAAATCCTCCCGTGAGATCTTGCCCGCATCCAAGTCAGCCAGGATCGAGCGCTGCGCCTGATACTCCTTGTTTTCGATCCCTGCTTTGCTCTGCAGCATGCGCCAGGCCTTGCGGCGCTCTACGCAAAACAGCACCAACTGGCGTGAGAGCGAGCGGTACTCCACTTCGCCATTCGGTCCCTGCACCTTTATGTACACGCCGAAGTCGGGAATGTGGGACCGGTGATCGGGAATTAGATAGCGGCGGTAGACCACATCCTGTTGGGTGACTCGCACCAGCATGTTCTCCAGCGGAATCAGCTTGGCGGCATCATCTTTCTTGATCTTCTTCAGATGGTTTCGGAAGCGCGCTTCCGTGGCGCACCAATGCGCCACTGTATAGCGGTACGGCTCGTTGGTCGCCTTGAACTTCGTTTCGTACCAGTCTTTCTCCATCGAAGGGTTGCCCTTAAGATCGAGGGCTTCCTGGTAGGTTTCGCCAAGCCTCGGGTTGAAAACAAACTCCGGCGCACCGCGGGAATCGCGGACGCGCTGCGCCTGAGTGAGAGCCATGTCATCCGCTACCCCATGTTCCGGCTGGCAGGTGGTGAAGCATTGCAGGAAGGCTGTTCCGCGATACTCGATCCCATCCAGGATGGCCCTGTACAGCTTCGGTGCATTCGCGATCGAGATTTGGGCGATGAAAGGCGACCCGTGGCCGGCCAGGAATGTTTCGGCCACCGTTTTTTTCTCGACGTTCTTGCCCTGGGTGGCCGCGCCAAACACGTTCATGTCGTTCCCGCCCAGCATGGGTGTCGAATCCGAGTTCTGGCCGCCCGTGTTTGAGTAAACCTGAGTGTCGAGCATCAGGGCCTTTACGTTCGGGCGGTTCTGGAGAATCACCTTCGAGGTGTTCTGATACCCGATGTCGCCCATGCCGCCGTCGCCGCCAACCACCCATACTTTCGGGAGTTCCAGAATTTCCTGGTCGGTCATCAGAGCATCGGTGAAATGCGTGTATTCATAGTACTCGCGAGGATTGATCACGTTTTCTGTGCGGTGCAGCAGGATATCGGCCAGCCGTTCGGGGAGCACGGACCGGCGGGCATGATCCACGATAAAGCTTTCACCCAGCAGCCATCCCACCGTGATGCCGTCCTGGAACAGAGAATTCATCCAGGGATACGGGTGGGGGTTGTTCGAGGGCGTCGAACCATAAACGGTATTGCAACCGGTGTGAGCAGCCATGGCCATCACAGACATGCCGTTGGCAAGGCGGCCATCGATGGCCTGAAGATTCATGTGATTGAACGCCTCTTGCAACATCACGGTGGCGATGGAGTGGACGAGATCTCCGTCGGTGATCTCGCCATGCGCGGCGATACGCGCCTTGGTATCCTTTTCGTCCTCGCCGCCCAATCCCATCACCAAGTGAGCGATCGCTTGACGAAGGAGTTCGTACTCTTGTTGGTTTCGGGCCTTGAGTTCAGCGAGTTTCTGCACACCGGTCTTTTCGAGGTCACTCGCTGTGGCGCGGAAACGCTCGGCTTTCGCGTGATAGAGGGGCCGCATGTACGCTTCCGTGACGGAAGTAATAGCGCGCAGTACGCTCTTCTCGCCGCAGCCCGCGCACGCGCCGTCGCCGGAGACCAGCGCATCATAATTACGGCGCACCATCAACAAATTGCGCAGCGCAGCGGTCTTGGAATCCTCCGGATGCGTATCATTATAGAGACCCAGGTACTTCTGCGATGTGTCCGGCAAGAGATTCAGGAATGCCGTTCCGGTCTCGTGCTCGGCGTTGACGTCCTCGGTCTCCTGCACCATCCTCAGCGCCTGGTGATCACCGCAAGCGGTGACGCACGCGGCGCACCCCTTGCAAAGGTCCGAAACGAAAATGGAGAACACGCCGCCGCTGCCCGGGGTCTTCCTCTCCGGGGTCGAAAAGATCGCGTTGACTTTCTGGAAGGCCATCGGAACTCTCTCGATGACGGCGAAGAATTGGCGTTTGGCTTCGTCAGAGAATCCGTCCACCTCATTCGTAACCTTGCGAAGCAGTTGAGGAAGGGGGGTAAGGGTTTTGGCGGTGACATCATCCCGCATGAGTGCGCGTGTGCGCTTGTCAATTTCCGGCACCGACCGGAACATCTTCGCGCGCTCGCCAGGGTCCGTCACGTAGTTCGCAATGGCTGTTCGCAGAAGGGTTTCCAAATCTTGGGAGCAATTCGGCAACGCTGTGTCCGGGCAAACCGAAATGCACTCCATGCATTGCGTGCAATTTTCAGGAATGAACAGGGGTGTTTCTCGCCGCGCAACATATTTGGAGGCGGTGTCACCGCTGCCGGCCGCCATTACGCCCACCGACGCGAGCGGCGAGGCCGGCTGATTGTACCCGTAGTTGGAACGAAACTCTGAATCGAACATGGCGATTGTCGTCACTGGGGTCCGCGGGCCCTGGCCCGCCGGGACCTCATGGGAGCGGCACCCGGAGCCGCAACCGCCTTCCGCTGAATTGTTGGCAACCACCGGCAGCAGGGCTTCGCCCCGGAGCGTTGACCGATCCGGCGCCTCCATCTCACCGACGCGAATTTCATGGACTCGCTCAAAGCCCTGCGTCATGACTTCCATGTTGGAGGTCACGACCGCGTCGCCCAGCCGGCCGAATTTCTTGACGTACTGCTTGTGGACCACGTCCCGGAACTGTTCTGGTGTAATGCGGAACTCCTGCAAAATCGGCGACACGGCAAAGAACGCGCCAAGAAAGGCGTTTCCTTGCATTCTCAATTGCAGGTCCGCGCGATCGGTCGCGTTGCGGGCGATCACGAAACCGGGCAGTGTGTAAACACGAATCTTTTTGTCGATGATTTGCCTGCGCGCCCACAGGGGCAGACGCTCCCACGCCTTTTCCCCCTCCTCCTCCGATTCCCAAATCAAGGCGCCGCCTTCGAGCATTCCGTCCAGCGGATTGGTGTGTGTGAATGCCTTGGGGTCGCAGCACAGCACCACAGTGACATGGCGCAGATCGCAGTTCACTCGAATACGCTCGGGAGCGGCGACCATGAAGTAGGAAGTCGGCGCGCCCTTTTTCTCGGAACCGTACTTCGGATTGGCGCTGACGTGGATAATTTCTTTGGGATTACCCCACTCGTCCACTACCTTGTCGCGGTCGTACAACAGATCGTTCAAATCACCGATGATCGCGCCAAGATTTTTCCCGGTGGTGATTGCGCCCCACCCTCCAATGGAATGGAATCGCACGGCAACGGCTTTTTCGGGCAGCAGCGATGGCGTCTCGTCCGATTTCACTTCATAGGGATGGTCAACGCCCAACACGAAAAAGGAAACTCCATCGGCAACGCCCTTGCCATCTTTGCGCGTCCGCGTTCCCGTCGCGAATTCGTAGGCGCCCAGTACGTGCTCGGGCCTGAAATCCCGGGAACCCAATCCGTAGATACCGGCCAAGAGCCGTGGCATCCGATCCGGCGTAACGGCGGGAAAGTTCGCTTCCGCGGCATGACCCTGTGTCACCAGCGCCTTGGACAGCGCCGTCCGAATGTCCCGCCCCATGGGGTTGTCTCCCGCCATGGCTTCGTCGGTACGCTCGAGAACAATGACGTTACGCTTGCCAACCAGCGCCTGAATGACGGCGGCCTCGGGGAAGGGCCGGAAAACGTTCAAGTGCATCGAACCCACTTTGGCGTTACGCCGCTCGCGCAGATAGTCAACAGCCGCCTCGATATTCTCAGCCGCCGAGCCCAGGGAAACAAATACTGTATCTGCGTCCTCTGTTTTGTATTGGGTGATCAAGCCATAGTATCGGCCGGTCAATTCCCCGAAATCTTTGTAGGCATCTTCGAGAAAGGCAAGAATCGGCTCGGTGAAGTTGTTGCGGCGCGCCACGACGCCCTGCATGTAATGCTCCTGATTCTGTACAGGGCCAAGAAGCACAGGATTCGTCAGATCGATCATGCGCGGCACGCGCCGCCGCTTTGGGCCAAACAGAATGCGCTGACTTTCGGTCGGACAATCGATCATGTCTTCCGGCGCGCCCAGATATTCACGCATCAGTTCCGACTCGTGCTTATAGAAGGTGCGCTCCAGATGCGACGTGAGAAATCCGTCCTGTACGTTCATTCCGGGAGTCAGGCTCAGTTCCGTCACGCGCCGCAGAATGAGGGCTTGGTCGGCCGCTTGCTGCGCGTCTTTGCCGAACAGAATGATCCACCCGGTATCGAGCGCGCCATAAACGTCGTCGTGTCCGCAGTGGACATTCAGGGCGTGCTTCGTGAGAGCGCGAGCCCCTACCTCCAGAACCATGGTCGAGCACTTGCCCGGCGCGTGGTAATACTGTTCCACGCCATATACGATTCCCTGGCCCGACGTAAAGTTGACAACGCGCTGGCCGCAGACTGAGTGCGCGATGGCTCCGCCCTGGGCTGCGTGCTCACCCTCAGCCTCCACAGCAATGGTGTTGTGGCCGAAGACATTCAATTTGCCTTCCGCGTAAGCCTGCTGGTAAAGCTCGCCGCCTTCGGTGGACGGGGTAATCGGGTAAAAGATTCCCGCGTCGGTGATGCGAGTCTCAGTGTGATAAGAAACCAGTTGGTTTCCGTTGGCTGTTACGCGGATACCGGGGTACCGGGGTTTTTCCCGCATGGGGCTCTCCTTGCCAGAGGTCATGCTGACAGTGCCTGTGAAGGACTTCAGGCACCCAGCAGAGGCCTATCCCTGCGATGTCAAATCCTATATAGGAGCAAATTATCACCACAGTCGGAACTCCGCAAGGAATCAATTTCGTCAGGATTCGATCAACTTCGATTCATTCGAGCCTGCCAATGGTTCTTGAGGCATCGCTCGTCGGACAGGTGACCATGATGGCGATTCTTCGCAAAACGGGGGTAAAGGCATAATATTAGTCTGATGCTGGAAAGCGGCGAACCCGAAAGACTGCGGAGGGATGAAGCCTGTGCGAACTTCATAGAGCGCTATCCCAGCTACCTTGAGACCGACTTACTCGACAGGTTGCGCGCGACGGATTATCGCCGGCTGGATGAACGGCGGCAGGTCTACCTCGATTACACCGGAGGTGCGCTCTACGCGGAATCGCAAGTCCGGAAACATTTCGACTTATTGGCCTCTGGAGTTTTCGGAAATCCGCACTCCGCCAATCCGACTTCCACGGCGATGACGGAGCACGTAGAACGCACGCGCCGCTACGTCCTCGAATATTTCAACGCCGGAGCAGAAGATTACATCCTCGTCTTCACGCAAAATGCCTCCGGAGCGCTCAAGCTCGTGGGCGAGTCGTTTCCGTTTGGAACCGGAAGCCGCTGCCTGCTGACATTTGACAATCACAACTCTGTAAACGGGATTCGCGAATTCGCGCGAGCCAAAGGCGCCACCGTCGCCTACTCGCCGCTGTTCCTGCCGAGTCTGCGCCTCGATCTGGAGAGCCTCGAAAAATCAGTGGACTTAGCCGATCCTTCTGCGGGCAATCTGTTCGCTTACCCGGCACAGTCCAATTTTTCCGGCGTCAAGCACCCACTCGACCTCGTGGCGAAGGCTCAGAGTAAGGGGTGGAGCGTACTGCTCGATGCAGCCGCATTCGTGCCCACCAACCGCCTCGACTTGAAAGAAGTGCAGCCGGACTTCGTCACCATTTCCTTTTACAAGATGTTCGGTTACCCCACGGGCGTCGGCGCACTGCTGGTTCGCAAATCGTCCTTCGCGAAGCTGAAGCGTCCGTGGTTCGCCGGCGGGACAGTAAACTTCGCCTCGGTCCAGGGCCAGGCTCACGTGCTGTCCCCGAATGAAGCCGCTTTTGAGGACGGCACCCTGAATTATCTCTCGATTCCTGCCGTGGAGATCGGTCTGCGCCACCTTCAGGCAATCGGCGTCGATGTGATCGCTGAACGAGTCCGATGCCTTACTGGGTGGCTTCTAGAAGAATTATTGGCGCTCAGGCACAGCAATGGCCGCGCCATGGTACGCATCTATGGCCCTTCGAACACGCAGGCGCGCGGCGGAACCGTGACGCTCAACCTGTACGATCCGCAAGGACACCTGCTGGATTACCGCCGCGTCGAAGAATTAGCTGGCGCGGAAGGCATCTCACTTCGTACCGGATGCTTCTGCAATCCCGGTGCCGGAGAAATCGCTGAAGGACTGACCGAAGAAGATATGCGGGCCGCGTTCACCCTGGGACCCGATATCAATTTGCTTGGTTTCTTGCGAATGATGCAGGAGCGAGGCCACAAAAGCGCAGGCTCGATTCGCGCATCCATTGGCCTGGTAACAAATTTTGCCGACGTCTGGCGTTTCCTGCGCTTCATCGCCGGCTTCCGCGATCACACGCGACTAACGATCGGAGACGTAACCTTTGACATCGAATCCTGCCGCGTGATCCGAGACGGAAGCTAGCTCTCCATGGCCGAAGCCAGTGAATTTGAGCCTCACAAATTGAGACTCAGCTTTCCTTTTGAGAAATGCCCTTTACTCGTGCTTCTCTTGAACTGCAGCCTGCTCCTCGCCGCCTTCTTCCTGCATAACTAGTCGGGTTGGATAGGCTTGTCCTCACCCTTGCTTCCGCCCCAAAATAAATCGTTGAAGGTCCCGATCGATACCCATTATTTCCGAAAAGGCACATTCATGGTTAACTGGCTGAACGTACAGGTAATTACTTGCATAAAGACCGGCCTCCCTGGCCTTCCAGCTGCCCCACCGCCCTGCTAACCTTTCTAAGTAACGGGCTGCTCGGCCCTGTTTGAAACTGCGGTTGCCCACATGAGCAACGCGTGATGAATTCTGGGCGGGCCTATCGCTAAAGGTAGCGAAAGAAAAGGGAGTTTAAAGTGAAAATCGCATCCATCTGTCTAGCAATTGTTGGTTTCCTCGGCGCCCCGGCAATGCCGGCGATGAGCCAAACCCAGCCGCCAGCGGTGAGTACGCAGAAGCAGCAGGAATCCACCCCCTTGTATCGCGTCACTGTGGTCGCAAGGACAACCAAAGCCATCAACTACCGGCATCTGAGTGGGCCGACGCAAATTGATTTCCGCGGCACGGTGCTCTTGCCATTTTCCAAGGGCCAAGCCTGGGTCGAGAGCAAGCGGGGAGCCATACGCATCCAGGCGCAATTTGACAAGCTGGAACCAGCCACGCGGTTCGGCCCCGAATTCCTGACCTACGTGCTCTGGGCCGTCTCGCCGGAAGGTCGAGCGGACAATCTCGGAGAAGTTCTGATGAACGGATCATCGAAGAGCAAGCTGGACGTCACCGCGCAGTTGCAAGCCTTCGCGCTGATCGTTACCGCAGAACCTTATTTTGCCGTGACGCAACCCAGTGAAGTCGTAGTGCTCGAGAACATCGTCCGCGCGGATACACTCGGCAGCGTTGAGGAGATGGACGCCAAGTTCGACCTGCTCCAGCGCAGCCAGTACACTTACGTTCAGGGCAACTCCCAGCCCAAGGCGGCGGACCTGAACACGCCCTACGGACTCCTGGAAGCCCGCAATGCCGTGCAAATCGCCAAGGCGGCCGGAGCCGGACAATATGCCACCGACAGCTTCCAGAAGGCCTCGCAACTCCTTCAACAAGCGGAGACCTCTTTAACGCACAAGGGAGACAAGAAGCAAATCGAAATGAGCGCCCGCGAAGCCGTGCAGACCGCCGAGGACGCCCGCGCAATTACCGTTAAGCGCCGCGAAGAGGAGCGTCTCACCCAAGAACGTGCGGCAGCGGCGCAACGCGAAGCGAACGCCAAAGCCCAGACCGAAGCTGCGGAACGCGCAAATCTACAGGCGCAACTGGCTGCCGAGCGCGCCGCGCGGGAAAAAGCGGAGGCGGAAGCCGCCCGTGCCGCAGCTCTGGTGCAGCAACAGGCTGCCCAGGCTGCAGCGGAAAATTCGCGCCTGGCTGCCGAGCAGGCATCCCGGGATAAGGCCGCCGCAGAAGCCGCCCGTGCTTCCGCTATGGCACAGCAACAAGCCGCTATGGCTGCCGCCAATCAGGCGTCCCGTGATAAGGTCCAAGCGGAAGCCGCCCGCGCGGCAGCTCAGGCCGACGCGGATAAAGCTCGCAAGGCAGCCGAGCAAGCCGAGAGTGAAAAAGCGGACCTCAGGGCCAAGCTATTGGCGCAGCTAAATACGATCCTTCAGACGCGAGACTCCGCCCGCGGCCTCATCGTGAATATGTCGGACGTCCTTTTCGACACCGGTAGCTACACGCTCAAACCAGGCGCGCGGGAAAAGCTGGCCAAAATCTCGGGTATCGTCCTGGCGCATCCGGGTCTGACCTTGCAGATCGAGGGTCACACGGACAGCGTTGGCAGCGATGAATACAACCAGCAGCTCTCGGACCGGCGGGCCGGCTCGGTTCAGGAATTCCTGGTCCAGCAGGGAGTCGCTGCGGGCACTGTAACTGCGGTCGGCTTTGGCAAGATGGAGCCGGTCGCATCCAATGATACCGCCGAAGGCAGGCAGCTAAACCGACGAGTCGAGCTTGTCGTCAACGGCGCGGACATTGGCACCACTGCTGGCGGCTCACAAACCTCGCGCCAATAGATGAGAGGCAATGTTGTCGGCTACGGCCGAGTTGAACCACACCCTAGACCGTCGAACCCCCACTGGCCCAAAATTTGCATTTGATGCATGAAGTGGAAGTTGGGGTGCCGCCTCAAGGCGGCACCCGCGTAAAGGTTCACGAAAAGAATAGATAGATTCGCGCACGACGCAATAGCGGCCTTCCGGACCGCCGTGAAAACCTCAGCTAAGGTTAGGCACCGATTGATTTTTTCTGCGCAAGAAAGTCCAGCAGTTCTCGGTTAACTTTTTCGGCGTGCGTCCAGGTCAAGCCGTGCGGCCCTCCCTCAACCACCACCAGGCGCGCTCCCTTGACGAGCTTTTGCGTGCGGGCTCCGCTGGCAGCGAGAGGAAGAATCCTGTCCGCATCGCCGTGAATTACGAGCGCGGGCACGTCGACGCGGGGTAGGTCATTTCGAAAATCGGTGACCCACGCTGAGACGCAATCGAGTGTGCCTTTGGCGGAGGCGCCGACGCCGACGTTCCAGTTGTACTGGATAACCTGGTCGCTGATGCTCTTGCCGCCCAGAACATCCACGTTGTAGAAATTCGCGAGAAATGCGGAGAGGAACGCTGGCCGGTCCGCGACGATGGCTTTCTTGATCCCCTCAAAAACGCTGCCGTCCACTCCTTCCGGGTTGTTTGCCGTCTTCAAAAGGAATGGCGGGACTGAAGCAATAAATACAGCCTGTGTAACGCGTTCCGATCCGTAGGTGCCCAGGTAGCGGGCCACTTCGCCGCCGCCCATCGAGAAACCAACCAGCGCGCAATCACTCAGGTTAAGCTTCGTCAAAAGCTTCTGCAGGTCCCCGGCAAAAGTGTCGTAGTCGTAGCCTGTCGATGGCTTGCTGGACTGGCCGAATCCCCGGCGGTCGTACGCGATCACCCGGTAACCTGCAGCCAGCAAGGCCGCGGTCTGCTTCTCCCAGGAAGCGCCGCTCAACGGCCAACCATGGATCAGCACGACGGGCTTACCCGAGCCGTGGTCCTCATAGTACAGTTCGATGTTGCCGGTATTTTCTTGACCAACAGTAACGTATGGCATTGGAACTCTCCTTTTCCGTGATCGGATTCGTTGCGTAGTTTACGTAAACCGAGGAAACCGCCCACCTCGCAAGTACCACAACTAATTAAATTCCGCAACTAGGGTCAGTTTCCAGCAGCGAGTTGGTCTGCTTAGTAGGACAGCCACTCTTGGGCAATAATATACTTGAGTGACCAAGTATTTGCAGCTACAATCTCGCAATGCCTCCAAAATGTGCATTTTGCCACCGTCCAGCGGACAGCGGGGAACATCTCTGGGACGCATGGATATGTAGGCTCCCCATCTTTGTAGGCAAGGAGTTCATTTTCAATGAGCGAATTACGCCATCCGATCCGGAGCGCCAATGGCCCGCAAAACGCATGGATCGAAAGAAAAAGACGGTCTGCGAAAAATGCAATAACGAGTGGATGAGCGACATAGTGAATAACCACTCAAAACCATGCATGAAGAACATGATTGTTTCCGGCGATCCCATAGCAATCGATCCGACTTGTCTCATATCAATTGCCATATTCTCTTTCTTGAAGTCTGTAATTTGCGATCATGCGCCGCCAAATCAGAAGCCATTTTTCTCAAAAGCCACGCGCTACGAATTTAGGCGCTCACTTTCGCTTCCCAGAACGCAAATTTGGGTCGGATGCCTTAGTCAATTTCATTCGCACCATTCGATTTGCCGGATGAAATATGGGTGGTTCATTCCCCACGCTAAAGTCGGCGTAGGTTATCGCCTGTACGCATTCACCTGGGGCGTTGGTCGCTTTTTTCTTCAAATGCTCGCCTTTAAGTCTAAAAGCACCCGCTTTAGGCGGCAACCCGTTCCCCTCATCGACCAAGGTCCATTTTGGGATCAATATGCCATTCCTATCTGGCCAAGAGTAAGTACGCCCGTTTTGTGGCCTCCCGCTAAACATCTCAGCAGTGCGCTCGTCAATCAATTCGCTAACAGATTTACGCCCTGACCTCTTTCGCTTGACCACATAACCCTTCCGGCGAAGTCGTGATACACTTCACCTAGAAAGGGTTGATGCGCTACATGAGCCGCCAAGCCAAGAGCGACAAACCCGATGAATACTCTAGTTTTGAAACCGCACTAAAAAAGGTTCTATCTGTACCTCACTCGAAAATAAAATCCAAGCTCGACATTGAAAAACGGAAGCGATCTAAACGCGCTTCCGTTTCCCGCGCTTCAAACGCCACGGGTTAGTTATTCTCGGAGGAACCCACCTTACCAGTCACCTCTGCAAAGGTAAGCCGCTTTCCTGCAATCCGCGATAAGGCTAAATCGAATCTGTCCGCATCATTCATCGGATTTTCTTTTGTCGCACGATTCTCATACCGGAAAGATTGCTCATCCAAATATCGGAACAAGTGGAATGGCTCAATGCTGATGTAAGTCCCCTTGATTCCGCGCTTCAAGAGCGACCAATAATTTTCAAGTCCGTTGGTGTGAACGTTGCCATGTACATACGCAACGGCATGGTCGATCACTTGATGCTCATAATCCTTCCGAAGTCCGACATAAGACGGAGAAGCATCCGAAATGAGATCGGCACCCGGTTCGACGTGTTCCCGCACGCAGCCTTGCAGAGTATGCTGCTTTGTGTCTGGAACAACCATTGTGCGGACCTTCTTACCCCGTTCGAGAATTCCCAGTACAACGGTCTTGTCCTTCGGTCCATGAGCGGTAATTCTCCGCGCTCGCTTGTCTGCATGCATATTGCGGGATGCCCCGCCGATGAAGGTTTCATCCACTTCAACGGTTTTCCCGCTCCCACCAAGCCTGACAAGTGAGTGTGCTTGCAAAGCCAAGCGCAACCGATGAAGTACAAACCAAGCAGACTTCTGTGTGATCCCGAGATCGCGTCCGACCTCGTAAGAGCTAATCCCGTTCTTGCAGTTCACTAGCATCCAAAGAGCGACTAACCACTTGTCCAAAGAGATCGGCGAATCCTCAAAGATCGTTCCCAGTTTGACAGAGAATTGCTTTGAGCACTTCTTACATTTCCATCGCTTCTGAGTCTTGAGATAATAGTGCGCTATGCCGTCGCAAGCCGGACAGATCGGGCCATTGGGCCAGCGCATTTTGGCGACAGTGTCGATGCACACTTGCTCATCGCTAAAGTAGCGGACCGCTTGTTGGAGTGTCTTTGGTTTGGTGTCCATGTAAGAATCATAGACTATTTCCCGTGGTTAGTCAAGTATATTATTGCCCAAGAGTGCCTGTCCTACTAAGAGCTTCCAGCAGGCAAACTGACTCACCACTCACCATCCCGATGTCGCCCCTACGCGACATCGAGCCGCGAAATCGGGTATCATCTCACAGGGAGTTTCCCCGCAAAATTGCTTCATCTGCCGCGTCTGCTTTGGTTGGCGTGTGCGCCTCAAGGAGTGCAGATTGATTCCTCGGTATACGCGCGAAGAGATGGGCCGTGTCTGGAGTGAGGAAGGCAAGTTCCGGCGCTGGCTCGAGGTGGAGCTCGCCGCAACGGAGACACTCGCCGAGCGCGGCGTGGTGCCCACTGCCGCAGCCGCGAAGATCCGCGAAAACGCACACATGGACGCCGGCATCGTCCGGCGCATTGCGGAGCTGGAAGCAAAAGTGAAACACGACGTCATCGCGTTCACCATGGCCATCGGAGAAACCATCGGCGATCCCGGCGCCGCGCGCTGGCTGCACTACGGCTTGACGTCGAACGACGTCGTGGACACCGCGCAGGCCCTCCAGCTTCGCGAATCCTCGCGCCTGATCGAGCACGGTCTCGTGCGTCTCGGCGAGGTGCTCGAGCGCCGCGCGCGCGAGTTTCAGCACACCCCGCAGATCGGACGCACGCATGGCGTGCACGCCGAGCCGATCACCTTCGGCCTGAAGATCGCCAACTGGTTTGCGGAGAACCGTCGCAACCTCGAACGCTTCGGGCACGCCGCGCGGCAAATGGCGGTGGGAAAAATCTCGGGCGCTGTGGGCAACGCATCGCATCTCGGACCGGAAGTAGAAGCCGCCATCTGCAAGCGGCTCGGGCTGGACGTAGCTCCGGTGGCGTCGCAAGTGATTCAGCGCGACCGCCACGCGGAGTATCTCTCCACGCTGGCGATCCTGACGGCCACGCTGGAAAAAATCGCCCTCGAAATCCGCCACTTGCAGCGCACCGAAGTGCGCGAGGCCGAGGAACCCTTCGGCGGCGAGCAGCGCGGCAGTTCGGCGATGCCGCACAAGCGCAATCCCGTGTCGAGCGAGCAAATTTGCGGCCTCGCGCGCGTGGTGCGGGCCAATGCCGGCGCCGCGTTTGAAAACATCGCGCTGTGGCACGAGCGCGACATCTCGCACAGCTCGGTCGAGCGCGTCATTCTCCCCGATTCCACAATTTTGGCCGACTATTTGCTCGCGCGCATGACCGAGATCGTCGCGGGCATGCGCGTCTTTCCAGAGCGCATGCGCCGCAACCTGGACGCCACGGGCGGCCTGGTATTCTCCGGCCAACTTTTACAAGACCTCGTGGTAGCGGGCGCCGCGCGGGAAGACGCGTACAAATGGGTGCAAGAGCATGCCATGGCGGCATGGGAAACAGAAACAAATTTCCAACAGCGCGTCGCTGCCGATCCGCGGATCACAAGATTCCTGGATCGCGCCGCGCTCGAACACACCTTCGATCTGAAACGCCAGCTGCGCTACGTGGACGCGATCTTCGCCCGCGTGTTCTCCTGATTCACAGACCGCGGTCAGCCCATTTTTGCAGCCGAATCACCACGGCGCAGGCATCTGCTCAGCTGAAGTCCCTGTTCCTCAAGTTTTTCCACTAGAAGCCATCTCCTACTTAGGCATTGTGGGTCGCGGCTTCAGCCACGACACAAACGCCGCAGAATAATTGCGGCTTTAGCCGCTGACGTTTGCGTTTGCAGTTCTCACACAAACTCATTAGCCTCTGAAGTGGGGTTCAGGTTACGCCCGCAGAAATCTATGAGACATGTCCTAGCCGCATGGGTCGCAAAATCTTGAATTTTGGCGGCGGAGCGATGCTACGATTGCATCTTCCATGCCCGATCAAAATCATGTTCGCCCGCGCGTGGGCGTTCCGTGGCGAACGGCCCGGGAAGAAACGGCAAACAATAGGCCGAGAATCGAAAGGTATCTTCACGCTGTGGAGCGTGCTGGTGGAGAGCCAGTGCTGGTCTCACTCGTTTCGTCACCCAAGGAGCTTGTGCACCGGGCCGCAGAGCTGGACGCATTCGTGCTGACCGGCAGCCCCGCCGACCTAGACCCGGCGCACTTTCACGCCAAGCGTCACCCGGCCACGGTCGACGCCGATGCCGCCCGGGAACGCACCGATTTCACGCTGTTGGAACATGCTCTGCATATGGGCAAGCCAGTGCTTGCGATCTGCTATGGTGTGCAGTCTTTGAACGTCTTCCTGGGCGGAAGCCTGATTCAGGATATTCCAACCGAAATTGGATCGAAGATTTGCCACGAAACCGAAAATGATGAGGCCCCTGGCACAGTCGAATGTGCGGACCCCATGCATGGTGCGCAGTTTGATTCCGGCCGCGTGCTGGAACTTTCCGGCGCGCCCCGAGCGGAAATCAACTCGTCCCACCACCAATCGGTCCGTGAGCCCGGCCGTGGTTTGCGGATAACCGCCCATGCACCCGACGGAGTGGTTGAGGCCGTCGAATGGACTAACGATTCGAACTGGGTTGTAGGCGTGCAATGGCATCCCGAGAGAATGCCCGCGGACGCGCTGGCGCAGGCCCTGTTTCGCAATCTGGTAACCGCCGCGCGCCAGGCGCGGATGGCAAAGTAGGCGCGCGGTCATGACTCTCGTATCGATGTCCAATGCGTGCTCGCGAGCCATTTTCCGCACGGTGGCTGCGTGATTTCTCTCGCGGGCAAAGCGGCTTTGATTACGGGCGGGTCGCGCGGTATCGGCGCTGCCACGGTGAAGCTATTTGCCCGGGCAGGCGCTGACGTTGTCTTCAACTATCGCCATAATGATGACGCGGCGAATGCGGTTGAGCAAGAGGCTCGCAAGCACGGCACTCGCATCGAATCGCACAAGGCGGACCTGGGCCGGATGGCCGATGCGCGGAGACTTGTCGAGTATGCGGAGGACAGGCTCGGTCGCGTGGATATCCTGGTTGCCAACGCGGGTATCTGGAATGTCGAGGAAGCGCCGGTCGAAAAATTGGCCGAGCACGGTTGGGATGAAATGATGCGCGTCAGCCTGAAGAGCGTTTACACGGTGACGCATTTTGCCGTCCAGAAAATGATCGCGCAGCGCTCCGGCCGCGTGATCGCCATCAGCTCTACTGCGGGACAGCGAGGTGAAGCGTTCCATTCGCATTACGCAGCCGCCAAAGGCGGGATGATCAGCTTCATCAAATCGCTCGCCAGTGAACTCGCGCGACACCGTATCCTGGTCAACTGTGTAGCTCCTGGATGGGTGGAGACAGACATGTCGAATCCTGTGCTCCATACGAAAGCGGGCGCGAAGCTTGTACAAGCACAGATTCCGCTCGGTCGTCCGGCGACGCCCGAAGAAATTGCCGGGCCGATCCTGTTCCTCGCTTCCGACCTGGCAACCTTTGTTACGGGTGAAGTCCTCAATGTAAATGGAGGTTCAGTCCTGTGCGGTTGATATTTAAAGCGATGACCTTTCTAATCTTGGTATTAGGCTTGGCGATGGCGCCCGGCAAACCCGCTGCGGCACAGCCGGGACAGGACCTGTTTCCCGAACAGAGCGCCGCCAAGGCCAAGGCGATTCTGCAGCAAGTAATTGCCGCACTTGGCGGGAGCGCCTACCTGACCGCCCGCGATTCCGATTGCGAAGGCCGCATCGCGCAATATGCCCATAGTGGCGAGGTAGCTGACTTTACGTTATTTCACGATCAGTGGTTGCTTCCGAACAAGAACCGCACCGAATATATCACCAAAGGCATGAACACCATCCTGGGGAGCCTGATCGGTATCGAAGGCGGCATTTTCATTACGCACGGGGGCGTCCTCGTTACGGTGTTTACCCCCGACCAGGGCTGGATGCTTGACAAATCCGGCGTGTCCGATCAGCCGGAGGACGTGGTCAAAAATTTCGCCGAGCAAGTGAAATCCGGAATGAACAACATGTTGAGGGCGCGCATGAATGAGGACGGCGTGGAGCTTCGTTATGCCGGGCCCGATTTGGCGGACCTTAAGGAAGTAGAGTGGATCGAGTTTTCCGACCGCGATCACCGCGCGCTCCGCCTGGCCGTCGAGAAATCCACGCACCTGCCTGTGCGCTGGGTGGTCACCAAGCAGGACCCGGAGACGCGCGAGCGCACGGAGATTACCACGAGCTACGCGCAGTTCACTACCATCGATGGCGTTAAGACCCCATATCGCGTCGCGCGCGCGCAGAATGGCCGCCCCCTGTCGCAGACCTACATGGCAAGCTGCAAGTACAATGCAAATCTCTCCCCTCAACTCTTCACCCGCGCCTCGCTTGAACAGCGCTCGGCCGACGTCAACAAGAATAGTGGCAAAGACAGCAAGGGGAAAAAATAAGCCTGCCGGCGCAAACCTTTCATCATAGCGGGCGGGCCGGCAATGTAGTAGATGGGCGACGCTGCGCCCTTCAAATGCTTTCCGAGCATCTCTTGAGTGATCAAACCGGTTTCACCGTTCCAAGGTTGGTGCGATTTCTCCATTTCCGTCATGCTGGCGATTAGCTTGTACTTTGGATTGTCTTTTTCCAGGCTCTGAAGGTCCGCGAGGGATGCGGCATCTTCCGGCCGCCTGTTGGAGTAGAAGAGAAAAACACGCTGGGGCAACTTCTCCTTCGCTGCCCAATGGACAATGCTTCGAAACGGAGTGATGCCAATCCCACCTGCGAGAAAAACGCCGCGCGCGTCAAATCCTTTTTGAGAATTAAATCTCCGGATGGCCCCTCAATCCTAACAGGGGCACCGGTCGGCATCGTCCTCAACATGCGTTTGAACGCCGTATCGCGCATCCGCGTGGCCACCATCAAGGTTTCTTCGTGAGGGGCGCTCGCGATTGAAAAACTGCGCACATTTCCTTCGGCGTCCGACTCCGGAGGATCAAGCAAAGTCATATCGAGATACTGGCCGGCCTTGAACGGCCATCTCATTGAGAATATTTCGTAGGCACAAATCAGACTTCAATCTTCGTTGTTTTGTTGCCGGATAACATTTTGGGAAACGACCGTGACTCGTCTACTGATGTGGACTGCTCTCCAACTGCGCTTACCTTTGCGGGGATTGCGTTCCGCTCTATAGAAACACGCTAGTTTTCGACCTTAGGTTTTGTGCTTTCACTCCAGATAGCATACGAGGAGGCATCGATTCGGACGTTATCCTGAGACGGGAATTGCTCGTCAGTCAATTGGAAAATTGTTCGGAAATTTCCGCATCATCCGTGAACCACAGAATCGCAAACACTCAGGTCCGGGGAAGTCTTCTACTCGGAAAACTTCCTAGGCAGCGAGAAACCCTCTTCCCAGGCCTCATCACACAGTGAAGTCCTTTACGAAGGAGGTGTGGGTGTGCAAGCGATAAGATGCGTGGCTGTTCTCTTTTGAACAGTTTTGACTCGGATTCTTTTGGTACGGTTACCATCCACCAGCAAAGCGCAAGTACGTGCGAGGCGACGAATGACGCTATCCGGACGGAATGTGCTCTTGGTCGGACAGAATTTTCATAGGGCCCGGGCCTTGACGGACAAGCTGCAACGGTGGAAATTCCAGAATCATTTTGCCAGGAATATACGAGCAGCCTCCGACCTGTTGGGTTCGAATCGGGTCGATCTAGTGCTCAGCCATACATATCTTTCCGATGGAACTGGCTTAGGCCTGCTGGCGTCTTTGGCCCATCTTCCGGTCGTTACCGCGTTCCTTTGCTTGCCAGTCGAAAATAGCTGCCTTTGGCTGCCGGCCATCGATGGGGGAAGAAAATGCTTGGGATTACCAGCACTGCGTCCATTGGAGTTTACGAGGACACTCGATGAGATGGCCCGGTGTCTATCCACCCGAACCCAGGCATCTTGCCCACGACTCGATGATCTTATCGCCGCGGATCGAGATTGCGCCTGAGAAGTCCTCTTCTAAAGCACTCATAGGCTACATTGCTAAATCTGGTGGAACCGGATTGATTTGGAAGCCAAGTTAGGCGACTCGTTTGCGAAGTCTCATGTCCGCTGGTCGCCGGGCTTGTTCATCAGGCCTGTGGAAGACGGTCTCGGCATAGGCTTCTCTTTTGAGAACATCGCTGCACGGTCAAATCGTTGAATTGGGCGCCACTTTCCTGCCGAATGGGGGGTGGAATTTCACGGTCTGGGCGCCAAACTCGGCACGCGTGGATCTCCTACTCTCAGGCGCGGAAAGGGGCGTTGTGCCGATGAAGCGCGATGAATTGGGCTATCACGTCGCGACGGTCGAAAGCATCCCTCTGGACACGCAGTACGTTTACCGGCTTGCCGACGCTCGCGAACGGCCTGACCCTGCCTCGCGATTTCAGCCGCACGGAGTTCATGGACCATCTCAAGTTGTGGACTTTCGCCGGTTCGAGTGGACCGATGCTCTGTGGAAAGGGCGGCCGCTTGAGAAAAGTGTTTTTTATGAGCTGCATGTAGGAACTTATACGCGGGAAGGAACTTTTGAAACGCTCATCAAACATCTCGCTGAACTCGCGGATCTTGGAATTACCACCATTGAGCTGATGCCGATCGCGCAGTTTCCCGGGGCTCGCAACTGGGGATATGACGGGGTCTATCCTTTTGCGCCGCAGAACAGCTACGGCGGCCCCATGGGGCTACAGACGCTGGTGGACGCTGCTCACCAGCGTGGAATTGCGGTGGCCCTGGATGTTGTGTACAACCATCTCGGGCCGGAAGGCAATTATCTTGGAGAGTATGGCCCATATTTTACAAACCGCTATCAAACCCCCTGGGGGCAAGCGCTTAACTACGACGGATCCGAGAGCGGACCGGTGCGGCGATTCTTTGTCGAAAATGCATTGTACTGGCTGGAAAAATATCATCTGGACGCTCTGCGCCTGGATGCGATTCACGGGATTTTCGATTTCAGCGCGCGCCATTTGTTGAGGGAGCTGCGGGAGGAAGTGGAATCTCTCGCCAAGCGCCTGGGAAGGCACATCCACTTGATCGCGGAAAGTGATTTGAACGATGCGCGCATTTTGCATCCGCCGGAACGCGGGGGGTATGAATTGCACGCGCAGTGGAGCGACGACTTTCAACACTCGCTGCATTCCTTGCTGACCGGGGAGCAAGCTGGTTATTATTCAGATTTTGGAACAGTACACCATCTGGCCGAGACACTAAGGAACGGTTGGTTTTACTCGGGAGAGTTTTCAGAATTCCGGCGGCGCTGCCACGGCAATTCTCCACGCGGACTTGCTCCATCGCGTTTTGTGGTTTGCAATCAGAATCACGACCAAATTGGAAATCGGGCGCTCGGCGAGCGGTTGAGCGAGCTAACCGAATTTGAGGGCCTCAAGCTCGCTGCCGGGGTCACATTGCTCTCGCCGTTCGTGCCGTTGTTATTCATGGGGGAGGAGTATGGAGAGAAGGCCCCTTTTCAATATTTCACGAGTCATGGTGACCCCGACTTGATCGAGGCAGTGCGCAAGGGGCGCCGGGAGGAATTTGCGGCTTTCGGCCGGCAAGATGAGGCTCCTGATCCGCAGAACGAATCGACGTTTGAGGGGTCGAAGCTGAACCATGATCTGAAGAAGAAAGATCCGCATCGTACCTTGAGGCTATTCTATAAGGAACTGCTTCGCCTACGTCGAGACTACCTGTTAGGCGAGCGAACTGGGTTGCAGGTGAGCGAAGGCGAGGAATCGGTGCTGATAATATTCCCCAGCAAAGACTCACTCGCTGCTCTCGCAATCCTATTTTATTTCGGGAGGCGCACAGGCACGGGGCAGGCGACATTGCCGAGCGGGATTTGGACGAAGGTGCTCGATTCGGCGGATGGTAAGTGGGCAGGCCCCGGAAGTTCGCATCCATCGCAGGTGGAAGTAAATAATCGCTCTCCTCTTGAATTGCAAGCGCGGTCGTTCGTTGTTTTAGAGCGAGATCTGCATCGCGGAAGAACCGGTAAAGATGCACGTACGAAATATCCTTTCGAAGCCTCAAGTCAACGGCCGGACACTCGCTTTGGCGTTTGAGCCTTGGTGCGCGATCCGTAATGCTGCTTGGAATGCGAGTTGTTCCAAGGGTTGGCGTCGCAGGAGGCGGGGTTGGACAGGCTGCACCCAAGATTTCTCGATTTAGAAAATGATAGTCCAAAGCGGGAGTAAACATGAGATACGTCTGCGTACACGGTCATTTTTATCAGCCTCCCCGAGAAAATCCGTCGCTGGAAGCGATCGAGTTGCAAGACTCCGCGTATCCCTATCACGACTGGAACGAACGTATCACCGCGGAATGCTACGGGCCGAATGCGACGTCGCGGATTCTTGACAATGAGCAACGAATCCTCCAGTTGGTGAACAACTACGCTCTAATGAGTTTTAACTTTGGCCCATCGCTTATTTCTTGGTTGCAAGCTAAAGCGCCCAAAGTATATGAGTTGATTCTCGATGCCGACAAGCTGAGCCAGCGGAAATTTGGCGGGCATGGGTCATCGATAGCGCAGGGTTATAACCATATGATTCTGCCGCTTGCAAATCGACGGGACAAGGTAACGCAAGTGAAATGGGGAATTACCGACTTCCAGCAGCGATTCGGAAGGCATCCGGAGGGAATGTGGCTGCCGGAGACGGCGGTAGATACCGAGACTCTGGAAGTTTTGGCCGAGAACGGCATCTTGTTCACAATCCTGGCGCCGCGACAAGCAAAACGCGTGCGGAGGAAAGGCAGCCGAAGTTGGAAAGATGTGAGCGGCGATCGCGTCGATCCGAGCCGTGCTTATCTAGTGCGATTGCCGTCGCGCAAGACGATCAGTGTGTTCTTCTACGATGGCCCCATTTCGCAGGGCGTGGCGTTCGAGGGGCTTCTGAACGATGGAAAGCGCTTTGCGGACCGCCTATTGAGCGGATTATCGGATACGAGAGACTGGCCGCAACTTGCGCACATTGCGACCGATGGAGAGAGTTATGGACACCATCATCATTACGGAGAGATGGCGTTAACGTACGCCCTTCACCACATCGAGGAGAACAAGCTCGCGGAATTGACGAATTATGGCCAATTCCTGGAACGGCACCCCGCCGATCACTTCGCTGAAATCGTGGAGAACAGCTCCTGGAGTTGCGTCCATGGGATCGAACGGTGGCGATCGAATTGTGGATGCAATTCAGGCGGCCACGGCGATTGGAATCAAGAATGGCGCGCCCCTCTGCGCGGAGCGCTGGACTGGCTGCGCGATGTATTGGCTCCTGTTTATCAGGAAAGAGCCGCGGGCTTGCTGAAAGATCCCTGGCGAGCCCGGGACGAATATATCCGCGTGGCCTTAGATCGGTCCGACAAGACCTTTGCGTCATTTTTTGATGAGCATGCCACGCATGCCTTGAGTGCGGACGAACAGGTGACGGCATTGAAGCTGCTCGAAATGCAGCGTCACGCGCTACTCATGTATACGAGCTGCGGATGGTTCTTCGACGAACTGTCGGGACTGGAGACCGTGCAAGTGATTCACTACGCCGGCCGCGCGGTGCAGTTGGCGAGGGAGTTCCTGGGCGATCAGGTCGAAGAATGTTTCCGGGAGCGATTGCGTTCGGCAAAGAGCAATCTGCCCGAACACGGTGACGGCGCCCAGATTTACGACAAATGGGTGAAGCCTGCGTTTGTGGATATCGGAAAAGTAGCGGGCCATTACGCGATGTGTTCTCTGTTTGAAAACTACAGCGAAAAGACCAGGATCTATTGCTACGACGTCGAACGTGAGAGCTATTTTCTGGAAGCGGAAGGAAAGCTGCGGTTGGCGATCGGGCGAGCACGGCTGAGTTCAAAGATTACGCGGGAGTCCGCGACGCTCAGCTTCGGAGTGCTTCATCTTGGCGATCACGATGTCACGGGAGGAATACGCTGCAGCCAGGAGCCCGAAAACTATGACGATCTAAAGAAGAAGTTTGCAGATCCCTTCTCGAAGGCGGATACAGCAGCGATGATTCGCATTCTGGATGAGGAGTTCAACCGGAACACATTCTCGCTGAGAAGTCTGTTCCAAGATGAGAGGCGGGCGATTGTAAAGCTCATTCTAAACGATTCTCTGATCACCACAACCGCGGCCTATCGAGGCATCTATGATAGCCATGCATCGCTTATCCGCTTCCTGAACGGGGTGGGTATTCCCGTACCGGCAGCGTTCCAAGCCGCGGCGGACGTCGCGCTCAACAGCCAACTGCGTCAGGAGTTTGAGCGCCCCGAGTTGGACGCGGACAGCGTCCAAACTCTTTTGAAGGAAGCGGCGAATAGCAAGGTCTCGCTGGATGTGACGACGCTGGAATTCGTCATCCGGAAGAAATTGGAAAAAGCAGCGGATAACTTCGCCACGGACTCGGGAAACATCGAAGCAGCACAAGGGCTGAGAAAGCTCCTGGAATTCATCGCCCCACTTCCCTTTCCGGTCGTGTTGCGGGAGGCGCAGAACATGGTCTATGGTCCACTGATCAAAAATATGAAAGAACATCGACCGGAAGCGGAGAAGGGCAATCCGATAGGCCAGAATTGGATGCACGAGCTGAGTGCTCTGCGGGAAATGTTGCGGATTCAAAACGCATAAGCAAAAATGCTGACCAGGCGTATTCCCACGGCCACGTATCGGTTGCAGTTCAACAAGGACTTCACTTTCCAAAACGCGTGCGCAATTCTGGGCTACCTTTCCGAGTTGGGCATCTCCGACATTTACGCCTCGCCAATCCTGACCAGCCGCCGCGGCAGCGGTCATGGCTATGATGTGACGGACCCTACCCGAATCGATGCTGATTTGGGATCGGAAGCAGATTTCGAGGCCTTCCAGCAGGCGTTGCAGAACCATGACATGGGCCTGCTGCTGGACATCGTCCCGAACCATATGGCGGCAAGTCACGAAAACCCATGGTGGATGGACGTGCTGGCAAATGGACCGGAATCCCCGTTCGCTTCTTACTTTGACATCGACTGGCACCCGCCTTCCCAAAATATGGAAAACAAGATCCTGCTGCCCGTCCTGGGGCGGCCTTTTGGTGAAGTTCTTGACGGCGGAGAACTCAAGCTCACCTATGAAGGTGGCAGATTCTTCGTCCGGTATTTCGAATCCTTATTTCCGTTAGCGCCGAAATCCTATTGCCAACTGCTGCAGCATCGCGTCGATAGTTTAAAGATTCTGCTGGGTGAGGCGAGTGAACAGTTCCAGGACTACGCCGGGATTATTTCCGCGGTATCAGCATTCTCAGAGCGGAACGCGCCGCCGCATGTCTCCGCCGCAGACAGACACTCCAACTTTGAAGCGGTCCGAGAGCGCTTACGGCACCTGCTCAGCGCGAGTAGTGTAATAGCGGCTTTTGTGGATTCGAATCTTAGCGATTACAACGGCAAAGAAGGCGACTCCGGCAGTCTGGGTAATCTGGAGAGCCTGCTTGGAGAACAGTATTACGCGCTGGCCTACTGGCAGAACGTGAACGATACCATCAATTACCGTAGATTTTTTACCATCACGGATCTGGTGGGGATGCGCGTCGAAGATCCCCTAGTCTTCGACGCGACTCACAGCCTGATGCTTCGGTTGATGCCCAAAGGGGTCTTCGTGGGAATGCGCGTGGACCATATCGATGGCCTGCGTGATCCGTTGGCTTACCTGAGACGTCTGCAAGAGCGGATCACGAGTGCGGAATCTCCGGCAGAGACAGCTCGCGGCTATGTGTTGGTGGAGAAAATTCTTGCGCGGTCGGAAAACCTGCCGTCGGATTGGCCGATCTCGGGCACGACCGGCTACGACTATTTGAATTACGTGAATGGCATCTTTGTGCATCCGCAGGGAGCGAAGCGCATCGAGCACATTTATTCGGCCTTTATTGGGAAAACCCTGAAATTTGAAGACGTGCTTTTGCAAAAGAAGGACCTGGTAATGAACACCCTCCTTGCGGTGGAGATGCGCTCACTGGGGCGCCAACTGGGGGAACTTGCGGGTCAGGATCGCTACGCGAGAGATCTTTCCCGCCGGGAGCTGACCGACGCGCTGCTCGAAGTGACGGCGTGTCTTTCCGTGTACCGGACGTACATTCGAAATCTGGATGTGCCTGAGGACGCGAAGCAGTTTATAGGCGCTGCACTGGAAGCTGCTGGCGTCCGCAAACCCGGATTGAATCCCGATTGTTTTGGTTTCCTGCGCGATGTGCTGATGCTTCTTAACCCGCCGCACGTGCACCCGGCTCAACGGGAAGCGCGGCTTAGCTTCGTCATGCGGTGGCAGCAATTCACCGGGCCGATCGTAGCCAAAGGTTTGGAAGACACAGCACTTTATGTTTACTATCCCTTGCTTTCGCTGAACGACGTCGGTGGTAATCCGCAACCGGAGGGAATCTCTCAGGAGGCATTCCATGAATTCATAATCCGGCGCCAAGAACATTGGCCGCATACACTCAACACCACCTCGACACACGACACCAAGCGGGCGGAAGACGTGCGTGCTCGCATCAATTTTCTGTCCGAGGCTCCTGAGGAATGGCAAAACCATCTGGGTCAGTGGGCGAAGGAGAATGCTTCTCATAAAATCAACGTGGACGGACAGTTGGTGCCCGATGCGAATGAGGAATATTTTTTGTATCAAACTCTGCTGGGAGCCTGGCCTCTCAACCCTGCGGCACTTCCACAGCTCGTGCCGCGACTGCAGGCCTACGTTGTGAAAGCGACGCGAGAGGCCATGGTGCACACGCGCTGGGCTCGGCCTAATCTGCAACACGAGGAAGCTCTCACGAGATTTGTGGACGCAATCCTGAACGAGCGGGTTAGCAAGCGATTCCTTATTGATTTCAGGCCTTTCCAAGAGCAAGTGGCGTTTTATGGGATGTTGAACAGTCTCAGTCAGACTCTTCTCAAAATTACCTGCCCGGGAGTTCCCGATTTTTACCAAGGCGCGGAATTGTGGGATTTCCGCCTCGTGGATCCTGACAATCGCGGCGCGGTGGATTTTACCGAGAGGATTGCGCTGCTTGCACGGATGAAGACAACGGGCAGGAACGAATCCATCAATGTTGCACAAGAATTGGTAAGGAATTGGGCCGATGGAAGCATCAAGCTGTATTGCATCTGGAAGGCGCTGGCTTTTCGAAAGAAAAATGCAGCGTTGTTTTCAGATGGCCGATTCGAGCCTGTCACCGCCACGGGTGGTCGAGCAGAAAATGTCCTCGGGTTTCTGCGGAAGCAGGAGCGCAATTGGGCCTTGATCATCGTGCCCAGGTGGTTGGGCAAGGCGAATGCCCATTTGGCGTGGAACGGAAAAGACAGCTATTGGGACGACACGCATATTCGCTTATCGCCAGGTGCGCCAGATGCATGGCGCAATATTTTTACGGGCGAGGAAATCGAAGTAGAGACGCGAAATGACCAGCCAGTTCTTGCCCTTCATGACTTGGTGGGCTATTTCCCCGTTGGCCTTTTTGAGGCAGCCTCTCGCTCTTGAAGGAACTGCTCGTTCGACGCAGGCCTCCTGGCTCCGGTCGGCAGTTGCCAAGCCACAAGGACACGACGCGCTAAAAAACAGACAATCCCGTTTCTCGGGAATTATTGAGAGTTGGCGGAGGGGCGCGCTTGCGGACTGCCGTTCGGCAACAGCAGCACCTATTCAGCCCCGAATCGTGCATTGCCTGATAGGGAACAGTGGAGATTGTCCGTGTCCAGAGTTCCGGCAATGAGTTTATCGTGGATTCACCGTTCGGCCGGAGAGTCATAGACTTACGGCCCGGTCTAAACCCTCGGAGGGTGATCTCCATGCAGATCGCAATCAAGGAACGTCGCAAAACACAGCGCGAGGATCTGTCAGTACCTGTGCGCGTATGTCCTTGTGATTCCCAATACCCTGAGGAAGTTTGCACAACTCTGAACGTATCGCGCAACGGACTATATTTTGCGACTGATACGGGACACTACTTCCCAGGCATGAATGTTATCGTGACGCTCAACTTCCGTTGGGATGATCCGATGCAGCGAGAATATATAGGCGATGTGGCCCGGCTGGAAAGGCTCGAAGATGGAAAATGGGGAGTCGCAATCCGCATTTTGATGCGCTACAATTCCGCGGTTTACTCGGGCACTTAGGTTTGCGAGTTTGTTCGTACGCGACAGGATGAGAGTCTTGTGTTTGGGCCAAGTCCCGCGAAGTCGTCTTCTAAGAAAGACGTCGCTAGGTTTTTCATGCTTCAGGGTTGCGCGAAGCCACTTTCTTCCATCCCCGTCTGGGTCCCACTCAGTCAATTGCTTTTCGGAATCTGGCCCAGGGGCCCCGCAGGGATGCGGGCGCATCAAACTGTGCGGACTGAACGGTGATATTTTGAACGATCGGAAGGGATATTGATGAGATTTGTATTTCTTGCCGTCGCGCTTATTTTGTTCTTCACGTGGATTGGGGCATTCGTCGTCCTCCATGTGGCCGCCGCGCTCATTCACCTTCTACTTATCGTTGCGGTCGTTTTCTTCCTTGTCCATCTTTTTAGCGGACGCCGTGCTGCGTGAACTCGTCTTATGCCAACCCTTGATACTTTAAGGCTTCGAATGGATTCGGTCCGACGGGCCGCGAAGGCGGACAAAAAGTGGCCCTGAAATGCTGCAAATGCGGAAAGCGGACGCACAAGTTCACGGCGGTCCGCCAGCGATGCGGTCATAGGTTCTGCAACTGTGCAAAGGGGGTGTAGGGAGAATCCCCTACGGTCCGAATAGGATTTGAGGAATCCGAATCGAATGAGTCTCTTCACTTGAGATAATTCGAATGGTCGTGGCTGGGTGATTTGTTATGCGGAGTGCGAGTAGCCTATCGTGATTCCACGTTGAGGTACGCAAATATTTCTTCTTTTCGGTTCAGGTATTCCTCAAAGGCCTGAACTTCGGCAACGCACTGCTTCTGTAACGCATAATTGCTTTCAGGAGAAACAGGGGCTTTCGACCGAGCCAAAAGGGTGCTCAAATTCACCGCTTCATTTGAATACATGCGGAACGCCACGGACAAATCGGAAACCAAATCGGCTAGATATTCATCTGTCGCTATCAGATTCATGATAGTCCTCCAAGTTCTTCATCAAACGACGAGAGAAACACGCGTGGAATAATTCCATGAGCGCAGGCCGTCTGTTCAAAAGTGATTACCGCGAGACCCGTCAGGCGGGTGCGACCGCGATTTGGGGCGTTCGAGAAGCCACGGTTCCATTCAGCTGACATGCGCCTTCGATTTCTCGCGATTGTAGGTATCGCGGCCCGCCTCGATAGCCGTGGCAATCTGTCCTTTCGTCTGCGCGATCGTTTGCATGCCGCGCCCGACTGCGTCTTCCGCGCGATCCTTCAATTCCCGTGCTTTCTTGTGGGCGTATTCATTTCCTTTGCTTGCTTTTTTCGCAAGGTATTCGCGGGTTTTCTCTCCGGATTTCGGGGCAAACAGGATGCCAACCGCTGATCCGATCCCTAACCCGACCAGGAAATAGTTTACAGTGGAAATTATTTTGTTATTCATGACTAGTCTCCTCCTTTAAGAGTAAGAGTGATTTTCTGAACGGAGCAAGCATGCGACCGCAATTGCACTTCTACTGACGAGGAGCCCCCGCGGCGGAAATCGTGATCGTCGCGCTTGTCATTTGATTTCGGGCAACCCGTCCTCCGGAGCATTCCAAGTCGCCATCAGCACCAGGATGCTGCCCAAAATTAACAAAATGCCGATTGCTTTTTCTTTGTAATTGTCCATTGTCGACCTCACTTGTTCCTTGTTGCTGGTTTACACGATTGAGTAGGGCAGGCCGTGGGCCACACAGAACATTTATCGGAAGTGCCGCAACTAAAGCAGTTACATAGGGATTTGAAATGCACGCGGGCAATTGGCCGGGTAAATTGTTCGATCTAGCGGGAAGATGTGGCGGGTCGCCGTGCCGGGTTAAAGAGTCACAATGCGGCGTCTTTTAGCAAGTTTGCGGCGACGACCCTTGGCTCGGCGCCAGATGGGGAGTGTGCCACCTTCCGATAATCCCGGGAACGAGCACGAATTGGGTACTGGGGACCTCCAGCGCATAATCTTGTACATGAATCGTGAATGGCGTGCCAGTCAACCCATAGCTGTTGCCGCCGGTAATTAGCTCCTGCGCCAACGCAGTAAACGAAAAAGTTCCGCCCAGGCTCAACCTGTCCTGTTCCGGGACAGTCACAGTCATTTGCAAGTGGACCGGACTGCCGTTGGGCGTGACGGTGTCGCTGGGCGTGATGTTACAGATGGCCCCAGCCGGGTTGCATGTCCAGGGGATGATCTGGGTAGGCAAAAAATAACTTGGCGACGGAACTAAAATCAGATCATACGGAGCCATCGTGTTTCCAACCTGGACGGTCTGCTCAGTGCGTTGTCCGAGAAAGAATGAAAACGGAAAGGACGGGTTGGCAATCGTGTAGCATTCCAATCCCACGTTGAAACGGCGTCGCTTACAGCCAAAGCGCCCCATTGAAATTGGCCTCTCTTGGACTCAATCTGGACTCTCTCCGCTAGACCAATCGCCACAAAAGCTGTCATCGACGTGCCAGGGACCGAACCGGTGACCCCCTGCTTGCAAATTCAGAAGTCGAAATTGGATGGTGAGAATGAGAATGCGTAGAAGTTGTATGGGAAGAATCAGGTAGCCAGGAATCTGTCCCGTCAACGTTGGCAGCAATGAGGCCGAGTTGGAGGGGGTTGAATCTGCTTCTCGCTCAAACCTATCCCTAACGTTGGGAATAGATAGAGTTTTGGCACAGTTCTGGCACAGCTGAGTTTCTTACCAGCGGGATGAACCCCTCTTTTGAGACAGTTTGGAATCGGCACACTTGCCGTTCTGACCTGCCTCGCATTTTGAAACGGCCATGGACTTGAATCCGGGAACCCGTGGATGGTCCTCGGGCCGATTTTTCCCGCCTGCTGCGCCCTAAAGTAACTCACTCGAACCCTTCAACGCAAACCGCCTCCAGGGTGAGGTTCTTGGCCCTTTCCGCAGCGGAATGGGCCAAGGAAAGTTGCATGGCCACACTCTGGCGGATTCCTTTGGTGTTCGATCGGCTAGCGCGCTTTGCGGACACAGTAACTGGCTCAACCTAGATTCACTGAAGAATGCTTTCAGGTGTCTGAGATAGGCGCGATGGCCCTTCACAGTGTTTTCCGCTAGACCAGTAAATTGAGCTCGTTCGAATTCACCGGCCACGTAATCAAACGTCATTCGCTCGCCCCCCAGCCGTCCTTGAACAGCCCCAGCACGATCTCGCTCTCCCGCTGCCTGATGATTTTGATTGCGAGCTATTTGCTGGCCGTCTTGGTCGATTCTTGATTCTGCACACCGTTCATCGTGTATGGGGACCACCTAGACACACGCATACATTTTGAACAAATAGCACGAGAGAGAACAGCTTAAAATCTAAGGATAGGGTTGGTTCTTTGAAGCTGCTGGGGAATCAATTTCGGTCGGGAGCTGCCACGGATTGCGCCGAAATTGCGCCGCCCCGCCTCGAAAATTTTGGAAGGAATATTACTGTTATTCCGTTCGCAGTAGCCTCAGATTTATGGCGCGCTGCAAAAGTAACGAACCGTCCTCCGTGCGTTTATGTGAATCCGAGGCGGGCAGAAGAGAATCGAGGTCAGTATGAAAGGCGTGGTGCTTGCGGGAGGAGCGGGTAGCCGTTTAAATCCACTAACGCGCGTTACGAACAAGCATTTGCTTCCAATTTTTGACAAGCCGATGGTGTTCTACCCAATCCAGACTTTGGTGAATGCAGGAATTGAGGACATTCTGATCGTGACCGGCGGCAAGAATACTGGCGACTTCCTGCGATTACTCGGGGACGGGCGTAATTTCGGATTAAAGCACATCAACTTTGCGTACCAGGAAGGCGAAGGCGGTATCGCGCAAGCTTTGGGGATGGCGGAATACTTCGCCAACGGCGAGTCCATCTGCGTACTCTTGGGCGACAACATCATCGAGAACAACATCTGCCAAGCTGTCGAAAATTTCAAAATCCAAACGGGCGGGGCGAAGATCCTTCTAAAGCAAGTTCCGGATGCCCATCGTTTCGGAGTTGCGGAGATTCGAGGCAGTCGCGTAATCGGGATTGAAGAAAAGCCCAAAGCGCCGAAGTCAAATTACGCGGTGGTCGGAATATATCTTTATGACGAGACCGTCTTCGAGAAAATTCGCCGCCTCAAACCTTCCGAGCGTGGGGAACTCGAGATCACCGACGTAAATAATCTCTATATCGATGAAGACAAACTCACGTACGAAATTTTGGAAGGCTGGTGGACAGATGCGGGCACCTTCGAGTCCCTGCTCCGCGCAAACAATCTGGTCGCCGAAACAGGCGCCAACAAAATGACCGTGCCCCACACAGGGCAGATTGTTGTGCTACAGGATGCGGGTCGATGAAGATATTTGTCACTGGCGGAGCTGGATTCATCGGTTCCAATTTTATTCGGCATGTTCTGTCGCTCAAGCTGGGATACAAGATCGTCAATTACGACAAGCTGACCTACGCCGGAAACCTCGCAAACGTGGAGTCGGTTGCGGATAATCAGAATTATTCATTTGTAAGAGGGGATATTTGCAATGAGACCGCAGTCGAAGAGTCCATGCGCGGGTGTGATGCCGTGGTTCACTTTGCTGCCGAGTCCCACGTGGACCGGAGCATTTCCGAACCCGCCCCGGTTGTTGAGACCAATGTAACCGGTACCTTCATTTTGCTCGAGGTGGCGCGAAAGCTGCACGTCGAGCGATTCGTTCACATCTCAACGGACGAGGTGTACGGCGACATGCCTCCGGGGACATTTGCGGATGAAGACTTTTATCTCCGGCCAAGTAGCCCCTATGCGGCCTCTAAGGCTGCCTCCGATCTGCTGGTCCGCTCCTACGTAAGGACATACGGATTCCCGGGCATGATTACGCGTTCGTCTAACAATTATGGCCCCTTTCAGTTCCCTGAAAAATTTCTTCCCCTGTTCATCACCAACGCGTTTGACGACAAGCCCCTGCCCATTTACGGAGACGGCAAGCAGCAGCGTGAATGGTTACACGTGGAGGACAATTGTCGTGGCGTGCTTGCGGTGCTCCAGAGAGGACGTGTCGGCGAGGTCTATAACATTGGAAGCCTGGAAATCGAAGAGAATCTCACGATGGCCCGTCGCCTCCTTCGATTGATGGGCAAACCGGAATCTCTGATCCGCCATGTAAAAGATCGCCGCGGTCACGACCGCCGCTACGCGCTAGATTGCGGAAAGATGCAGGAAGATCTCGGTTGGAAGCCCGGTATTCCATTCGAGGAAGGCCTGTGGCAGACAATTGAATGGTACAAGTCGCACCCCGGATGGATGGCCGACGTGCGAAGCGGCGAGTACCGCTTCTATTTCGAGAAGCGTTACGCAAACCGGAATCCTTTACTGGATGCGATAGTATTCACCCAAACATAGTTGCTTGCGTAATACTGCGGAGCCTGGTTGCAAACGTTTCGATTGCCTGAAGCCTTATGCCATCGCTTGAAAAAAATCATGATTGATCTGGCGACGATCGGCAGCAATCTGCAGCAAACAGCGGAAGGCCTGTGGTGCTGCAAGTCACTGTCCCCGATCTCGTACCCGGAATGGGGCAATGAGGCTTGCTTCCTCGTGGAAGATTCGTCTTTCTGGTTTCGCCATCGCAATGTTTGTATTCTCGAAGCTGTCACACAATTCCCTTCCTCGGGCCCGCTGTTTGATATAGGCGGTGGCAACGGCTTCGTGGCGAAATCACTGCAGGACGCAGGATTCGAAGTAGTGTTGGTGGAACCCGGAGCGGTGGGCGCGGCGAATGCCAAGCGGCGGGGAGTTCAAAATGTGGTACGCGCCACACTGGAAGACGCAGGATTCCTTCCTAATAGTCTCCCGGCCATCGGTCTCTTCGACGTCGTGGAACACATGAAAGACGATCGCACTTTCATGGAAATGATCCGATTCTATTTGTCCGCACGCGGGCGGGTCTATTTGACCATGCCGGCGTACCAAGCGCTCTGGTCACTTGAAGACATCGTTGCTGGGCACCACCGGCGATATAGCAGTGGGGCGATTCGACAGTTGCTGGAGAAAGCTGGTTTTGTTGTCGAATTCCTGACAGGCTTCTTTCAGTTCTTACCGCCAGCCATTTTCGCTTTGCGCGTAATCCCTTATCGTTTGGGACTAGCGATATCGCCGGAGGCTAGCAAGCTCAGCACTACAATGAAATGGCAGCATACGATCGACAGCAAATGGATCAGTAGGCCTCTCAATTGGATACAACAACGAGAGGTATCACGAATCCGAGGCCGGCGCCAGGAACGATTTGGAGCTAGTTGGTTGGTCGTGGCTAGCAAAGAACAGTAGGGCACTACGACGGCGGAAAACGAAATTTATGAGCTTCGCTTATTCTGACATCGGGATCACGGAGGCTGCGCGTGGATAGCCAAGCATTGATCTCCGAGACACAGAATCGCCCGAAAGTTGAAGATCGGCAACGGCTGTTGCCTGGTCTGTCCGTGGTTGTCCCCGTCTATCGCAGTGAAGCAATCCTACCAGAGTTGGTTCGGCGCCTCGAAAACGTCTTGCCTGCGGTAACTTCCAACTATGAACTTGTGCTGGTAAATGACTGCAGTCCCGACGGCAGTTGGGACGTGATCTGCCAACTCGTACAGCATTACCCGTGGATACGTGCCATCAATCTGATGCGTAATTATGGCCAGCACAACGCGCTACTGTGCGGAATTCGGGCGGCTCGGCACGGCCTCATCGCCACGATGGATGACGACCTGCAGCATCCTCCGGAAGAAATCCTGAAATTGCTGACAGTTCTCGATCAGGGGTATGACGTGGTATATGGTACGGCTGCGCAAGAACAGCACGGGTTGCTGCGTGATCTGGCGTCACTGATAACCAAACTGGCCTTGCAAAACATGATGGGCGCCGAAATCGCCGGGCAAGTGAGTGCGTTTCGACTTTTTCGCGCGGAAGTCGCGGGTGCATTCCGTCACTACGAAGGAGCGTTTGTGTCGATAGATGTGCTGTTGACCTGGGGCACCAATCGGATTGCCGCGACGCGCGTACGTCACGAGACTCGTGCGCAAGGCACTTCCGGCTACACCTTTCGCAAGTTGATTACCCACGCGATGAATATGATGACCGGATTCAGCACGAAGCCATTGCAGCTGGCGAGCCTGGTGGGCTTTGTCTTCACACTGTTCGGTTTTGGGGTGCTCTGTTATGTCGTCGCGCGTTACTACTTTCAAGGCGCTCCGGTCCCGGGCTTTCCCTTCCTGGCATCGATTATCGCCTTGTTCTCGGGAGCGCAATTGTTCGCCTTGGGGATCATGGGAGAATATCTGGCGCGGATGCACTTCCGCAGCATGCAGAAACCCCCTTATGCGGTGCGTACGGATACGGGCAGCAAGGGGAGGACCCATTCATGAGTTTCTCTGTTCCCTTCAATAGGCTCTGCCTTTCAGGCAACGAATACAAGTACATTGCTGAGGCGATCGCCAATGGGCATGCTTCGGGAGATGGCCCATTTACCCGCCTCTGTCAGGAGATTCTTGAAAGGGAACTGCACGTGCCGAAGGCCCTCCTCACGACTTCCTGCACGGACGCTCTGGAGATGGCCGCCATTCTACTGAACTGTGGGCCGGAGGACGAAGTGATTCTGCCTTCATTCACGTTTGTCTCAACCGCGAACGCGTTCGTGCTTCGTGGTGCGCGAGTCGTGTTCGCCGATGTCCGCTCCGACACCATGAATCTGGACGAGAGATTGATCGAGCCCCTCATTACCTCGCGCACCAAGGCGATCGTGCCAGTGCACTATGCGGGTGTGAGCTGTGAGATGGACACCATCTGTGCGATCGCGGCGCGCAACGGAGTGAAGGTCGTCGAAGATAATGCGCACGGCCTGTTTTCCCGCTATCGAGGCAAGTACACAGGGACGTTTGGCGCTCTGGCCACGCAGAGCTTTCATGAAACCAAGAACATCACGTGCGGAGAAGGCGGGGCCCTACTCGTGAACGATCCGAACCTCGTGGAACGCGCCCAAATCATTCGGGAGAAGGGAACCAATCGAAATCAGTTCTTGCGGGGGATGGTCGACAAATACACTTGGGTCGACATTGGCTCGAGTTATCTTTCATCCGATCTCCTGGCCGCATTTCTGTTCGCGCAGCTGGAGAGTCGAGAGCAAATCCAGGCCAAGCGACGGCGCGTGTGGGAATTCTACGACCAGCACTTGCAAGAATGGGCGGCACAGCACGGGGTTCAGGTGCCCTTTGCTCCTGAGCATTGTGAGCAGTGTTATCACATGTTTTACATCCTGCTGCCTTCACCGAAGGATCGGCAGTTCCTCGCCGAACACCTCAAAGCCCAGGACATCCTCAGCGTTTTTCATTACGTCCCGCTGCACCTTTCCGACATGGGACTCAAGTTCGCTGCTCGCAAGGCGCATTGTCCCGTAACGGAGGACGTTAGCGCTCGCTTGCTACGGTTGCCGTTTTACAACGATCTGACGGAGGTCGAGCTGTCGAAAGTTGTGGCAGCAGTGACGGGGTTTTCTGCTTGGAGCAGCTCCCCTCACGTGATGGAAGATCGCTACGATCGGGCTACCCGATCTTGATGGAAGAAATTCTGTTCTTCAACATATCAGGTCATCTCGTGATCACGGGAGTGCGGGACGGCGACGATTGAGGCGCTTCACCTTCCCGTTTGGAGAGAGCTGGCAGTCTTTAGCTATCTGGATTTTCCAGTGACCTGATCGAGTTCTTGTACCACGGCGAGTGAGAGAGTTTACGTCGCGGCCTCTGGTCTTGAAACCGAATCCGCTGAAGCCAGAGAGTAGCGGGGAACCCGACCGAAATGTCGGGCTGCGAATGCTAGGATTCAAGTAACGCGCTCGATTCGGACGCTGTGTTCCGTGACCCACAGACATGTATGCGGATTATTAAAGAAACCGGCGGACCAGAGACAGCTAGAGTCCTCGATCAGGCTTGGTCGGCGCCCGAAACCTTCGCCCTGCTTCCGACAAAAACTAGCTTGACAGCGGAGTGGGTCGAACAGGCTTTGGGAGCCATTCCGTTGGAGCTTCAATCTGGTCACTTTTGCCTGTTCACATCCGGGACCACCGGTGATCCCAAGATGGTAGTGGGAGAGCGCAGGCGCTCTGAAAAACTGGCCTGTGTACTGCATGCCGTGCAGGATAGCGAGCCGGTGAAAGAGACGATCGGAACATTGCCTCTTTCCTATTGCTTCGCCTTTGTAAATCAGTGGCTGTGGTCCAGAGTCTCCCAAAGAAAGATGATTCACACTCACGGGTTGGGACGTCCCGACCTGCTATTGGATGTGCTGGCTCAAGCCCAGCAGGCGATGCTGTGCCTTGTCGGGGCACAAGTTCCTACACTGATGGAACACTGTGCAGGTCGATGCTTTCCGGGCATTATTCGGATTCATTTCGCTGGTGGGCGATTTCCCCAGGAGCGATTGTTGGATCTAGCCCGGGTGTTTCCCTCGGCCGAAATCTTCAATAACTACGGTTGTGCTGAAGCCATGCCGCGCCTGACGATTCGCCGCGCCGGTGAAGCCGAGGTGGCGACCAACATCGGTCGGCCAATCCCGGGTGTGGAACTCGCCACGGACGATTCGTTCGCTTTGGTCTTTCGTAGTTCCTATCGCGCGGTGGCGCAGCTGGAGAACGGCGTGTTCCGCCGAATCACCGAGGAGGAATGGGTACCCACCGGGGATCTAGGGCATCGGTTGCCGACAGGAGATTGGGAGCTTCAGGGCCGTGCCAACGAGGTGTTCAAACGCTATGGAGAAAAAATAGCCATCCCACAAATTCTCACAATGGTAAACCGTCAATGGCGGGGATCCGCGTTGCTTTACAGGGAGACCGACGCAATGGGAGAGGAAGGCGTTGTTTTAGTATTGAGCCCAGGGCCCACCGAAAGCCACGTTCGCGCGCTCCTGCAGGCTTTTCGGAAAGAACAACCGCGCAGCCATTGGCCTTTGCGCATTGAAAGCGTAGCGGCGATTCCGACCCTCCCCAACGGGAAACCTGATGGAAAGGCACTCCGCCAAAGCCCAGGCCTTCAAGTACACTGGCGCCAGAGGATCTAGGCCTTCCATGACTAACCTCGAAAAGCTGAAAAGCCTGATCGTGGATGTGTTCCTCATCGATCCCTCCGAATTCCGCCTGGACCTGCGGCGAGAAGATGTTGATACCTGGGATTCTCTCGGCGTCGTCTCGATCGGTGTGGGAATTGAGGAGACCTTCGGATACCACCCGACTCCAGACGAGGCGCGAGCCCTCCGGGGAGTCCAGGACATCGTGACGCTGCTGACCTCAAAGGGAATCGCGTTCCATGAGTAGACCCGAAGTCTGGGATCGCGAACGCCTGCTGGCCGAGCCTCTCGGTGATGCCGTGGTGTGGAGTACACGATGTGTGCAGGCCTTGGTGGAAGCTGCGTTGGATCCTCCCATATTGTCTCCCGACCAACCCTTCCCGCCGTACGCGGCAACCTTGATAGTGTTCGGGGGCGGTACGCTCATGGATCGTGCCAAGCAGTTGCGGCGCGACCGATCACCCGGACTTCGGCTGATCGTGGTTCCCACCTTGTGGGGAAGCGGCGCAGAGGGATCGCGCATTGTCGTACTCAGTGGGCCTGACGGCAAAACTATTTCGGTTGACGATGAAAACCTGCCCGACGTGCGAGTGCATTGGCCGGAACTTTGTGAATCCGTCCCAGAGAATCTCGCACGATTCGCCTGCGGCGACGCTTGGGCGCACGCCCTGGAGTCGCTGCTCTCTCCGCTTGGTACCGCCACCTCAAGGGAGGAGGCCGGCGCCGTGCTGCGTCGGATGATGTCCTTACCGTTGGCGTGGCATGCCGACTGGCTGGAATGCAGCCTTCTGGCTTGCAAATGCCAAGCGGCGTCCAGCGTAGGTCTGGTTCATGGGATCGCTCACAGGCTGGAGACACCCTTGCTCAGATCAGGCAAGGAGGGCTGGGGACACGCTCGCCTCTGCTCCTTGTACTTGACGCCCGTGCAAGCCTTTGTCCGCCAATCCACACCGAAGTGGGACGAGCGGGTCCGCGCCACCGCTCTCGATCCGGAGACGGTGTCGTCCAAGTTGCGACCTTTATTCAACCAGGAAGACTACAGCCTCCTGCTTCCTTTTCTAGAAGCTCATTGGAAAGAGATTCTTCGGGATCCCTGCACGCGCACCAACGCCGCGTTGGTGCGGCCGTCAACCCTCGACTTCTTCCGAGAGTTTCGACAATGAGTGAACTGAGCGCACTGCTCGGGAAATCTCCGTACGAAGAGCGCGACGACCGGCTTTTCCTGGGTGAAATGAATCGCGTGACTCTCCATCACCTTAAAGGCTGTCCGGAGTACGCTCGCGTTTGGGAGGGCTGGAGAAATGCGGAAAGCGTGGCCGATTTGCCATTCCTGCACGCTGGCCTGTTCAAACGCATGCTATTCAAGACGGTATCCGCGGGCATCGAACACGGCCGTTTCCTGCAATCCTCCTCTACTTCAGGATCTCAGCCTAGCCAGGTCCTGCTGGATCGCCGGAGTTCGGAGTGGCAGAGTCAAAGCAGCACAGCTATCCTGAAGGATTTCCTAAGCATCGCGAGCTGCCCGCTGCTCGTTATGGATAATCCTAAGAACCTCCGCCAGCGTCACCTTTCGGCCCGCACCGCGGCGGCGCTCGCGTTGCGTCCACTGGCGACCGACATGCGCTTCGTTCTGAATGCGTCCGATTCCATTCGCTGGGACATCGTGGACGAGGCGGCCCGTTCAGCCGACTCTCTCCTGGTCTGTGGATTCACCTGGGCCTTTTGGACCACCTGGGTGACGGAACTTGCCCGAACGGCTCCAGCGGACGTACGTGCGCGCCTCGCAAGCAAGCACATCGCCTTCGTCCACAGCGGCGGCTGGAAGAAGCTTGCAGCCCTGCAGGTGGATCGCAAAGCCTTCGATAGCGCGCTGCTGGAAACTAGCGGGCCGGGATCGCAGGTCCTCGACTTCTACGGTCTGGTGGAACAGAACGGCGTTGTGTACCCGTTGTGTGATTTCGACTTTCGTCACGTGCCCGTTTGGGCCGACGTACTCGTCCGCGACCCCTTCACTCTGACTCCGCTGGTGGGAGAGGTTGGCCAGCTCCAATTGCTGAACCCGCTGCCCCTCGGGGCGCCTTATCACAGCGTCTTGACCGAGGACTTGGGACGTATAGAACCGGGCGCTTGCTCTTGCGGACGGTCGGGAACGCGCTTCGAGGTACTGGGACGGATTCCCAAGGCCGAATTGCGGGGATGTGCCAATGTCTAATCGACTCTGTTGGTTTCGGTCCGGCGACACCGTAAGTGCGTTGGCTCTGCCCATCTTGCCGAACGACGTCATCGCCGATTGGGATAGTCTTCGCAAGACCATGCTGCGAAAGCGGCCACCCGATTTCGAACGTGACGAATGGGCCTACCTTGTTACATTCCTGGACCGAGAACATCTAGAGAGTGTGTTTCACTCTGAGTTTGGTGATTTGATCCAGACTCCCGGCATGGGCGCGTTCCGTTTGCTACGCCCGCGAGGTTTGGTGGGCATTTGGTTGCCCAACAATGTCAGCCTGCTCGGTCCTTTGGCCTTGATCATACTCACCCTCACAGGCTGCCAGCTTTGGCTCAAGAGCGGTTCTGAAGCCACGAATCTGGCGAGGATTTTTCTCGATTTCGCTCGAGAGCACCTTCGCGCTGGCCCGTTGAAGCATTACCTCGACACCATGGTCGCTGTGGAGACCCTGGATCGGGATGACGCACGATTGAAGGAAATGGCGGTTCGCTGCAACGTTCGAATTGTGTTTGGATCGGACGCCGCTGCTGAGGCGATTCACGGGCTGGCGCCCCCTCATCGTGGGGTGGCATTTTCCTTCTTGGACCGCCAATCGGAAGCCTGGTTGGACCTCCGGGCGTTTGACGAAGGCGTGATGGAAACTCTTGCCAAAGTCTTCGTGATCTATGGTCAGGCCGGCTGCACATCGCCCCGCCGTGTTGTGGTGATCAACGGCACAATCGCCGATGCTACAGAGATTCGCAGGCGGCTGCTGGAGGCCTGGCCACGCCTTTTTCCCAAAGCGTCGCCCATGCACTTCGCCTCCACGAGCGTGATGACCCGCCAATGGGCCGCGACTGGCGGTTGGGACGCCGCGCTGACACCGGGACACAATGCCGTGCTTGCCGTTGGACCATACGACCTTGCACCGATTCCCAGTCCGATGATGCTCTCATTCTCGCCAGCAACGCTAGCCAAGGCTGTGTCCGGCTTGCCGTCCAATATCCAAACGATAGGCTACGCCGCGCCGCACGGTATCATGATGGACGAATGGCTGCCGGCCCTCTCGGCGACTGCGGCTAAAAGGCTGGTTCCCCTTGGCCAAATGCATCACTTCGGACCCGTTTGGGACGGCCAGCCTTACTGGCGCCAATGTTTCGAAGAGATGGAGGTGGCCGGTTGATTCGTCAGCACGAATTCAACACCAATTGGTTTGGGCGACCGGTGGGGATTATTGATCGAGTGGAATTCTTTAGTCTCCCGATCACCGAGAGACAGGCCCTCTTGCAAGATTTCGCATGGGTCGAGTTCAGCGCACGCGACCTTTCCCCCGAACACCGCCGCAGCCTTATGGAAACGGGCTTCCTCTTTGCCGACACGCAGATTCATTTCCGCCTCGCTCTCAGCCGCGTCCCCAAAGCCAACGAGCGCGGCTTCCAGGTCGAGTTCTCCGATCAGAATCCTTTTTGCATCGCGCCGGAAGAGATTCCAGACTTTCAGCACGAACGCTTCAGGTGCGTGCCCGGCATAACCATGGAGGCACTCAACCGTCGCTACGGCCTGTGGGTGAACCACCTGATCCAGGAGAGTCCCGATCGCTGCCTTCGGATAGTTCACGAAGGCCGGGTCCAAGGCTGGTTTCTGTCTCGCCGCGTGCATGGGAAGGGTCTGAATCTGACGCTGGCGTTCCAGCATCGGCGATCGAGTGTCTCCGGCCTGCTCTTGTATCAAGTCGCCATCGAGGCCTACGTCTCTCGCGGGGAAGCACAGGGATGGGCGGCCTTTAGCGTCACCAATACGCCCGTGCTTAACATGTATGCGTTCCTTGGAGCCCGTTTTGCGGCGCCAACAGAACACTATCTCTGGATCGCACGTGAAAAGTAGCGGTTAGAGTTTTTCGATGCTCTACGCAACTCGGGTGGGTTTTCTGGCAGCAAAGCAGGTTGTGAAACTTTGGATTTAGGTAACGTCGCATTTCTGGCTGACCAACATCACGACGTACTCGGCAAGCGTGCTGATGTCTCGATGTCGCAGTTACCACATGGCCGCTGATTGGCCCCTCCGGGGACCAGCGACACTATTTCATGTGTAATCATTGCCTATGAAGCCAGACAGTTCCGCCTCCATTGTCCTAGAGCCCCCGTCACCTCACGTCGAAGATCATGCCCATGTTCCACGTTGGAGAGCGTCGGACGCCGCAGCAGTCATCACAGCGTTGGTAATCCTTGGGGCCACGGCCACGATGTTTCTCCCCTGGCGCCGAGGCCCTGGCCTCAGCATGTTCATGTTCGAACACATCGGATCGCTCGGCATGGTGGACACGGCGCCTCAACGGCTGGCACATCGCGTGGGTTTGATCCTGCTTGCAGTACTTTGCGCGCTTGGATCTGCTGCCATCACCCGCCCCGCTGCCCGTGCCCGCTTGGGGGCAGTATCGCTTCGAATAACTGGCCGATTCCTCGCAAAATGGTGTGGAGTGTTTCTTGCCGTTGCAGCGGCGCTGGTTCCCATGTTCAACCTCCCAGGAACCATTTTCCCTGACTCAATAGGCCGGAAGTTGTTCCTGGAGTTCTGGCTTCTGTCTGGATGCCTGATGGCACTGGGGCTATCTTGGGCACGGCGCCCGAAGACCAAAGTGTTCCCCGTCGCAATCTGGTGCTTTATCGTTGCTTACTGCTTCTTCCTAATTGCGCCCGGTATGGCGCGCGTCCCTCGCTTCCTTGAGCCCGAGCTCAGCTCGGTGGAACCTCATTACAGCGTGACGCTGGCACAAGCGGACAGGTTGGCGGCCGGCCTTCGGCTGGGCTCCCAGGTCAATCTCAATTACGGATTGATCCATTCACTCTTGCTTGGGGCGTTCGAACGGCATTGGGGCATGCTGGATTTCGGTGAACACTTTCGAGTGGTGCAGGTTTCCCAGATTGCCTTCCTTGTGGTGGCAATTCTTGCTTGCTACTTATGGAGACCAACCAATTTATTGTTTGTACTGTTCGGCGCAGTGCTGATCGGCCCATGGGTGAGTACCAGCCACTTGGCCGTCTATTATCCAAACCAGGCCGGCGGGCGAAGTTTCGGTCTCGCCGCTGGGGTAGTTATCCTGCTCCTGTGCCGGCGGCAACCGGTACGGTGGGTAGCGGTTGCCTTGGGAGCCGGCGCTTGCTTTCTGTTGCTTTATAATCCGGAAACTGGCCTGTGTCTGTCGTTTGGTTACGGTTTGTTTTTGCTTTCGCGCCAAAGGAATCTGAGCCTCGCCCATATTGTCGGGCTTGCACTTCGTGCTGCCATGGGGGCTGTGATTGTCTTCTTGACGGTTGCAGTCTCCTACCGCTTGGGGCTAGGGACGTGGCCGCCTTTGAGCGCGGCGCTATTGCCCGGCTTTATTGCCAAATTCGGACAAGGGTTCGGTGGCCTGCCCCTATATTTTGACCCGCTGGCGATTCTAATTTTTATCCACGCCACTTACGTGGTTATTTCGTCCGTTCTGACCTGGCGACTGCGGGATCTAGAGTTTGACGAAAGCGTAAAGCTTGGATTGTCTGCGACGATCCTGACCTGGGCCGGCTATTACGTGAACCGGCCGCATGCCTGGGATCTCTGGACTTACCAGTTCCTCTATCTTTTCCTGATCGCTGATTCCTTCGGACCCCGCCTTTTCAGTCGGTTGCGCCGTTTCGGGATCGGCGCCGCCATCTTCGATTTCAGAATAGCTTCGTTGTCGTTCGTGCTAGTTCCAATGCTTCTTTCCGTGAACTATTCCATCCTCCTCACGACCGTGTTTCCAGTACAAAGGCCTGAAATCACTTTCGCGACGATCTCAGGTGTTTCCATGCCCGAGGATTCGGCTAATGTACTGCGCGCGCAGGCAAACTTTCTGTTGAGTCAGGAACCTTCCAGCACGCTGTTCTTCACCCGCCATTCTTACTCGCTATCGATACTCACTCGACGCTTCAATCCCCTGCCGGTCCAAGACGTATTTGGCGAAACCATTACTAATTCTGATTTCGAATCCTTGGTCCGTGAAATATACAGGATTTCCCCGCGCGTCATACTCTTCGATGCGCCCGGCGACCGTTCCGAACCCGTTGAAAATACACCCCTCAGCTTCTGGAGCATGAGATTTTTCGACCGCCTCAAAATTCGCCTTGCTGATCGCTATCATCCGGGACCGACCACGGGCGGTTGGCAGGTTTGGGAAATGCAGGTCCCCGACCGGAAGTCTGATGTCTCGCAGAGTCGCTAAAATATGAGCATGCGATCGTCTGCTATCAAAAAAAATCGGGGAACAGATCCGCTCAGGATTCCACTCGTAACTTCCGCGACATCGCCCAATGCCACCAGGGTTGCCTCGACAGGATTGCTCCAAGACAATATAGTGTAGCTGTTGACGAGTGTTTCTCTCCTTCAGAACCACAGGTCCGTGATGCGATTCGTGCTGCACATGGGAGTGAAACGCTCGTTGCCGGTTGAGAACCGCTAGTCAAAATGGAATCTCCACTCATAACGATTCTATGCCCTGTCTACGATGAAGACAGGGTTATACCGCTCTTTTTCCAGCGGATTCAGCCGGTGTTGGAAAAGCTTTCCGAGCATTATGCGGTCCACCTCTTATTTCTGAATAACGCCTCACGCGATCGAACTCCCCAGCAAATCGAGAAAATCAGGGATGTTTGGGCCTCGACTTACCTCATTACCATGAGCAGAAACGTGGGCTACCACGCTTCGCTCGAATGCGGCTTGAAAAACGCGGTAGGCGATTTGTTCGTATTCATCGATGTGGACTGCGAAGATCCTCCTGAGATGATCCTCGAATTCGTGGAAAAACATGAGCAGGGATATGACATCGTCTACGGTGAGCGCGTCGACCGGGATGAGTCCAAGCTGATCAAGAAAGCGCGGAAATTCTTCTATAGGTTGCTCCGCGCCGTGGCCGATGAAGAAATCCTGCTCGACATGGCGGAATTTTCGCTTTTCACAAAAGAAGTTCGCGATGCCATTCTCGATGAGAACACATCGTTCCCTTTCCTTCGTGCTTCAATTGCTCGAGTCGGATTCCGGCGCGCGGCTATTCCATTCAAGCGCCAGAAACGTATTGCCGGCAGCACCCATTACAACCTGATGAGGATGTCTCTCTTTGCCGTCGGGGGAATTCTGTCTGCTTCGACTCTTTTTCTTCGGCTGCCCATTTACCTGCTCCCAGTCTGGCTTCTCAGCCTCCTCTTTCTTAGTGTGGGTTACGTCTCAACCCATTCACCATGGATGGTGGTCGCCGCGTTTTTGCTTTTTGCCGCCTACACCGGCGCCACTATGGCTTTCACGGCAATGTACGTCGCGAGGGCCTACAAAAACGGATTACACCGTCCGAATGCGTTTATCGACCGCAGCCGGAGTGTTTTGCAGCCGGCACGCCATGATGCGGGAGTGGGTGCCGAGAGATCCAGTATCCACGAATCATGGGGCGCTGGCCGGCGCTGATTTGGGCTCCGACCCGCGATTACAGAGACTCGCTGAATGTCCTTGACCGCACCGTTGCCCACTGTGATCGAAACCTCGCTCGGCGCCGACACTTGCCCTGTGTGCGGGGCCCTCGATTTCAAATCCATCTATACGGATGCGCGAGACCCCATAACCTTGGACGCTTTTCGCATCGTCAAGTGCTCTAGATGCGGGGCTGCTTATACGATCCCGCGACCTGCTTCTTTGGACCGCTACTACCCACGTCAGTATCGTGCGTATGGATCATTCGTTACTCGCATCCTGAGCGTCTTTTACGGCTTACGTGTTTCCCGTTGGGCTCGCATCAAACCTGAAGGCGCCTCAGTATTAGAGGTGGGCTGCGGTCCCGGTTTAATGCTCGCCGCATTCCGCCGGCGTGGCTGGCGCGTGTTTGGAATCGAGCGGAACGAAACGGCTGCGGAAACTGCGCGCCAAAACCTTGGACCAGACACCATTGCTACTTCACTGGAGGACTTGCCGGCACACGCTCGGTTCGATTTGATCGTTTTGTTTCAGGTTCTCGAGCATATCGGCGAGCCAGTGGCGTTCCTCCGAGAATACGCGAGGCGGCTGGCTCCCGGGGGCCGTTTAATTGCTAACGTTCCCAACTTCTCGAGTTGGCAATCGAGATTTGCCAGGTCGAAGTGGATGCATCTGGATGTGCCGCGCCACCTCGTCCATTACACCCCAGAGTCCCTGAACCATACACTCAAGTGCGCTGGACTCACGCTTTCTGCCCTCAGTTTCACATCATTCGAGCACGATCCGTACGGGTGGGTTGAGAGCACGATCAGCCGTGTCATGGGACGTACGAATACGCTGACGCGCTTTCTAATGGGTCTCGATGAGTTCAGCCCTCAAGTGCTCTTCTCATGCATCCTCGGAACCGCACTGCTTCCTCCGGCGTTGTTGCTGGCAGCGTTGACCTGGGTCGCCGGAAGTGGTGCTTTGATGGAGGCGATTGCCGTCCGTTCAAGTACTGCCGAAAAAGAGGGCTAACTAGAACACCAGTCACCGACTTGGATGAGGAAGGGTAGTGAGACGTGATAGCCGTAATCCTTGCGGGGAGGAACACGGGTCATTGTCTCTTGATTAGGACGTTTTCCTCGATATCGCCAGCCAAACCAATGTCCGTATGTCTTTTAGAGCATCCTCATTTGTTTTCATCATAAATTCCGGAAATGATTCAAGCTAAGCTGATTGCACCGTCTTTGCGCAGGTGGATATATTCACTTGATATATCTTTCGAATGTTCCGCAGGACCGGCGAAGGATAAATGCCGCCATTGAAAGGGCGAACAACAAATCGTGATAGCCGTAATTCTTGCAGGAGGCATGGGTACGCGGATCAGCGAGGAGAGCTATCTCCGTCCAAAGCCGATGATCGAAATCGGCGGTAAGCCCATACTCTGGCACATCATGAAGGTATATTCGACGGCCGGAATTCAAGACTTCATCATCTGTTGCGGATACCGTGGCTACGTCATCAAGAGCTACTTCGCGAATTATTTTCTGCAGAATTGTGACGTCACCTTTGATATCGCAAAAAATAAGATGGAAGTTCATCAAAACGATGCAGAACCATGGAAGGTAACGCTTGTGGATACGGGACTCGAAACGATGACCGGCGGACGACTCAAACGCGTAAGGGAATATCTACGCGACGAAGACTTCCACTTCACTTATGGGGATGGTCTTGCGAATATTGACCTTAAGGCTCTGGTTGCCCACCACAGCCGAAAAAAAGTCCTGGCCACGGTGACGTCAGTCTCCCCACCGGGACGCTTTGGAGCCCTGGTTACAAACGGAGACCGGGTGACAAGTTTCAAGGAGAAACCCGAGGGGAGCACCCGAATCAACGGTGGGTTCTTCGTACTGTCGCCGGGGGTTGTCGACTACATCGCCGGAGATCAAACAGTGTGGGAAGGTGAGCCTCTGGAACGCCTTGCCCAGGAGGGCCAGCTTGCGGCGTACGCGCACGAAGGCTTCTGGCATCCGATGGACACACTACGCGATAAGAATCAACTTGAAGCAATGTGGAGTTCCGGAAAAGCCCCATGGAAAGTGTGGACATGAACCCGGAATTCTGGCGGACGAATCGGGTTTTTCTTACGGGTCACACCGGCTTCAAGGGAAGCTGGCTGTCCCTGTGGCTCCAGAATCTTGGTGCGGAGGTCATTGGATACTCCCTTGCCCCACCAACGCAGCCAAATCTGTATGATCTGGCCGACGTAAAGAGCGGGATGAAATCAATCCGGGGAGACGTCCTTGACCTGGAACACTTGCGCCGCGCCCTGCGGGACCACAGCCCCGAAGTGGTTTTCCATTTGGCAGCTCAGTCCCTGGTGCGCCGCTCCTACGATGATCCTATCGGGACATATGCGACGAATGTCCTGGGAACTGCGCACATACTCGACGCAGTGCGAGCCGCCCGCTCCGTCAGGAGCATCGTCATCGTCACGTCGGACAAATGTTACGAAAACCGCGGAGATCAGAGGGTGTATCGCGAGTCAGATCGTCTCGGTGGCGCCGACCCGTATTCCAGCAGCAAGGCAGCGGCTGAAATTGTTACATCGGCCTTTCGTAAATCCTTCTTCAGTTCGGCAAACGGCGAAACAACGGCTGGTGTGGCGTCGGCTCGTGCCGGGAATGTGATCGGCGGAGGAGATTGGGCCGCGGACCGGCTCATTCCGGATGTAATGCGCGCGGTCCTCGAGGGAAAAGATTTAATGATCCGGCATCCTCAAGCCATCCGACCCTGGCAACATGTACTTGAACCCTTGTCTGGATACCTGACTCTCGCTGAGAAACTCTGGCAAGACCCAGAACGGTTCTCAGAAAGTTGGAATTTTGGACCCAACGAATCGGAAAATCTGTCAGTGTCCACACTGCTTGAATGTCTCAGAGACTTGTGGGGCCCAGGTTTGACCTGGCGATTCGATGACGGTACCCACCCGCATGAGGCCCCGTACTTGAGCCTCGACTGTACCAAGTCTAAGCTGAAGCTGGGGTGGGAACCCCGATGGAATCTGAATTCCGCGCTGGAGGCGACAGTACAGTGGTACAAAGCTCACCAATCTCATCAGGATGTGCGGCTATTGGCTCAGGAGCAAATTCGCTCTTACCAGGGCATGCTGAGTTTGCCCCAGCTTTCCCGCCCATGAATCGTCGAGAGTGCCGATCTTGTGGCTCGACTCTCCAGCACACGTTTGTGGATTTGGGGATGTCTCCGCTTTCCAATGCCTACCTCCAATCCGAACAACTGAATCAAATGGAGCCCTTTTATCCCCTGCACGCGCGTGTCTGCGATCAATGTTATCTTGTGCAACTCGAACAGTTCGAACATCCCGAAAAGATTTTCGGGGACTATGCATATTTCTCATCCTACTCGAAATCCTGGCTAAGCCATGCTCGCGAATACGCAGAACGGGCAGTCGAACGGTTCCATCTAGATAGGGAGAGCCTGGTGGTGGAAGTTGCCAGTAACGACGGCTACCTGTTGCAGTACTTCCAGAAAAAGGGCATTCCTGTATTGGGGGTTGAGCCGGCCCGGAATGTGGCTGATGCCGCGCGAAAAAAAGGTATCCCAACAGTGTCGAAGTTTTTTGGACTCGAAACTGCGCGTGAGTTGCTGGCTGCCGGACAGCAGGCAGACCTGATCGTAGCCAACAACGTATTGGCCCACGTACCTGACGTAAGAGACTTTGTCGCCGGATTGAAGTTGGCTTTGAAGCCAAGCGGAATTGTTACCGTTGAATTTCCACATCTCTTTCGGCTCATTGCAGGAAATCAGTTCGACACGATTTACCACGAACACTTCTCGTACTTTTCATTTTCTACCGCCGAAGGGATATTCCGCAAACACGGATTCAGGGTCTTCGATGTGGAGGAGACTCCCACTCATGGCGGCTCGCTCCGCCTATATGCCTGCCACGAGGAAGCTCCCTCCCAACCAATAGAATGTGGCGTGTCGCAACTGCGGGAGCGGGAGATCGCAGCCGGCATGCGGGATCTTAAAACCTATTTCGGATTCGGCGAAAGAGTCCGAGAAACCAAACGATCTCTCCTCGACCTCTTAATCGCCTTGAAACGGGAGGCTAAGTCCGTGGTGGGCTATGGCGCCCCCGCAAAGGGAAATACATTGCTGAACTATTGCGGAATCGGGAAGGACTTCCTGGATTACACAGTGGATATCAGTCCGCACAAGCAGAACCATTTCCTTCCAGGTACACACATACCTATTTACTCGCCCGAGAGGATTCAAAGCACTCAACCTGATTACATCTTGATCTTGCCCTGGAATCTCCGGGACGAAATCATCGAGCAACTGGCCGGCATCCGCCGGTGGGGCGGCCGTTTTATAATTCCTATCCCAAGGCCGGAAGTGGTGGAATGAAACTGATCCGTCTTCCTCTGAGCGGAGCTTACCTGATTGAACTGGACCTCGTCCCTGACGAAAGGGGGTTCTTCGCGCGGACGTGGTGCGCTGAAGAGTTCCGCCAGCTTGGGTTAAACCCAAAGCTGGCTCAATGCAGCATTTCATACAATAAACAGCGAGGAACTCTTCGCGGGATGCATTTCCAAGCGGAACCACACGGCGAAACTAAACTAATTCGCTGCAGCTCGGGAGCTATCTACGACGTCATTGTGGATCTTCGCCCAACCTCGCCGACGTATTGCAAGTGGTCTGCCGCCGAATTAACTTCCGAAAACCACAAAATGCTTTATGTGCCTGAAGGTTTCGCGCACGGTTTTCAAACGCTCGTCGATAACACCGAGGTGTTATACCAAATCTCAGTAAGCTTTCAACCCGAATACGCCCGGGGAGTTCGGTGGAATGATCCGAGGTTTGGGATCGAATGGCCGATTTCGAATCCCATCATCTCGGCACGTGATAGCGCATTTGCGGATCATACTTCATGAGGAGCGTCTTGGTTACCGGAGCAAGCGGGTTTATCGGCCGGCAGTGCTTGCCCATTCTGGTGGCCAAGGGCTATGACGTCCATGCTCTCTCACGCCGACAACTTGCGACACCGCCCCGTGGAGTGTCTTGGCACGATGTGGACCTGCTGAGGCAAGGCGCACCCACCGAGGTCATACATCAAGTGCAGCCGGATTTTTTGCTTCATCTTGCATGGTATGCGCTTCCCGGTAAATTCTGGGAAGCGCGAGAAAATATTGACTGGGTTCGCGCCAGCCTCGAATTGCTTTCTGCTTTTGCCGCGAACAATGGGAAGCGCCTGATCGCCGCGGGCAGCTGCGCTGAGTATCAGAGCAACGCCGGCGAATGCTTGGAAGAAAAGACTCCCCTACTTCCAGCCACTTTGTACGGGACGTGCAAGTGCGCTTTCGGGAGAATCCTTGATTCTTTCAGCCGACGAACTGAACTTAGTTCCGCATGGGGGCGCATCTTTTCTCTGTTTGGTCCATACGAACATCCTTCGCGTCTAATCTCCTATGTGGTGCAATCCCTATTGCGAGGAGATCCCGCGCTTTGCTCAGACGGCACACAGGTCCTAGACTTCATGCATGTCGAAGATGCCGCCTCCGCTTTCGTCGCGCTGGTGGAAAATAAGATTCAAGGACCGGTTAACATTGCTTCGGGACGCCCTGTCGAGGTGCGAGACCTACTCCAGGAAATTGGCATCCGGCTCGGACGGCCGGAGTTGATCCGTCTCGGAGAACGCGAGTCGAGTTCGGAAGTTTCAAGCATCTGGGCAAATGTGGACAGACTCACCAGGGAAGTAGGTTGGAAGCCACACTACGATCGGGCATCAGGAATCCAACAAGTAATCGAATGGTGGCGGAACTCAGCAGCGTTTCGAGCAGAGGGCTCAACCCGAGAGGCAAACAAACACTTGTAACAACGGTTGCATGGAATTAATGCAATTTAGTTGCCTCGTTGCGCTCCCACACTACGGCAGTCCAATCCAAGTAAGAGCCTGTGACGGGCACGAGTGGTCCAATTCGATGATAGTTGGCCTTTAGATAATCGCCGATCTCGCGGTCAAAATCCTTGCCGAAAACTGGTGTACCGAACTCCGGAAATATGCGGTTCGACCACAGCAGGTAACGGACAGGTTTCCGCTCAATCTCCCGGATCATCTTATCCGTCATTTGCCCGGGCGCCAGGACGCCCGGCGTGAAGGAGAACACGCGCGTCGGACAGTAGGTGCCCGAGAGGAAATATAGGCTGGTGTCCTCGGGGACGGAAAGCACGGACTCCCCGACGGAGGCCTTTTCCTTCATGAATTGGATCGCAACTTTGTAATTTTCTGCCAGATGCTTGGACACACGGATCGTTCCTCGTTCGGTTGTCAAGGGCACAAAGTTCTTAGCCTGGCCCTCAGATGTTGTGGTCGGAATGGCAACCGCTATCAAGCAAGCCAGACAGATCACTGATTCTCCACCGAGCACGAACCGTCGCGAGCGGCCGGAGCGAGGAATGATCAGACATAGCAGCAGCAGGAACGAAAGAACCACAGGCCCGTTATAAAAGATGGGATAGTCGTCCGTCCGCATCTTCATCAGGATGCGGAATGCAAGCAGACCGGAAAAGGTAAACAGTAGAGCAATCTGGGCAGTTCTGCTCGGACTCTCATTCCGCCGCACCCAAAAATGCGCCCAGGCAATGAGCGCGGCCAACACCATGTACAAAACCATGTCCTGCGGAAAGAAAATTGTGCTCAATATAAGCTGCACTGTCTGCACTGGAGGAAATATAAAGAAATTGGTCTTCGCGAAATACAGAATTACCGCTGATACGATCATCACTTTGAGCAGAATAGCCCGCGTATCGGAACGCTTCCACCACAGAATGGAGTAAGCTGCACAGAGGACACCCGCAATAGGGATTGCCCGAATTAGGGCATCCTCAAAGGCAGAACCGGATATCGTGAACCCGTTGCGTTCCAGCCACATCTTTCCATACGTCCTCATGAAGAACGAAGTCGGCCAACCCACCAGATTTTCTTGTGTAATAAATTCGACTCCTCCGATGGACACCATCCATAGAAACACAAGGCCGCAGGCAACGATTCCCGGTAAAATCACTAGAGTGTCTCTTATGACGCGCCGCCATGACCGTTGTGAAAAACCGCGTACCGCGACGAGCGGCACCAGAGTCCCATAGCAGGCGGTTCCGAACTCAGGTTTGAAAAGTAATGCAGCCGCCGCCACGGTTGCCGCAGCCAAGATCCACCACGAACTCGGCTTGCTTAGTGCGACAATGGCAATCCACAGGAAAAAGCAACCAAGAACGCATCCATATACGGTCGCGAAGCTGTATGGAAGTGGGAAACTAAACAACGACGGCTCAAATGCCTGCAGAAGCAATATCGCGCCCGCCGTTAAGCCCACACCCCAAGAAGACAATCGTCTCCCTACCAGATAAAGAAATATGGCGGAGAACAACGCTGATAGCGAGCCGGCCCAGTACAGCACATTCAAATTTACCCCGAACATCCGAAACAAATAGCTGTTGAAGTAGGGCGCCGCGGGTCCGTAGGGGTACCATACGTCGCGGTAGAGAACCTTTCCTTGCGCGAGCAAGGCTGGGATGTACATTTCATGGCCGGAGTCAATGGTCAGGTTTCCCCAAGCGGCCCAGGTGGCGAACACCTGCACAGCCCAAAGGGCCGTCAGCAGCAGCAGTGCGACGTACGTGCTGGGGTTCCAAAGCTTGGAATTATCCTCAGGTTCGTGGAAATTCGAAAGGGGCGAGTCGTTCGGTAGACGGTTGCTGTCGGCCGGAGAAACCGGAGCTGGGTAGGTTATTGCACTAAGGCGGAGCATAAGGTTCGATTTTAATGTTAGCAACAGCTTCTATGCAGAACTATGAAGTGTCCTATAGGTCGTGTCCTATGGATTATCGTTGGTATCTTTTGCCCCGTCGTTCGACAAGATCAAGCCTGCCCGAGAGTTTCAAGGCGTTCAAGGAAGTCGCCAAGGGCGAGGTCCTGGTGTCGCCGGAGTGGAGGTGCGGTTTGAGGATCGACGTTATGATCGCCTGCGTCCACGCTATCGATCCCGGGCTGCCTTGGAGGCATTTCGAAACCAGATCGCCATTGCTGGGAGCGGAGATTTTCTCTTTCCCAGCGATGAAACGCCAACCAGACACCTAAAGTCTGTGAAGACGGCATGGAGGAATGCTCTCCGGAGGGCAGGAATTCCCTATTTCAGAATCTACGATCTTCGGTCCACGTACGCTACCCGTTTAAGCGCAAGGGGTGTAGCGGACGAGTGGGTCACACTGATGCTTCCGCAAGGTGATTCTCAAGTCTTCATGAAGTATTCGCAAATGAAGGTGCAAATGAAGAGGGAAGCTTTGGAAAAACTGAACCGCCAAGCTAACGAAATGACGGGGACGCTGTGCCAGAACCTGACCGTGAACGAGGGTATTGGCACAGTTGTGGCACAGGACTGTGGGGTGAACCCCTCCGTTGAGACAGTTTGGAATTGGCACACTTGCTGTTCAATGGTTTTTCCTTCTCAAACTTATTCTTCTCCCTCAGGATGACGCTCGGCTGGTGAAGCGGAAGCGAGCT
>Ga0210410_10000219_pt1 | contig 80609 bp, 128 predicted proteins | sample IncBWC4MmetaG_FD_161058 | JGI IMG/M metagenome (GOLD analysis project Ga0210410, IMG submission 161058) | Forest soil microbial communities from Barre Woods Harvard Forest LTER site, Petersham, Massachusetts, United States - Inc-BW-C-4-M | ecosystem: Environmental > Terrestrial > Soil >... | reverse complement strand
TTATTTCTTATTATCCATTTGTTCCTTCAAACGTTAGAGCACCATCTTTTACGCCTATATTTGATGGAGAAACCTATACTATTACAGTTTTATGGAATGTAGCTGCCCAACGATATTATGTCAAATGTACATCATTTAATAATAATTTAATTTTTATGGTACCTTTGGTAGAAACTCTTATAGGCGCTGAGATACTATCACTAGTTTGGGATGAAAATAACAAAGTAGTCAATGCTACATTAGCTGCGCCACATAATTTTCAATTTGGAAAAATAGTTAATGTTAGCATTATTCAAGCTCTTCCTAGTACATATAATGGAAGTGGAATGGCATTAATTACTGGAGTTAATACGTTTGCTTATCCTATGGATCAAAATCCTGGTGCCATGTATCAAGCTGGTGTGGTGCAATATTTAATAAGTATGACAAAGAGCTATTTTAATTCAACATTGATATTTAGAAATCGACAATTTGAGGTATCTCCGTGAACGATACCTCACAGAAGGTTTCATTTATTAATAAACTGCATAATTTCACGCGTACTAAAGCGGCTGATAATCAACAAAATCAGCCTAAAACATTTCAAGGACATGTATCGCAAATCTTAGAAAATGATATGTTAGAGTTTACTTTTGATGCTACTGGCCCATTTACTTTACCTAAAATTGTTATTCCTCAAGCATTTTCTAAGTATACTCGTGAACCTACGCAAGTTGGTGATAAAGGATACGCTGTCCCAAGCGATTTTTCCATATCATCTACAGATGGAGTTAGCGGTGGAACCGCTAACATGTATTCAAGAGGCAATTTAGCAACGCATGTATTTCATCCTATTAGCAATAAGAAATTTGATCAACGCGATCCTAACCAGTTTTTAGTTACAGGAGGACCATCAGGACATAAAACTCAAACACAAGATAAATCAACGTTCCATCTTTTAGATTTTCTCAATAATATAATACATAATTCTTCCGCAGCTATAAATCATGTAGCTAATAGCAATATTATTCATCAAGCTCTTGAAGGTCTTATATCTCATACTGCTGGTAGCAATATTCTTCATACTGCTCTTTCTGGTATTATATCTCACAATGCTCAAAGTATACAGCAGCTTGCACAAAATGAAATAACTCACGCTATTAGCGGAAGTGGTATGTTCAATTTAGTAGCGTCACATTTTACAGTTGGTGCAGCAGGAGGTCTTGAAACAGAAATATCCACATTAGAAACACCAGAACAATCTGATCTTACATTTCCTCTTCCTTTACCTTCACTTCCTAATGTCCCAAAACCTACTGCCCAAACATTATTTAATATTATTGGAAGTCTTACGGCTAGTGGTAACATTAGCGCAGGTGGAATGATTAGTGCTGGAGGTGGATTTGGCGGCGCACCAGGAGGTGGTTTTCCAGGAGTAGGAGCAACTGGAGAAATAATTTACAGTAATATCACAACTGGAGTTGATATTACTAGTGATATACCAGCAGGTTTTACTGGTATTTGGTTAACTCCTGGTATTTGGACTATTAATGGAGAAGTCTGGTTTAAACCAGTAGCTGGATTAACAGATATGTCAGCTGCTATTAATACTACAGTGACACTTCCTAATATTCCAGATATTGGAGTAGCTAGAAATCAGCTTTGGTTTCCATCAGCTACTCCGGCAAGTGACTTGCAAATTTTACCATTACGATCTTGCTATGTCAACATAATTGCTGATACTTATTATTATTTAATTGCTCAAGCAAAATTTACTGGAGCTTGTACTGTAATGGGTAATATTTGGGCGCAGAGGTCATAATGCGGGTTTATGGGCGCATCGTACCTGATATACTTTATCCATATAAAAAGAAATGGGTAGTTGTAGAAACAGATCCCAATGGCTTTAATGATATGGTGTATTTAACAAATATGATTCAAGTTATTAAGCTGAATTTACATGAAAGTCCATTCTTTGCAGATTGGGGTATTCCTGCACATGCTTCTGTCATGACACAGATTGCTCCTGATTATAATATAAATTTGATACAACAAAGATTTGCAAAGTATTTTATGTCATTAACTTTAACAAATTTGCCAAATCGTCGTGATGAAGATGGGCGTCCTGCACCTGCTTATCAATTTGTCGTGATTACGCAGTATGGTGCAGTTCTAACTGATGTGATACCTTACTAATGGCTGTACTTCCTTTAATTATGGGTCCACAAGGTTTGCTGCCTACGCCACCTGCACAATTGCGTCAGCGATTGGTTGCTAAGGTAGCATCTACCAATCCAGATTATACAGCCAATCTTCCAGCAACACTTATAGAAGATGTGGCTTCCACATGTGTTGCTGCTATTGTTATTTCAAATCAATTTATGGTTGATTTAATAAATTCTGTAACGCCTTATGGTGCCAATGCTTTTATATTATATCAACTTGGAATTGATATATATGGTATACAGCCTGGTGCGGCTAACAATACTTCTGTTGATCTTATATTTAGTGGTACACCTGGATTCATTATTATTCCTGGCTTTACTGTTACTGACGGTAGTTATCAATATATTTGCACAGATGGTGGTGTTGTTGGTTCATACGGTGATTCACTTCCTATTCATGCTGTAGCTACGCAAGCTGGCACTTGGCCTGTTCCAGCTGGAACTGTAACAAGTTTTGGTACATCTGTTCCATTAGATATTAGTTTGTCAGTTACAAATCCTTCTGATGGTATTCCTTCTTTATCAACAGAAACTATACAATCATTTAGAACTAGAACGTTGACAGCAGGTCTTGCTTCATCAACAGGTACGGATCGTTATCTCAAGACATTGCTTTGGAACATTCCAGGTGTTGTGCAACGGTTGGTTTCTGTTCGTCAAAATCTGAATACTTGCAAATGGACAATACTTGTTGGAGGTGGTGATCCTTATCAAGTCGCTTGGGCAATTTATTATGCTCTTGGCGATCTTGTTAGTCTTGATCGTCCAAATATCGAAATAGTCAATATCTCAAATACTAATCCAGTCGTTATTGAAACAGCATATAATCATAATCTTTTAACAGGAATGACAGAGACGTTATATAATATCTCTGGTAATATGTCAATATTAAATGGCAATAAATATCCAGTTACTATAATTGATGATGATAGTTTTAGTATTCCTGTTGATGGCACATTGTTATTTCCATATAACAACGGAGGTGGAATTGTAAGTCCCAATCCTATTCTTCAAGAAGTTACACTTAATAGTTATCCTGATAGTTATCTTATTCCATTTATTCTTCCACCGCAGCAACTTGTAACTATGGTTGTATTATGGGATACTAATTCTCCAAATTATGTGTCTCCACAAGCTATAGCTCAAGCTGCAACTCCAGCATTGGTAAATTACATAAACAGTCTTTTTGTTGGTATATCACCTTTAAATATTTATGATATGACTGCTGTATTTCTTGATTCAATTAAGAATATTCTTGCATCTGAAAATGTGACTGTTCTTAATTTTGAGGTTGCTTTTGATGGAGTAGGACAACCTCCAACACCTGATACAGGAATTATACCAGGAGATCCATTTAGTTATTTTTATACAACTACCAATAATGTGATAGTAAATTCGATATGAATAAACATGTACCATTTGTAGATGTAAGTGTTGATGTAGTTGCACCAGTAACGCCAACAAAGGGATTTGTATCCAAGATACTAGCAGCGCACCATTCGGTACAAGTTTCATCAGGAGATGCTGTTGGTGGTTATATATTTAATCCAATAGACGCTTATGAACAAGATTTATCTGTTCCAACTGTTCTCTACGTAGATCCTACTGGTCCTGCTGCTAGTGAAACTACTTCCACTACTGTTGCGCTACAGCCTGGACAACGTTTTGATATTCCGCCGCAATCAGAATATGGTATTTGGGTAAACTCTACTGCTGTTGGACATAAATTTGTTGTAGTTCAAATTCTTCCGCAAGAGCCTCCGCCACCTCCTTTTATAACAAGTGATTTTCCTCCTAAAGGTCCAACTGGCTTATTAAGAACAATTCCTGCATATCTTTATCAAGAATATTCCGATGATGATGATTTACAAGCATTTATACGTGCTTATAATGAAATGCAACAGGATATAGTTGATACATTTAATGCTCTTAATTTACCCATTTACACCAAAGATCCTGTATCTGGTGCGCTGCTAGATTGGGTAGGTCAAGGCGTTTATGGATATCCTCGTCCAAGTTTATTGTATAAATCTCCAACTATTATAGGACCATATAATACTGGACAATATAATACTCAGCAATATAATTTCTGGCAATATTATTTTCCTACTGCACCAGCATTAGTAAATGATGATATTTATCGACGTTGTATAACATGGCATTATCATAAAGGTGATGGTAAACGATTTAGTGTTGAATGGCTTAAGAAGCGCATTATGCGCTTTCTATTGGGAACAAACGGAACAAGTCCAAATATAGATAATACTTATCAAGTTAGCGTTACTTTTGGTGCACATTGTGATGTTACGATTAGATTGATTCTAGTTGATCGTACATTAGTGGATAGTGCCTTATACAATGATGATTCATTTCAATATAATGTTATGCGATATAATCAAGTAAATACTGTGGCTGTTAATTTTCCATCATTACCTAATATGATAGAATTTGCTGATGCTGTTAGATCGGGTATTCTAGAATTGCCATTTCAGTTTATCTGGGATGATGTAGTAACAGGATAAAAATAATGAGACTCATCTTTGGTAATAATGTTAGTAGCACTATTGCTGGGTCTATCTTTCCTACCAGCACACAGGTGAATGTAGCATCTGGAAGTGGCGCCACATTCCCGCAACCTGTTCCTGGACAAGAACAATTCATTGCAACTTTGATTGACCAATTAACTGGACAGTTAAGAGAAATTGTTCATGTTACATCTGTTGTTGGTGACACATTAACCATAGTTAGAGGCCAAGAAAACACATTACCCCAATCTTGGCCAGCTGGTTCTATATTTGGTCATTTGCATACTGCTGGTGCAATGAATCAAATGTTACAGCAGGGTGATGTTCCAAATGTCACTTATTCTGGTAATGATATTAGTGTTACTCCTAATCTAATTGAAATAGCTAATACTAATCCACCTCTACCCAGTCTAGATGTTGGCACTGTTTTATCAGTTACTATTGCCAATTCCAATACTGGTCCTGTGGTAATGCAAGTGCAAGGATCACTCGCGCATCCTGTTACGAGATCAGATCTTTCACAACTTTCTCCAGACGATTTAATTACTGGTCAAATAGCATTAATGGAATTTGATGGATCAGAATTTCAAATTCTAAACTTTAAAGAAATAACTTCTGATATTTTCTTCTTTGGCGCCGCAATTCCATCTCCAGATTATAATAATCTTCTTTGCAATATTGGACTTACTTTCCCAGCAACTGGTCCATTTCCTGGAATGATTATTACTGGTAGCACTAATGTAAGTACAGGTCCAGTTCAGCTTACTGTTGAAGGATCGCAAGGTGTCCAATGGGGACCATATGCTGTTCTTGGACATCAAGGAGAAACTCTTACAGGTGGTGAATTACAGGGAATGTTGTTTTTAGAATTTGATACAAATAATATTTACCCAAATGGAGCTTTCTTTATTACAGGTGGTTATTCTTTAGCGTTTCTTGAAACTAAGCTACCTGCTGGCGCACCTGGCGCGCCAGGACCTCCAGGCCCTCCTGGTCCGCCTGGCCCAGTTGGAGCACAAGGTGGATTAGGACCACAAGGTTTACAGGGTGTTCAAGGACCACAAGGCGGGCAAGGACCACAAGGTCCGCCTGGCGCTGCTGGTATTATGTCAGGTTATGGAGAACCTGGATCATGGTATCTTGTCGTTCCTGGGCAAGCAGGTCAAGGTACTTCTTCTTTTACTGGTAGACAAATGTCTGATTATGGGGGATTATGGGCACAATTAGGTGCGACTGTTTCATTTGATCCATCTCCTATTAATACGTTGCTTTATTATTATCAGAGGATAGCATAATGTTAGATCCTGGACAGCGTGATGCGTTTTTAGGAACTCTACATAATCCCCAATATGTTAATCGGGATCATGTTGGACCTATTGCTTTGATTGGAATAATTGATGGACAAAAATTATTATTTTATGCTAGTCCATATGATAAAATGGATTATGGTAGAGAAATTTACAATAAAGCAATTAGAGGTGAATACGGCGAAATTGGTGAATATACTGCATCACCAGATGTAATTACACCACGAACTTCAACTTCGGAAGATACAGTACCAAATCCTATGTTTAAAGTAATTGAAGATTTACGAAAAGAAATCAATGATTTAAAATCTGAAGTGGCGCAACTAAAGGCTCAAAAATAATGGCTGTAACTCCAACTCCAGGTATAGCTCATTTAACATCAACAATACCTGGTCAACCTGTTGATGCTCTTTCAGCAAATATATCTGGTGGATATATATTCAATCCAGCAGATGCGCCAGCTGCTTTGTATGTTGATCCGACAGGGCCAGCATCAACATTAGGAAATGGTTCATCTATGGCTATACAGCCAGGTGGAACATATTATGCCATTCCTGGTTCTACATTACCTTTATCAGTTGCTAGTCCTGTTCCTAATCAAGCATTTGTGTCTGTGCAGTGGATTTAAGATATGAATGAGCAAGTTAATCCACTAGCTTTTGATAGTTCCGCTGCTGCTAGTGGAGGCCCAGGTGCGCCTCCGCAGCCGTGGATATCTATGGGTGGATTTGTTATTGCTAATGATGGTGCTCTACTTGTACCAAGAAATGTTCTTGGTGGAAGTATGGGTGCAGGAACTATTAACGCCAATGCTCTCTTTATTAGTGGGCAACAAGTTATAAGTCCAGTTGGACTTTATTTGCCAATAACTGGAGGCACACTTACTGGACCATTGGTCCTAATTAACAATAATTATTTGACTATGTATGGAGGTAATCCTGGCGATATTATAATGACGGATGGTTTAGGAAATTTAAGTTTTACAAGTGGTATTTATCAATCTCATCTTGACCAATATTTGCCATTACTAGGTGGTAAACTTACGGGTAATTTATCAATTGTTACTGGTAATCCATCATTAACTCTTAGTAAGTTGCCGTTATTAAATCAGATTAGTTCAATTTTTGGACAATCAAATTTGAGTAATCGTTGGGCATTAAACTTAGGTAATGGTACTGCTGAAGCTCAGGATAATTCTGGATCAGATTTAACTATCATTAATTATGATAATAATGGTGTATATCTAGGAACTCCACTAACAATTGCACGTAGTACTGGTATTACTACTTTATCAAAATTACATTTTAATAATATTGCCAATTTAACAATTGGAGGTGGCGCTGCAAATCAATTTCTTCGTACTAATGGCGCAGGAGTTTTAACTTGGGCAGTAGGTCCAATTGGACCTCAAGGGCCTACTGGAGCACAAGGGCCACAAGGTTCTTCTGGTCAAGTTACAACTCTTGTTGGATATTTTGAACATGAAACACCTGCTAATCTTCCACCAAATGGATTAATGCCTGTTGATTGGGATGGACAAGGTCAACCTTCTTTTCAAATGAATTCTGGTGAATCATTATTATGTAGTAATACTGCAATTCCAGAACTTGGAAATGTTTATATTTATGTCACAACAGCTTTTGACCCATCTGGATGGGTAAATGGAGGAGCAATTGAAGGCCCTCCTGGACCTATAGGTCCACAAGGAGTACAAGGCCCTCCAGGACCGGATGGTCCACAAGGAATACCTGGTCCATTAGGACCGCAAGGTCCAATTGGTTTAGATGGTCCACAAGGACCATTAGGACCGGTGGGTCCACAAGGAAATCAAGGACTGCAAGGTCCGATAGGCCCGGCAGGTCAACAAGGAAATCAAGGCCCGCCAGGACCGTCAGGTGGTTCTGGTCCTATGGGACCGCAAGGTCCAGGAGGCGCACAAGGACCAGAAGGAATTGGTGGTCTACCTGGTGCGCAAGGACCGATGGGTCCACAAGGCATACAAGGTTCATCTGGAGAAATCGGAGTTCTTATTGGATCTTGCGAATATAGAGATCCAGAACAACTTCTTGAATTACCCCCTAGTGGCGCAATTCCTGCAAATTGGGATCAGCCAAATAATTGGCCACCAACCCCGTATCAGATGATACAGGGTGAAGGTATCTTAAATAATAATGCTTCCACATTTACTTTTGGTCATGTTTATGTTTATGTGACAACAGTATATGATCCTAGCGGTTGGGTAGATGCGGGACCAATTCAAGGCCCGCAAGGTCCAACTGGTGGACAGGGTATTCAAGGTCCAATAGGACAACAAGGACCAGCAGGACTGCAAGGGCTTGTTGGACCTCAAGGCCCACAAGGAAATCAAGGGCCTCCAGGAATTGCTGGTATAGATGGTCCTGTAGGTCCGCAAGGAATACAAGGTACTCAAGGTTTACCTGGCCCTATTGGACCAGATGGCCCTCAAGGACAAATGGGTCCTCAAGGCCCTGTAGGCCCATCCGGTATAGATGGTGGCGCCGTATACATAGGTGATGTTCCTCCTGCTAACCCTTCACAAGGAGAATTCTGGTTCGATAGTATCAATGCTCAATTGTATATCTGGTATGAGGACGCTACATCTGCCCAATGGGTAGTTGCTATTAATCAACCAATACCGCCTCTTGATTATGTTCCGATAACTGGCGGAACTATGACAGGGCCACTTATTCTTAATGCTGATCCTATTGATCCACTTGGCGCAACAACGAAAGAGTATGTTGATGTTGGAATAGCAGGTGCTGTAAAAGTTGGAACAATTGTAATGTGGTGCGACGATGTACCACCAGCTGATTGGCTATTATGTGATGGTACAGTTTATGATAACGTAGATATTCCATTACTTGCACCAAGACTTAGAAATAGATATGGCGGCGTACCAGGTGTATCCAATGCCGTTCCTAATATGTCTCAAACATTCCCACGTGGTGCCAGTGCAACTGATATTCCAGGCACAACAGGAGGTTCATCAACACATACTAATACTATTGCTGAGATGGCTGCACACGATCATACACTTTATGATCCTGGCCATACTCATTTAGTTACTGATCCTGGACATGTTCATCCAGATCCTTGGCATAATCATAGTGTTTATGATAATTATCATAATCATGGACTTCCAGATTATGGCCATGCACATACTGGTGACGTAGGTGGTCACGTGCATGGCAATGTTATGCAGCCAAATGTTGGATATTATTCTCTTGGTGCTGCTGGCGCGCCTTTACATAATCCAGGAACTTCAGCAGGTGGATCAGGTGGTATTAATGTTTATGGTGCTATTGCTAATATAGGAATTGATGCTGCTTGGGCAGGTATTAGTGCTACTTATGCTGGTCCTTCTAATCTTTACGCTGCTGGTACTGAAATAAATACTTATGGTGGCACTTATGCTGCTGGTACTGGTATGGGTGTTTACGGGAATGGGGGCGGCGCACCATATAATATTGAACCGCAATACATTGTGATTCCATTTATTATTAAATACCAATAAGGAGAATGTCATGATTCCTGAAAATCCTGCTGCTCAATTCACTTATAGCCGTAATAAATTTGGATGGCTTATGCGTGATGATAAAGTTGCAGTACCTGAAAATGATCCTAGTAATGTTGCTTATAAACTTTATTTAGAATGGTTAGAATTAGGAAATTCTCCACCATCTATGCCAGTAATTGTTAAATCAATACCGAAAGGAGCTCAACGTAGCGATCCTGATATTCCAGATATTCCTGATATAGATCCTAGTATATACACTTATAAACGTGATGAACGTGGAACACTTTTGCGTATTGAAGATAATTCACTTATAAAAGAAGATGAAACTATTCCAAATAATACTCCATATACGCTTTATTTACAATGGCTAGCTCTTGGTAATGAGCCACCACCTATACCACCTCCACTTCCTGAAATTAATATACCTACATTTGAATTTAGTTATTTTTATGATGGAACTAATATACTTACACGTAGCGATGGTGTGTTTGTACCAGAAAATGATCCAAATAATGCTGTTTATAGAATGTATTTACGATGGTTAGATGAAGGAAATGAACCACCACCTTTAAATGATATTACAGAACCACCTGAAATATCTCCTACTTATAAAAGTCCATATTCACCTCATTCGCCAACTTATGGTGAACCTACTCCATTACCTTCTCCATTACCTACTCCATTACAACCTGTGGATCCATCACTTGATGTAGCTACCAAAAAATATGTAAATGAACAAATAGCACATGCTGTGGCACATGCTTTAGGCCATTCTCATTCGCATGAAGAACCTAAGAAATGATTGTTTTTCCTGCCACGCCTACTCCTGGAGATACCTTCCAATCTGGAGGATTGGCGTGGGTCTGGGATGGAATAAAATGGATCCCAGATCTTGGCGCTGCTGTTGGAATACCACCTGGTCTATATCTTCCAATAGCTGGCGGAACTATGACAGGACCGTTAACCCTGGATGCGGACCCTATTAATCCATTAGATGCTAGTACCAAAGAGTATGTTGATAATCAATTAACTGGAGGAGGTTCATTTTTACCTACAGCTGGCGGAACTATGAATGGTCCGCTTGTAATGGCAGCGCCATTCATTCCTGATTCTGCTCTTGGTATTACAGGTACAGGTACAAATGATAATGCTACTCCAGGTGCTGTTGGACAAATTTCTACAAACTCAGCGACAGCCGGAATATCCATAACATCGGGTATACCAACTAATATTATTGGTGTTACATTAACGCCTGGTGATTGGGATATTGATGGTGAACTTTGGTTTAATTGGTCTACATCAAATATGATGCCAACATTGATACAAGCTGGAATAAATCCTAACATAATTGCAATTCCCAATACACCTGGACCTGGTGTATCACGTATGTCTTTACCTATGAATTTTGCTGTTAATAGCTTTGCAGTTATATCATTAAGACCTTGCCGTGCAAGTTTGAGTATACCAACACCATATTATTTAATTGGACATGTAAACTTTCCGTCTGGAAATGTTCTAGTAACTGGAAACATTCTAGCAAGGCGAGCAAGATGAACGATACAGTGGAGAAAGAAATGAACGCGCCGTTTAATCCTCCCACACAAAGAGCACCTTCTATTCATTTGGCTGGAGAAGCTGTGGAACAAATTATAATGCATTTAAATAATTCAGTCATCTTTGCAAAAACGCAAGATGGTTCTATGCGTCCGTTTGTTGATCCAGTTCCAATTATAAATATTATTTCTGGAGCAATTCAACAAGCTGTAATTGCGAGGCAACAATGACTCAACTAACACCACATTTTACTCTGGAAGAATTTACTGACAGTCAAACTGCTGCGCGCAAGGGAATTCACAATATTCCGCCAGAAAATAGTCAGGAACGTAAGAATATTCAGCGTACTGCTGAAACAATGGAACAGGTGCGCACCATTCTTGGCGACAAGCCTATTTTAATCAGCTCTGGTTATCGTAGTCCACAAGTCAATGCTGCTGTTGGCGGCAGCAAAAGCAGCGCACATATGAGTGGTCTAGCTGTCGATTTCAGCTGTCCTGGTTTCGGGACGCCAAAAGCTATCTGCCATAAACTTCATCCGCATATGAAAGAACTTGGCATAGACCAATTGATTCACGAATACGATACTTGGGTGCATCTTGGTTTGAGCGCATCTGCGCCGCGTCATATGGCTATGACAATTGACAATAAAGGCACCCGTAACGGTTTTGCGTAAGGATGCCACGATGAGGGGGCGCAACAAACTATATGGCAGACAATCCACCAATCATCTTGTCTCCAGCATCGGGAGTCAAGATGACAGATTATCCAGTATTGATAACAGCTTTATTTATTATTATTTTCACTACAATTTTGCTTATAGTTGTTGACAAATTTGATAAAACTAAAGGTCCATTAACAATATCCATTATAATAGTATTGGCATTTGTAGGTGCTATGACACTTAGTTTATTATATACTATTCCAAATGATGAAATTACTTCTGCTGCTGCTGGTGTTTTATTTTCTGCGTTTACATCAGTAGTTGCTTTCTGGATCTATAGAAGAAACGGAAAAGAGTAATGGGTGAGTCTGCTGGTTCACTAAAGGTCCGTACTCCTTGGGCTTTGTTTGGCGAAGAGCTAGACGGTTGGGGTAAATTAGATGCCACCAATAGACAATTTGTGCATGGACTATTTAAAAGAAATTTGGGTGCGAATCAAATTCAAGGTATCTGGCACGTAGGTATTAATGATCCAGATATTGATCCTGATGTTTTGCCAATATTAAAAAATGGATCTACATGGATCGCTCAAACTGTTGATCCAGTAGTTCCTGAATTAGCTGATCCTTCATTACCAGGCATTGGTAATAAACGTATTTATAATGGAGAACTTATTGTTTGGGAGGAAGCTAATTTAGCATATAGAAATATTAATATATCACCTTTAAATGCTAATCAAGCAGATGGATTATACGTTAATCTATCTGGCGATACTATGACAGGAGAACTCCATCTATATGGAGATCCAACAGTTCCTCTTGGCGCTGCGCCAAAACAATATATTGATGATAATTTTTTGCCATTAACAGGTGGCACATTAACCGGATTATTAAAAACTCCTGGAGTTGATTTTTATGATCCATTTACAGGTCAAAATCCATGGTGGGGTATAGCTGTAGGAGGTGGCGCAGGGATGCTACCTGATTTTGCATTAATTAGATATGATCAAATTGGTACTCCTAGAGGGGCACCAATTTTAATTAACAATACAGATCCAATTATTCCTGGTAACGCAGTAATTAATCTTAATGCTACTGTTTTATTGGATCGCGATCCTACTCAGGATATGCAAGCAGCGACTAAAATTTATGTTGATAAAGGAGTTTCTGGTGCGCAACAGTTTATTGGATCATTCGATGCTTCAACATCAATAGCAAACTTTATTCCTGGTACTCTTCTTCCTAATGGTTGGTTACCAGATGCAGCGCCGCAATGGGCTAATGATTATGTTATTGTTAACGTTCGTGGAACGCCAGCTTTTGGCCCACCAGAAACACGAGTATTAGCAGAAGTAGGTGATTGGTGGATATGTGATGGAACAACTTGGTTCTTATTGAATGTTGGTTCTCCTTCTAATTTGGCTGCGAATGTTGCAGTTAATCCTCCAGTATTTGGAGAATCAAGCGTTCAAGATTCATTAGCAACTGCCGAAGCTACTTTGGTGAAAAAAGCCGGTGATAATTTGACAGGAAGTTTGAATTTTCTAAATATTGGTAATGGATTAACATTTCCTGGTGGTATGTCTTTTAGTTCTGTAGCTTTTGATATTTTAGGAATTACTGCTGGGACATTTTTAGTAAGTGGTGCCACGACTATAGGTGGCACTTTAAATGTTAATGGTTTAACATCTATTGCCAATACTCTAAGAGTACAAACTGTTAATAATACTGGTAAACTTGAGCTTCATTCTGGTAGCACAGTAACATCTGGTGAAATTAGTTTTTATACTCCAGAAGGAACTCGTCGTGGTTATATGGGTTATGGTAGTGCCAATATTATGCATATTAAAGCTGAGAATGGTTATAACTGGCGATTTGATGATCCAATAAATGGCCAATTAACTCTTCAAAATGGTCGCCTTGATCTATATCAAGCAGGAGGCATGTATTATCGCCATATTGATTATACAAGCGCCAATGTTGGTATGTACCCAGTTTTGCAAGCCGTTAATTCTAACGGTCAAGGTGTTGCTGGATTTTACGCTATACATGACGGTTATACTGGTTATGGCGGGGCACAGGGCCAGGTATATCTTTTAAACGGCAATGGCGGTTATGGTTGGCAATGGTTCATGCACAGTAATGTTGGACCATCGACCACATTCAATGGCACAGTTTACGCAACAGTCAGTGCGCCATCAGATATAAGGTTGAAATCTAATGTAGTGCCTGTCAATTTGAATGAAGTTGATGCTGCTTTTAAATCATTCAATCCTGTGCGATACAAACTAAAACCGCCACAACAACCTGATCCTCTATCCGCAACTGGTTACAGTAATCTGCCATATAAAGATCCAGATCGTCTGCACTGGGGCCTGGTTGCTGATGATATTGAAATTGGCGCGCCAGATTTGGTGACGCTAGCTGATTACACACGACATCTTGATTTTGATGGCAATAATATTGAAAATCTAGAACCAAATATGGTAAAAGCATATGATGTAGCTGGCGTACTAGCTATAGCGATTGCCAAAATTAAAGAGCTTGAGGCGCGACTTAAGAAAGCAGGACTATGACAGATTGGATTAGTGGGAACGTTTTTATCCGTGCTATGGGCAAAAATGGCAAAGGTCTTGAGCCAGGAGAAGTAGTCAAAGGCCATACGCACAATTTCGATCATACTTCGATATTCTTTTGTGGTGATTGGCATATTGTAAAATGGGCTACAGATGGCGAAACACGTTTTGATTTTAAAAAATCTGGTCCATTCCATTTGTTAATAGAAAAAGGTGCTAAACATGAATTCACCTTTCTTGGTGGCGCACCAGTAGGACATGCTTGGTGTGTTTATTCACATAGAACGCCACAGGGGGAAGTAGCACTTGAATATAATGGCTGGCTAGATGCATATGAAAAGACACAATGCTAAATGCCATAAAACTTTCACCAAGAGAAATTGAAGCTCTAACATGGGCAGCGCAAGGTAAGACTTATCACGAAATTAGTCTTATTATGGGTGTATCTTTCGGAACAGTAAAAACTCATCTTGATACAGCACGGTTTAAATTTGGTGCTGTTAATTTGACACATGCAGTTGCTTTAGCTATTACATATGGTCATATTTTTATGACAGAAGAAGCTAAAATAAAACGTGAAGAGTTTACTGAAGAATTAATGGAACGATTATATGGCGAAATGGTTGCTATCAGATATAATCTCTCCAGATGAAGTGGGAGGCTACAAGCCTCCCACCATTGTTGTTAGAGAGACGCTAGGCGTCCAGCTTTGTGGCGCAACCCGACAAAGCCAAGTCCGACAAAGCCAAGAATGAGCATAGCCCAAGTCGAAGGCTCAGGAACGTTTGTCGTCAACTGGGCTGAACCACCAAACGACTGCCTTGGTGCAGTGAAGTCCACAGCAAACTGGATCTCATCCGAAGTGAACGGACCAGTTGCTGCCGATACCGGCCCAAAAGAACCGTCAAGCAGCGCAGCAGGGAACGTGTGCGTTGCTAGAAGCCCTCCATCGGCGAACGTGCTCTCTGTCGTTGGGCCAGGATCGTTGGTAAGGCCGTTGACCGTAAAGGTCGAGAGCGTGTTTCCAAGTCCAGACACGGCGCTTTGCAGGATATCAACCGTCAATGTGTGCGAGCCTGTAAAGCCAGCCGCTGCGGAGGCGTCAAGTGTGACGCTTGACAGATCGGCATTGGGCAAAATAGGCGAGCCTTGAGAGGCGATTGTGATATTGGCAAAGTTCGCATCATTGGTTGTGAGCGAAGCAGCGCCAGTCGTAATCCCCGTGATGTTGTCGATCAAAGTGCCATTGTCAAACACTTCGATTTGCAACGTGGCATAAGCCGGGGCCATAAGCCCCAACATAGCCGCGCCAGCAAGCAGCATAGTTCTCATGTGTTGTTCTCCAGATCTGGGTGAACGCACCATTACAACGCATAACGGTGAGTTAATACGCACTCACAGTTATTCTTGAAACATTAACAAACTGTAACATATTTATGCGCCCTTGTATAGTACAAAAATTATTTGTGATTTAGTTATAGTGGTTTTGGATAACTTAGATAACTTTGCTATAATTCATTCTTGTATTGGTGGCGCCACAGAGCGGTTGAGTTTCACTGCAAGCTGCATTACGTCTTGATTGGCAACCATTGCTTGGATGCTTTCTAGTTTAGCAATCAATTCTAGTAATTGATCTCCTGGCGTAAGTCTTACCAAAGCAGCCAATTCTCTCCAACTTTGGATAATCTTAGGGCCACTTTCTACAACGAAAGTGTACCAATCCGAGCTATTGGATTTTTGCCATACGGTCTTATCTCCGTATGATTCAATCTTCATTTCCATTTCATCAATTAGGACTTTGATTTCTGAGATGTTTTGCATGTGGCTCTCCCTCTGTTTAGCTCGCACGGATCGTGCTAGATCGCGGGCAGGATAGCGGATTAAACCGCTAGAAACGGCCCTAGCACGGTCGTTTTACCTTGTCGGGCATATCCCTAGCCTAGAACCGTATCGGCCGCCTATGATGCCTGGGAAGCTGTTTAAAAAAATACGTCTTATTTTTGTAGTCTAAAGCACACTTCACTCTCGTACTTTACACCAGAAATAACTGGGTTGGCTACCTCTAGGCTTAGATTTGAAAATTTCCCAAGGTTCCATATTCTCGTCGCTCTTACTGATGAGCGAATTGACAGCAGTCAAAATTGATTGCCGTGCGTTCCTTGGTGGATCTGTATAAACTATATCCACTAACTCTAAAGTAGAGATATATCTGCCATCTTTCGGGATAGCAGCCAAAATCTTTTTCTCCATTGGAGAATATCTAATCTTGTCAAACGCGTCCATTTTCGCCTCATAAAAGAAGGAGCGCCACAAGGGCGCTCCCCAAGTCTTCAGGCAGCGGATTGATCCGCTTCCGGTTCGTCGTCATTGTCCTCGTATTCGACACGAATTGGAACGAAGTTCAGGCGCTTATCTCCGCCATCCTTCGGCCGAACCGTAATGCGCCAAGGCTTCTCTTCACGCGTAAGCAGGTACACAACGTGGTTAACGCACGCCATAACTTCCTTGACTTCAATCTTGATTTCGCCTTCATCAAGATTGGTGTTGTAGAGCTCAGCAACCTGCGAAGCGAAGATAGGGCCATTGTTGTCCATAACAATAACCGCAACCTTGGCGCGCCGGCTGACCGTCGTAACGCCAATTTCCGTAAGAAGTTTGGCAACGCCTTCCGAGGCGCCCATAAGCTCCTGGAACTTCTTCGCCTTGTCGAGATCAGGCGTCTTGGGCTTACGTTCTGCTCTGGGTTCGCCAGAAGCTACGCGACGACCGCGAGTTGGAAGAACAAAGGTACCAGAAGCGATCTCATCAAGTTTGCGCTGCGCGTCGGCAGCAATTTCAGCGATACGCTCTTCGTCAGTTTTCTTCGGAGCTTTTGGCTTCTTTTCGATAGTGCCTTCCGCCAACTTCGTTTCGTCTGCGGTCTTGACTACATTGACTGCCGAAGGTGAACCTTCTTTTGGAATTGCCTTTCCTGGTTCTCCGCCAGCATATTCCCAAACACGTAGAATAAGGTCTGTGCCATCTTCTGCGCGCTCGATCTCTCCAAGCATCGCATTTCCGATAGCCTTGGACAGTTGCTTTGCGTCAGCCTTGGCGCCTTTTTCAGTATAGTGTTCGTGCGCCACAGTGCTGTCAGCAACTGTGTATCGTACCTGGTAGATTTTAGCCATTACTCTGCTCTCCTTGCTAGAGACGTTGATTATACAGCGTCTTCACACCGCTGGTATAACACATTTCGCGGACAATTGCAACTAAAAAAGCGAAGGAAAAGCAACTTTCTTTCTACTGTTTGATCAGGGTTAATTACCATCTTTAAGCCTCTATTATCTGCCGAATGTCATCTAATACGAATTGAGATAAATCTTTTTTGGCTTTTAAATTATCCGCAATAATTTTATCAACTGTTCTATCTGCGGTTATATCCCAAATAGTTAATGCACCACGCATACCCATTCTATGGACACGATCTTCTGGTTGCAATCTATGTATCAAATTGAAACTGTTATTATAGAATATCATATTTGTGCAACCTGATTCTTGTAAGTTACCGCCAATTCCTTTAGCTTGATTAGAGAGCAATATCTTTTTCTTACCAGATTTAAATTGTTCATTTTCTTCCATTAAAGCTATATCTTTTCCAAAATCTTTCTGGAATTTATGCCTTATACATTTGATATCAGGAATAAATCGTGCCCATATAATAACTTGACCTTCAATTTGCTTAACCATATCCAGAGCTATATCTGCACGCTCATAAGAGAAGATTTCATAAACTCTCTTACTTGCTATTTCATTCTCATTTTCGTCTGGCAAAAACCCTGAACATATCTGTTGGAGGCGCACCAGAGACGCGAGAGCATTAGCTGGCGCTACTACGTTGCCTGACTTTAATTTTGTCATAAAAGCTTGTTTAATATTTTCATAATGCCAACGAGTTTCATTTCCTAACACATAAGTACGTTGAGCATAAATTTTATCTGGAAGATCCAGACATTCTTTTTTGGTCTTTCTATAACAATGTGATGCAATAAGAGTATAGAATTCTTCAACATTCTTACTGCCAATAACATCATATCCTGTATGGCCACCAGTCTCACAGAAGCGCGACTTAAATGTCGTGATATAATCAATACCTATAATGCGACTATCCAAAAACATAAATTGACACCAAATATTAAGTAGACTTGTGGCAATAGGAGTTCCAGTCAATATTCTTCTATATTCTGTTAATTTACCAAACTCAATAGTTTCTTGAGTTCTTTTAGATGAATAATTTCCTATTTGATGAGACTCATCAATAATCATCATTACTTTGCTTTTCTTATCAACTATGAATGATCTTTCTCCTTTCTTGCTATATTTCATATCGAACTTAGCACCAAACAAACTAAAAAATTGGCGAATTGCAAAATCACCATCATTAGTATTAACTGAATCTATGTTCATGGCAAAGATATTGAGCGCACCATGCACCTTTAATTCTGATGATTCGTATGCAGCGCCAGCTGTCCATAATGTCATGTTTAGAGGAATAGTTGGATCTATATGTTTTGGAATTTCCTCTGCTATCCATTGCTTATGTACGCCTTTTGGTGCTAAAATAAGAACTGCTTCAATTGTATTTTGTAGCCATAAAATACAAAAATTGGCAATAGCCATTGCAGTCTTACCTAGACCCATTTCTAGGAACCAAGCAAATGCATGACGATAACAACTAAGGTTCAATCCTTCTACTTGATGATCTTTAAGAGCAAGTTTTGGACGATAATTATGTTTGATAGGATCAGCAATTGTGAGCATATTCTTAATTTCTTCAATTTCTTTTATATCATTAGTAGCATCTTCAAAATTTAAATCAAATCCACTATTCTTTAAGATGTTAAGATTCCATGCAGAACCTTCCACTCTAACTTGCTTAGATTGGGTCCAGATCTTACGTCCACTGGTGCGCGACAATACCTTCAAAAAATCTAAAGGAAATGGCCCATAGACCGTGAGATATCTATTTTCAGCAACAACTCGTATCATTATTTCTTCCCAACTGGAGGCAAAGTTATTTTGACTTTACCTTTTCTCGATGAAGGACCACCTTTAAGTCCTCCTTTACTTGAACTTTTCTTAGCCTGTTTTGACAGTTTACCTTTTACAGCAGCAATGTGAACAGCACAAGGCTGACAATAAATTCCTTTATTAGTTTTCTTTTCACCTCCGCATCTTGGACATATTTTCATATTGCACTCCATCTATTGACAAATGCTTATGAACTTTTGGAACAAACAGCACTATTATCAGTGCTGTAAGCCATAATCCTATCAAAGACAGACTGAATAACCATATGAATATTCTCATATTTTAGATTGTCTCTTTATGGCTTTTGCATAATCGTCACGCACTTTCTCTGGAAGTGCAGCTAAATGTTCATTTATATCAAAACCGTGTTCCTTTTGAGACGCAGCACTTTCTTCAGGCGTCAATTGTCGAATTGGATGAGTGTGTCCTGGATCGACTATTCGTGGATGATTTTTCATGCGAACAGATCCGCTCCTTGATACTTAGGCGTTTTTATATCCAAATCAGACATACGTCCCAAATATCTTATACCTGATATTAAAATCATTCTAAAGCCGCGTGGGATGCGGCCTTTTATGGCATAGAGCGCATCACCTTGTCCGCCTATTTCTTCAATTCTCTTTCCTGATGTTTCGTAATCAAATCTATCAATCTTACAGAGTATCTCATCTGTATCGTCATGCATAAACAGATTTAAACTCCAAGATGGACCTTCCAACTTTCTGCCATCTCTTTTTGCTATCGAGTGCAAGTCATTCTCATCTCTAGGCTGTATTCTTTTGACTAATCCAAAGATCATATATTCTCCATCTAATCCTGCATACAAATCAGATATAGGAGTTGGACTAGAAAAGATTTTTATTGCAGTTAAATCTGGATGCAACTTATTGATTGCATCACTAATAGGCGTTAATGAGTCTATCTTTGTTGATGCTATTGCCAATTTATCTAAGATTGCTGGCGTTAGTGGCGCACCACCGTTGCGTGATTCCATTATCTTGCGAACAGTAACTGGACCTACGCCTTTGATATTTGTCAAAGGTCCAACTAGAATTTTCTTACCATCTTCTACTTTAATTGTCCATTTATCTATTGAATGTTCAACATCTAATGGCTTATATTTAATACCTTCTATGTCAAGTTCGCGTAGAAGATGCAATTGCTTCATAGGCTCTGCTTCATTATCAAGAGTAGCCGCAGCAAACTCTACTGGATGATGCGCCTTAAGCCAGCAACACCAATATGTGATAAGAGAATAAGATAGTGCATGAGATTTATTAAAAGCCCATGCTCCGAATTGCGTCAACTCTCCCCAAATAACATCTATCAATTCTTCTGATATTCCATTCTCTAGCGCGCCTCTTTTGAATGATTGTCCCCATTCTTTAATGGCTTCTACGCCCAGAGACTTAGACATGGCGCGTCTAACCTTCTCTATTTCAGAGAAAGGCATTTTCCCAACATCTCTACAAATGGACATAATCTGTTCTTGATAGACTACTTCTCCATATGTACTTTCAAGATGTGACGCCAATAATGGATGTTTAAAAACTGTTGGCTCTGTTCCCATTCTCTTGCGTGTCCAACGAACAGCACCGCCAGAGGCAACTGGACCTGGGCGCGACAGAGAAGTGATTGCTACTAAATCATCAAATCTATCAGTATGAATAGATTGGAACAAAATCTGCAAGCTTTTTCCATTTGCTTGGAATATACCTGAGAATTGCTTCTTATTTAAAACGTCATATGCTGTTTGATCATCTAACGGCAGCATTTCAAGAAATCCGTTCTTTGGATTTTCTCCTATTAATTCCAAGGCGCGTTCAAATATAGATAGCTGGGAAAGGCCCAGACAGTCGATTTTAAGAATATTGAGAATCTCTGCATCGTACTTATCTGCCATGATTGCGCCAGTGCGACCATCAATAGCAACATAGTCCAATACTTCACCACTAGTAATGGCGATACCGGCTGCATGCTGGCCTGCATTTGTTGCATGATCTTCGACTTCAAAAACAGCAGAAATTTCTGGATAATCATTGAGTAATTTCCTTCCTATTTCTGTGTCATAGAAGGTTTCCTCAAACGTTTGCAGCGCACGCGAATCAGCTGAAGATCTTTCGATCAAAGTATCAGCTACTTTATCACATAGCCATTTTGGTATACCTAATGCAGCGCCAGCTGTATTAAGGATGGACTTAGGCTTATAACTCATTACTGAGCCTAAGCGCGCTACATGGTTATTTCCATACTTGTCACGAATATAATCAAAAACCAACTGGCGCTTAACATCGCTGAAATCAAGATCAATATCAGGAAGATCTGTACGTGTAACGTCGATGAACCTTTCAAATAATAGATTGAACCTAAGAGGATCAACAGCTGTAATGCCACAAATATAACAAACCAAAGAACCCGCTGATGATCCACGGCCTGGCCCCACTATCATGTGTTGCTTGGCAAACGCCATCATATCTGCCACAATGTAAAAATAATCTTGAAATCCTTTATCGTAAATCATTTTTAATTCTCTCTCCATACGTTCTGCATAGAGAGGATCATTTAAATCTACACCTAATTCACGCGCACCTTCCTCACACATATCTCTTAATGAGAAATTGTTCTTTGGCTTAAATACATCAGCTTTGAGCAAGACTGCATTGCACCGCAACATAGCTTCATTTCTATTATTGATAGCCTGTTGTGCATCTTCATCTGTTATGACATATGGCAAAGACTTGCGCCATTCTTCGTCTGTTAAGATGTATTGTGGATAGGATGCTGTCTCAGCATTTTTATAGAGAATGGTATGATACGGTATTCTATCCTCTACATATGGAAACACATTATCTGATGATGCCATAAAGTTAAAACATCTAGATTTGGCTTCTCTAAATAATCCAATTGGCGTTGATGGAGACAGTGCAATATAGAAATTATCATGTGGATATACTTCATGTAACTGGACCTTATTGTCAGCTATCTTAATCATATCTATAGTAGTGCAAGCTTCTCCATAATCTAATAATGGATAATGTCCTGGCTTATTTGTAGTCTGATATACCAATTCATTTATGGTGCGCAACTTATCGAGCGCAAAGAATGACCAAAAAGATGTAGCTGGTCTCTTAACACCTAATAGAGATGTGACTCCTAATTCTACACCAAATACTGGCTTCATTTTTACTTGTTCGCATAGTAAATTCCAAGAGGTAAAGCTGAATGTGCTTATCCTATCACTAATTGGACAAGCACTCCAATCCATTTCCAGAACGCGATTATGTACGTCTGGTAGTTTACCATAAGCATAGCGAAAGCTATACTCAGACCTGATCCTCACAGTAACCCTCGCTTGTATAATTCCACAGCACAACGATATGTTGCATCAACGTCTACATTGGCTTGGTGCGCAGACTCAAATCCTACACCAAACAACTCCAAATGTAAATTAGTTAAACTCAATCTGTACCCTTTAAGATAGATAGTATGCTCAACTAAGTCTAGTGACATTGGCCATAAAATTCTCTTACCGTATCGTTTCAATTCTAATTCCACCATACCTTTATCAAACGTAATATTTTGACCAATAAGCAAATTTGCTTTTTCCAGCATTATAGTTATCTCATCTAAACTATCTTTTATTGGCGGTTCTATAGCAAGTTGCTCATTGGTAAATCCTGTGATCTTTGTTATCTCTTCACTTATAGGTCTAGTTGGCTTGAATATTCTATAAAATGAATTAAATTTCTCACCAGTCATCAAATTGAACTCTTGCGCTGCAAAAGAGATGATCTCTGGTTGCAGCGCAAGAGAACGTGCTGGATTGATGATCAATCCTGTAGTTTCTGTATCAAAGACTGTGGCTATCATCGTTTAATATAGGCGTATTTTTCGTTGAAGCTTTCGAGTGCAACGATCATCTTAATTAGAAATCCAGGTCTATTACCTGGCGCATTTTCTAATTCCTCCCATGTACAATCTCTATATGATGGAAAACCTAATATGGCATCATTTCCATCAATGACATCTTGTGCCTCATCTCTATTATTCATACCTTGAAAACCTGCTTTAGCCCATGGGCTATCTTTCATCTTTGTATCTATCCATTCTCTTGGAGAATGTTTTTTGAATCTGTCCTTAACTCTACTATTTGGCCTTTGCTGAGTTTGAGGTTGAGGTTCAGATTGACCATTCAACTTTTGGCCTAGCCATTCGGCAAAAGCTATTCTGTTGTTTTGAAGATCGACACCATCGTCTTCAGCTAATCTTTTAAGCTTTCTTTGGGCTGGTGATTTCTCAGCATCAAAAAATGCACCAACAACCAGAGATACGATTTCTTGTCGCGTTGCTGTCATAGTACACTCCCGTCAACATCGTACTTAGGCACGAACCCTTTCAACATCGCCGCTTGACGATATAGGTTAAATATATTTTCTGGCCAAACATCAAGTTTATTCCATCTTCCTATTGTTCTGTTGATTCCAGCTCCAATTCCTTCATTTATAATGTAATTCGTATTGTAATTCAAATTTTTATTATCTTCACTTAGCCAATTTATACTATCATGTTCAATTGGTACATGCATCCTTCTGGCAAGATAATATCCTTGTATCAAGTTAGTAAAGCCAATAACAGTTTCGTCTGCCCAACCTAATCCATGAAGACGGTTGTCCATATTCACAGGCTTGTTGCGCAACACGATACCGCGGTTTAAACTCAAAAGTTTATTATTTGTAATATATATTTCATCTCCGTGATGATCACCTTCGCCACCAAAATTACCAGCAAGATATATGGCGCCACAATCTGGGTTATCATATAAATATCTGCAACATTGATTTATAACTTCTGTTGATCCTTCTTTGAATACAAATTCATCATCTAGCATAAAGATGAAATCTGCATGTGGTGACATGTCCAAAGCATCTTGGCGAATAGAGAAAAAATCAATTAATCCTTCTGATGGATTGTAACATTTCCATTCTACATTCCAATCTGGAGTATTAAAATCATAATAATAATATCTTTGAAATGGTGGATTCGTCAACGCATTTTTGGTAAAAGAAGTAATTGGATCACCTATTTTATAATGAAAACTCTCCCGTAGTTTACCAAAACGTTCCACATATGCGCACATCAAACTGAAAGCTAGTCTCATCGTATGCTCCCACCATTAAGAAGATCTAATGAGCGATAAGAACGGTTTACACCAACCCAAATCGCTCCTAAATGCGCAAAGATATTACTGACTTTTTCTATATCACTATCACTTAATGAGCATAAATCTATAATTGATTGTGGAGGATCACTACCAATTGCGACAATACCAAGACCATAAGAATGGAGGAAATTAAAAGTTGGAAATTTTTGTGTTAATTCTTCAAAAAATTTCCAAACACCAAAATCCTCTTTATTCCGTATATTGGTATCATGGATAAGAACAACTGCTCTATCAGAGAGCTTTATACGCCAGCTATTAAAGTCGTGACTAATAGCATTATATGTGTGATATCCATCTATATGAAGAATATCTATTGTATGATCAAAAAATACATCTAGTGCATCATCAAAAGTCATACGTAATAATTTGGAAAAACTAGAATAATGAGCATCATTGAATTCATATAATTCTTGATAAACACTATCATCATACGATCCTGTATGATTATCTCCTTTCCAAGTATCAACAGCAAAAAGTTTAGCTTTGAAAATATATGACTTAGCTATTGCATCACAGAAAGCTGCGTAAGATACGCCTTTCTCAGTTCCTAATTCAACTAGGCTACGAGGTTTACAATTTGATACCATCCAATGGGCAAATGGCACATGACCCCACCAAGAACTATCTTTATCAAGACGACTAGGAGTCCAGAATAAAGGTTCAATTTCTTTATTAAGAAGAATCATATGAATAGATCCTTTCCTTTCAGTTTTATCCCATAGTCTGGTCTAGTGAATTCTTCTACACCTGGAAGTGTTAACAAAAAAGCTTTTAATTTTGCCATTTCTTTCATAGCATTTCTTGGACAATGAGCAAAGTAGCGCCCAGGAGGAGGGCTGCGCGTATTAGAATATTTGGGTGTAAACATCCAATTAGGATCATTCCAAATTTGCCTAATAAGTTCTGGATTGTATACATCAGTATTTATATTATCCAATACAGAGCGATTAGTATTCATCGTATGATGAATTGGACTCATCATCTTTCTAAGCGGAACATGGCCTCGTTTGAATAGAATTGATGTCATGTACTGTTCTTCTCCAGCACAAGGCAATCTCTCCATAAACTCCCAAACAAATGGCATATTATAGATGATCCCTCTACCGCATGGAAATATAGGCTGCGGACCAATAAATGCTTTTCGTCCGTGACCATATGATCCAAAAGCACCACCCATACCCATGTAGCAAGGTCGTTTAACTAGATTGGAAAATCTTTTCATATCGTCAACAGCTTCAAGTATATAGTCTTCCCAACCATCCTTAAATATAAAGTTATGATCACCCATAATTCTATATTGGTAGTCAAAATATTTAGTGGCCACTTTATTTGCATTGGCGCGCAACTCTACCATTGAGACCCAAGGATCTGTAATTTCGTTTGGGATATATTCAGAAGCAAAATTATGAGTAAGTATGTTATAATCTTCCCTACCATGCATTTCTTTGCCATTTGTAGCAACTGCAAAAGCAATTTTGTCAGATTTAGTGTTTCTTGCCACAGTAACAATGTGCGCTAATAGATGACCTCTGTGACATGGCATCTCGAATACGATCATCTTATGTTCCTTATCTGGAGTGTTGCGATACCTATAGCCATAAACGCTAGGATTGCATCTTCATTATCATCAATAAGGAAGTGTATTTCTTTGAAGTCTCCTTTGAAGTATTCCTGTATTAGTTTGACTTTTAGTTCTCCATTCTTAGTATAGTCATCATCTGGGCGCATCAATAATTCATCTATATCAACTTTGTTCTGTACTAACCAAGCAACAGTCAATTGTCTATGTTTTTCATTCCTCCCTGTTATGCCCATTATATTATATCCAGAATTGGATAAAGCATTTAATAAATTCACTACGTTCTTAAATGGCTTGTCGAATTTAGACTGCTCGTGATAGTAATCCCAAGTTTCAGTCCCAATCATACCGTCGCGCCAGAAGGCGTTTGCAACAGTATGATCAATGTCAACCAGTATTATCATTTATTGATTAGATCGTCCTCATCAACCCAACCTTGATCCCAATACTTCTCGAATACGAATTTTTCATTCGTATAGGGATTTTTGAATCTACTTTCATTCTTCTGTCGCGCCACTTTGCCTTGCTGATAACAGGCCGAGACATCTAAACTATTGGTCTCAGCCCAGCTAAGTTTAGGTTTATCCATTTACAGGTCCGGCATCATTATATCGAGTTTCTTGACCATGTTTGTTTTGTCTTCAGGCGTAAGATACTTATTCTCCCATATCATATCCTGCAAGTCTTTCCTAGCTTTAAATGCATCATTTTTATAAAATAGATAGAACCATGGATAGACTTTTTCAACTTGCATTATACAGGCGTCCAGTACGCTTCTGTATTCATCTTGCACTCGTTTACTGACGCGCTTACGAGTCAAGTTAATAAAGTTTCGCATGTTGATAGACATGCAGATATTTGTATGAATGTTCATAGGAAGAACGCCACGTGCATCTTCTGTGCTGGCACCTGCTTCTATCAAGAATTTATAACACTGATGAGCATTTTCCATTGTATTATGGTACGCACCTTTTATCAATCTGTCGTTTGCTATTGTTGGTCCTGTTGAGTATTGAAAGTCTGTCACTTCTACAATACGCAGAGCTTGTTGAGCATAACTGGCAGTTCTGGTGCGCACCAATTGATGGGTAAAAGCTCTTGTGACGCCTTCGATTAGAAATGAGAAGTGAACAAACTCCCATGATGAAGGCAGCGTGTTAGCTGCCTCTTTGAGTTCTTTTAGAATTTCATAATCTGGCTTTTCTTGAACAGCAGCGAAGCCTCCTGGCGTCATCTTCAATCGAGTATTTCTTGTGAAAACAATCACATTAGCTGCGTGGCGTTCTGGATTTGGAGCGCCAAAGCCTGTTCCATCAAAGAGAGTCACTTGCATTTGCTACCTCCATTAGCTCTTTAGTTTTGGATCAATATGGAGCTTAGTATCTGGACCGATCATTTTTGACATTAAACCTTGCATATGCGCTTCAGTTTGACCAGAGAATATCAAAACATCCATAGATATGCCCATATTTTCGCCAAGAATTTTGATGAATGTATCTCCTGGCTCAGCACGGAACTTATCAAGATTTCCGAAACTTAGACCAATTATCAATAGATCTTTTCCATTAGCCTGTTTTGCAGTTGCTTTGATCATTTATGCCCTCCCTGTTTGATCTGCCATACCTTCAAAACGTTTAATTTGTTCTTTAAGCAACGTCACTATATCGCTGCGTTGAGCGTTAGAGATATAATTGGCACGTCCCTCAAACCCTTCAAATGGAAATACCATTAGACAGAAGCCTACTTTCTTATTATGCTGACTTCCGTTAAAATATGTATCGATGAACATAGCTAGTTCATTCATCTTCTGTTCATATTCTGGCTCTATTGGAGCATCACCTAGACCGTGTTTTTTCATTTGCAGATCCATCCTTCTATTTTGCGAATATCATCTACGAGATCATCAAGTAGTAACTTTGGTCTCCAAGTCGCGTAACGCCCCAGAGAATAGACCCCGTACGTGACAGTTGCCCAACGCTGGAATGCTTTTCTTTCTGCTTCATCTATTTCTGTAATTTTGAAGTATGGCTGATTACTGAATTCTGCGTCAAGAATAACAGCATCCGAAAAACCTAATTGCCAATAGGCTTTAGCTATATCCAGACTTTCTGGTACTTCTTCCATACCTGGAAATTCTATTATTAATTGATCTCCAGTAATAGTGGCGCGACTAAAGGGTTCTGGTCCAGGAAATAAAATTGAACAATAAGCATCACAATTTTGTATTGTGCCAGTAAATACTACACCTGGTATACTTGTGAAAAACTCCTCACATTCATAACCTAGTATATTCATTAGTTGTGGCATAGGTATTGTTGATATAACAGGTATTGGAATTTGCGCTTTTACTCTAGGCGTCCATTCTGTACCAAAAGAAATTTGAACAGATTCAGCCATCTGTTCGATTAGATTTTCTGGAGCAATCCAACGCTCAGCAGTAACAGTTCCATCAATAATAGATCTATTTGACAAATACTTACCAGTTACTTTCTTTGAATAAGATAGACTATCTGCCACTATATTATTAGTATATGATGCAACTGTCTTAATCATATTAACTTTTTTAAATGGAATACCCAAGAGATGTCCAATTTCATCTGATTTGAAGCGCAATACAGCATGATGATTGTTAGGCAATTCATTTTGTCTTTCAAGTACAGTTACTTTGTGGCGCCTCAAAATATTGGCTGCCAGTAGTCCTGCCATACCCGCACCGATTATATGGATCTCTGTCATGATTAGCTCTTACTTTGTCTTGATGTTAGCTTTTTTGAAGTAGCGAAAGCCCATCTTATCAAAAGGTGGCGTCACACCTTTTCTTAGCTTCTCATGTAAGAACGACTTAAATGTACTGGTATGTATTGATTCGAACTCATCAAAATGCACTTGATTCTTTTGCAGAAGTTCACGAAATGCTGTAGCATAAGAAAGTTGACCTCTTGTATAGTCAATTTCAAAATGCCTCTTAATAAGATCTGCACCATCATTCTTTGCTACCCAATCAATAGCATATTCTCGTTTCTCTTCACCTTTGGCAAGACTACCTTGAATCTCATCGCTAATAGTTATCTTGCCACCACCTACCATTTTGAATTCAGCAGAGCCTGCTGTCATCATAGCTCTAGGCAGATCAATTTCCTCTATTTGAGCTAGCTCTCTATTCAGTTCCTTAAGGTGCGCTTCAGCTTGTTCTATCTCAGCATGAAGCTCTAGGGCTTTTTGTGCCCATTTAGAAATGGATGATAGTTGCGCCTCGGATGGAGCTATGAATCCGAACATATCACGGACATCTTCTGTATCAGACATCAGCGTTGTCCACCTGCCATATCTATAGGATTTCCAGAAAGATAGCCTTTGTCAATAAAGAGTAAATGTTGAACTGTATCTACTATTTCAGCTTTTGTCAAAAATACTTCCCTTGGATTGTTTGCACCCCAATATTCTAACGCTTGTTCCAATGTTAACTGCCTATAGTTCATCAAATGATTAATTGTATCTTTTGTCATAGGTGCATCTAATACATTGGAAGGGTTAATGCAATAGACGTCATATGCTTTTGGCGCTAACTCCCATGCTGCGCACCTAATGTAATGGTTCAATCCTGCTTTGGACGCACAATACGCTGCACTTCCATTTAATACGTGATTATGTGCCATTGATCCTATAGAAATGATTTTCTTACGAAATGGTTCATCTATAGTCTGGTTTACAAATTGTTTGATCACTCTTATAGAGCCATATAGATTAACGTTGATAATTTTATCAACTTCTTCATCAGGAACTTCTTCTAACCAATCCATATATGTATATCCGTGACACATAACTAAATCTGTAAAGCCAGTAAAATCAAAATCGTCAAGTATAACATCATATCCATCAAATGATCTAGCATCTGAGAATTTTTCTTTAATTGCTTCGCCAATAGATCCTTCCTTATATGCACCAGTAACTGCAATGAGTCTATTATCTGGTGCTCTTTTTCCAGAATGGAGAACTTTCTGTCCATCAATATAAGACTTTGAGATGGTCTCTTTAGTCATCATTCTTCTCCAAGATTGGTGTTGCAGTTATCAACCGTATTTCAGCGATTTCACTTTTAGTTAAATTGGGCTGCATGTATATCCATGTACAGACAGCACAACGATCTCTTGGATCATCCATCCAAGTATAGACGTGGCAATGACAATCTATGCAGTCAAACTCTTTATAATTCACTACGTCTTTTGCCATTTTAATCCTCCAAATAGGCGCGCCAGTGAAAGCTGCCTCCCACTTTCCTGGAATTAGTCCTCGAAGCATAAGGTCCACTCACCAAGCTTCTGTAGCCTGATCGCGCCATAAATATTACCGCTTGAATCTATCGTCCGTTCCTGCGTCATTTATAACATATGACTGCAAGAACATAAGTTGAGTTATGGCACATGCAAGATGCTGAAGTTGCGCATCTCCAGAAGCAGGATCAATATTTATCCCTTTCTGGAATTCAAATATATGGCGTTGCGCTTTAGCCAAACGTTCTGTCCAGCTAATTGGATTTACAGCCCAATTCCAAGCTTCTCGTTTTGCAGCGCCATACATAAGAGAACGTGATACTTCCTCAAGGGCATCTAGAGGAAGATATGTATGATCTATCTTAGGTGGTTTAGGTTCAGGCATTGGTTCTTTAACTGGTATTGCTTCTATTTGGCGTAGAAATCTTGGCCTAGATGCTTCACCTTTTATTAGATTTTCAATGTCTATTGTTGCGCGCTCAACGTTTTCTTCAGACATGCTTTCTCCTTTCAAAACGCTACGTCTTTGTCATCAGGGCCTTTAGCCCTACTACCTTCAATAATAGGACCACCTTCATCCTGAGTCTGTTCGATGTCAGGACGAACCTTTTCAGTTCTAATATCTTCGTAGAATGATTTGCACATTCTAAGAAGCTGGCGATTTGGATCAATATCCATTATTAAATCGCCTTTTTCTGGACGGAATGTCGCCCAGTCTCCTTGGTCATTACTGTCGTCAACAATAATGAGCTTCCAAGAACGCCAAAAAAGAGGTGGCTTCCAGAACTCTCCATTTGGAAGTTGGACTGTCTCCGTTTGACAGAGTGTTAGCCATTTTCTGCTATGTTTTAGATTGGTTGCTTTTAGTGGCAAGAATGAACGCTGCCATTGCGCACCATTTTGTACCAAGCAAAACCATTGCGCCTGTTCTTGAATCACATTGCCATTAGGCAATATGTTCTCTCGTTTGTCATTCTGAGTTGTTTTAGCTAGAATGGAAGGATCATCTCCGTGGTTACCAGCTAGACCACCTCTGTTCTTTGTCCATTCCATATATGCTGTAGCGAAATGGCAAGGAACAACAAGAATTGATTCCTTGTAAATGTCGCCAGTGGCAACATTACAAAAGTCACCAATCTCTGCGCCCTCAATAAACTCAGCTTTCTTTTTATTGAGTTGTGGAGATAGAGCTTGCAGAATGACTAGGCGAGGAATAACAACATCTTTAGCCTTGACATTCTCAGTGCCCATCCCTCCTAATTTTAGGAGTTCATCATCTAGCACAAGATTACCAGATGCGGCTGTATTCATAATGTCTCTAGCGTGTGCATCACTCATGCGAACAGATCCTTTCGCGGTTTGATTCTCTCTTCCAATCCACCAAATATGTCATCATAGAACTTAATTGCTATTGGGAAACGTGGAATACCATCTGGTGTTAATGCTTGATATTTGACTGTAACTGATTTATATTTGTCTTTTTCCAATAAGAGTTGATAATTAAATTCTTGAGTGCCACTTATACCAGCTCTAAATTCTCTACCATCCGGCAAAGAACAAACAGCTATTTTCGCATATCCAGTCCATTGTCCTTGACCTTCCAATATATCTTTAAGCTCAAATTCTTGGTCAACAAATTCCTTTCTCTTCAAAAGATTATTGGTGCGCTTCTGCTCATATGGCGTATTATGCCGCACAATTTGGCCTTCATAGCCGTTAGTTAGCAATTCAATATTATATATGTTTAGTTCATCTTCTGAATTTACCCATTTAGTTGGAACAGATCTGATCATATTTATATTATGATCAAGATTGAATAATTTATCATATAGAAAACGCCATCTATCTCCAAATAAAATATTGGGATAGGTTGCATCATACATATCATATATCCAATATTCTATTAATTGTGCTGATTCTTCTAGCTCCGCAAAATCTGGCGTTGTCTTTCTAGCAAGTGAAATTATCTTATTGAAATTGTCATGCAGATCATGGTTGTATAGTTCTCCATCAAGAACTATATCAGGATATTCTACAAAGAATTCTTTCAATTCTCCCTCTATATGCGGTGTGGCAACCAATTGTCTATTGGTGCGCGACCATAGACCATCTTTATTAGCTAGGCAACGTATTCCATCTAATTTGGGTTGAGCATAACAAGGACGTTGCCAACCTGCATAAGGTTGAGCAAGCATGGGACTAATTATACTGGAGCGTTGTTCTCCAATATTCTCCTCATTAGATTTATAGTCGCCAGTTTTCAATCTTTTTTCCATAGCTGCGGCAGCATAAAAATGCGCTTGATCATAAGCAGTATCTTGAGATCTAGGTGCAGCCCATTTCCATTCTGATACAGATATTTGTCCATCTATACGACCAGAATGGGTGCGCCAATAACCTTCATGAGGACTCTCACCTACTTCTGCCCACCAAACTCTTGTATTACCTGATGCATCCTTCTTGTACAACTTGGCCAATTCCATTACTCATTCCTTCCTACGGTTAGAATAGCATACTTTCCTTCGCGACGCAAGTAGAATAATAATACATGATCTACATGTGATTAAGAGGCTTTGGCTTGTTTTATCAATCTGTACACACCAATACCTGTTTGTTCAATAATTTTCTTACTCTTTAATCTGGTTACAGAATTATTGATTGTACTTTTATTATAACCAATATTGACAAGATGCTTACTCATATCTCTCCATCGTCCTGTTTGATGTTTTTGTAAATACTCAAGAATAAAATCAGACGATGTTTTTCCAGTAGGATGTATAAAATGTTTTACTCGTTTTGGCTTTTCTAATTGTGGTGGACCTAATGCAGATATCATCTGTTGCGCAACTTTAGAGCTTTTACCTGGTTGTATATCAGGTATTTCCTCCACATGTACATTAAGCTCATCTGGCAGTAGTTTGGCCATCATTGAGAATAAAAGCTCAGCTTGACCTGAGAACTCTATCTTATATTTCATTTTACTTCTCCTTGCTGGATTTGACGTAACACGTACAGACATTTGATACCGATATATGGTTGGTCTAATAACCATTCATCACTCTTCTTGAATAAATCTTTCAATTCTAAATTTTGATATAAAGCAGCATGTCGTAATTGCATGATGCATTTTTTATAACCCTGTTCACTAACTGGTACAGGGCTTTTTGGAATCTTTCTCTTTGGTCTACCCATTTTATTTCTCCTGATGTTTGAGAGTAAGAGGCGCTGCTACCGGCCCATTCCGATAGCAGCGCCAATACGTGACGTTATGAGATTTCACAGGCAATGATACCACACCCACCGAAGACCTGAATCTCATCTTGTAGTGCCAAAATAACAGGCAACCTGGAGTCACATGCGACGGCGTTATTGCTACGTCTGGCCATGTACTGGCACAATCCTGTTACCCATCACTAGCCGGTAATCACGCGTCCGCTGCCGGGGTTTTATCCTCGGTGGGATTCTTCATCTTCTTTTAGCTTTCTTGAACTTGTTGTATTTCTGGATTGTTACGACATTTTGATGTCTAACAGAAGTTTTTGGCTGTTCCATTGCTGGAAAAACTTTAACTTGTTGTTTCCCATATTCAACAATACCGAGCTTGTAGCCTAATGATCGAAGAACTGCGTTGATGGTTGCTGCCTGTGGCTTCTTAGTTCTGCCATTAAACCAAGCAGATAATGTCTGGGCAGTTACACCAGAATTTTCTTCAATCCACCTATAATTCACACCGCTATCTTGATAGACAGTCCTTATCTCATCAATTATGGGATCTTTGTCTACAAAGTTGTATGATTTGTACGTGAAGTTTGCCACTAGTTGTGCTCCTGCTGTGAGAGTTAACATTCTACTTGCGATATTCGATCTATACTTACGCCTCTACTTGCGCTATACTTAGGGCAAGAAAGTAAGAAAAGGAGAATTGGTAATGCCAGAACTTTTTCCCGCAGAATTTGAATCTGCGAAGAAAGAATGGGAAACATCTAAAAAGAGGTTTGACGATGCTGTTAAGCTTTATAAAGATACATTTTCAATTCTAAGACAAGCTCAACAAGAACTTAACGAAGCCTGGGATAAATTTCAAAAACAAGAAGTAAAATTGGAAAAGGAAAACGTAGTCAATTTCCGTCCAAACAACACGGAGGAATAAAATGGAACTAAATATCAAACAATGCCTGTATTTTCTAGACCTCCTGGATCCAGGAGGTCGCCATACTATTGCAAGTGAAGCTCCATTCGGAGGTCCACAAAACGGTCCTAAATGGGAACCAGGTTGCACCTTTGAGGCGCAACAACAGAAACAACTCATACAAGATATTCAAGAAAGACAAGATCGTAAATCAAACGTATATTATAGCGTCAATAGACCGTGCAAAGTTTCACAAAGGCAAGGTTGGTGGGGCAAGAATAATATTGATGATATTATCGCTATCAGAGCTTTAGCTTTTGACATAGATTTTACATCCTTCCAAAGAGATGCAGATCAAATCGCGTCCTTTATAGATGAGAAACTAACAGGAGATATTTGCCCATCAGTTGTTGTTAATTCTGGGGGTGGTTTTCAGCTTGTATATTTTCTTATTGAAGCAATAGATATTCAACTATTCCGTCCAGCTAATGATGAAGTGCAAAAAGAAATAAATAATGAACTAATAAAATTTCGTTCTGGTGTAACCAATTTATCACACGATTTTGAAGCTATGCTGCGCAACATATTCCAAGATCTACCTGTCAAAGTAGACAACATGTCCAACGTTGATCGTGTTATGCGCTTACCTGGCACTGTTAATTATCCAAAATTAGAAAAGATAGCAAAAGGACAAAAACCAGCGTTAGCTCACCTCTTAAAGGAATACTATCATAAGACTGATATACGTAAGCTACGCAGCCTAGTACCAGAGATGTCAGTACAGCGAGAAACAGTTCGTACACCATATATCCCTCGTAAAGATTCAAAATGGACAGCGTATAAGAAAGCATCAGCATGTATTGATTACATACGTGATAACCATCTAGCAGATAGTAACGAGTGGTACACACTCAATGTTATGCTACCGTTAATAGGTGCAATACATGACGACAACGAAGCTAATCAACTAACAATTGATCAAGCATTTGAACTGTTCTTAGAAGCAGTATCAGGAGGCGCACGCTACGGAACTATGGGTAGAGGCCAAGGATACTTTACACGGCAATGGAAATCGCATCGGCCAGAACTACCTAGAAATGGGACTAAAAGTCTTGGCGGTTTAATCTTTGCAGCGCAACAGAATGGGATGGTTCTTCCATGGATAAACGAAGTTAAATGGGAACCAGATTTTGAGAGACAGGCAAAAGAGCTTGGAGAAAAGATTTTGCCTGTCTCTCAGGAGGTCAAAGACCTGTTTAACTAGCCTCGATCTCTTCTGGAACGTTAGCAAGAATCAGAGGCGCGTATCCATCAGAACTGCCAATCCTGGTGGATACCATCTCTAAACGCATTGTGTCCATTATCGAATTAGCAACATTGGACATTGCGTTTGCCTTGTTGGGTGTGATCCTGCTGTTCGCAAGATCATCTATACAGACTAAAAGTAGCCATCGTAAACCACGAGTGTCATTTACGATCTGTCTTGGTTTATTATTCTTTTTTCCCACGTTTGCTTCTCCTCGTCATATTACGAATCTCCCTAGTGAGATGCGTAATCTCTTCAAGTTGGTAATATTGATAATTTTCTTTTGCTGTGCAACTTTGACAGAGAATTTTTTCAGGTACTGAATATCGTATTCTTGCTGGTAATAAATTTGGCACCATACTTCTATTATAATGTCTGTTTGGATTAATTATTTTACAACAATTGTCACAAAATATTAAATCTGTCCATAATTTTACACCATGAAATTCACACCAATGATGCCATTTTTCCTCATCATCTTCTGGAGGATATGGTGTATATAAATATTCATAATTAGGTCTAAATGGTTTTGTTGGATTCATTATGAGTTGTCTATAATGACCTGGAAATCTTTTATATAGATGTTCATAACCTGGTTTATACTTTACCATTATTCCTCCAATAGTTCGATTAGCTCACTCTTCTCTCTCATGTCACCAGACCTAATCATCCATTGCTTTTCGGCAGTCATATTAGGCGGAAAAACAATGAACGCTTCATAAGAGTCGTAACGAATCATAGACGCAATTCCTTCTGCGCCACGACGCATCATATATGCTTTGAGCTTAGGATCTTTCCAAGCATCTCGATAATTAGCATCGCACCAAATTTGGACTACTTGAATTTGAATCTTCTTATCTCCATCTAAGGCAATAACAAAATCTGGCATCATATCTATGACGTAATGCGATCTATCTGGGCGCGCCAAATCGTGTGTATCAGCATTAACAAGCCAACGACAATTCCAAACATGGCAAGAGAATGGCATTTTGTTTGTATGATAAACAAGACAACCCTTTATTTGTCGTTGATGCTTACAACGTGTATTAGCTGGCTTATCTATCTCTTTGACTGGTACCAATTTGCAGCAAAGAGTACAGTCTCCACATTCACGAGTCACGGTACTAAATCCTTCATAGAAACACCAAGTGTCTGGGCAATACGCGCTAAAGTTCTTGTTGGTACATCTGATTTACCAAGTTCAATATTAGCAATTTGTGCGCGTGATAAGCTAGAACCTATACCAAGTTGTTCTTGTGTCATTCCTTTAGCTTGGCGCGCCAACAGAATGAGTGCACCAACTTCAGGATTTATTAAATCTCCAGTTCCATTACAGTAAGGACATTTCATTAGAATAGATCCTTCTTGGGTTTGACCATATCAATGTGCTTGCAGTGTTTTGGTGCTGGACAATCACATTGATAATAGCCACGGTGTAGCATAACTGTATAAGTATCAGTTGGTTCTTTATAATGTCCATCTACTTTATATATTTTCCAACAATTTGGATTTAATTGCTTAATGAAATATTCATATTCGTCTGCTGTCACGTACATTCTCCTGCTAAATCATCAGCAAGTATTTGAGCTTTACGTCCTACATATTCTTTATCTTGATAAATTATCCATTCAACTTCATTATCTTCATCTTTATCTAAATCTAAAACCATAGTATAATGTTCATTATGTTGTTCTATGTTGAATAGTTCATGTTGAAGTCTACCTTCTTTGATAGCTTCTGCTCTTGTTACGTATTGGACATCCCAATTAGGCTGATGTGCTAATGGGAAATCACCGGTAAATGATACTACTTCATAAGTCATGTTGCACTCCTAAACTTTTACCTTCACATGTCTGCTTATAACTTCACCTTTGCCGCGCCAGAAAGGCTCCACTATCCAATGTTTATCGCCACGTCTATTTAGATAGCGAGAAACCATATGAATTCGAGGACTCTTTCTATCAAATCCTAACGGCACACCTGGCTTGTGTACGTGAACATCTTGATTAATATACATGCTCACTACAGTATGGTCCAGCTTTACAGGTTTGTTCATTCGTTTACGAATCTGATTAAGTTTAGACATGTCAACTTCTTCTAGATCTATGATCTTCCTAGAACTGGTAAGAAGCATTAGGCAAGACCAAACCATAATGTATTCACCATAAACGTCTGCGTAGAAATTGGCTACTTCATTATTGGTGTGTCCAAATGGAGATGTTGGAGTAGGAAGTTCTAGAAATCTCATTCCCCAATCAGATGGCTTATGTACTGCTGTGTCCCATATACTCTGGAGCGCAGCTAATTGAATTGGTTTGTTTCTCCAAATGTGTGCTAGATTTGCGTCCAAAAAGCTTGACATATGCGAATTGGATAACTTTCCGTAATCAAAATCTAGATCAAAGAAAGCAGATATTGGACACACATTAGGTGGCTCTCCTTTTTTAATAAAATGATTACTCCAGACCCAAGTTACCATTCCTTTTCTACCAGCTTCATCTGCTTCTAACAAAAAGCCAAGACGGGTTGGTAAAGGTCTATTTGGATGCTCAAAAGCATCTATTGAGAATGTTTGCCTCAATCTTTCTCTACCAGATTCTGGCCATTCTATCCACATTCTTGAATAAGGTATGGTAAGATGCGCCATGGCTTCTCTGAGAACTTTGGGGCGCCCCAGAGTAAGTTCAACTGCTGTATGTATTGAGTTTTCATCAAATAAGAAACGTGGACATCCTTTCAGTTTCTCTTCCAATATTGGGAAGACACTTATAACTGGATGATTCAACAATCGTCTCTTTTTAGCTTCGTGAACTGTTTCTATTATATGATCCATGAGATACATTTTAGTTTCCTGGTTAGAGTACACTTTCTATTTCACGTACTATTCTACTTGATGCTGGTTCCCCTCCCTCTAGAATCATTATGTAGTTATTGATATAATAGAAGATGGTTATCTTACCTTTGTCATATCTATCATAACGATAATGTTGAGTGTATTTATATCCATTAGTCATTAGATATTTATGGAGCTTCCTGTTCCAAGGAGACGTTTCCATTTATTCCCCCATTAAACGTCTTTATCATCCTCGTCTTCTGGAGGAAATATTGTCGCCCAATCTGTAGGGGTATAGCCTGTCATTAAAAACTCACGCTCATCTTTATCTAGATGAGGCATTGCATCTTGTATCAGCATACGCTTGTTGTGCCAATTATTATATTGTTCTTCAGTAAGTCGTATGGTAACTTTATTGAATTTACCTGTCCACGGCGAATACCTGATAACTAGAGCAGTTCCATCTGGAAAGAACGTAAGCCTTTCAGTGGGATCGATTGATTCTTCAAACTTAGCCATGTTGCGCCTCCTAGTGTTCTGTGGGTGTTTCGTCTTCATCATCTTCTTGCATATATTTCATTACTGCAAACATAAAATATGCTGCTTCACGATCATCCATTCCTGATAATAGTTGACCTACTGCCTCAGCAAGTGTAGTCAATATAAATCTTTCATCATCACCAATACCTTTCGGATATATTTCTTCAAATAGTGCATGAAGTCTGCAACGAAAGCAGGTCTTTTCATCATGCTCTTCATGTTTCTTTTTCATCTTTCCAAGTCGCTTTCTCATAGTCAGTTACACGTAACCATGCTTCAGAATATTGTTCTTCCCATCTTGCTTTTGGATAGGCATGGAACACTCTTGTTCCACATTCTGGACAATACATTGGTCTGCGTGGATTAACCCAACAGATCAAAATATTACAACATGGCATTTGTAACAATCGGAATTGTACTTGTTGATTAGACGGTTTAGTTTTTGTCATTTTAATGACCCATTTTAGAGATTTCTTGTTCGATTTGATTTGCCATTTCCCTTAATAATTTTGGTAATACCAATGTAATATCAAGAGTTGCTTGAATATCAAAACTGGCTATTGAAAATCCATTACCTTTATTACCGTCTACTATCATTAGTAATACACCAGTAGCTTGGGTGCGCGCTTGTACCCATGTTGCTTCTCCATCATATTTACCTGGACCTACTGGCATGTGGCGCTCCTATTTAAAGAAGTCATTAATTCCGATAAGTGATGCAAGAACTGCATTGGCATTAGCAATGTCAGTTCCTTTAGGAATTTTGAATGATAATCTTCCTTGTGCATTGCGCTCAACAATCGCAACAGGCCACAAGGATGGCTGATCTCCATCTGCTCTAACAACCCATATAGAATTATTCCATTTTATTACTAACCCATCTTTATATTGGTGCATAACTTCACATGTGTTCATTTTTCTCTCCATATAAGAAATGGGAGGAGGCTAGGATGCCATTCAAAATACCTCCTCCCACCCATTGCTTGACTTTCGTTGACTGTGCTATATCAACGCCAGTTCCTGTCGGGGGTTTGCGGTAGCCTTAAGGCTGGTACGTCAAGCAAAACTATGCAGTCAGTCCTGGTACATCATCGAACTTAGCGATGATATCGTCGAACGCTGTATCATCAAACTCTGTCTTGAACGTATCGAGTTCATCTTTGAGCTCACCAAGAGCGTCTATTTCTTCTGTGAGTTTTGTCCCCTTATCACCTTCCTGGGTCTTCTCAGAAAGATCGTCAAACTGCGCTTGCAGCTCATCTTGCAGATTTCCAATGGTTTCTATCATTGGATCTATTGTCTTTGTTATGATCTCATCGATAAAATTGGAAACTTTCTCCTTTGCATCTTCAATTTCTCCCTTGGCATCAGCAACTACCTTGAGTTCTGCCTTATTCATAGCTGTCTCCTTGCCAAATTGGCAAATTAATTATTTGATAATATTCTAATAGCTTTGATACGATCCATTGCTTCCATTAATTCTAATTGTTCTGGAGTTTCTGTAGCGTTGATCCATATTCCACTCAGATCAGGTAATGGGAAATCAATAGAAACAGGACGAACAGGAGGAGTGGAATCAAGCTGTAATAGAGCCATGCGATGGGAGTGGCTGCGATAAGCGACTCCACAGTTTTGAGGAAACGGATAATACCAGCGAGAGTAACAATGAGCATCTGCTGCATTTATCGTTCCTATGGTTAGAGTTATGACGAGGATTTTCTTCATCACATCCTCCTTAAGAATGATGGTGATCCTACAACAACAACCACATTTCCAACAAGTTGATCTTCAGTTATGATGCGCCCCAAGTTTTGTTCCCAAAGCATATGGGCTAAATGATTAGGAGGAAGTCCATATAATTTGCCTTCTTCATTACAGAAAGCAACACATGGACGTCCACCAAACTTAGTGAATAAAGGGATGATTTCTAATAAACCGCCAACTCCAAATGTAAGCATATCAACATCTGGTAAAGTCTCCAATATCTTCCCTTCAGCAAATTGAGTATCTTCAGGTTTAATTATAAACATGAAGTTACCTTCCATCGGAACTACTGGTAGCTTTAAACGCTTTGGCAGTTTATGCTCTGGCATGCTGAAGTTCCTTCTTGATATTTTTCACACATTCTAGGACAGTGAGACCTTTCTGATGGTTCTCGCTGATACGCTTGTTGATCCACACATACAGATCATTAGACATTGCCATACTGTACAAACCTTCCTCTCTGAGGATGGCAATTACGATACTCATATAACGCCTTTGCTCAACCACTTTCTTTCCTCCTTGAGTCAGACACGTTTGGTCTCCTCTTTGCATAGGTTCAAAACTAGTTCACCTACTTGGACAAGATCAGAACATTCGCCTACTAGGTGCCATATCTGGTCATGTTTGTAATATCCAGATTGGACATCCTCATCCTTGTAGGATACTTCAAGTACCCATTTATCTGGAAGTTGTCTTACTCTTACCATTCCCAACATGGAATAATGATAGGTTGCCATTACTGCCTCCTAAATTGACAAAAAATCCGCCAGGTACGCAGTACAAATCCTGGCGGCAAGTCTTCACCTGGCCTATAACAACCGGGGGGCTGTTGAAAAGACCAGGTGATTCCTTAATAGGGTTGAAATTGTGGAATAGATGCTTGTAGTTGACTCTGTCTCTGACGATACATTCTTTCTTCATCATCAGACATTGTGCAGATTTCAACTATTGTTTGTGGAGCTTCTGGCGCTACTCTAATTCTTACCAACTTACAAACATTCGCATTTATTGTCACTTGTGGTGTTGGTGCATGAACTATAATTTGATTAGGCTTAGGATATTGAGGAGGCGGAGGCGGTATCACGTCTCCGTTTAGATTATGATATACTTGCGGCGGTGGTGTATCTTGATAGCAATGATGTTCAAAATCACACATAGCCTGTGCGCTGCCTGAAATTAGCAGCGCACCCATCGTGATAAGAGTTTTCATCTGAGAACATCCGGATCTTCAAAATCCGGCAGATCGCGATGAATATCAGGATCTGCAAGATCACCATCATCGTCTAACTCTTCTCCCATAAGATCATAATTGGGATCAGTTAGAACTTCCGGGCGAAATTTACCCAGTTTCTCTTCCACACACTTCTCGCAGACATATGTGAGGAAGATTCCACGCGCATCATAACGCGCTTCTCTTTCCAAACCGCTGCCGCAATGGCAGGGTTTAAGTGACGGTAGCCTTTTGAAGTTTGCCATTTTGTTCTCCTAGTTGTTTGAAGTCTTTCAGACATTTTTGGGCTTCCTCAAGTTTTTTAAGTTTGAGGCGTGTTTGCTTACTGTCATACTCTTCACTCAGAGTAGCGACATATAGTTCCAAAGCACTTCTTATGATAGCAAACTCTTTCATAGAAGTGATTTCTTTTATGGTTATCATTTTCCATCCCTAGTTAAAACCGCTCCCATCCTCCCTAAAATGGGAGCGGCAAGTTGATTACGCTACTTCAGGTTGTCCGCCTTCTCCTGGGCGAATTGGATCCGCCTCTTTCTCTTCTGGATCTGTTTTTGGCCCTTCTTCCTTTGGAGCATCAGATTTTACAGTCAACTCTTCGTCTTTATGCTCTTCTGGATCGCCCATTTACATCTCCTTGGGTTACTGACCATCGTCAGGCTGCGCATTACGCAACGACTGGGCGCATCACTGCGGCCAGTTTCGGTCTTATTCGTCAGAAACGTATTGATCGTTCTTATGTGCTTCTACCCAATCAATACACTGTTGTTTGACTGCTTCATCCTTGCAGTCATCTATAGTTCGCCACCCTCCTGCACCACTTTTATAAATGGCACGCTCAGGAGCATTTTCTCGAATGGCTCTTTCAATTTCACTCTCGATATAATATTGAAAAGAACCAAGTTGGTAGCCCCAGGCACGTATAAAAGGATACCTGGCTTTGTCTTGTTTATTCATTTCCATTTCCCTTGCTTGTATTCTTTTCTGGCTATATCAGAACCAGAGCACATTGCCTCGATGAGGCAGCGTCTGGACCATTTTTCGTCTGCGTCTTCTTGTGAAGATGCTTCTATCTCAAGAGGAGAAGAATCAAACTGACAAATATCTATCACTTTGCCAGTTTTGATATGTACTGCTTGAAGCGTACACGTCGCATTGTATTTCATATGACCTTTTCTTCCTTCTCTTTGAAATCATACACCATAGATAGATGCTTGCATTTCTTCTCATGTTGTCCGGCTGGGCAGTTACACCAATCACCCAACGTTGAGGTAATAACCTCGTAGATTTCTACGCCAGCCTTTATGATAATATAACAATTACCATAAATTCTGTCTCCTCTGAAATCGTCAAGGAGTTTTGTGCCATTTGGCTTGACTTTATATTCTGCCAATAGAGCCTTTCTCATTTCTTGCCTCCCATCTTAACGACATTGCCCTTGGCTTGATTGGCCAAAGCCCTATCGCTCAGAGCTTTAGTGAGGCGCAACTCAACCAGTGTAAGATTGGCGTTGCGATACTTCAGATCATCAAGCTCCTTCTGCTTGTATGGCGGATTATTTTCCAGCACCCAAGCAATCTTGCTATTGATCTTTCGGATTGTTTGGATGGCCTCTTGTACGGCATCCACTTCTATTTCTACCACTACTGTAGGATTATCCATTTTATTCTCCTAGTTTGGCAAAATTGCCTAAAAGATGGCAGATCGCACCTGCCATTAAGTTCAATGTATTACAGGCAATTGGCATAAGGCCCAAATGGTAAATATAAAGACTAACAATAATGGTATACAACCAAGATTGTTATTTGGACCTTTCCAAGCTGTTATCACTCCTTGTTGATTTAGGTTGCTAAAAACAACCACTAGTACAATGATAACAATTATGGTAAGGAGGATATGCATTATCCATATCTCCAATCACCAGCGCCGCAATAGCCTTCATAATCGCCATCTTCACGAGCAGCCAGACGGCGACTTTCGGCATTTCGCGCCAGCTCTTTCATGCGTTGCTTCTTGATGACGCGTTGACCTCCACATGCAGCGCACGTAATGTCATATACGCCGCTCATATAGTCTTCTCTGAAGTCTGGGTCTTCATTGAAGTCTTCCGCAGTCAATCCATTCGCGTCAATATTTGGATTGACTGTCTTTCCCTCTCCTTCACAGACAGGGCATATTATCCACGGGTCTTTCTTTGCCATTTTCTGCTCCTTTGAATTACACGAGTTGCTGTTTCTTCTGGTAGAAAACCTTTATTGAAGTCATCGCGATAGTCATATGACTTCAATAGTGTCAACGACTTCTTTACCATAGATTCAAGGTAAAATTCTACCCTTGACATCCAAATACTAAACTCTTGATTTTCTGTCATTTACTCTCCTGTCAGCCAACCCTTTTCATGCAACAATTTAATTTGAGCCTTTGTTGCAAAACCACATTCGTTAGCATCAAAAGCCTCGGAAACGCGCCGCTCAGTATTCGCAGTCCAATTGCCTGGGCGCTCCTCGATTGTGAGAACGTTACCCCAATCAGAACAATAGGGTTGATTAAGTTTGAATGGCCCTTCTCTTCTGCCAACCATTTCTTCCACACGCTTTTGTGCTTTCTCAAACGTAGCATGTGACGAAATATGTGTTCCATCACATGCTCTATTGATAACAACGTACCTCATTTTATTCTCCTCAGTCTGGCAAAATTGCCTAAAAGCGGAGCGCATTGCTGCGCTCCAAAGTTCAATTATTTCAATAGCAGTTTCTGAGCATGGCCTCATCGGCTTCGATGCATTCCATGATGGCCCAGCGCTCAGCTTTAGTGTATTTACGCATGGAACGCTCAAACAGCATCTCTGGAATCTCTTCGGCTCTACGAACTGAGAGTCCAGTTATGTGCTTAAATAGATAGTCAATTGACGATGGTAACCAACTGTCACTAGCGTCGTATGTTCGACCACCATATTTAAGCCACTCACCTAATCCTCTATGATAAACGACTTTTGATCGCTCAGAATCTGTGAAGTAGAACGTGATCTCCGTATATGAATACGGATCGTGTTCTGGACCTTCAGATCCACGTCTTACACTGATGCGCGCCATTTAACCCTCCACCTTAAGCCAACGGCCATCAGCCTGTCTCTTGTACTTCTGGCCAAAGCCAGTTCCGAGTTTGCCACAGCCGTGTTTCTCCCAGCTATAGCTACTCATGCAGGCCCAAGGTCCCATCTTTGTTTTGCCATCAAACATAAAATCGCCGTATGGCATACCAAAGTCGTCGTGACCAGTTTTATCTGGTCCATACCAATATACTGCTTTTACCATTTTAGTTCTCCTGTTACTGACCTCGTCAGCTAGCGCCTAACGCTAGGAGAATGGCGCTTGTGGCGCCACCCTTTCGGTCTTATGATCCCATTTGTAGCAACCAAACACCGTCTGATCCTTTGTATATTCCTTCAATATACAAGTCATTTAGGATGTGTCCCCAGATGCCGTGCTTGCCGTCAGTTTTAGGACGATTGACCAGAATCGAATCCAACGGAGCACTAGCTGGAAGCGTTCTGGTTTCATCTTCCTCGTCATATATCTTCACATATCCGGCGCAGACAACATCAATTAGATCTGATAATCTCCACGGCTTCTTGCCACCAAATTGGAGCAATACAGAATGTGAAAGAGGATAATCAAATCTTATTGATATCCTTTCTGAAATATCCACAATCATTTGTTCGTGATTGTTCTTTAGTTGGATAAGATCTGGATCGATGATGTCATGTTCGCGACACATCCACGACATGATATGTATGTTAAGATTTATCTTCATTTTACTTCTCCTGTTACTGATCTCATCAGCTAGCGCCAAACGCTAGGACAGCCAATCGCACTGGCTGTTTCGATCTATTTACGGAAATATGAATTCGTAATAGCTATCATCTCCAGTTTCTTCTTTATCGTCTGGACCATGAGCAACAATTCTGTATCCATATTGCTCGTTCTTATTGAAGAACGTTCTTAATTTCATTATCTTTCTTATCTTAGTCATTCCAAGTTCGTCTATCATTGGCTTCGCTTTGTGATCGCCAGCTCCCTTATTGAGGAAGTAGTTGAAGCTGTCGATAAGTTCCACCGGTATGCTTATGTTTGCCATTTTACTCTCCTGTGGTTAGCGGTTTTTGATCGTAACAATTTTCGGACCAAGATCGAAATCAACGATCTTGTGGGTATCAGTAATTGTTACTATAAAATTGAGTACATGAAATAAGCCAACATATCCTATCACTTTATAGATGCCATTAGCTTGCAGTATTTCCTCTCTGACTATAACCTTTTGAAGCTCCTCAATTTCCTCTATGAGGTTCCACGACTTCTCTTTATTAAGAGAATACGCTTGTTGGTAGTGGTCATTCTTTATTCGCATTGCGCCAACGCAAGGGTATCTTTTACCCATTACATCAGCCCACCATTGTCCTGGGTGTCCAAACGCATATACGGCCATTTTACTTCTCCTGTGGTTGTTTGTTTATGAAGTTTAGTTGCTTTAGTGTTATTGGTCCTCTTTTCTTTCTGCGATTATTCATCATTCGCAGTTCAATCTCTATTCTGGTGCGCTTCTGTTCTGGTTGATTAGAATGCACGAAGTGTTTGACACGCATTGTACTTACTCCTCAGTATACTCGCCTTCGATGACTATTCCTTCGATCTGCATATATTCTGACTCTTGAGACGCTGCTTGCGCTGGTTGCTGAATAACAGCTAAGACGCGCCCTTTGGTCTTTGGATTAGTCGTAAACCTCCCATAATACTTCTTCTTGTTGATATATCCTAAATTCTGATCGTTTTCTCTATAACGATTGACAGTTGGATCTTTAATTGATGTTTTAATTCTGAATCCTGAAACTTTTCGCGTTTTCTTGCTATTTTCAGGATCAATTACGATACGCCACTTAGAACGCTTCTTTCTTGGCGTTTGAGCCACAACATATCCGTCTTGTTGTGGTAGACGTTCTCTTGTTGTTGAGAGAACTATTTGTCGCAATGATGCAGAATAAGATTCATGCTTTTCTTTTTGAATCTTTTTACTTCTATAAGACATTTTGATTTCTCCTTTCTAGTGCTGACAGCACTATTGAACACAGCAGGATTATTTCATCCCGCTGTGCTCTGTATTGCTGTCTTTGATTTTTTGGGTCACCAGACACTATCGCACAATGTCTGGGTTTCGGATGTTCCCTTGCTCGCCACGTACGGTTTCTTTTCCCGTCCAGTTTGCACCCTCAAAACACTGTCTCTTGCCTTTTTGGACTCAACAGGGTGTTACATGAGTTCGTCAAATCTGTTTTCCTGCATCTAAGGCTGGTCAAACATCCTCAGGCAACTTGTCATGCGCTTGCCTTTCGTATCAGAGCGTTGTTCTTCGCAACCCCGTGATACTTGCGCTATTCTACGAGTGATCCTTTTACCGCTCCTGTTGATTCTCCGCATGTCTTCAGACATGCGTAATCAGCCCCGAACACGGACGAGCCCAGCCGGCATAAAGCAATCCTCGAATGTCAAACAGCGGGTCGTAGGATCTGTCAAAAACCGCAGAGACCGCTTTCGGCGGAATGTCAAGTGTAACCGCAGTAGAAGTCAGATCAGATCGTCTTCGCCCGCGCCTATAGCGGGCTAGAGGGTAGTCTAGCCGAAATCGCGAAGGAAGGCAAGCCCTATTTTTGCCGCACTTTGGCGGTTCAGAATTCATACACAGATTTGCCATGTTCAATTGTCAAATATCATCAGCTATTGATAATGGTGATAGATGACTTGATGCGCCACTATTTAATGTGGGTTTGCTTCACATTAGAAAACGTGCTATAATAGGGCTAGACCAATGTGCTGTTTGACATCGTAAATCGCCTATGGACGGCTCACCTTTTAGGCAATACTGCCAAGCCATACGTGTAACTTTGCACGTAATTTCGGCCTATTAGGAGAACCGTTGTGAGTCTGACAAAGAAAACTACCATAGCGCCAAATCCACTTGATCAAGTGGTAAAGGTCTTCGACACTTATATGGATGCTAAACCACACTATATGTGGGGCGCAGCTCTATGGGCGCTACATACTCACGTCTTCATGCAATACGATAAGTCACCAAGATTGACTATCCTCAGTCCTGTTCCGAATTGTGGAAAGAGCACAGTTCTGAATATTCTTGGTGCAATGGCGTGGGAATCCAAAAGAGTGATAGATCCATCTGAAGCATCTCTGCTTCGTCTAGCCAACAAACACTCATTGTTGATTGACGAAGTGGACAATATGTCAATCGTTAAGAGAATGAGATCCATTCTTAATGACGGGCATAGTTTCGGTGGAAGTGTATCGCGCGTACAACCAGATAAGACTGTAGTCAATTGGCCAGTTTATGGCCCAGTTGCACTTGCTGGTATCGGTAAAGTGCCAGCAACTCTAATGAGTAGATCAGTTGTAATCAGGTTGCATCGCTCATCTAAACCTCTTGAGAGGTTCAGCCCAAGAGAACATTACTATGCATCTCAATTGCATAGATGGGCCGAACATTCGGGTCAAAATTTGGATCCAGATCCGAAAATGCCTCTTTCGATGGTTGGACGTAATGCAGACAAGTGGCGCCCTCTAATTGCCATTGCTGACTATTTTGGTAGAGGCCATTTAGTCAGAAGTATGGCTCTCACGTATATGAATGAGAGTGCTACTCTTGATATAAGAGAGTCAGTGTTGCGTGATACACAGAAAGTGTTCACAAAAACAAAGGCCAAGATCATCACCACAGATTATCTTTGCGAAACATTACGTGAAGATAAGGACGGTGATTTCGAGGTTGATTATACTGAGCACAAAGTCACAAAACGAGTATTGGGTAACATACTAGTGGAATTCCAAATCAGAAGCCGTCCATATAGGCACCAACGTGGCCCAGTTCAGCGATGCTGGTTCAGAGAAGATTTTGAAGAAATGTGGACAAGATATAGCTGATTAGCCACTCAATCTAGCGCCTCGGATCGAGGGCAGGAATTACGTGCTAAGTTACAACATCATTTATCATCAATCATACCACTTTGATGATATTGTCTTTTTCTTCCAGATCAGCAATCTTCTTTTCCATTTCTTCTGTGGTCATATTGTCAATGGCAGCCTCATCCTCACTCTTAGTGATGAGAGTTGAAGTATCGCCCCATTTGCCAGGCCTACCAGCTTTGAGATGCCTGAATCTCACTTCGACGCGCAACTTGGCTCTGGCAATCACCTCAGCATCTTGCGTTTTGATGGTCTTTCCATTCTTCACTATTTCTCTAAAATCATGCGCTGCATCATCAGCGATGCTGATCACCTGCTCTTCAAATATGGATAAGCGATCATTGATTGAGTCTTTATATAGAATACTGAAGTCGTCATTTTGCTTCAGCCACACATTACAGCGGCGCACAGTGGGCATGTGCTCATCTTTGCAAATATTAATGAGCAACTCACCAGCAGCAATACGTTCACATATCTCTTGTGCCAATTCTTCAGTATAATTGATTTTGTCCTTTATTTTGATTTGTTCTTTATGGAGTTCACGATTGATCTCATCTTGTTGAGCTTTTCTGATACGTTCTTGTTCAGCTTGTTGGCGCTGCTCAAATTTCATACGCTCCCAATCTTCAGCCAACATGGCTGGTTGATCATCAGGATGATACGCATTACTTGTCATCTTTACTCTTCCTCTGACGTAGTTTCAATATCAAATATTGGAGTAATGATTTGTTCTTATTGTGTTGTTGGAGCGCATCTCTCATTTCTTTTCTGAATCGCGCCTCAATCTCATTCAATGTCACTTCAGGTATAGTTGGCTCTGGCTGTTGAATACCCATTTGTTGAATTTGATGATTGCGCCAGATACGCGCTGCTCTTTGTCTAGCAGTTTCTGGGTGTTCATTTATCATGCTTGCATGATAACTCTCCAATTGTGTCGAAATTAAGGCGATATCTGAAAAACAGAAATATGATCTACGATTTCTGATTTTTAGGGCTTGCTGAGAGACTCGTCTCGTTCTATGCTTACGATCCCGGTAGCAGGAGAGAAAGATGGATATTGATACAGAACTAAAAAAGCTAGTTATCAATTGTCACGAATGCAATAAAGAATTCATAAAGGTAATAAAAAATCAGAGATTTTGTTGTGATGTTTGTAGGAAACGTGATTTCAGAAAAAGAAATCGTAAACTTAAAATAATGGGACGTGATTTATTTGCAGCGTAATGGGAGGTTAATATGTGGATTAAATCAGGATCTATCATCACCAATATGGATCATATACGTTGTGTCACTATAAAAGATAATGTCATAAAATTGTGGGACACAGATAATAGTGAATCATTTAGGCCAATAGAATTTGAGAATATAAGTATGGCCAATAGAGAATTCAAGAAAATATATGATGCGCTGAGAGTAGTACATATCAGCGAAGAAGAATAGTTCTGGGGAAATGCCATGTCTGAAGAAGATGATAACATCATCCGTCTCAATCAGCTCAGAAATAATCCACTCTTTGGCGCACAACAGAAACGTTCTGAGCGCCCAGAAATCAAATCTACAAGAGATTCAAACGAATGGGTGGATAGCATATCAGCCATTACATCTATAGTGGGCAAATTTATGATTATTGATGAGCGATTAGAAGATGAAATGCAGTTGCGTACTGAGAAAGATTTTATCAGTTCATTAAGACATATTAAAATCAATGTAACTCAAGAAGATGGACCTCCAAAAGCAGTTCCAGCATCACAATTATGGTTGGATTGGCCATTGAGGCGCACATATGAGAAAGGAATCATATTCGATCCCAAATATAAATTTGATTCTAAAACAATGCGCAGTGGAGCATATAATACATGGCGTGGATTTGCTATGGAGCCAAAACAAGGCGATTGCCATTTGTTCTTGGATTATATCAGAAATATTATATGCAGTGGTAATGAAGAGCATTATCATTGGCTAATGTGTTGGTGCGCTCAGATATTCCAAGAGCCATGGAATAAACTTGGAACAGCATTGGTATTGAAAGGTATCAAAGGGATAGGAAAATCATATTTGGCTCTCACACTTGGACGATTGATGAATGGCTACCCAGAAGAGCGAAAACAAAAGATTTATTTGCCAATTGATAGTAAAAATTCCATATTTGGCCCTCATAATGATCATTTGGAAAAGATAATATTGTTATGTTTGGAAGAAGCAATATGGGCAGGCGATAAGGCTCACGAGAGCACATTGAAACATATCATAACTGGCGATACATTATTTATCAATCCAAAGAACTTACCAGGTCGTAGTGTGAAGAGCTATATTCGCTCAATCATAATTGGCAATGCTGATTGGCTAGTTCCAGCATCATATGATGAAAGAAGATTTTTTGTATTGAATGTTAGCAGCGCTCAGAAGGATGTTAAATCATATTTCGATGCTCTTGATGAAGAACTATTGGAGCATGGTGGATTGGAAGCATTCATGTATGAATTGATGAATTGGAAAATTGATGTTAATCTCAGAACAGCATTGGTAACTGAGGCGCAAATTGAACAGAAAACTGAAACTATGACAGGTGTAGAGCGTTGGTGGTTTAATCTATTGGTGAGTGGCCAATTGCCATTTGTTAATCAAAATGATAATGGATATATGGTAGTGAAAGAAAAATTATATCAAGATTTTGTTGATGCTCAAAAGAGGATAAATGATAAACATAGATGTGATCCACGATCGTTTGGAATGCAATTTGCTGCGCTCATACCAAAGCTTGATAATGGTAGAGTACAAACTTATCCAAATGGTAAAATTGTTAGTATGATAAAACATACTGATAAATACAATGCCGGAAAAGAACGGCTGAATGTTTATACAATTCCGAAATTGAGTATTTGTCGCGCGCTAATGGATTTTAGACTTAAATCAAAATTTAATTGGGGTGATGATAATGATGTGTGGGAATATCCTACTTTTACTGAAAGAAACATCATGTCATCGCATAATCTATTCTAGATCTGTAAATTGTCTGCTTAATGTTTTAGATTAAGTTTCAGGCATAACCAACTGAAATGCTTGGGGAAAGTGCTCCACCAAATGATAAATCTTTGCTGACCTGGTATAGCTGTATTTTAAATCATACATGTAGGACGGTATGATAAGCATACAAAGCGGACAAAGTAGACTGATGCACCTAAGTCATTGATATCGTTATGCTTTTTATGTCTGCTTTATTTTAGAACAAAGTAGACAATGATAACATCATAATGCTTGGTGCGCAACCAAAGCCAAAAGCGGAAAATCAGAAGTCACCACAAATGATAATCATAAAGAACAGATCAAGAACACATATGACAGCTGAGAACAAACCGAGAACATATCACGCCAAATATCATCCATATCATATATCATCAGTCAAAAATTATCTCTCACCATTGGTGAAATGATAAATGACATATGGCATGGTGACACGCAAATTGGTGCGCATCAAAAGCCAAATATCATCTATCACCACGTTGATAAAAAAGGGTGGCTTGCGCCACCCCATCTTAGAAGTATGGTCTTTGACCCATGATGCGCCGCCATAAGCGCTGGAGTTTGGCCATCACTCCACCTCCACGATAATGATGAGGATCTGGACCTGGTCGTCGCTGACGTAGACCACCCACCCATCTTCGAGGTGATCGATGGGGTCGCGATGCTGGGAGTTAACTCCCGAGTAGATGTGTGCCATTTTGATGACTCCTGACTAGTGAGAAACGAGGGGAAAAGAGGGGAGGCTTGCGCCTCCCCAGTTTTTACGCGGCGTCTGTGTTCTTCGCCACCGGAGCGGGCAAAGCCTTCGCCTTGCGAGCCACCGGCTTTTTCGCGGGCTTAACGCGGGCGAGCATTGCCCGCACGTTAACACCCGTCCCATCGACGGCGAGGGTGTACCCACACGGGGCGACCGTGCCCGACCCCGAACCGCCCTGCATCTTCCAGGCGATATGCGTTAGGCACGCAGCGACATTAGGCGCCGAGATCCACTCGAGACCCTCCACCGCATGTATGCCCTCGAACGTGTACACGCCCGGACCCTTGCGCACGATATGCCGCAAGAGCATACCACGCATGCCCTTCTGCATACGCAGGACACGCGCAACGCGGTCCCACTCGCTCTCGTCCACCGGAACGACCGGATCGCGAGCCTTGCGTGTCTTAAGCGCAAGCGCCTGGGACACGGCGAGCGCAATGCGCTCGTCTAACGATACCTTACCCATTTTTCTCTCCTGCCCGCTCGGGGCGTTTTAGCGGAGGGCGACATCGCCGTCCGACAAGAAACAAGCTACTCCTACCGCGTAGGAAAGTCTAGAATTATTTTAATGGTTTTGCCCCTAAAAAACATCTATGGGCATCTAATAAATAGGGCCAGTCGCCCTCGGCGACGATTGTCGCCTAACCTTGGCGATATGCGTTTAAACGCATTAGGAAGGCCGTCCATCAGCCCTCGGTCGTTGCCCGCTATGTCCGTGCCCCTAGAAAAAGCCCCAGCTCCTAGAGCTTCCTAGACGATCTAGGGATAGCCAGAAGCGTCGGAGACGCTTTCGGAGAATCAGAAATTCACCTGTTTGCGCCCACCACTTGGTGGCCACCGTCTCTGCACTAGCGTCAAAAATCCACGAACCATAATTCTACAACCTTCACCAGTAAAATTACCACACAATAGTATCACCATACATCATAAAGACAGCCCTATCACAATATCCAACCCAGTCAATGCCATTTGTATCTAGGAGCGCAACTTCCATGTTTGGCCAATAACCTCTCCATAACCATATCCAACTTTTGTAGATCTCAGCTATAGCCCAAGATTCACCTCTCACGGTCACCCAAATATGGTCATCATGTTGCGCATCATCTACCATAGAGCATCTCCAGGTCGTGGCATTCGCGGATGGCCATGGCACATGAATTTTGGCTTCACGCACAGATTGCACCAACCACATCCAATATGGCCCCACTGTCCTGCTAGTTCACAATTACACCGAAGAAGATCATCATTCTCTGGGGCGCGACCAACATAGAATGTGAATATTTCTGCGGTGATGCTGCCTGGCCTTAGAAGAGGAGCCATTGGGTCAAGATTGGGGTCATGATTGATATGGGCACGGCGTTGAATTTCTTCTGATATGGCTTGGAAGATGGGAGTTGGGCCAGCCACAACTACCGGATTGCCATGAGCATCGAGGATCGTGACCTGTATACTTAGATCAACTTCAACGAAGTTGAGTGGGATTGTATATGCTCCAAATGGTTTTTGTGATTCTAACCATTTGGCCCAATCACCATTCTCTTTTTCTTTCTCAATGAGATACTTCATGTCTGCTCTTACGATCTCAAGCTCAGTCTTATCAAGCGGCTTTGGCGCTACTCCGCTGCCTGGACGTTTGAACTTATCATAATTGACCATTATTTTAACCCCAGTAGATTGATGATGATTTGGCCACCATAGGCCACCATAAACATGACAGCTATGATCCATAATATGTCGATCCGCATCACTTTTTCTCCGGTGGGAGTGGTGGGTATGCCCATGGGTGCGCAGCTACGTCTGCCATCATCTTTTGAAAGCAGTCCTCGCACACGATTGAAGTTTCCTCAATCGGTACTGTTGGGAAATTCTCCGCTGCTTCTGCTATGGCTTGTTCATCACTTATCGCAGCAATGAACACTTCGTGACATGCAGCGCACTCATATTCATTTTTATTCAACTCTCCTTTGAGTTTATTGAATCTGAGCCCTGGATGCTCGAACTTGCGCGAGCCTCTCCCTGGCTTTTTGACCCCACGTTCCTTTACCATGTTCACTCTCCCATTTTGCTTTGGCGCCACCTAGGCCGTTGATGAGGAAGATGATTTCTGGTCTACCCGCAATGGCTAGAATTTCATCATCTGTAAGTTCTCGCAAGTGTAGATTTTTATCATAAGCCATAATATGACTACACACTATACAAATGGCAATGGCTCCTGGTTTTGGTAAATGTTTATGGCCAACGCTTGTAGCAGCGTCAATTTCTACTCCACAATTTAGACAATCACAAATATAACTTAGCCTGGTAGTATTGACTATTATTCCTCTTCGTTTGGCTTCTCCCATCATTCTTCTCCCAACTTGTTTGTTTCTTGTTCAATACGATTGGTCATTCGAGACATTAATTCATTTTGGCATGCCACATATAGGTTAATGTTCGCTTTGATGATATCGTCACCTTCCTTCAATAATTCTCTGCCACGACGTAATTCTAAATTATATTGTGCGGCATATCTCATGAGTTCATCATCAGACATTTCTGATACTTCCATCATTCTTCTCCCAATGGTTTCTTTCCTATTGACACGCGATCTGCGTCACGTTGTTCAGGTGTGAGTGGTGGCGCTCCTTTAAAAGTAGTTAGATAGCCATGTTCTTTTAGCCACACAATGCTCTCTGTTATCATTTCGTTTGTGGCGCCAAGCCATTGCAATCTTGCTTTGTGGACTGTGGCCAATGGCACATCTTCTCTGTCAAATTGAGTAACGCCCGTTTCCTTTAGGAGCGCCACAGCACCTTCTGTAGTTGGGTTGCGGAATAAAGCATCACGCCGCGCATTATATTCTTGGAGTTCTTTTAGTGGATCATTCGACATTGGTTCCTCCAGGTGGAAATTTACGCATCTGTTCATCCCAACATTTGGAATGATACACCCAATTGGCAATGAGATCATAGCTCTCGTGTGAAATGATTCCTGTGCCATCTAGTTCGACATATACTACCACATCTTCTTTACAGTATGGACATGTATAAAGTTCAACGTCACACTCATACATTGGGCGCTGCTCAGTCATATTTGGATTTCCTTCACAACATGATGTTATGCCACTACCATTACACTCCATGCAAAGTAGATATTCTTGAGTTAATTGTGACCAAATATTTCCTTTGCCATGGCAGTTTTCACATTTCATTACCGTTCCTCAATGTCCGCATCAGAGAAAATATGAAGCATACCGCGAAAATCAGGATGATCAGCTTCAACGACATAGCGTGCCTTTCCATCTAATGTTTTGAATGCAACTAAGATGATACCTGGATATTTGTAGCCTTTGATTTTTTGTACTGCTTGACCAACAAAGTGATGAAATATTCTATCATTAGGTGGCCCATGTAATCCTCCCTTTTTGTATTGTGGCGGTACCATCTTAACCATTGCTCTTCTCCCAAAACTCGTCTTGAAACAAATTATCTTCAAGAGCGAACATAGCTTGGCGATCTCTATCAATACTCATAAAGTCTAAGTGTGTCATTTTAACTAATCTATTGGCGCATCCAGATTGAGGATCAGAAGCATAATCTCTCAATGGAATATGGTCACCTCGCACTAAATACAATTCTTGTTTGGCGGCAATGAAAGCCATAAGCGCACTACGACCACCATGAAAAGCAAGCATGTGATGATAGCGTCGTTGGGCAGGTCTTACCGCCCATTTTATGCCTTTCTTTGTACTGATTAAATATTTTAGCTCAAGACCTATGGAGCTAATACCATATTTGATTTTACAGTCTGGTGCGCCAATAGTGGAACCGAACTTGGCAGGTTCTATCCATTCCAATCCTAATCGGCCTTCGCACTCGAAGATCTGATCTGTGAGCCAATTGCGCAAATCACCTTCACTAGTAATATTTTCTAGTTTCATTGTCTCTTCCTATGTCTCAGTACATCTTCAATTTGTTCTGGAGTTGGCGCTTCAATATCATCAACCTCACTCCAGTTAACACAATTGAGACATATGTATTTTGCGTTTTTGATCTGAGGAGTGCTTTTAGCGATCCATATATCATGTCCGCATCTACCGCACCATCCCACTAGTGATTCTGTTGGTGCAGCGCCATATATTCGCAGACACGCTATGACATATGGTTCGCTCATTCGAGGGAAGTCTTCATCTTTAGTCAATGAAACCTCCATTCTGGTGTACGATTCTGAGTACAGCGTAGGCGATGTTTTCAGCTATTTCTCGTGGATAGAATACACCGCTATTAATCATTACTCTTAGTGCTTCATCTGTTGCGATCTTTAGTTTGTGAGGAGATATTGTAAACACAGTTTCTTGTACCAAATTTTCTATGATAGCAGCGTCCATTTTCTATGCTCTCCAGCCATTGACATGATTTTTACTCTTAGACCCATTCATATATCTTCCATATTAACCACCATAGTCCTGCTAGGAAAATTGATAGAAATAATATAAACGTAAATAATTCCCTCCAAGGATATTTAGATGGAGGAAAGTATCCTTCATCATAATCGTTATAATGTTCGTCTTCATCATCGTTCATAAGCTTAACTTCCATAGTTCTATTGAACCTTTGAACCCATTAATGTCTACCAAAACTTTCTTAGTACCTGGCATATCTGGTGTAATGTCCATATCCAATCTTACACGTTTATCAATAAATGTTCCTTCAATTACTCTAACAAATGAACCCTTACCATAAAATCTTCTCATACGTAATTTTTCATTAAATTTACCAGATAACAATAATCTCATATGTTCATCAATGGCATTCTTGCGTACCATTACTGGATATTCTATGCCAAATTTATCTCTCATACTCAAAACTTTTATGAACTTCTTTGTACTACGACAAATCTCAGCTGTTATAAATTGGCGAAATTCGATGAATAAATAGTGGCGCCACATAGGTATTGGCTCTCCACGTCCATTAAAACGTATTGGATAAAATGTTTTGAGAGGAACTTCATTAGCTTTTCTAATGACATCTACGGCACCAGTATTGGCGAAGACTGCTACAATCCAATGGAAATCATTTACTGATTGCTGATCGAAGAGATCTTGCACTTGATGCTCCAGCCCTCTGTGTTCCCTTTCGTACACTATAGCACAACTGAGAGATGAAGTCTACGCTTACATTGTAAACATTAACAAAATTTAATGTATCGTCCACGTAGTTTTACCCTTGCGCGCCTTAGTTTCGCCGTAATTTAAGCGGATCATTGAAGGCTCGCCAGTGTGATTTCCTGCAACCGAGCTGGTGAGAACACAAGGCCGCTATCTCAGCAATGATCCCCCTCTAGCTGAGATTTTAATAACCTGGACCCCTTTTTTAACGTGCCCCCAGCCCAGAGGGGTCCAGGGATCATAGAAGGAGGAAATTTTCCATTTATCATTTGGTGTATTTTGACTTTTTAATTGGGATGGGAAACCGTCACAAAGTTGGTACAGTTGGCTAATTATGAGAGATCGAAGAGGATCACCTTTAAAAGTTGACCAACGTATGGTCCATCGAATTAAAGAACTGCGCTCTCAGAAAATGACGCAGGGTGAGATTTCGGCTGAAGTTGGAATTTCTCAAGGGACAGTTAGTTTAATATTACGTGCCAATGGTATGGGTGGAAAGTTCGCAAAGGTACGTGAAAAGTTATATTAAATGAGCATGGGATTTGAGCCACCGCAGCATCCATCCCAGTTCGATCGTATCCGTCGTGCTCAGGTTTTTAAGCTTAGGACTGCTGCTTGGCGCCGTAAATGTCAAACTAATTTATTGGCGTGGTGTTCAGAGTGTGTTGGTGATTTTGGTTTCAAACCAGCAGCGCACCATAGACTTATTATCAAAGCGTTAGAAAAAGTAGTATCTGGCGAAATAGATCGTTTGATGATATTTGCTCCTCCTGGGAGCGCCAAATCTACTTATACCAGCGAACTACTTCCTCCATTTTGGTTTAAACAATTTCCACGCTCAAGCGTGATAGGTTGCTCACATACAGGTGAACTTGCGGAACGTTTTGGCCGCAGGGTGCGCAACAAGATATTATTGAAAGCATCCACTTTAGGATATTCTTTAGATGAATCAAATAGGGCCGCTTCAAGATGGGAAACTACGAACGGCGGTGAGTACTTTGCGGCGGGCGTCGGTGGGGCTATTACAGGACGAAGAGCTGATCTCGCAATCATTGATGATCCTGTTAAATCACGAGAAGATGCTGAGTCAGAAACCGTTAGGGCGAAAACGTATGAATGGTACAAAAGTGATTTGGTTACAAGACTTAAACCTGATGCTAGAATTATTTTGATTCAAACAAGATGGCATTTGGAAGATTTAGGTGGAATGCTTCTCCATGAAATGGAGAAGGGTGGAGATCAATGGACAGTTATATGCCTTCCGGCTTTTGCAGTGGCAGATGATCCTTTGGGGCGCGGCGTAGGTGAGGCGCTCTGGCCATCTTGGGAAGATGCTGCTGCTCTTGAACGAAAACGCACAATCGTTGGGATTCGAGATTTTGAGTCTCTCTATCAACAAAATCCGCAGCCGCCTGGTGGTACGTTTTTCCTCGAAAAGGACTTACTTGTTGACGGATCTCCTGTCAACTTTCCTGAGTGGTGTGATTGCGTCTTTGCCACTATTGATACTGGCATTAAAGCTGATGCAAAACATGACGCAACAGCCGTAATATATTGGGCATTAAATCAATACATTCAAGATCGTCCTTTAACAATTTTAGATTATGATATATTGCAGGTTCCTTCTGATTTATTGATAGATTGGATTCCAAATGTTTATTTGAGACTTGAAGAATTTGCTAGAGAGTGTCACCCGCGGCGAGGGTCAATCGGTACATTAATTGAAGAAAAGGGCTCTGGCATTGTCCTTTTGCAACAATGTAATCGACGCAACCTTTTGGCAACTGGTATTGACGCTAAGTTGGTACAACTTGGCAAACAGCCGCGTGCTCTTAACGCTAGTGGCTACGTTTCCGTTGGCAAAGTAAAATATTCAGAACTTGCCTATCGTAAGACTGTTGATTTTAAACAACGTCACGCGAATCATTTGATTAAGCAGGTTCATACTTTCAATGTTGGCGTACCAGATCAAGAAGATGACTTAGTAGATGCGTTCTGTTATGGTGTTTGTAGCGCACTAGGTGATCCGGATTTGTGGTAGGAGAATAAAATGTCTGTTGAACTTATAGCTTCTGTTGTATTAAATGGTATTTTAAATGCACCTGTTGATGTAGATACTGAGGTATTTAGATTTCCAGCAACTCTTGATTCTGGAAATCGTCTAATTAGACTTAGTTTGTCTGGGGGTATTTTGTCACCTCCTTCTCAACCAGAAAGACCACCTTCTTATCCAGGCGGATCTCCTATACCAAGAATGTCTACTCTTGAAATACCTATTTATTTTAAAGCACTTGGTTTGGTTATACCTGTCCCAACAAATTATTTTAATGATACATATAAAGATATCAATACACAAGCTAAAGGTAAAATTAAATTTACTGGTTTACCTCCTGGAACGCCAATTTTTTCTAATGCTTGGATAAATAGATTTGGTTTAGCATATCAAAATTTGAGCGGGCAGATTATTGTTGGGAGTAATGGAGAAGTCATAATTGATGCTAGATGCAATAAAAGTACAGCTATGGGGAATTGTCCGCCTAATGATAATTTTTTAATGTTTTCTGGTCCTAATCAATATACGGGTAAAGCTGAATCACCAGGATTTACTGGTGGTGTTGATCCTCCACTATCTGTTCCTTATATTGGTGCAAGTCCTATTGAATTTGTTACAGTTATAAATGGTGGAGATAAGGAGATTGTGATTTCAGTTCATCCAGTTACTGCTTTTAATGGTCCTGTTCTTCTGCCATTTTGTAATACTATGGATCATCCTCAATCACCAGGATCATCAAAATATGCTTGGCAGGCAGTTCTTGAAGATTTAGGACCAGTGTGATAGATCGTCTTAAAAGAGTATGGGAAGAACACATAATAGCTTTAGGCTATCATGATTATGATCGTGCGTTATGGTTAATAGATGATCTTGCTTCTATTGCACCAGATGGTTACTTTGATATAATAATTAGGGATATTGAAATTAAGAAGATCAGAGCTGAAGGTAAACGCGAAGAGTTTTGGCAACAGCTTAAAAAGGATCTGAAGCTATGAACTTTGAGCAGAGGAAGCGATTTGTGGCGCAACAACCTGCGCTCAGAAAAGCTATTTCTTATTCTACTCATTATCAAAATGAGCAAGCGAATAAAAAATCTGAGCCACCAAAGAAATCTGAGCCAGAAAAGAAACCAGAACCACCAAAGAAGTCCGAACCGCCTAGTAGTGAAGAACATCATTTTAGGACAGGTCGGCAGTTTTAAGCTTCAGCAGGGTAATAAATTGTCGTGAAGACCTCCCAACTAGCGACAATTGAGTGCGTCTCGGCTCTCCCGTCGATCAGATACCACCCTGCACTTTTGTCTGGGACACTATGTGTTTGAAGATCCAGACTAACAACAGAAACCAAATGGAGAAGATGAATGCCCTTTGCATATATTCAGTTCCTCGATAGGGAGGGCCGTCCGGTGGATCCTGACTACGGTATTGATGAAGGTGGCAGACCTGGCCAAGGTCTTCCTGGGCGCCCCGAACGTCCTGGTCATCTTCCGGGTTGGGGTGGCGTAGGCGACCGTCCTGGTCATCTCCCGTCGCGTCCTGGTCGTCCTGTTGACCCGGATTGGGGTGTTGGTGGCGGCGGCTATCCTGATCAGGGACTTCCTGGTCGTCCTGGTCGTCCAGGCAATCGTCCTCCGGGTTCTTGGGAACGTCCAGAATTTCCTGAGCGACCTGGTCATCGTCCTCCTGGTGGTTGGGGTGGGCGTCCTGTTGATCCAGACTACGGTGTGGATGAAGGCCATATTCCTGCTTGGCCTGTCGATCCAACGCATCCTATCGCGCCTCCGCAGCCTGGTGAACCTGAACTTCCTCCGGTTGATCCGCCTCCTGGCACAATTTGGCCGCCACTTCCGCCAACTATCCCAGCCGGCAAGACGCTCGTTCTTGTTTTGATTTCTGGCGTCGGTTATCGTTACGTCGTGTTGGAAATTCCTGTTCATCCTGATCAGGGGCTTCCTCCGAATGAACCTGGCGAGCCTCCTGGTGAAGGCGGCGAAGGTGAACATCCACAACCTCCGATGGCGCCTGGTCGTCCTGGCGTTCGCCCTCCGACGGCAGGTCAACCGCTTCCTCCTGGTCGTCCGACCCCGCCGGCTGGTGGAGTTGGTGGTCGACCGCCACAGCGCCCAGGTGGGTCGCCGGAAGTTGATCCCACTCGTCGGTAAGTAATACTGGGATGGTGCGCGGCGGGGTGAATTAACACTCTGTGAACTGGCAAGGGGGACTGACAGCCTCCTCCGCGTATCTTTTTTCAGCACAAGAAGAAAATGGCAGAAGCTGTCGTAGAAAGTCAAGGGGGATTGTTTGGCGGTTCGCCGCTAGGCACCCCTTTGATGCAAATTTTGATGGCTGATAACATAGAGCTGGGATCGAGTGCGTCCTATGAGCTATGTAAACTCATCTATTCTTATCATCCATATGGTGCAAAACTTGTAGATGTTCCAGTACAATTAGCGCAATCACAAGGAAGAAAGATAAATATACCTGGTTCTCCAGAAGATCGCGTTAGAAAAGCATTTACAGATGAATGGCAAAAGATAGATGCTGATAGAATTATTGCAAATGTGGTAAGATTAGCAAGAATTTATGGAATTGCATCTGTAGCGTTAATGATTCCAAATGAAGATCCTACAAAACCATTAGATTTTGCAAGTTTAGCCAATAAACCAATTACTTTCAACGTTTTTGATCCATTAAATACAGCAGGAAGCTTAGTTTTAAATCAAAATCCAAATTCTCCAACATTTTTGAAGCCTTTAACCATTTCTGTACAAGGGCAATCTTATCATTTTAACAGAACTAGTATTTATCAGAATGAAGATCCAATTTATCTTGATTATACTACTTCAGCTTGGGGTTATGTTGGCCGCTCTGTATATCAGCGCGCGCTTTTTCCACTTAAATCATTCTTACAGTCGATGATTACTGATGATTTAGTGACGAAAAAAGCTGGTGTAATTATTGCAAAGCTAAAAGCGCCTGGTTCTATCATAAATGACGTTATGCAGCGCATTGCTGGCATTAAGCGTGGTATGCTTAAGGAGGCAATGACCGGCTCTGTAATGAATATCGGTATTGACGAAGAGGTCGAATCATTAAATTTACAGAATATAGACAACTCATCACGCACAGCACGAAAAAACATACTTGAAAATATAGCAGCAGCAGCAGGTATGCCAGCAAAATTAGTAAATTCTGAAACATTAGCGGTTGCCTTTGCTGAAGGTGAGGAAGATGCCAAAGCGATAGCACGTTATATTGATAAATTACGTGAATCTATGCAGGGTTTATACAATTTTTTCACTAGAATAGTGCAACATAGAGCTTGGAATATTGATTTTTACGAAACAGTTCAAAACGATTTTCCTGACGAATACAAGAAAAAGAGCTACAATCAGGCTTTTACCGAATGGTCAAATCACTTTATTGCGATTTGGCCATCACTTTTGACTGAACCTGACTCAGAAAAGATTAAAGTTGCCAACGTTAAGTTGCGCGCCATACTTTCTATGCTTGAAATTCTGCTTCCGGTCTCTGATGATGACAATAAAGCTGATATTTACGAGTGGGCAGCAGACAATTTCAACGATTTGAAGGTACTTTTTCCATCTCCGCTTATACTTGATTACGAAAAATTGGCTAAATATAAGCCTCCTGTTGAAGAAGGAGCTGGTGGCGCACCAGGAGCAAAGAAGCCATCATTTAAGATGGGTCCACTGGGTAAAAGTGGTGGAACAAAGATTGATTCAATGGAAGAAGCAGTGGTAGATTTGCTTACTGAAATTGAAAATAGGCGTGCAAGACAGCGTTTACCAGCTCAACAGACGACTGAAGCCCAATGAGCCCACTTGGTATAGTTCTCATCGTCATACTTATTATTGTTCTTCTTGGAGGAGTTGGAGGCCCATATATTGGACGATGGCAATATGGTTATGGGTACGGACATACAGGAATTGGCATTGTTGGTATTCTTCTTATTATCTTGGTTATTTTACTCCTATCAGGATATCTGAGGTTCTAAATGCCATGCTCTCCTGAACATCTTAAGAAGCTGGATGCAAAACTTGATTCTATCTTAGGAAAGGATTGTGAAATTCCTCCTAAGAAGGATGATGATGAAACTGAGAGTGAGCAAGATTCAACAGAACGTGAAGAACTTCGTACTGGTGGATTGAGTAAAAGAAACCCCGTCTGATGGAGACCATCTATGCAGCCGGGATCTTATTTGTTACCCCTGACAAGAAGTCATTATTCCTTGAACGTTCTGAATCAGGAGATTTTCCTGGATATTACGATCTACCTGGCGGCAAACGAGAGAATGGAGAAACCTCAACAGAAGCAGCTATTAGAGAGTGTTCTGAAGAGATTGGATTTTACCCTTCTGGAGAACTATTTGAACTCTCCCGTAGAAAATCCACAATAGAAGGAAATGGTGAAGATCCAACTAGAGAGGTTGATTATACTACATTTATCCAAGAAGTAGATAAAAAATTTACTCCACCCAAGTTACATAGTGAGCATAATTCTTATATTTGGGCGCCGCTAGATAATCCTCCAGAACCATTGCATCCTGGTTTAGTTGTTAGTTTGAAGAAATTACACGCTGATGAATTAGGTATTGCTAAGTTAATGGCAGCTGGTGAGTTAACCTCACCGCAGCATTATGCCAATATAACTATGTTTGATATTAGAATTACAGGGACTGGATTATCATATCGTAGTGGCATTAAAGAGCATGTGTGGCGCGACAAAGACATTTATCTTAATCAAGAATTTCTTGAAAGGTGTAATGGACTTCCTGTTATATTTGAACATCCTGGAACATCTACATTAACTACCACAGAATATGTGAATAGAAATGTAGGTTCAGTATTTATTCCTTATATTAAAGGGGATGAAGTCTGGGCAATCGTCAAAGTTTGGGACGAACATGCCGCAAAATTAATGGAAGAGAATCAACTTTCTACTTCGCCTTGTGTGGTTTTAACTGGTGAAGATCAGAAAATTAAGTTAAAGAGTGGTAGCAAATTACTAATTGAAGGTAAACCAAGACTACTTGACCACATTGCGATATGTTTTGTGGGTGTATGGGACAAAGGTAGACCGCCGAGTGGCGTAGTGACCGCAAGCATCGAAAAGGAAATAGTTATGGCTGACGACGATAAGGCTGCGGCCCTTGAAGCCGCTCGTAAGGCAGATGAAGCAAAGGCCAAGGCCGACGCAGAAGAAAAAGAAAAGGCTGACAAGGCAAGATTTGATTCTTACTTTGCCTCCTTCGCTGATGCAATTAAGGATTCAGTCAAACAGACTGTTTCTGATGCATGGGACGCAAAAGAAAAAGAAAAGGCAGATGCTGAGGCCAAAGCGAAAGCAGATGCCAAAGCTCGTGCTGATATGAGCGAAGAAGAAATGAAGAAGAAGGATGCTGAGGAAAAGGAAAAGGCTGACGCTAAGGCCAAGGCCGATGCTGAAGCCAAAGCCAAAACCGATGCTGAAGAAGCAGAGAAGAAGCGCGCTGACGCCATCGAGGAAGTCAGAAAGAGCGTTGCTGACGTTGCAGCCAAACTTCCCCGTCAAATGACGGACGCAGACTATGCTGCAATGGCTGATTCTCAGGTCAAAGCAGATCGAGTTTACGCCATGCATGGCGGCAAAGCTCCGCGCGCGCTCGATGGAGAAACATTGATCGCGTATCGTCGTCGCCTTGCGAATGGCCTAAAGGAACATTCCAAGGCTTGGAAGGATATTGACCTTAAGGTCATTTCCGACGATGCTGCATTTGGCAATATCGAGACCACAATCTATGCCGATGCAGAACAAGCTGGGTTGCATCCTGTTAGTGATGATGCCGACTTCTTGCGTGAAATCGTCCATGAGGACGTTACGGGCCGCAAGATTTCTGAGTTCGTCGGCAGACCTTCCGCTTGGATGAGTCAATTCGCTGCCCCAAAACGGAGGCTAGTTGGCATCAAAAACGGAAGTTGAGCGCAACAAGGAGCATCACAAAAATTAAGGAGCTTTGGTTATGATCTCGATTAATCCTGTTCTTACCACAAATGCCGCTGGTACCTTTACCGTAAGTCTCGATGGACTTATGCAGGGTATGGCGATGGACGATCCTGCTGTCAGATATCAATTGACAGGAGGTCAATTAGCGCCTACCGAAACGCTTCCTATGTTCGGTGGCGTGCCAATTGCTGAGTTTATTCCTCCCACAGGTAATTTATGGGATCCATCATTGCAGAATTCCATTATGCGTGCGACTGTTGCAATTCCTGCCTCTGGAATTAGCGTGTTCAATCAAAACCACGCTATGATTAATAGCCCGCAGAGCAATGTGCCACAAGCAGACATTGGCATGCTTGTGAACTTCTACAGGTTTGGTAGTAGAGCGCGTATTGCTCTGGCAATGGATCCGGCATTTAATCCTGTCATTGCTCCTCCTGGCCTACCAATTGCGGGTCCAGCAGTTCCTCCTGCTGTCAGCTTCTTCTTTGATCCTGTGAATCAATGGGTCAATGGTGCTGCTGGTGGTATTCCGCTGAATGGATGCAAGATTATCGGTTACAACATGGGTAATTCTATGGTTGTCGCCTATGATCCTGCCACAGGCTTTGCGAATTGGGTTCGTAACGGCAACGCTATCCTTCTTGAAATCTGACCACAAGTCTCCGTAACTGAGGCGCAACCCGCCTCCAAATATGAGGTGAACTTAACATGGCTGGCGCCACTCCTTCTTATGTCATTGTCAATCCGTCGTTCGTTGAACCAGGCATCATTCTGCCCTATGTGCAAGCGTCTGGGGCTTTTAGCACTTTGGCTGGAGAAGAACCTCTTGTCAGATTGGGTGATGGAGACCTTTATGTTTATATGAAGCGTCTCGACGTTCGCACGCGGATGGCTGCTGGTCAGGCTGCTTACAACATGCTACCCAGCGTTAGCATTGCAATGTCAATGATCTCAACAGCGAGTTATCTGTTGAGAGTGCGTGCTGAATATGATCATCACGACACCGCGGCGATGGGCAAGTGGGGCGTCAATATGGTTGAGGCACAGCGCCTCGGCATGAGACAAGGTCATTTCCAACTCGCGCGCAACGCGCTCTTGTATGGTCTTAATCCTATTAATGGAGAAGGACTACTCAATGCGCAAGGAGCAGTTTCAGTTCCTCTTCCGCCTGATAGCAACGGTAACGATACTATCGTTACCTATGATAATGGCGAGCTTGGCGTATGGCTTCTCACGCAAATCTCTGCTCTCAAGACAAGATGCAATCAGCTCGGAATTGGTCGCCATTTTGTTATTCTTGGGCCGCAGAGAACTTTGGCGGCTATGGAATACCAAAATATCGTCCAGATTGTTCAGTTCCAACGCGAAGGCGCAGGTTCTGTGACAACCAAAGGGATGGTGCAAGGCATCCTGGATATGAACGACGATACGTTTACTTGGGTTTATGACGATACTTTGATCGGTCAAGGTGTTGGTGGCGGCGATAATGACGCCGTTATTCTTGTTATGCCGGAAGTGAAAAAGCCGGTTGGTAGCAAGATCAACACAAACGAAATCGCCAAAATTGCGCCCGGCATTGAGGCTTGCACCTTGATGTACTCTGATATGGCAGCGCCTCGTGAGATTCCAACTCCTCTTGCTGGCGGCGCCATTGACGTTCTTTCCGAGTGGCGCATCACATCTGGTTGGGCTGTTCGTCCTGAAACAATTACAATTATGACGATGCTCTATCAATAACCAATTCGGCTAGTAGAGATATTTTTTCTCGAACGTCGGATAATGGGGCGATCATGAGACTGCTACCCTTGTGGTCGCCCCTCCTAGTAGCAGTAGGAATTGTGAAATGAGTAAAATGTTTGTTGCTAATGGTACACATCAGAGCATTGATTTCCAATATCGGTTGCCTGAATATAAAACCTATCGACAACAAATGATACCTATTGGTGGGCAGATTAGAATTTCTGGAGAATTAAACGAAAAGCAAATTGATATTATTGCTCAATTTCATCAAAAATATGGAATGATTAGATCTAATGAATTAGATCAATTTCGTGGATTTTTCATTCCTTATGTCTATTCTATTGATACTCCAGTATCTGCTGAGATTATTGCTGAGCTTGTTATTCACAATAGAGAAGTTCAAAAGGTTAAGGGTGAAAAACTTCGAGCAGAAGCAGCAGTGGCTGTTAACGCTATGATAGAAGAAAATGCTCAGGAAAAGCTTACAAGTTTTGAAATGGAAATTACTGAGAAACCTGCAAAAGATCGTGATCCAACAATAGCTGAAAAGATTACGATTACACGTTCCAAAGAGCGTGGTGCGCCGCAAGACCCAACGGCTAAGAGCCCACTCGGAATTATAACTGATTTTATTCGTCCTAAACCAATAATTAAAAAAGCTGTATTTTGATGATAGGAGAAAGGCAACCAACTCTGCCGGGATATTTGTTTTGGATCCGTGAAATTATGGCGGTTCCAAAAATTGTATTGCCAGATAATAGTCCATATATTGAATTGTCGTATGATTTGTCTATAGAAATAGTGAATAGATATATAGAATGGGCAAGCGGAATAGTTTATACTCAATGTGTTTATAATTTAGGTGGCGATTATTTAGTTCAAATGGCACAGGATAATCCCAATTTACAACCTCCTAATAATACTTATTGGGCAGATTTAAGAAATTCTATGGGAGTTAATAGCTTCTTGCCTGGCTTAGTAAATCAAGCCCAGGATCAAGGTACAGAGGCCAGCGTGCAACTTTTGTCTGCTATGGAGAATTTAACGATTGCTGATTTACAGCAGCTCAAAACTCCTTGGGGACGTGTTTATCTAGGTTTGGCACAGAGTGTTGGTTCTATGTGGGGACTAACATATTAATGTCATATAACTATTCAAATGATAGGCGTAATGCTGCTGGAGCAATTCCAGTATATATTGTGCCTACACCACCTATTGGTCCGCCTTGGCCAAATAAACAAAATAATGGTGGAATTCCAGTCTCTTTCGGAGCCGCGCCAATAGCAGCAGATTCAGGACCAATTCCTGTTAGAGTGGTAGCAACAGGCAGCGCACCAGATGCTGAAGGCAGATGGCCTAATGATCAAGGTCAAAATGCCGGTGCAATTCCAGTTTATAACTCTCCAGTAGGAATGCCAGTTTGGGATGTTGGCATTGCGCCAATTAACCCTCCAGTTAATGTTGTTCTGCCAAGAATAACTCCTGCTGGCTCTGTTAGTCCTGGCGCTACATTGTCTATGAGTACTGGATTATGGACAAATAATCCAACATCTTATATGTATACTTGGAGACGTAATGGTGTTAGTATTGTTGGAGCATCAGCTAATACTTATACAACAACTGTTGCTGATGCAGGAACAACAATTGATGGAGTTATGTTAGCAATAAATTCTGTTGGTTCTGGTATAGGCACACTCACTGCTAATCAGGTTTTTGTCAATCTTGGAAAGACGCTATGATAAAGAGAATAGATTGGCGTGGCCAAAATAAGCAATATGCGGTCACAAAAAATCCAAATCCTATACCGTATGCTATAATTGATTTTCCGCAAAATCCTAATATTGGAGATCAATTTGTAGCCCCAAATGGCGCTACATATGAGTGGGATGGTGCTGTTTGGGTAGGCATTGTTCCTGTTATTAGTGGTGGAGTTGTTGTTCCAGTTGATACAAATCCACCAATTGGTGCTGTACCAGGAGCACTTTGGTGGAGAAATGATGATGCTGTTCTTTATATATTATATGATGATGGTAATTCTACGCAATGGGTACCAGCACTACCACCAGGCGGCGGCGCAGCTGGTATAGAAGATGCACCAAGTGACGGTAACATGTATATTCGCCAAAATGGTGCATGGGTACTACTTCCTCCATAGAGGTTAAAATGCCACAAACAACGCAATATGTCCGTATGCCAAGATGGCAATATTGGACATTCCCTGATCCTCCCAATCCTCCGCCATTTGATCCTCAAGATCCTCCAAAAGCAGAACAACAACCTAGTCCTCCAAAACCCGAACAACAGCCTCAACGTCCTCCTGTCATAAAAACTGGTGGAGGTACACTTCCGCGTCCACGTCCAAAACCTGGCTTTTAAGTGAGGATGTAATGCCACAACATGCAATGGGGGCAGGTAAGGGTGGCGCCTCAACCTTTGTTACCAAAGGTCACGTAGAAAGTGTGATTGGCGGCGGCGGTGGTAATGTTGGACCTGAGGGACCTGAAGGACCGCCTGGACCGCCTGGTCCTCAAGGCCCTCCTGGGGCACCTGGCACAGCCGGAGCGCAAGGATCTCAAGGTCCGCAAGGCCCTGCTGGACCTGCTGGAGGCACTATTCCTGATGCTCCTTCTGATGGTGGCTTTTATGTTCGTCAGAATGGTGCATGGGTAGAAATAACGCAATCAATGTTACCTCCATGAAAGATATTACGTTACATATGGGATTTATCAATACTCCTTATACTGCCGAAGCTATGGAAGCTCCAGTTCGCGCATCGAAATTGGAAGAAAGACGTAAACGGAGGCGTGGTTTTTCTAGAACGATGACAGCAGATAAATTGAGTAAGATTTTGGAAAGAAAATATGGTATTGTCGAAACATTTTCTGAAGTATACAAAGAAGAAATTAATGCTTTAATCCATAATGGGTTCCGTGAAGTTGCAGAACATACGATTCAGAATAGAGGTGGCGCAACTAGAGCTAAAATGAAAAATTTAATGAAACCTCATACAGATCAGATACAAAATCTGTTTAAGACATTTATAGATGATGAAGAAATGAATGGTATGATTCCAGGCGTTCCTACGGATGCTTCAAAAGGTAAAAGACGTAAACGTGGTATTAGTACAAGACAAAGACCTTCATTTGATCGAACTGGTATTTATAAAGCATCATTTAGAGCTTGGGTTAAATGACTACTGTTAGTGAAGCAGCTAATAGTGCTCAAGGTGCGTTGAATGGAGTATTATCTGGTGGCGTTAGAACACTTTCTGCTGATACTCAGATTACCTTTCTTTTGTACAAAAAATTGGTATTACCTTTAGATGGTTATGTTTTTTGGGTTAGAGCTAATTTGACTAAACCTATTCCAACATTAAGAGATACCGTAATTGTCACTGGTTCTTTACATTATTCAACAGAAGTTGAGCAAGAGGAAGATGCTACTATACCATATAATACTATTGTATTCACTGCGTTAGCTGGTATAGATGCTTTTCAAGAAATTACTCCACAATATATGTATATTGGCACTTATATGGGAATTCGATTTGCTTTTAGTTCACATGGTAAATATTACGAGCAAGCAGGTTTATGGCATTATATGGGTGTTGCTGTAACATCTATTACTGATATACAGATTATCGATGATGTTGCGCAACTACCGTCTGAACAAATAATTTCTAATTCATTACCTATTTGGTTAGCAATGCCTAGTTATAGGCCACCCTATCCTGGATTTATTTGTCCATTTCCTTTATATCCATCATTCCTTATTCCGCAGAATGAGCCACCTCCTTATGGAGCAGTTCATATTGAAGATACAAGAGCATTGGAAGCTATCGCATTTTTAGGGCCAAGATTACAAAGTAGTCAATTAGCTTGTGAAAAAGTTATAATTACAACGTATGGCGTAAATAATGATGATATAATTACGTTTCTTAATTTTATTATCCAATATAGTTCCGATTGGAGTTTAATTGGTATTAGGAATATGCCAATTATATCTGATGAAAAACGAGAACAAGCTGAGTTACAAGTCTTGGCTCAAAAGAAACACATTGTAGTTGAAGTAAATTATGTTCAACAATCTGTACGTGATGTTGCTAGGCAACACATTTTGGGATGTATTGTTCATGATGAAGGTAGCGGTGCATCAATTACTGTGAGACCGTCTATACCAACACCGTAACCACTAGGAGACTCCAATGGCCGCGCTAGATCCTAATGCCATCGTAACTGTTCAAGTTAACACTATTCTTGCACCTACTCCGTCAGGGTATCAGCAAACTGGCGCTGCTGTGTCGTTTGGTGGTTCAAATCTGCCTGTCAATTCGGTAGGCGTTTTGACACAGTTTGGTGATTTGACTGGAATGATGGAACCAGCGAATAGTTTGACTTCTGCTACTTGGAATAGTGGCGTTCTCAGAATGACTGCCGCTAATCCATTACCTGCGGGTTTGCAGGATGGCGACACTTTCGACATGGCATTTTCGGGGTTTGTTCCAGCAACACTTAATGGTCTTTATACTTGTACTGTTGTTGATATTACCCAGAATATCTTCTCTGTACCTATGGCAGTTGATCCTGGATTGCCAACAACATATGGTACATTTGCACCATATTCTTCTGTTGAATTGAATGCTATGGTGGCATCATATTTCAGACAAGGAACAGCTATGCCTGTTTCTGTTCTGGAACTTGGTGTTGCAGTAGACATTGCTGACCAAATTGCGAAACTGGAACAGTGGCTAACCAATAATACATTTTCTTTTTATGGTTATTTGTTGCCTGCCGAATGGGGTGAGGCAGCTAATATTCCACAAGCTCTCCCTGTCTTCCAACAGTTTGTTAACCCAGAAGCGATGACTTATTTCTGGCTTACACTTGGAGATCCTTCCTGCATCGGCTTGATTCCAGATACTGTCAAGTCAGTTGTTCAATTGTTGGAAGCTCCTGGTGTTGCAGCTGCCAGACAGGCATCTGCTGTGGGATCTTATGCTGAGTTTACTCTAGCAGGAATGTTCTATCAAGGAATACAATTTCGTGCCACTGCTATTACTCGTGTGGCGCCAATGTGCTTTAAGTTCATCTACGGTGTTACTCCGTACCCATTGCAAAACAATGGCCCGTTGCTTCTCAGCATGAAGCAAAATGCCGTGAATTACATCCAAACTGGTGCAGAAGGTGGAATCAATTTCACCAACATCTACGAGGGTGTTACGGCTGATGGACAGGACTACTTCAATTGGTGGTGGACTATTGATTGGGTCCAGCTCAATATAAATCAGACCCTTTCAAACGCTATCATCAATGGTGCCAATAATCCGTTGGCGCCGCTATACTACGATCAATTTGGCATTAACTTTATGGAAGCTGTTCTTGCTGGTGTAATGACAGCTGGAGTACAGTTCGGTATGGTTAATGGACCAGTTGTTCAAACTGGATATGATCCCGCATACCTTGCTCAACAAATTCAAGTGGGAACATATGCGGCGAAATGCAATGTGAATGCTGTGCCATTTCTAACGTATGCACAGCTGAATCCTGGTGATTATGGACGTGGTGAATATGATGGACTTTCGACAATGTTCATCCCGTCACGTGGCTTCGTGCATGTTCTTGTGGTTGTGGTCGCAACTAACATTGTGACACAATAATTCTAAAATCTTATCATAGGAGATAAACGATGCCTAATCCAAATCAACAACAGGGTACACTCAATCGCGTTAAGGCTTCGGTTCAGATACCTTATGTATCTAATGGAGCTTTAAATATCAACCCACAATTTCTTGGGAAGGAGGGAATATCACTAGCTCTTGAGGGAAATGCGACTGATTATTTCCCGTCTATGACAGGTGCTGTTCCTTCGCCTGTTCCATATCAAATCGCTACATTGACAATCAACTTGCTTAAATCTCAACCATTTGCGCAAAATTACAAGACTCAATTTGAGTTGAGTACACTTCTGGGAGACATAACTGTTCTTCCAGATGTGGGTATAGCGGCGCCATCAGGTGTTGGACAAGCCGGAACAGCCTATGGATTGCAGGCATATACCATTAGAAATGCCGTCCTTGAAACTGTTCGCGAAATGTCATTCGCCGGCGAATCACCCCTTTTCGTGGTTACAATCAAGGGTTACTACGAAGTTAACAGTTCTATGTTCGATCAGTAAGAGTTGAGGCAACAGAGGTAGCAGATGTCAATATCTATCAATAGGAAGCTTAATCTAGTTCTTCCAATGGAAATAGATGAGCATCATAAAATATACTTTCATTCTATGCCAATTGGTAAGGAGGTATTTGAAGCAAATTATATGCTAATGACCAGAACATTAGCAAATCTATATGCAAATGGAGTTGGTCCTAGTATGGCGCCACGGATAGCGCGCCTTGCCTTACGTGATGCTGCAAAGGAGATAGATGATCAAACAGATATTAGTCAAAATCTGATGAATGAAATTGAACGTCTTACGAATGTAATAATGCCAAGTACAAATGGTGGAGGATGGACAACTTTACCATATTTTGAAGTTAAAAATAGAAAACTAGTTGATGAACAAATATTGATGGAGGTCGAGAACGCCATTGTATATTTTATTGTTGCCTCAGCTCTACACCTAAGAAGCGAACTACAAATGGCGTATCAGGGATTGACTGGAATTTGGAAAGCGGAAACTACATTATTGGGTTCTATGGAATACATGCGTTCTTTGCAGACATCGACTCAGATCGTCAGTACTGGCGAGAAACCACCGGAGAAAGCAGCGCCACCGAAACAAACTGTAGCATCAGCGTTATCCATTCCATCCTAGATTATCTTTCTACTATGGGATTTCAGGAATTTATGTATCAATTTAATTTTGAATACATAAGCGCCTTAGAGTGGCGGTATCGCTTCTGGAGACAGTAGTAAGTGCCAACATCGGAATTTGAAATTAAAGTTCAAATGGAACAAGCCTCTAAAGGGCTTGACGATGCTGTTGATAAGGCTATTAAACTAGAACAAAGACTTGCTGATGTAACAAGAAGACTTGGTGAAAATAATCAAGCAACAAAAACTACTAAATTTTGGTATGATAAAGCTAATGCTGCTGCTGAGGCATTATGGATAAAACAATCTAGAGAATTGAATAAGATTGAAGGATCACTTAAAAGAGTTGGATCTAGTATAGATCGTGATCTTATTGGAGGCGTTAATAAATTTGGTGAAGCTATTGATAGAGCAGGTAAAAGATTTGATACTAGCATTTCTAGTAAATTCAAAAAATTTGAAGAAGATCTTAAAAGGGCTGCAAGAGATCCAATAATTGGTCCTATAAATAAATGGAGACAAGAAAATCCAGAAGTAGATCCCGTAGCGCGAAAAATGGCTCAACAACCAAAAGGGCCAACACCAAAAACAGCATTTGAAAAAGAATTTGAATCTAGAAGGATCGGCAAAGATCCATTTAAAAATTTAGCTTGGTCATCACCTAAAGAAAAAGCTACAACGGATGAATTTAAAGCTGAATCTGTTAGAGCTTCAGAGGGTGCTGCTTCATTTTGGGGCCACGTTAAAGGGTTCTTCACAGAAGGAAAACAGAAAACTTCTGGTAAAAGAAGAGAAGAATCTCAATTTATTAATGCTCTTGGGAATACTGCACGGGTTGGTGCTGGCGCAACAGGAGGAGGTGCCCATTATGGTTTGATAGGTGGTATGACTAGTTTATTAAAACAATTTTTTATGGCACCAGGAGGTATGCAATTAGTAGAAACTGTGGCTGCTGGTGCTCTTTTAGCGGTTGGTACTGCTATCGCTTTAGCTGAACCTGTAGCAAGAAGGAGTAGACAAGCCAGAGGATATGGGCAAGCATACGGTGCTTTTGAAGCTGCTGAATATTCAGTAGGACCATATCGTGATGTAAATGCCGGTATGGCAGCAACACGTATGGCTTTGGATCCTACATCCCAAGCACGTATTGCCCAAATTCAATTAGGTTTGAATCCACAGACAGAAGGTGTAAAATCTGGTCCTGCACAGTTAGCTGATCAAAATATTGCTCTTAAAAAATTAATGGATAGATTTAAAGATTTTGGACAATTTCTGGCATATTTCAATAATACAGCACTTAAAGATATGTTTAGTCCAGATGATGTATTTAGAATCAAAAAAGCTACTGAATTTCAATTAGAACAAGGTGCTAAAGAAGCAGCACAAAATGAAAAATTACTTGATTTGGGTGATGATACTACTCAAGTATATACTGATTTAAATAAACACTTAGGTCTGTTTGGACAAGTTCTTGAAACTGTCGCGGCTAAGAATTTAGTTGGATTGGCATCCGCTATTGATAAAATTATTGTATATTTGACTAATGCACCATTTGCAAAACAAGAAAGAGAGGGTCATGCTAATCCAAATCCATTTAGTGAATGGCTATGGAAACCATTTGGTGGACAGCCAGAAACTTGGGATAAAAATATTGGAAAAGAAAATCCTTTAATATCTAAACCATCCGCTAGTACTGATAATCTTTTGAAAGGATTACAAGAGGCTCCTCTTGTACCACAGTTCCAAACTGGAGCATATAGTGTTCCTGATACAGGAATGGCTATGCTTCATCAAGATGAACTTGTAATGCCAGCAAAGGAGGCATCTGCTTTCCGTAATATGTTGAGTAATACAACAACAGAAGGTGGTAAGGACTTCGGTGAATTTAATAGAGAACTAATGAAGAGTTCTGATATCTTTGTTGATTTGAATAAAGAAATAAAGCCATTAGCTGATAATATGTCAGCATTGAATATGGAACTTACTTCTGGTAAATATCTTGCAGAAAGATATGGTGGTGGAGAAGGCGGTGGTGGTGGCGGAGGTGGAGGTGGCGGCGGAGCTGGTCCTGTTGCATTTAAAGATATGGCTGATGGTGGAGGCGTAGGTGGAGGCGCTCCTTTAGCTTCTGGCGGTGGAGGTGGAGGTGGTGTATTTCCTTCCGTAACTGGAGAAAAAGCTACTCCATTAATGCAAGAAGCTGGTAAGGGTTTTGGCGGAAAAGACCCTAGACCTGGAGCTACTGCCAAACAAAACGCTGCCATTGTTGCTGATGTGTTTCGTAAAGCAGGTGCCTCTGAAGAAGGCATTGCTGGAATGATGGCTAATATTCAATCGGAGAGTGCATTCAAAGGTGGAGCGACTGAAGAAGGTGGAACAGGTGTTGGTCTTTGGCAATTTTCTGGTACATCTGCCGGAAGTGAAAAGGGTCGTTTTTTAGCGGCAATGAAAGAGCAGGGTAAAAATTGGCGTGATCCAAAGGCACAAGCAGAATATCAAATTGAAAATTTGCAAAAGAATTATCCTAATGTATGGAAGGAAATGCAAACTCATGCAGCGGCAGGTCAACAAGCTGCTGACTACTTACTAGGATATGAAAGACCAAAAGGAACTCGGATAATAAATGGAAAGCCTGTGGCGACAGGCAGTTATGCTTTGCAGCGCCAACAGGAATATTTAGGTGGCGTTCCATCAGTATCTTCTTATACTGGTGGAGAAGGAGGTGGCGGAACCGTTACTACTGGTGGAGATGGTGGAGGCATTACTACCGGTGGAGGTAAAGCTCCAGCATTTGTTGGTAGTGCTTCAAGCCAAGGTGGCGCTACAGGACATTGGGCTGATGATCTAAAGAAAATGAAAGATAATGGTTTAATCACAAGCCCGCAATGTGTTGCATTGGCATCAGCAGCGGTTGGTATTAAATCAGGAGCAATGAAAGAAGGTGGACATGTAGGTGATTGGCGACCAGGCGAAGATGTGATGTCGGGCGATATTAAACCTGGCACACCAATTTCAACATTTTTGGATAGAGAAGGAAAACAATCTGGTCGTTATGCTGGTGGCGGCATAGGGACTATGGGCGCGCGCCTAGATCATGCTGCTGAATTTTTAAAGTATTTAACTGATGAAAAAGGTAAACGTACTGGTATGGAGGTTTTAGAACAGTACAAAGGCAGCGCACCACATGTCAGAGATTATTACGATAATCCAGTTATGACTGGGGATTATCGTAATAAAAATGTCCGTTATAATCCTGGTTTTGGTGAGAATAATGCCAGAAATTATAGAGCAATCAAAGTAGCTTCCGGTGGTTATCTTGGTGATGATGCTAATCCTATGACTCGTGATGCAATTGCAAAACGAGATGAAACGATGAAAACTGCTGCTGCTGCATATAGTCCCACAACAAAGGAGGAAATGGCAAAAACTGCTGCTGCGTATGGACCACAAAATAGACCACAAATGCAAGCTGCTGCTCAACCAGGTCGTACAGATCCTTATGGTAGAGATCCGACACCGCATTTAGGTGATATGAGCCAATTCCACAAAGATGCAAGTCCAGTTGTAACGATATTTAATAAATCCGGTTCAAATGTTAATCTTCAGACAGCTTCGATTGGAAGCGCTCAAGGGAATTTTGATTCTTGAGATTTTATGCTATAAAAGTGAGCGCAGTAGGATCTGCACCAAATTTAAGTATTATAAATGGTGCAGCTAGTATAACTGGTGAAGGTGCTTTAGCTGGTTTATCATCAACCGTTCTTCCAGAAATAAGTGCATATGCTTCTGGTTCTCAATGGAGCAGTAATTTTAATGGTGTTAATGATCCAGGTGCATTAGATATTGATTTTGATATTGAAGTTACTTCTGGTGCTTGTGCAGGATCAATTACGATAAAAGGCATTACTCAAAATCTTATTTCACAATCAACTGTTTTTACAGGTCAAAGAGTGCAATTATTTGGTGGATTTACAGAGGGATTGCCATTAGCTAATGATCAAGTAGTTCATCAAGGTCTTATAGCAGATGGACAAATTTATCCTGCTTTTGGCAATTGGACTGGAAATGATTTAAGTTTAACGTTTATTATAATACCAGGTAATCCAACTGGAATGGGAGGGCCTACAGATCCAAAGAATATTATTCATAATATGCCGCAGGGTTCACAATTATCTTCAGCTATACAAAATGCTTTATCAACTGCTTTTCCAAATTCTCAATTTGTTGTGAATATTAGTAATGCTCTTATCTTGAATGCTCCAGATCAAGGGTATCATCAAAGTTTAGAGCAATATATGAATTATGTTAAACAGCTTTCTCATAGTATTTTAGGAACGCCAGAAACTACTGGTTATCAAGGAGTACAATCACTTCCTGTAGGATATGGTAAATATGTAATTACTGATTTTACTGGTCCTGGTACGCCAATTGCTATTCAATTTGAAGATTTAGTTGGACAGCCTACGTGGATTGATAATAATAAAATTCAAGTCAAAACTGTTTTAAGAGCTGATATTAATTCAGCTATGGCTGGTGGCGCACCAGTGTATATTACGCTTCCTGAAAAACTTTTAGTTAATATCCAAGGTGGTGGTGCTGCATTTAGTTATACTAGTGGACAAGGAGCTAATACTTATGAACATGGTAATGTTCTTTTATTTACTGGTTCTTGGGTTGTAAATAAAATTAGGCATGTTGGTCATTATAGGCAACCTACTGGTGAGTCTTGGGTTACAATAATAGAAGCTTCTTCAAGTTCTTTTGCTGCCGGATTTGGCGCTGCATTAGGTGGAATAGTACAAGTAGGTGGACAATTAGCATTTACTGGTGAATCTGGTGGAACTGGATCTAGTACAGCAGAATGAGCACACTTAGTCAAGTTCAACTATTATATCAATTAACTCCTATCTGGTTGCAAAATGGTATTGCTTCCGGTGTTGTTGGTGGGTATTTACCAATACTTGCACTGCTTAATGTTGAAGTTTTTTCTGCATTATTTTTGGCACCACAACAAATGGGACCAGAAGGCGTTAATGTTCCAGATGATTGGAGTTTTGAAAATGCTTTTGCTGTTTTTCAGCCAGCACCTGGTGGTGCTTTAATAAGACAATCAATTGCAGAATATCCTTTTGCTAGTTTGAATGTTGCTTCTAATGCAACGTTGAGAAATCCTCTTAATGTTTCATTAGTTATGATGACACCTATGAAAGAACCTAGTGCATGGACGATGAAGCAATCCAGAATGACTAGTCTTAAATTTGCTTTAGACAATCATAATAATTTGGGTGGAAGTTATGTTGTTTTTACACCAGCTTATATTTATAACAATATGTTGCTTGAGAATTTAACAGATGCTTCAACATCACAATCACCATTACCACAAAATACTTGGAGATGGGATTTTACTGCTCCACTTATTTCATTACAAGATGTTGTTGCAGCAGAGAATAATTTGATATCAAAAATTACAAATGGTTTGCCAAATGCCGCACAAATAACTGCTATACAAACGGCACTTGGTATTACATCAATAGGAAATTATGGTACTGGTGTTACACTTCCAATGATTAGTGGTACTCCAGTTGTTACAATGCCTGTTACACCATTATGATTGCGTATTATCCATTTGTTCCTTCAAACGTTAGAGCACCATCTTTTACGCCTATATTTGATGGAGAAACCTATACTATTACAGTTTTATGGAATGTAGCTGCCCAACGATATTATGTCAAATGTACATCA